>Ga0207667_10000222_pt1 | contig 79873 bp, 74 predicted proteins | sample KBSCornC52_FD_184301 | JGI IMG/M metagenome (GOLD analysis project Ga0207667, IMG submission 184301) | Corn rhizosphere microbial communities from Kellogg Biological Station, Michigan, USA - KBS Corn C5-2 (SPAdes) (version 2) | ecosystem: Host-associated > Plants > Roots > Rhizosphere > Soil ... | reverse complement strand
GTTCAAATTCATCTTTGGGAAGATTGCCTGGAACCGGTGCCACATAAGCGGTTGAATCTTTATGAACCCTTTTGGTTTTTACCGAACTGGAACCGCATGAAGTAAGGATAGAAGAAAATAAAAATAAAGAACAAAAAAAATTAATCAGTTTCATCAAAAAATTTTCAGGGATTTAGGAGCTATATTTGCAATATTACATTACAATTTTAAAATGCCCGAGAAAAAAATTACCAGTTATCCTAAAGAAAAAATAAATATTCTTTTTTTAGAAAACATTAGCAAAACCGCTGCCCAAAAGTTTGTCGATGCAGGCTATACTTCAGTAAAAAGAGTGGCAGGAGCGATGACAGAAAGTGAACTCGTTAAAGAAATTAAAAATGTTCATTTGCTTGGTATTCGCTCGAAAACAAAAGTCACGGAAGAAGTTTTAAAAAATGCTTCGAAATTACAGGCAATTGGATGTTTTTGTATCGGAACCAGCCAGGTAGACATTGAAGCTGCCACCGATAAAGGCGTTCCTGTTTTTAATGCACCTTACTCTAATACTCGTTCTGTGGCTGAATTAGTGATGGCCGCTTCCATTATGTTGATCAGAAAAATTCCGGATAAAAATAAATCCGCACATGAAGGAATCTGGTTAAAAGATTCATCCGGGAGTCACGAACTTCGGGGTAAAACTTTGGGAATTGTCGGTTATGGAAATATCGGTTCACAAGTGAGCGTACTTGCAGAAGCGTTGGGCATGAAAGTAATTTTTTATGATGCAGAAACAAAGATGCCGCTCGGAAATGCAGAGCCAAAAAAGACATTGAAAGAATTATTAAAACTTTCAGATATTGTTACGCTTCATGTTCCTGATCTTCCTACTACCAAAAACCTGATCAATAAAAATAATATTCCTTTTTTTAAAAAAAATGCAATCCTTATTAATTATGCGAGAGGAAAGGTGGTCGATTTGGAAGCATTAAAAGAAGCATTACAAAAGACTGATCTGGCAGGTGCAGCAATTGATGTTTACCCGGAAGAACCGGTAAAAAACGGAGATAAATTTTTTACACCTTTACAAGGAGTAAGTAATGTCATTTTAACACCACATATCGGTGGTTCCACCGAAGAAGCACAGGCAAACATTGGTGAAGATGTAAGCAATAAATTATTTAATTTTTTGGAAAAAGGAATTTCAACCGGTTCCCATTCCGTTCCTCCTTTAAACCTTCCACCACAGGAAAACACGCACCGCATTTTACATATTCATAAAAACGTTCCCGGTGTTTTATCTGAAATAAATACGCAACTATCTTCTCATAAAATAAATATTCTTGGACAATATTTAAAAACAAATGATGAGATTGGATATGTAGTTTTGGATGTAAATAAAAATCTTTCAAAAGAAGCGCTTGAATTGTTGAAAGAAGTAAAAGAAACGATTAAGGTAAGATTATTGTATTGATGTTTTCAGATTGATTCTTTCTTCTTGTTGTACCTGAATCTTGAATCTTACAAAAATGAAAACACATTTATTACGCGCAGAATGGAATAACATCATTATGGCGAATTATGCGGTTCCTAAAGAACTATTATTGCCCTATGTTCCATATAAAACAGGACTCGATTTTTTTGAAGGTGAAACTTATGTAACCCTTGCTGGTTTTATGTTTCTAAATACGCAGATGCTTGGATTCGGCATTCCTTTTCACAGCAACTTTGAAGAAGTGGCACTCAGGTTTTATGTAAAGTCAACTCACGGTTTAGCGGCTAAAAGAGGAGTGGTTTTTATAAAGGAAATTGTTCCTAAATATGCAATCACTTTACTTGCCAATACGGTTTTTGGACAAAATTATATAACCTTGAAAATGAAAAGTTTTCATCAGGATATCGGTGATTATATGGAAACGGGATATGAATGGAAACATTTGGATAAATGGAGTAAATTGACTGCAAAAGCGGGCAAAAGATCAACGCCCATCCGCCAAGATAAGTTCAACGAATTTATTGCAGATCATTATTATGGTTTTAGAAAAAACGGTGAAACAAAAACTTACCAATATGAAGTGGAACACGAGCTTTGGGAAACTTTCAATGTAATCGATTATTCCGTTGATTGTGATTTCGGTTCATTGTTTGGAAAGGAATTTTCCATCTTAAATAAAGAAAAACCAAAATCAGTTTTTATGCTGAAAGGCTCAGAAATCAGGATTCATCCACGACAACTCCTGGAATAATTTTATTGCATTTTTAAATACAGGAATATTAAATATTTCTTCGTTTGCTGCATTGCCTGCTGTTTTTTTTCAGGTAAATATTAAGTCCTTTTCGCAAAATGAATTTTGTCGAATTCCTTCAATAGTTTTTTTGCCCTTCCTTTAAATGCTGCCGTCTGATGAGGTAACTGTTCTGCAATCAGTAATTTTATTTCCGGAATTATTTCCGGATATTTTTTTGTCAGTTTTCCTAAAACAGTTAAAGCAAATGCTTTTATTGCCACTGCTTCTGTTGCTGATTCTACATAATTAAAACAAATTTCCATTACCGCGCCTTCCTGTTGTTCCGGAATTTCGATTGACTGTAAAAGCCTTACTGTATTTCTTTTGATGGAATCATGAATATGCTGCTTCTGTAAATTTTTGATCAATTGGTCAAAGTTGTCTTTCATGAATACAGAATGGGCAACGGCACAATAACTCATCGGCCATGCCGCACGCTGAGTTACTCTATATTCATCGTGCAGGAATAAATCAAACAGCAGATTAAATTTTGAAACATCATTTCCAACCCATTCAACAATTTCATTATAGTTTTGTTTGCTATGTTCTTTTAAGTTTTGTTTGCGGAGACGCATTATATATAAGAATTGAACAGTTTTATGTTTTCAATTTCAAATTGTAATCTTCTAACAACTGAACCATCTTTTTTACCGCCTCTTTATTTACGCAAACATAATTTAAAGACTCATTCATTTCGTTATTGTGAAACTGCATTTCGCTTTGTTTTACAAAAGTTGCGGAACTATGAAACTCTTTAGCACCGGTACTTTCAGCGATGGTAATTATATTTTCAGCAGTAACACCGGAGCCAGGCATGATGATAATCCTTTCATCAGATTGCTTGATTAATTTAGAAAGAAGCTCTAAGCTGTCAATGGCTTTTGGTTTCAATCCTGAAGTCAAAATTCTTTCAAATCCCAATTCAATAATATCTTCCAACGCTTCAAAAGGATCTGCAACTCTGTCAAATGCACGATGAAAAGTAGCTTCAAGAGGATAAGCTAATTCGATCAATTCTTTACATCTTTTCTTATCCACTTTCCCATCGGTTGTTAAAATGCCGGTTACTATTCCATCACATCCAAGCTGTTTGCAAATGGCCACATCATTTTTCATGATTTCAAAATCGTCATCACTGTATAAAAAATCGCCGCCTCTTGGACGAATCATCGCATACAAATCAATTTGTAATTTTTCTCTTGCTGCTTTTATAAAGGCGGAAGAAGGAGTGGTGCCGCCTTCTCCAGGGCCCGCACAAAGTTCGATTCTGTTTGCTCCTGCTTCCTGCGCGGCAATACAACTTTCGATGTTAAAACCAATAATTTCTAATTTATAATTCATAATTATTAACTGGTATTTCAAATTATCATTCATCATCAAGCCCGCTAAACTATCTCACACAATTCACCATTCACAATTCTTCACGTAACTCCCAAATCAAAAAAATATTTAGCAGGAACAATTTTTTCTTCTCCCTTACTTTTCACTGCAAATACAAATCCTTTTTGAACCGCATAAGCGCCGTATTCCCCTTTTTTATTTAAAGCCAAAAAACCAACCTGCAGTGTCTTTGCTCTTGCTACATGCCGATTAATGATCCTTTCAATTGCTTTTTTACAAGCCGCTTCAGGCGATAAGCCATGACGCATGTATTCGACAACTACATGTGTCCCACAAATACGCATGACTTCTTCACCAAGCCCGCTGGATGTAGCTGCTCCTACTTCGTTATCTACAAATAATCCCGCTCCGATTATTGGTGAGTCTCCCACACGACCATGAATTTTAAATGCCATTCCGCTTGTAGTAACGGCGCCGCTCATATTTTCAGAGGCATCGAGAGCTACCAATCCCATTGTATCGTGATTTACAGAACCATCTTCGAAAAATGGTGGTGCAAAGGGACCATTTCCTTTTTTGTTTTCAATATTGATTTCAGGCTTGTATTCGCTTTTTTTCAGCCAGTTTTCATAGGCTTCTTTTGCTGGTGCAGAAAGTTCTTTCGGTTCTTTTTTGAAACCATTTTCAATCGCAAATTGCTGCGCACCATCACCCACCAACATAATATGAGGTGTTGTTTCCATGATCTTTCTTGCCACCGAAACCGGATGTTTGATCTGCTCAATTGCTCCTACTGAACCACAATTGGCATGTTCATCCATAATACAGGCATCAAGTGTTACAATGCCGTCTCTGTCAGGATATCCACCCAATCCGATGCAACAATCGATCGTATCTTCAACATACCTTGCACCTGCTTCTACAGCGTCTAAAGCGCGGCCATTCTTTGATAGAATTTTCCAGGCTTCCGCGTTTACTTCCTTCCCGTTATTCCAGGTAGAAACAACAATCGGTTTCGTTTGTACATTACCGTTAGTTGCCATATTTTTTAACGAAAGTAAAGGAGCAGCGAGCGTTGAAAGTTGTAAAAATTTTCTTCTGTCGAGCATCGTAATTATTTTTTCAAATGTAAATAACAATGAAAGAAAAATCGTGTTATTTTAAACTTTAAAAATTATAAAGGAATGTCGTTTCATTTCCTTCAATAAAAGTAGGCTTTTCATTTTCGTTCTGTTTTTCATAATAATTTGAATTTTTTTAAAAGTATATTTATCCAATTTTTTATCCGCAATTTTATTACATGGCTTTATTGGAAAGAAGACTCAGTCTGGCACAGGCATCAGCCATCAATATGATTGACATGGTTGGCATCGGGCCATTCATCACTTTACCGATGGTAATTGGAATGATGAACGGGCCGTATTTTTTATATGCCTGGATCGCCGGTGCTTTTTTATCCGTTGTTGATGGAATGGTTTGGAGTGAGTTGGGAGCTGCATTTCCTCGTGCCGGTGGTAGCTATAACTTTTTGAAAGAGGCTTATGGCAAAAGTGGTGCGGGCAAAATGATGAGCTTTTTATTCGTGTGGCAAACGATGATACAAGCTCCGCTCGTTATAGCATCTGCTGCAATCGGCTTTGCAAAATATTTTTCTTTTATCATTCCGCTTACAAATGTTACCGAAAAATTAGTAAGTGGAAGCGTGGTCATTTTAATTGTCATTTTATTATACCGGAAAATAGAAGCGATTGGCAAAATCAGTATATTATTGTGGAGTGGCGTTATCATCACTATGTTCTGGATCATAGCTGGCGGAATCGTTCATGGTAATTTTTTAGCACCAGTTAGAAATATTAATTCCGGTTTAACTGTGGATTATGCCTTTGTAACAGCGATTGGTTTTGCGAGTGTAAAATCAGTCTATAGTTATTTAGGTTATTACAATGTTTGCCACCTGGGAAGTGAAATAAAAGATCCTTCGAAAAATATTCCCAGAAGCATTTTTGTTTCTATCGCAGGAATTGCAGTTTTGTATTTATTGATGAATATTAGTGTGGTCAGTGTTATTCCCTGGGAGCATGCAAAAAATAGTGAGTTTGTGATCAGCGAATTTATGGAAGTGTTGATGGGCCATACGGCAGCTACCATAATTACCTGTTTGATTTTATGGGTTGCCTTCGCTTCTGTTTTTTCTGCAACCCTTGGCTACAGCCGCATTCCTTATGCTGCCGCCGAAGACGGAGAATTTTTTAAAGTGTTTGCAAAACTTCATCCTACAAAAAATTTCCCTTACATTTCTCTATTATTTCTCGGAAGCGTTGCATTCATTTTCAGCATGCTTTTTAAATTGAGTGAAGCGATCAGTGCAATTCTTGCCATGCGTATTATGATTCAGTTTATCGGGCAGGCTGTTGGCTTATTAATTTTGCGTAGCAAAAAAAATAAAACGGATTTTCCTTACAAAATGCCATTGTTTCCCTTGCCGGTTTTCGTTGCAATTGCCATGTGGTTTTTTATCCTGATTTCTACCGGAAGCAAATTAATGTTCAGTGGATTGGTAGTAATTTTTCTCGGCGCCATTGTATATTTTATTAAAGCAAAGATTCAAAAAGAATGGCCGTTTCATTAATTGACAAATTTGCAAATCGGCACATCAGTATATCAACTAATTACTTTATTCTTCAACTGCAGAATTTGTTTGTTCATTTCGTCAATCTTTTCCAGCAAATGATTGATAGTTTCTATTCCTTCTAAATTAATATCCAAATCATAATGGAGCCGTACAAATTTTTCCAGCTTTTGTAATTCGTCCGCAGGAATAAATGTATGTTGCTCAACTGCTGTAACCCTTATCAATCCTGAGTCTTCCAGTGAACTGATAAAAGAATATTCAATATTATGATACATGCAAAAATCTTCGGCTGGTATTAATTCATCGTTTTCCATATCAAAAAATTTATGAGGATAATTTTGATAATTCGGTAAATAAATCTTTTTGTTTTTGGGTTAAATTGGTCGGCAGTTTCACTTCCCAGGTAATATACAAATCACCAAACTGCCCTTCCTTTTTATAAACAGGAAATCCTTTTCCTTTCAGGCGTATTTTCGTTCCATTTTGCGTTTCAGGATTTACTTTTAATTTGATTTTTCCACTCATCGTGTCAATTGTTTTTTCACCACCAAGCAGGGCAGTATACAAATCAATATCCTCGGTTTTATATAAATCGTTTCCCTCTCGCCTAAAATCTGTGTTATTATTGATTACAAATGTGATGAAAAGATCACCGTTCGGGCCGCCGTTTGCACCCGGGCTTCCATACCCTTTTAATTTTATTTGCTGCCCATTCTCAACTCCGGCAGGAATGGTAATACGCACATTTTTTCCATTAATAGTGAGCGTTTGTTTATGCGTAGTATAAGCTTCGGTCAATGAAAGTTGCAACTCGGCATTAAAGTCCTGGCCGCGGTATTTTGCATGGCTTCTTCTACCTCTGCTTCCACCAAAAAGCGATTCAAAAAAGTCTGAAAAACCGCCTTCTTCGCCGCCCGAATAAGTATATTCACCACCCCCAAAGTTGCCAAAACCGCCACCCCCAAATCCTCCAAAACCGCCACCAGCCTGTTGCTGCTGTTGCCTTGCCTGTTCATATTGGTCTGCATGTTTCCAGTTTTCGCCATACTGATCATATTTTTTTCTCTTCTCGGGATCGCTCAAAACTTCGTGCGCTTCATTAATCTGCTGAAATTTTTTGTGTGCTTCTTTATCATTTGGATTTACATCCGGATGAAATTTTCTTGCCAGTTTCCGGTAAGCTTTTTTTATATCGTCTGCGGAAGCATTTTTTGCTACCCCTAATGTTTTATAATAATCAACGAAATCCATTTTCTTATTTTAGCTTTGAAAATATTTGAATAAAATTAAGAGTTATTAAAATAAATTTGAAGTTCACCAAATTTGTTTGTTTACTGTCTGAGAGACCATCAAAATTAATACCTCAAATTTTACCGCTGAAATAAAGAAAAAGTAATGCAAAAATTTCCACTGTTTATTTTATTCTTGGGTGCTTCCTTCATTGCACCCCCTCAGCATGACATGAATAGACTTTAGTTTTTTGTTTGAAAGGCTGTGGCGAGAGGGATAAAGTAGCCGATTCTTTTGCTGCTGATTTTGGAAATCGCTTTGTTGTATTACCTAATCCTGTTTATAGTGCATGCAAATCTTGTTTGTATCATTATAATATGGAGTAACTGCGGGCCAAAAAGATTCAGTGATAGCCGCTTCTTCGTATAGTTATTAAAATAAATAAAAGCGCTGAACCAGGTCATTCTGATATCCACCGCTTTGCAATTTCTTCATCTTCCATCATAAAACCTTTTGTAACAGACGGCAAAAATTTCCCAAAAAAGTCTGTAAATTTTTTGATGCTTGTCTTGTCCGATACAATTCCCAATTTGTTCCATTTGGCAAAATATTTAAACCCTAAAAGCGCATCTTTGATCCAGGCGCCAAAACTGTAGTTTTTCAGGGAAGTGTTGATAACGAGGAGGTAATTTATTTTTCCGAATTCCTTTTCAATTCTTTTTACGATCGGGTTAATAGTCGTTGTATAATCACCAGCAGTAACTTTTCCTGTTGCATTGAATGCCGCTACTTTTGCCGGAAGCCCTGGAATTATTTCAATCATAAAATAATTTTTATAGTTTGAAAATCGGGATTGCTCTGTAAAGTTAAAAAGAACAACAGTTATACAGGGAAAAAATAATAGAAGTGTCTTGCACGCAAAAAAAACTTCCGCTGGTGGCGGAAGTTCAGTAATTTAATCCTGGCTGTTAGTTTTTCAGGGTTAAACTTTTAAAGCCGTTTAAATGGCTTGGTTTTCATAGGATTTATATTTTCAAAAGCATTAAATTCAAAACAAAGAAGTTGACTGATATCAGATTTTATTGGTTTTCCCGGATTAAAGGATACGATATTTTTCAAAGGATTGGCGATTAATGTTTGTTGAACACCAATCAACTTCTGGTACAAAGATATAGTGCTGCCGGACGCTGCACAAGAGCGTTACTGCTTAATTTTTTCCACAATATAATTACTGTTTGCATAGTATTTAAACGTTGGTAGAATTACTTTTTTTTTGATAATGCATTAAATCAGTAACTGCCATTATTTCTTCGTTCGCTGTATTTTTTAATAAAATTAAAAAGGCTTCTGCGGATTAATTGCAGAAGCCTTCTAAATAAATTTTGGCCTGGGGTAAAGTTTTTCAGGACTTCAATTTTCAACTCTTGTGAGAGCTGGCTTTCATTCGGTATATTATTTTTCTCAGGTATCGGATTTAAAAAAAAGAGAAGTTGACTGATATCGGATTTTTATTGGTTTTTCCCGGATTAGAGGAACGATATTTTTCAATGGATTTGGATTGGTTTCGATTAATGTTTGTTGAACATCAATCAACTTCTGAGTACAAAGATAGAGTGCTATAAGGGCCTGGACAAGAGGGTTACTGCTGAATTTTATCAGTATTAAATTTACGGTTTTGGTCGTAAATAGCCGATTGAAACAATGGTAGAAATACGTTTTTTAAACCAATGTGAAGTTATAGATGAAAAATTAATCGTACTACCAATACTTAAACGCAAGTGCAATTATTGCATAGATGATGGTCATTATAAAGATTCCTTTTGCTGTTTTGTCCCGATAACCATTTATATAAATAGTAAATAAAATGGCATTTGCAAGTAAAGAAACACTAATAGAAACAGTGATCAGGTTTGGATTAAACTTCATCCACTGGAACATCTCAGAAATACTAAGTCCTCTGAATTTAATTAGTTTGTAAACAAGAAATCCGATCATTGGAGCAATAAGACCTAGTGCAAGACCAAATATAAAATTGTCTTTTTTGAAAATCATAAGATATCCCAGTTTTGTTCGAGATCTTTTTTTAATTTATAATTAGTAAGATCAAAATGGACAGGAACCACGCTTACATAGTTATGCTCCAAAGCCCACACGTCCGTATCTTCGCCGGTGTCAAAATTTTTGAATTCACCGGTCAGCCAGTAATATTTTCTTCCATGTGGATCGAGCCGCTCATCAAAGTCTTCATCATATTTTGCATAAGCCTGCTTGCAAACTTTTATTCCATTCATCAGATCCAGCGGCACTGCAGGAATATTTACGTTCAGTAAAAAATGTTTGTCTAAATCCATTTTCATTACACTTTTTACTATTTTATGTACATAAAATTCTGCGGCACTGAAATCGGCTTCGATGCTGTAATCAAGCAAAGAAAATCCTATCGACGGAATGCTTTCGATAGATGCTTCCATCGCTGCGCTCATGGTGCCGGAGTAGATGACATTAATAGAATGGTTGGCACCGTGGTTGATGCCGCTCAAACAAATGTCGGGTTTTCTATGAAGGATTTTATCAACCGCAAGTTTTACACAATCAACCGGAGTGCCATTCGTTTGCCATGCTTCTGCGCCTTCAAAAAAATCTTTTACTTTATTCAATCTCAAAGGAACACCGATCGTGATTGCATGTCCCATTCCGCTTTGCGGTTTGTCGGGAGCAACTACTACAACATCTCCTAAATCTTTAACTGCATTTACCAGGCTATGTATGCCAGGCGCCGTAATTCCATCGTCGTTTGTTACTAATATGATCGGTCTTTCTACTTTAGTTTCTGTCATTTATTTTTTCCGTTTTGTAGGGAACTTTTTTTATGGTTTAGATTTTAGTTTTGAACTTATTTAAAATTGTCAATAAATGAATAATCATTTAAAATCAAAACCACCTAAACCATGGCCTTGCTATTGCTTCCCTAAACGGCCACGGAATGGCAATTAGTATAATCAGCAATGCAATTCCAAAATATAACAAGCTTTTTTTAAATTTTGTTTGTGGTGTGCCGGCTTTTTTTACGGAAATCCTTCCTGCGTGAACCAATATCCATGCAATGATCATCATCACGGAATGTTCGATGGTAAAAAAACGAACCATCGGGTCTTTCATGCTTTCCCCAATGTGTTTTAAACTTTCAAACCAGCCATTTGTGAAATATATGATCAGTCCGATGAGGAGTTGAATATCCATAAAAATCATAAAGAACAAATTGCTGCGGTTGTCTGAATTAGCATAAGCTCTTTTTGAAGCCAGACCACTAATGGCACTGATTACAGTCCAGAAAGCAAAAACTAAAATAAGCCACCGAATCAGATTATGTAATACCCGTAGCGTTTCCATATAAAAATTTTTGCAAAAATAAGGGTAAAGATTAAGATGACGTTTTTAGTAAAGAGGATAAAGCATCAAGCAATTCATTTATTAAAAAAGAGAAGCGTGGGCTGATCAATTGTGAAGGTGCATTTCGAAAAGAATTTTCTCAATTCTTGAAAAACATTCGTTTGAAATCGCAAGTGTGTTATTCACATTCCTGTGAATTACTTTTATTTCAATTTCTGATTGTTATACACTATTATCGCTCTTTAATCCGTTTAAATCCAAAAATTAAGAATCTTATGAAACATCTGTTTACTCTTTTGTTTATTTTTTCAGCATTTACAATTAATGCACAACCGAAGCTTTCTTTACACAAATCGTCTCCTTCCATCAAGCCGGTAATAGAAAAAGTGGCCAGGGATTATTACCAGAATTTCAATAATATCAAAGGGGATACAGTGAACGAAAACGGCACTACCATTGAATTTACAAGTAAAATATCTCCGGAAGGCGCATTAGAAACATCTATCACAAAATATGTGGATCCTTATTCTTATACCTGGCAAACCACCATGTTTGAATCGGAAGATTATGATGCAGCTGCAGCAAAATACAAAGAATACTTTCGGCAGTTAAATAATTGCACACTAACTTTTTACGACAAAACATCTTACAAACTTGTTGGCAACTATGATAATCCTGATGATGATCGAGCTTTTGCATCCAGCATTTTACAACTCAATGCTACCAATCATGATCTGGAACTTTTTAAAGTAGAAGTAGCACTTAATTATTCGATGCCATCGTGGACGGTGAAAGTAATGATCTACGAAAAAATAGCTGATGATAAAATCAGGCCGACCACGCTGAATTAATTTCGTTTTTATTAAAGCCAAATCATCGTTATTTCTTGCTTTGTTGCCTTTCAAAAACAGTAAACACCCTGTTCACTTTTACAAACCTTGGAATAAAATAAGAATTCATTCCTGAGATCATCACACCACGGCTTTCTGAAGCATGGATAAATTTCAGATCGCCGTTTTTGTTTTCTGTCACAATGCCCATGTGCCCGACCACGCCGCTGTTGGCATCAGTTCCTGTAAATAATATAAGATCGCCAGGCTTGCTGTTTTTTATCGGTACTTCTACGCCTGCATTTGTAAAGTCTTTTGAAACCCGGGGAACAGAAATATTAAAATGTTTGAAAACATAATTGATGAAGCCCGAACAATCAAAACCTTTTTCTTTATCAGAAGATCCATATTTATATTTGATCCCAATAAGAGTTTCGGCAAAATCCACTACTTCAGAGGCTGATACGTTTTTTGTATTAATGGTTCGTTCCGGTACTTTATTTTTTATAACAACTACACTGCGAATATCTGCACTGTTGGAAGTTTCGGGTTTGTTCGTCCTTCGGGAAGCGCTACAGCCGGTAATAATAATAACGGAAATGATGCAGCAATAAAATAGAATCGTTTTCATAGTGGTGTTAAAGGCAGAATGATTTTTGTAAAAATCTGGTTCCTCATGTGTGTTCAAATATCGAAAAAAAATTCTCATAACGACCGGTAATTTTGAAATCAGGTTTTTTAAAAAGCCATCAGACTTTAAAAGAGGCGCTTTGTAAAATGAGCAACCGTTTTTGTGCTTTGAGCATTCTAAACTAATTTTGCACCGTTTGTAAATACTATTTTAAATAACAAATTCAGATTAAATATGGCATACGATGTAATAGTTTTAGGCAGTGGCCCCGGTGGTTATCCTGCCGCAATCAGGGCTTCTCAATTAGGAAAAAAAGTAGTAATTGTAGAGCGTGAAAGTCTTGGTGGTATTTGCCTCAACTGGGGTTGCATTCCAACAAAAGCTTTGCTGAAAAGCGGGCAGGTAATGGAATACGCCAATCATTCAAAAGATTATGGAGTAGAGTTAAGTGATGCTAAACCAAATTTTGAAGGAATGATTAAACGAAGTCGTGGTGTTGCCGACAAAATGAATAAAGGCGTTACTTTTTTAATGAAAAAGAATAAGATTGATGTAGTGATGGGAACCGGCAAATTAATTTCTCCAACAAAATTAGAGGTAACATCAGCAGATGGGAAGAAGCAAACACTGGAAGCAAAGAATATCATTATTGCCACCGGCGCAAGAGCAAGAGAATTGCCAACGATGAAATTAGATGGTAAAAAAATAATTGAATATCGTAAGGCGATGAGTCTTGAGAAACAACCAAAATCAATGATTGTAGTTGGCTCAGGAGCTATCGGTACTGAGTTTGCCTATTTTTATAACAGCATTGGTACAAAAGTTACTTTGATAGAATTTTTGCCAAAAACAGTTCCTGTGGAAGATGAAGAAGTTTCTAAAGAACATGAAAAAAATTTTAGAAAGCAGGGTATCACTGTCATGACTAACAGCGAAGTTACCAGCGTTGACACAAGCGGAAATGGTGTAAAAGCAAAAGTAAAAACACAGGATGGTGAAGTAACGATTGAAGCAGAAATACTTTTAAGTGCGGTTGGAATTGTTGCAAACCTTGAAAATATTGGTTTGGAGGAATTGGGTATTAAAACAGAAAAAGGAAGAATTGTTGTAAATCAATATCAGCAAACAAATGTCCCGGGTGTTTATGCAATCGGTGATTGCACCCCACATCAGGCATTAGCTCATAAAGCGACGAAAGAAGGAATCAATGCTGCTGAACATCTTTCAGGAAAAACACCGGAACCTATTGATTATAATAACGTTCCGGGCTGTACCTATTGCTCTCCTGAAATTGCTTCTGTTGGCTATACTGAAAAAGCGGCTAAAGAAGCAGGCTTTGAATTAAAAATTGGAAAATTTCCTTTCATAGCAAGCGGAAAGGCAACAGCAGCAGGCGCTACAGAAGGTTTTGTGAAGATTATTTATGATGCAAAATATGGTGAATTATTAGGTTGTCACATGATTGGTTACAATGTTACCGAAGTCATTGCGGAAGTAGTTGTTGCCAGAAAATTAGAAACAACCGCACATGAAATATTAACCGCGATTCATCCGCATCCGACCATCAGTGAAGCTGTGAAAGAAGCTACAGCAGTGGCTTACGGCGAAGCGACTGATATTTAAATAAAATAACAACAGGATTCTTTTTAAGATGATTTAACAAGAAAAAATAGCCGGTTACGCAGGCTATTTTTTCTTAAAATAATTATGTCAGTAATAGTTTATTTCACCTGGAAAGACACATCCCTGTTTCCCCAAAATAAATTCACTTCACCTTCGGGACTGATTGTAAAAGTCATTTTTTCAAATGGGGTATTTATCTCTTTGTAGGTAGTTTTAATTCTTAGCTGGTCATCTGATTCTTTATAGGTAAACGCGCCCCATTGGTCCCATGTTTTATTAAAAATTATGGTAACATCTTTTCCGTTGAACAGGGTAAACAATCCATATTTTCCTGCCGGCAATTTTGCACCGTCAATGGTTACATCTTTGTCAGTTTCAAATACCGTTGCTTCGTTAGCGCCGGTGCGCCACACTTTTCCTTCCATCGGCTCCAGATCTTTTCCAATCGTTCTTCCTTTTATTGACGGCTGGCTGTAATCAATGATAATGGTAGCGCCACTTGGAATTTTTTGAGTTACTCTTGCCGGCGGACTGGCTCTTTTACTTTTATCCTCATTCTTTTTTTGTGCATTTACACAAGTTGCGAATAAGATTAAAAGCGCTGCAAATGAAAGAATTTTTTTCATGGTAATTTTTTTATGAGTGAAAATTTAATGGAGCTTATTCAAAGATTATACCTAAAGTTAAAAATAAATTTATGAAACAGTAGGGGCAGTGTACGAACAAATATTTACTATACACATTTCCATGTTAGCCTCTTTAATTATTAAACAACCGGAGCAGCTGCAAGAATTTCTTCACTTGCATGATCCTTAAATGTTTTAAAATTCTCCAGAAACTTAGCAGCAAGTTCTTTTGCTTTTTTATCGTACAATTTTTTATCATGCCAGGTATTTTTAGGATTCAAAATCTCTGATGGAACGCCAGGACAACTTTTCGGCATCCTGAATCCAAAAACAGGATCAATTTCGTATGCTACATGCTCTAATTTTCCATCGAGCGCTGCACTGATCATAGTCCTGGTATAAGAAAGCTTTATACGGCTTCCTACTCCATAAGGGCCACCGCTCCAGCCGGTATTGATCATCCAGACGTTTACATCGTTTTCCCTTATTTTCCTGCCAAACATTTCTGCATATTTTGCCGGATGTAATGGAATGAAAGGTGACGCGAAACACGCACTGAACACAGGATTTGGTTCATTCACACCTTCTTCCGTTCCGGCGACTTTAGCTGTATATCCACTGATGAACTGGTACATTGCCTGCGCGGCAGAAAGTTTGCTGATTGGAGGTAAAATTCCGTACGCGTCGGCTGTTAATAAAAAAATATTTTTAGGAACGCCGCCAATGGAAGGATGAACCGCATTTGTTATAAAAATTAATGGATAACTTACCCTTGTATTTTCTGTAATTTTTTTGCACGAAAAATCTATTTTATTTGTTCCTTCTATAAAAGTTACGTTTTCTACCAAAGCGCCGGGCCGGATTGCCTGGAATATCTCCGGTTCTTTTTCAGGACATAAATCGATGGTTTTTGCATAACAACCACCTTCAAAATTAAATACTGACTTTTCGTTCCATCCATGTTCGTCATCGCCGATTAACTTTCGATTCGGATTGGTGCTGAGCGTGGTTTTTCCTGTTCCGCTCAAACCGAAAAAGATGGCAGTATCGTGATCTTTTCCAATGTTTGCCGAACAGTGCATGCTTAATACATTTCTGTCGTGAGGCAATACAAAATTTAAAATTGAAAAAATCCCTTTTTTAATTTCTCCGGTATATGCTGAGCCGCCAATGAGAATAATTCTTTTTGTAAAACTGATGATCGTAAAATTTTCCTGTCTTGTTCCATCCGTTTCGGGATTGGCAAAAAATGTAGGCGCATGAATAATATACCAATCAGGATTAAAGTTTTCCAGCTCTTTGCTTGTAGGCCGTAAAAACATGTTGTATGCAAACAAATTGCTGGAAGGATCTTCGTTGATGTTGCGGATATTCAACCGGTATTTTTGTTCTGCACAAGCGTAAGAATCCCTGATCCATATTTCTTTTTCGCCTAAATGATCGATCATTTTTCTATAAAGAATATCGAAATATTTTTCTTCTATCGGTTGATTGATCTCATTCCAGTTTACAACATTTGATGTGATTTTATCTTTTACAATGAAGCGGTCTTTCGGGCTTCGGCCGGTAAATTTTCCGGTGTGGATGACCAAAGCTCCCCGTTCACTTAATACTCCTTCATTTCTTTCCAGGCATTGTTCGGTTAATTCATCGGGAGGAAGCTGGTAAAAAGTATTTTCAGCAGAAGGTAATCCTATAGAAAATAAGATATTTTTTGGTACTTCAAACATTGTTGGTACTGACATACAAACTTTTTTTGGTTTAGCCTGCAAAGTTAGCTATTCGCTTTTTCGGCGATTTTTAAAACAGCTGATTTTATTGTGTTTGTATCTTGCCCTTCTTCTCTTATAACAGTTCATGTTTAATAAAATTCCACAATGTTTAAATAAAATGACATGGGTCATCGAATTTCATTAAAAACAATAAAAAAATATTTTTCTTGTTGTGTATCTTTTACACTGTTTTTAATTTTAGAAATATTAAAGTAATAACGAAGTAGTTTTGCTAAATAGAAATCAGTAATATTTGTTTGTTTACTATATTGCAAGCATTATTTTTTCTAGATAAATGCTGCCAATTCTTTTTCAGGCAATTTTAAAAATTCGACTTCTTTAAAATAATAAAAAATAAATTCAATGAAATATTTACCATTAAATCCGGAGATTTTTATTCAAAACCGGAAAAGGTTTGTTGATAAAATGGATAAAAATTCAATTGCAATATTCAACAGCAATGACGAACTCCCGTTTAATGGTGATGCATTGCATCCATTTGTTCAAAACTCTGATTTGTTCTGGCTTTCCGGAATTGAACAGGAAGACACTATGGTTATTTTATTTCCGGATAATCCAGATGAAAAATACCGCGAAGTTTTGGTTTTGGTACGTCCCAATGAATTAAAAGAAAAGTGGAACGGGCATCAGCTCAGAAAAAATGAAGGGGAAGAAATTTCAGGAATGAAAACCATTGTCTGGCTAGACGAACTGGATGGTTTGTTACAGCAATGGATTCATTTAGCTGATACGATTTATCTCAACACAAATGAAAATGACCGCAAAGCAAACGAGGTGCCGGTTCGTGATTATCGGTATGCTGCGTATATGCGTAACCGTTATCCTTTGCACAATTATAAACGCAGTGCAAAAATTTTGAGAGAATTACGTGCAATAAAAACTCCTTTGGAAATTGAAGTAATGCAAAAAGCAATCGATATTACTGATAACACTTTCCGAAAGTTATTAAAATTTATAAAGCCGGGTGTGATGGAATATAAAATAGAGGCGGAAATCCTGCATTCATTTTTATCTCAACGCGCATCGGGAACTGCTTATGGAAGCATCATTGCGAGCGGCGATAATGCCCGCATTTTGCATTACGTAAATAACAACCTGGAGTGTAAAGATGGTGATTTGATACTTATGGATTTCGGCGCCCGATATGGAAATTATTCTGCTGATCTAACGCGAACGGTTCCGGTAAATGGCAAATTTTCCAAAAGGCAAAAAACTGTTTATAACGCTTGTCTTGATTTACATTATTATTGCGCATCGATTTTAAAACCAGGCATCAGTATAAATGATTATACAAAAAAAGTGGCTGATAAGGCAACCGAAATTTTTCAAAAAATTGGTCTGTTAACAAAAGCGGATATAAAAAATGAAGATCCTGAAAACCGCGCCTACAGAAAATATTTATATCACGGCATTTCTCATCATCTTGGAATTGATGTTCATGATTTAGGAACAAAAAGTGAACCCATAAAAGCCGGAATGGTTTTTACCATTGAACCGGGAATTTATATTGAAGAAGAACACATGGGAATACGGATCGAAAATAATTATTGGATCACTAAGAACGGGAATAAAGATTTAATGAAAAATATTCCTATCACCGTTGAGGAGATTGAATCTTTGATGAAAAGCCGTTAATTAACTTATGAAAAAAATAATTCCCAATCTTTTTACCCTACTCAATTTATTCTTTGGATGCATGGCGATTGTTTTTGCGCTGCAAACTAATAATGTAATTATTTATGTAAATGATCAATACAACAGCAGTTTTAACATTCCTGAAAAGATAAGCTGGTCGGCAATTTGCATCATCATTGCTGCTGTTATCGATTTCCTCGATGGATTTGTCGCTCGTTTATTAAAAGCCACGAGTGAGCTGGGAAAGCAGTTGGATTCTTTAAGCGATGTGGTAAGTTTTGGCGTGGCTCCATCAGTTATTCTTTACCAGTTGTTGCGGTTTAGTTTTGCAAGAGAAGAGAATGGATTGGACGTTTCGCTTTTGGCTTTGGTTCCTGCGTTTATTCTTGCATGTGCCGCTGCTTACCGTCTTGCAAAATTTAATTTAGATACCGATCAGCAATATTCATTCAGGGGTGTTCCGGTGCCAGCTGTCGGATTATTGATCGCATCGTTTCCGCTCATTTTGCATTTTGATTTTATGCCTGCAGTAAATAACATGATCATCAATAAATGGTTTTTGTATTTGTCGATTATTGTGCTCAGTTATCTGATGGTAAGCAATCACCGGATGATGGCTTTGAAATTTTCAGACTTCACCGTAAAGAATAATTTACCAAAAGTTATTTTACTGGTTGTGGCAATTATTGCTGCGTTATTTTTGCATTGGATTGCAGTGCCGGTTGTTTTTATTATTTATGTTTTATTATCATTAACCCAAAAAAAAGTTAGATGAATTTTGTAGCTGAAATAAAAATTATGCCTTTAAAAGAATTGCTGGATCCGCAAGGAAAGGCGGTGTTGGGTGGGCTTGCCAACCTGGGAATCAAAAGTGTGAATGACGTAAGAATTGGAAAACATATTCAGTTGAACCTGGAAGCAAATTCTGCAGAAGAAGCAAGATCAATTGCACAGGAAGCATCTGAAAAACTATTAGCAAATCCGGTAATGGAAGAGTTTACCATTTCGATTGCTGTCGCATGAAGAACAGATTTATAGTGGGAAACTATGCATTAGCACATAGGTAAATTAGTACATTCGCACATTAATAAAATGCTTTATCTCGTTCCATCTCCAATAGGCAATCTTGCTGATATTACATTCCGCGCTATTGAGGTTTTGAAATCAGTAGATTTAATTCTTGCAGAAGATACAAGGACTTCAGCTACTCTGCTTCGGCATTACCGCATTGATAAGCCAACCGCTTCTTATCATCAGCATAATGAACATAAAATTCTTGATCATTTGATTGGCCAATTGTCTTCGGGAAAAACAATGGCACTTATAACCGATGCCGGAACTCCTGGTGTTAGTGATCCGGCTTTTTTATTGGTTCGTGAATGCATTAAAAATGATATTAAAGTAGAATGCCTCCCCGGCGCTACAGCTTTTGTTCCTGCTCTGGTCAACAGTGGATTGCCAATGAATACTTTTTGTTTTGAAGGATTTTTACCTTTAAAAAAAGGAAGACAAACTGTTCTAAAAAAACTTGCTGACGAAGAACGGACCCTGGTCTTTTATGAAAGCCCAATGCGATTGGTAAAAACTTTAAAAGATTTCATTGAATATTTTGGCGCAGAAAGGCGATGCTGCGTAAGCCGCGAACTCACAAAACTTTTTGAAGAAAATAAGCGTGGAACTTTGCAGGAAGTTCATGATTATTTTGATCAAAAAACGGTCAAAGGAGAAATTGTGATTGTAGTTGCAGGGCAAGAAGGAAAATAGAAATCGAAATTATTTATTGGTTTACTGCTAATTTAAAGTCACTTCCGTTTTTTTATCCCCTCATTTTTTACGAAGTTTACAACCTTATTTTTAAATCAAAATCATGAATAAAAAGCTTTCACTTTTTGTAATTTTTAATTTTACATTTTTAATTTTTGTGGCAGCACAGCCAGACCGCTGGCAACAAAGAGTAAATTACAAGATGAATGTGGATGTGGATGTGAAAACGAATTTGATCAACGGAACTGAAAAATTGGAATACACCAATAATTCTCCAGATCAATTGACGAAAGTATATTTTCATCTTTACTGGAATGCCTTTCAACCGGGTAGCGAAATGGATGTAAGAAGCCGTGAACTTGGTAAAACCCTGATCAACGGAAGGCCGGATTGGGATTCAAGAGTAAAAGATCGTATTTCTAAATTGACTCCTTCGGAAATTGGTTTTCAGAAAATAAGATCATTAAAAATGAATGGAGTGGAGCAAGCAATGAAAGTTTACGGAACGATTCTGGAAGTCGATCTCACGAAACCAATTCCGGCAAAAAGCAAAGTAAATTTTGATGTCGTTTTTGAAGCGCAGGTTCCGGTTCAGATCAGAAGAAGCGGTCGCGATAATGCTGAAGGAGTACGTTACAGCATGAGCCAGTGGTATCCAAAATTATGCGAGTATGATTATGAAGGGTGGCATACACCACAATATGTTGCGCGCGAATTTTACGGAGTTTGGGGCGATTATGACGTCACTATAAAAATTGATAAATCTTATAAACTCGGCGGAACAGGAGTTTTGAAAAACGCGAATGAAATAGGTTGGGGTTATGATAAGGCTGGAACAGAATTAAAAAATATTTCCTCTTCAAAACGCACGTGGCATTTTGTTGGGAACAATGTACACGACTTTGTTTGGGCTGCGGATCCGGCTTATGAGCATATTGTAAAACAAGTTGATGGCGTAACAATCAATGTGATCTATAAAAAAGTAGATTCTTTGGAAAAAAGCTGGGAAACGGTTGCCGATGCTGCTGTTACCGTTTTGCCTTACATGGAAAAACGATTTGGAAAATATGCATATCCTCAATATTCATTTATCCAGGGTGGCGATGGAGGAATGGAATATCCAATGGCAACATTAGTGAAAGGTCCCGGTCTTGGAACGGCTTTCCATGAGTGGATGCACAGCTGGTACCAGATGATGCTTGGATCCAATGAGAACGAATATCCGTGGATGGACGAAGGATATGCGAGTTATGCGGAAGGAGAAGTATATGCATATTACCGGAAAGTAAAGGGTCTCAAAGAACCGGAATCATTTCCGTTGAATCATGCCGGCGCTTATCGGGGATATTATTTCTTAATGAAATCCGGTTTGGCAGAACCAATGACAACAAACGCTGATCATTATAACACCAATTTTGCCTATGAGATAAACGCTTATTCAAAAGGAGAAATGCTGCTGGAGCAATTAGGATACATTGTAAGTGATTCTGTACGTGATAAAATTTTGCTGGAATATTATAAGCTGTGGAGATTCAAGCATCCGAATCCTAATGATTTTTTTAAAGTGGCGCAAGATGTAAGCGGCGTTCAGTTAGGCTGGTATAAAGAGTATTGGTTAAACACGATCAAGACGATCGATTACAGCATTGATAGTCTTTGGGAAGATGGCAATGTTACAAAGATCAGGTTGAGAAGAATTGGACAAATGCCGATGCCTATTGATCTTCAGCTTACTTTCAAAGACAGCACGCAAGAATTGCACTACATTCCAATGGATATGATGCTCGCAGATAAACCTGCAGAAACTTCTGAAAAAAGAGTTGTTCATGATGTATGGAACTGGACAAATCCAACTTACATTGTTGAGTTTAATCATCCTTTAAATCAATTGATCAAAGCAGAAATTGATCCGACAAAAAGAATGGCTGATGTGAATTTGGATAATAATGTTTTGAAATTGAATTGGTGAAACGATTTATTAAATTCTAAGTTCCGGCAATTAGCGATTCAGTTTTTATATTCAATAACCAAACATAAAAGCCGAATTGCTATTTTCTTTTGTTTTTAAATTTCTATTTCAGAATCATCACCGGCAGCTTTGCATTTCTGTAAATCGCTTCGGAAATATTTTTATGCGTAAGCGAATATAAAAAGCTATACTCTCCGGGCAGTGCAATAATTATTTGCACTTCATTTATTTTTTCAAAATATAAAATTCCGTCAATAACATTAGCGTCATTTACGTAATAAATCTGGTGATGAAAATCCTTTAAATATGAATGCAATGCTTTTTCTTTCTCCAAAAATTTCAAATCAGGATTTTCATATCTTTTTTTTGGATCTACGTTCAGCACCATTAATTCAACATGTTCCCATTGCGTTGTATTTCGCAGCCGGTTTAATTTACTGAGATCGTGTATTGCATCAAAATTGCAGGGTACAAGCGCCTTTGTAACTGGCGAATATTTATAATCTTTAGGAACGACTAAAACCCTTACAGGACTGATCTTAGCGATACTGATCACGTTTCCGGAAATCAAAGATTCGTTAGTGTAATTAGCATTATCAATTCCAAGCAATATCATTATAGGTTGCTCTGTTTTTACTAAATGAATAATACCTCTCAGAAGTGGTAGCTCAGTAATGGCAGTTTGTATTTTAATATTCCGGTGCGTTTTTTCTTCAAGATCTTTACATAAATGATTTAGTTGCTCTTTTTCGTCGGCCCTGCTTTTGTTCAGATAAGCCTCATCTACGTTCGCAAATTCGCCGCCCATTATTACACTTTCGTACATAGAAGTATAAAATGATCTTAACAAAATAATCCGCTCATAATTATATTTGATACTCCATTCAGCAGCGAAATTGACGGCATTTATGGACGCTCCAGTAAAATCCAATGGTAAAAGCAGGGTTTTCATATAAAAAGAGTTGAAAAATCAAATTATTATTACTTCTGAAATACAGGCAGAAATTGAATTTTATTTACGAATTTAATAAAATTCAGTCTGACTTTCAATAAAAAAATAACCGCAGAATCTATTGCAATAGTACAAATATTATAAATCAGATTTTAAAAAATTAGTTTGTTATTTAACTATCAAGCATGTAACTTTGTGCTTTCGTTGCTTTAAAAATATTTACATGTCTATTCCAAATCAAAAAGCCGAAACGACCCGTCATTTTACCCATTTAGCATTAGAATTGAGGGATAGTATCCGCGGCTTTATGCAACAAAAATTCAGAGAAAATAATATTGATCTGACCTATGAAATGCATCAGATTATGGCATGTTTATGGAGAAAAGATGGGCTGAAGCAACAGGAACTGGCAGATCGTACTTTAAAAGATAAAGCGAGCATGACATTTCTCATAGATAACCTGACGAAACGCGGATTAGTGAAGAGAACAGATGACGTGAGCGACAGGAGAAGCAAACTGATTTTTCTGACTGCAAAAGGAAAGCAATTGGGGAAAAAGGTAGAGCCATGGGTTATGGAATTGTTTACAAAAGCGTGTAGTGGATTGAAAATTAATGAGGTCAGGGCATGTATAAATACTGTTGAGAAAATGCGTGATAATATAAGAAAGTGAATTGTGAGACTTTAACAGAATAAATTTTGCATGTATGCAGGAAGAGTCTTTGGTGGTGTATGGATCTAAGCGGGTAATCATTACGTTCACAGCAGTAGTTTGTGCGCTGCTTCAAATTATTGACACCACTATTGTAAACATTGCTTTACCAACTATGCAGGGAAGCCTTGGAGCTTCACTCACAGAAATTACCTGGGTGATTACAGCTTATGCAATTGCCAATGTTATTGTTATGCCGCTCACAAGCTGGCTGAGTCAGCAGTTTGGGCGGCGTAATTATTTTGCTGCATCTATAATGATCTTCACCTTTACATCCTGGGCTTGCGGAAACGCCACGAGTATCGAAGAACTGATCATTTTCCGTTTTATTCAGGGCATTGGGGGTGGTGCATTATTGGTTACCGCTCAAACAATTATTACAGAAAGCTACCCGATAGAAAAAAGAGCAATGGCACAGACCATTTACGTGCTTGGTGTAATTGTTGGTCCTACACTTGGTCCTCCACTTGGTGGTTATATTGTAGATAATTATTCATGGCCGTATATTTTTTATATAAATATTCCTGTCGGTGTGCTGGCCACTTTGCTTACGCTTCAATTTGTAAAAAGCCCAAAATTTGCAGAAAAAGTAAGCGCGAGAAACGTGGACTGGTTAGGGATTGCGTTACTCATTATTTCCGTTGGCTCCCTGCAGTTTATTCTCGAAAAAGGGCAGGAAGAAGATTGGTTCAATAGTACATTAATTATTTTATTGTCAGTAATTTGTTTTTTTGGTTTTTACTTTTTTATATGGCGGCAGTTGGTTTATAAACATCCGGTGGTAGAACTGCGCGTTTTTAAAAACAGGAATTTATCTATTGGAAGTATTCTGTCATTTGTATTGGGCTTTGGATTATTTGGCTCCACCTTTATTATTCCTCTTTATACACAAACGATCATGGGTTGGACAGCATTACAGGCCGGAATGCTCATGATTCCCAGCACTGTTTTTACGGCAATCATGATGCCTTTTGTAGGAAAGATGATGGAGCGAGGCGTTCCTTTCCGGCTGCTGATTACATCGGGAATGATGATCTTTTTCATTTATAGCATGATGGCTTATAAAGTACTTACACCGAATACAGGAAGCGATGCTTTTTTCTGGATTTTAGTGATTCGGGGAGTGGGACTTGGCTTGCTTTCCATTCCAATTACCACCCTCGCTCTTTCTACTTTACAGGGTCAGGAGATTGGCCAGGGAGCAGCATTATCAGGCATGTTGCGACAATTGGGAGGTTCATTTGGTGTAGCCATAATTTCCACTTATCTCATTCGTGATAACCAACTTCACCGCAGTGACCTGGTAAGCAAACTTTCGGTTACAGATCCAAATGTTCAGCAACATATTGAAGCGTTGAGCCGAGGCTTCCAGTCTAAAGGAACGCCGTGGGATATAGCGCATAAGATGGCGCTTCAATTGCAGGACAGGCTTGTAGATATTCAGGCTACTGTTCTTTCTTATATGGATGTGTTTCTATGGATTGGAGTGATGTTTTTAGTGTGTGTTCCGTTTGTTTTAATACTGGTTAAAAAATCAAAACGAAAAGTTGACCTGGCACATGTCGGAGAATAAGATTTTTGTTCCTTACTTTCTAATTTGTTCTCAATTAAACATTTATTCATCAGCCATTTTGGAGAATATATTTCTCCTTAAAAAAATCCTCTTCAAAAATCTTACTGATTTCCCAAACCCGTGGTCTTAAGCCGCTTTCATTAATTTCTTTTGAAAGATCTCCACCTTTCAAACAAATTAATCCGGTAATTTTTTTTGGTTGATCTACCGGTTTTTTCTTCAACAAAGGGCGGCTCCAATACCACAAATCTTTCAACGGAGCGACTGCCCTTGAAACAACCACATCAAAGTTTTTGCTCTTGATGTCTTCAGCGCGTGTATGCTGAACTGTTATATTTTTTAATTCTATTTCAGAAGCGACAGCCCCAGCTACTTTTAATTTTTTTTGAATGCTATCCACCAGATGAAAATGTACATCGGGAAAAAAGATTGCCAATGGAATTGAGGGAAAACCGCCACCAGTACCAAGATCCATGATGTGGTAGCCTGCAGGAAAATCAAATTGAGTGGCAATTGAAAGAGAATGCAAAACATGGTGTTCATAAAAGTGGTCCATATCTTTCCGGGAGATCACATTGATCTTTTGGTTCCAATCTTCGTATAACTTTTTAAGCGCTGCAAATTGTTGTAGTTGTTTCTCCGTAAAATCCGTAAAATATTTTGTAATAATTTCCATAATCGTTTATAAACTTGCTCAAAACTAATCTTTTATTTAACTGCCTTTTGAAAATGAAAATCCATCCTATTTGTTCTTTTGCTGGCAATAGAAAGTGCCGATGATGGGCGAGTTGTTAGGAGATAATTTTGAAAAATAAAGAGCTGTTGGTTATGTTGGAATTAAGAAAGCCAAACAAGCCAAACAAATTTGTAAAAAAGAAGAACAATATGATCTGAAAAACATCCTTGCCCGATTTTTGTATTTTCGCAATCGATAATGGCAAGTGAAAGAAACAATTTGATATGGCAGTATTTTTTGCAACAAAAGGCGTTGTTTCATAGGAATTACCGGCTCTTTATGGTGGGACAAACATTGTCATTGATTGGTACGTGGATTCAAAGAATGGCGATGATGTGGTTGGTTTATCGGCTTACCGGCTCTGCTTTTTTACTTGGCGTAGTTGGCTTTTGCGAACAAATTCCCATTTTTTTAATTGCTCCTTTTGCAGGTGTTTATGCAGATCGCTGGAATAAGCATAAGGCACTTTGCCGCATTGAAGCATTTGCACTGGCACAGGCATTTTTGCTGGGTTTGCTCACACTTTTAGGCGTGGTTGATATCTGGCATATAATCGTGTTGAGTCTTTTCCTTGGTGTTATCAATGCGTTCGAAGTGCCGATAAGACAATCATTTGTAGTTGAAATGGTAGAACGTGATAAAGAATCACTTTCCAATGCCATTGCTTTAAATTCAACGGTATTCAATTTATCCCGTTTGATCGGACCATCCGTTGCAGGAATTTTGATCAGCGCTGTCGGCGAAGGCTGGTGCTTCATGGCAAACGCTTTGAGTTATGCGATTGTACTGGGAAGCCTGTTAATGATGAGGCTTCCAAAAAATACGATTGTAAGGGCAAAAGAAGCTCAAATCCTTAAAAAATTAAAAGAAGGAATTTCATATGTGAGAACGAACAGGATGATGTGGTCATTATTGGTACTGCTAGCAATTGTTAGTTTTTCCAATGCATCTTTAAAAACATTGGCACCCATTTTTGCAAAAGATGTTTTGCATGGCGGCGCTCATACTCTTGGTTTTTTGATGAGCGGCGCGGGAGTTGGGGCTATTTGCGGTGCATTATTTCTTACCAAAAAAAAATCGGTCTCTTTATTAAAACGTATTGTATCGGTTACCGGAATTTTATTAGGTGCGGCGATGATTTGCTTCGCAATCTCGCGTTCGCTTCCGCTTTCGCTTTTTTTCATCGCAATAGCCGGCCTTGGGCAAATGATGCACACTGCCTGTACCAATACCCTGTTGCAACTACATGTGGATGATGATAAACGGGGCCGGGTGATGAGCTTTTACACGGTTTGCCTGCAGGGTACGATGCCTTTTGGAAGCTTGCTTGCCGGCGCTTTCGCTGGAATTACCAGTGGTCCGTGGGCGGTGGCGTTTATGGGTGCGTTTTGTCTTCTAGGAACACTTTTTTTTAAAGAAAAAAATATACGAAACCGGTTAAAAGCGGTTCGAAAACAACAGACTCTTTCCCGTTATTAGTGATCATCACAAATTACTCCTGATCTATTTCTGTTGCGGATTCGTCTGCTTTTACCAGTTTTAAATCAGGAAAAAAAGAAACGATCATCAATACTACAGAACTGAGAATTACCAAATACAAACCGTATTGTTTTTGCGGACAATAGGTATTATAGCAGGAAGTAAAAATGACGTAGGTTTTTAATAGATAACCGATGTTTAATGCCGCAAAAAAAATCAACGTTCTTTTTGCCCAAATTTTATTGGTAAAAATTAGAATAAGAGAGGAAATGGCAAAGAAAATAAATACTTTTCCGGGTCTTCCATACATATTTTGTTGGGAAAAAAAACCGGTAAAAGATTTATGTAAGTCTGGATAGTAGGCCCAGGGAAGAAAACAACTGATCGCTAATAAGAGGCATGCAAGAAAACCGGTTAGTTTGTAATATTTCATGATAAAATTCTATAAAGATCGAAAATTTTTGTGTTGCAATGTTAGACCATTTTCTTTATTCTATGTGCTTTAGCATCTCTCCAACATTTTTGTAAAATAATAAAATAGAAAATGCCTTTATTTGTTCCTTTACTGTTTCTATATTAATGAAATTCAATTCTATCTTAACCGCTTTTCATCAGTGGGAGAAACGGCTTTGTTCGCTCATATGGCCAGTAAATGATTTGGGATTATATCAGATTTTCAAATCAGCTAATTCAGTTCAATTATTTCACAATCTTTAATATCTTTTCCATCGATCGCGAATCGTATGAGCGTTCTTACTTTATGCCATCCATGTTTTCCTGCTGCTCCCGGATTCATGTGAAGGCAATGTAATTTATCATCATACATCACTTTTAAAATGTGCGAATGCCCGCTAATAAAGAGCTGTGGCTTATCGATTAAAATTTCCTTTTTTGTTTCCGGATTGTATTTTGGCGGATAACCTCCAATATGGCGCATCATTACTTTTACTTCTTCACACATGAAAACCAATTGTTCGGGATAAATGCTTTTTATGTCATATCCGTCAATATTTCCATAAACACCGTGAAGCGGTTTAAATGATTTTAATTCATCAGCAATAACAGAACTGCCAAAATCTCCGGCATGCCATATTTCATCACAGTTTTTAAAATGTTCAAAAACAGTGGGATCAAGATAATTATGGGTATCTGAAATAAGTCCGATTCGTGTCAAAAGAATTGTTTTATTGTTTAGGCAAAATAAAACGATTCAGTTCACTTTGTATCATAAAAAGAATTGAATAGGATTAATAGTAAATGGCAACAGAAATACACCTTTCTGTAAATCCAAATTCTCTTTATTTATCTGTCTATTGTAAAGAAAAAATATTTTTTGGCTCCTCTTTTGCCAGCTTCTTTCTCTTTACATTTAACCTTATTTTGCAAGGCAAAATAATTTATTTTTGCGCCCTTATCTGAAAGAAACGATTCACATGACAGAGGAAGAAATTTCAATTCAGGAGCAGTACGAAGATGTTTTGAAAAGCGGTAGCGAAGCAGAAATGCACGAGTTTCTGAACGAACAAAACATCAGCGACGTTGCTGAACTCATTTATGAAAACGAAGACAGGGAAATTGAAATCTTCCTGCACCTTTCTCTGCATCGTGCTATCGGTGTTTTCAAAATTCTGGATCATCCTACTCAAAAAGATATCATAAAAAACCTGCCGCCTGCGAAAAGTGCAGAATTGCTGAATGAGATGCAGCCGGATGACCGCACTTCGTTTTTTGAAGATCTGCCAAATGAAGTAGTACGCGAACTGGTAAAAACTTTAAAACCTGAAGAAAGAAAAATCACCTTATCTCTTCTGGGCTATCCTGAAAATAGTGTTGGCCGCCTGATGACCCCAGATTATATTTATGTTTATGAATACAACACGGTTGCGGAAGTTTTAAACATTATCAGGGGAGTTGGAAAAAATACAGAAACAATTGATGTCATTTATGTAATCAACAAACACGGCGAATTGTTAGATGACATTCGCATACGCGAATTTATTCTTGCCTCACCGAATACGAAAGTGAGCGAGATGATGGATGGCAGATTTATCGAACTAAATGTAAATGATGACCAGGAAGCGGCTAATGAGGTTTTTAAAATGAATAACCGTGTGGCGCTGCCGGTTGTAGATGATTACAATGTGCTGTTGGGCATCGTTACCATCGATGATGTGTTGTGGGTTGCCGGTGAAGAATTTAGTGAGGACGTGCAGAAAATTGGTGGTTCGCAGGCTTTAGACATGCCTTACCTGGAAACACCTTTGTTTACTTTGGTAAAAAAAAGAGTTGGTTGGCTTACGATACTTTTTTTAGGCGAAATGCTTACTGCGACAGCAATGGCATATTTCAACAGCGAGATGGAAAAAGTAATCATCCTTACCAATTTTATTCCGTTAATTATCAGTACAGGCGGTAACAGCGGCACACAGGCATCTACTTTGATTATACAGGCAATGGCTTTGGGAGAAGTGTCTTTGCGCGATTGGTGGAAGGTAATGCGCCGTGAAATAATGTCCGGGCTAATGTTGGGTACCATGCTTGGTATTGTAGGTTTTTGCCGCATCGCTATCTGGAGTTTTTTGATGCACGAACAAATTATTACTTCTTATACTTATGGTGAACATTGGTTTTTAATCGGTCTTACTGTTTGCTTCTCTTTGGTAGGCGTTGTGCTCTGGTCATCATTGATCGGCAGCATGCTTCCGATTATTTTAAAAAAATGTGGTGCAGATCCCGCTTCTTCTTCTGCTCCTTTTGTCGCGACCTTGGTAGATGTTACCGGCTTGATCATCTTTTTTAATGTAGCATTGGTTACTTTGCGAGGAACGTTGCTGTAAGCAGTTTTTTAAGCCGCTCCGTTATAATTAAATACGCTACTGTATCGGTTTTTTAGAAATCTGCAGCGAGGCCATTCAATAGTTCCCCATTCAATAATAGAAACATAAATTCAATCTCTAAAAAAAGAAAATGCAGTAAAGGCACAAATAAACCTGATCCGTATTTTCTCAAAATAAAAAATATCCTTCATTTTTAAGTGAAGGATATTTTGCTTTTAAAATCTTTTACTAATATTATATTACGCGGTTTCATGAACAACTTCCCTGATCTCTTCCAATAGCTTTGCATTAAAAGCGTCAAGGTCTTTTGGGCTTCTGCTCGTAACAAGACCTTTATCAACTACTACTTCCTTATCAAACCATTGTGCCCCCGCATTCTCAAGATCGGTGCGAATGGAAGGGTAAGAAGTCATTTTTTTTCCTTCCAGCAAACCGGTTTCAATTAACAGTTGGGGTCCATGACAGATTGCAGCAACAGGCTTTCCGGATTCCATAAAATCTTTTGCAAAATTTACATACTCTTTCTGAATACGCATCTTGTCAGGATTAATAACACCACCGGGAATCATCAGCGCATCATAATCAAATGGATTTGCATCCGCTAAATTCGCATCTACCGGCAACTCTATTGACCAGTGATCATGATTCCATGCTTTTACTTTCCCCTGTTCTGTCGACAAAATATCTACTTTAATTCCGGCATCTTCCATCGCTTTTTTAGGACTCGTCAGTTCTACTTCTTCAAAGCCATTTTCAGTAATAATGGCCACTCTTTTCTGATTATTGTCTTCCATAAAAAAATATTTTTAGAATGAATGAATAAACCATTTAGCACAAGAAACGTGCTAAGCAGGCGTTCATAAACGAAAAAGAAATGATGGTGAAAGCCTTCCACATTTATTTGAGGATTGGTTATCAGGATAAACAAAAAAGTTATTTAAAAATCACAAATCCTTATCTTAGTTTTTTTTACAACTTCTTTTATGGCATTAAGCAGAATTTGGGCGGCCTTTATCATTGTTGCATTCCTGGCTGCAAGTTTTCAATGTATTTTTATTAGAGGAAACACAGATATTTATAGCCGCATGGTGGTGGGCAAATCCGGCGATACATCGCACACCAAGGTTGTAGATACTACCGCCATTCCTGCTTCTGTTTTTACTTTGTTAAAAAATGGCAAAACCTATACTGATGGCACGACAAAGTATAGTAAAAGTGCCGCCGGCCAATATATCAGTTATCATGAGCAACATGCAGATGGAGTGATAAGCACAGCAAAAACAGCAGTAGATATTTCTATAAATCTGATCGGAATTATGGCCTTATTTATGGGGTTTATGAGCATTGCCGAACGAGCTGGCGGAATCAGGTTGTTGTCGAAAATAATTGGTCCCTTTTTCTCAAAATTATTTCCTGAGTTACCGCGAAATCACCCGGCTATGGGGCATATGGTAATGAATTTTTCAGCCAACCTTTTGGGCCTTGATAATGCAGCAACACCATTTGGGCTTAAAGCGATGGAAAGTCTCCAGGAATTAAATCCCAACAAGGATACTGCTTCTAATTCGCAGATTATGTTCTTGTGCCTCCACGCATCCGGCCTGACATTAATACCGGTAAGTATTATCGCCATTCGTGCTTCACTGAATGCGTCAAATCCTACTGATATTTTTATTCCTTGTATGATCGCTACGTTTGTCGCTACCATGACAGCAATGCTGGTTGTTTCTTTCAAACAAAAAATAAATATTTTTCAACCAGTGATCTTGTTATGGGTTTTGGCAATTTCAGCAGTCATGTCATTGATGGTTATTTATTTGAAATCGCTGAATTATACCGGGGTGCAAACCTTCTCAGGCATATTAAGTAATGGCCTTATACTGGCCATATTCTTTGTGATCATTCTCGGCGCGTTGTATAAGAAAATAGACATTTTCGATGCCTTCATCGATGGAGCAAAAGGTGGATTTGAGATTGCGGTGAAAATTATCCCGTATCTGGTAGGCATGTTGATTGCCATAAGTCTTCTTCGCACCAGCGGCACGTTTGAAGTAATTATTGATGGCATGAGAAACTTGTTTTCTGCTCTTGGAACGGATACCAGGTTTGTTGCGGGATTGCCCACCGCATTAATAAGGCCATTAAGCGGAAGCGCGGCGCGCGGAATGATGATCGATACGATGACAACGTATGGCTCAGATTCTTTTGCCGGAAGCTTGTCTTCCATTTTGCAGGGCACATCGGATACGACTTTTTATGTGGTTGCCGTTTATTTTGGGGCTGTGTCTATAAAAAATACCCGCTATTCAATTGGCGCAATGCTGATTGCAGATTTGGCAGGTATTATTACTTCAATCTTTTTGGCTTATTTGTTTTTTGGAAATACGGCATAGCTTTACAAGCCATTACCAGCAAGAAATAAAATAGCATTGAAGAATTATGATTAAGAAAAAAGTCAGAAATAATGACATCAACTCACTCAAAAAGTAAAAATTAAAATGACAACAATCAAAGGCCCGGGCATATTTATCGCCCAATTTATCGGAGAAGAAGCGCCATTTAATAATTTAGAAAACATTTGCAAATGGGCAAAAGAGAAAGGATTTATTGGCGTTCAATTACCTACTTTAGATGATCGCTTTATTGATTTGCAAAAAGCGGCAGAAAGCAAAACGTATGCGGATGAATTGAAAGGAATCGTAAATAGTTTTGGTTTGGATATTACCGAACTTTCTACCCATTTGCAGGGACAATTGATTGCCGTTAATCCTGTTTACGACACCTTGTTCGACAGTTTTGCTCCCGAAAAATATCGGAAGAATCCCAAAGCAAGGCAGGAATGGGCTGTGCAACAATTAAAGTATGCAGCTAAAGCATCTGAAAATCTCGGGTTGACCGCACACGCTACTTTCAGTGGCGCTCTGTTATGGCCAACCGTTTATCCGTGGCCGCAAAGGCCGGAAGGATTGGTAGAAATGGGTTTTAAAGAACTGGCAAAAAGATGGCTTCCGATCCTCAATGTTTTTGATGAGTGCGGTGTAGATGTTTGCTATGAAATTCATCCCGGCGAAGACCTTCATGATGGAATTTCTTTTGAAATGTTTTTGGAAAATGTAGATTTTCATAAAAGAGCCTGCCTGCTATATGATCCGTCTCATCTTCTTTTACAATGCCTTAATTATCTCGAATACATTGATTTTTACCATGAACGCATCAGGGCATTTCATGTAAAAGATGCTGAGTTTAATCCCACCGGAAAACAAGGCGTTTACGGTGGGTATCAAAGCTGGCTAAATCGGGCGGGGCGCTTTCGCTCGCTTGGTGATGGACAGGTAGATTTTAAAGCAATTTTTAGTAAGTTGTCTGCTTATGATTACCCCGGTTGGGCCGTTTTGGAATGGGAAGATTCTTTAAAAAATTCAGAAGACGGAGCAAGAGAGGGAGCGGAATTCATCAGGAAAAATATAATTCATGTTACCGATAAAGCATTTGATGATTTTGCCGGAACAAATTATGATGAAAATCTAAACCGTTCTGTTTTGGGAATTTAATTTTTAATTTATAAAAAAGTGTTTTAATGAACAAACTCAAGTGTCCAGCGCTTTGGGTTCTATCCTTTTTGCTGGTTCAATCCGCCTTTTCACAGGACAAAGGAATTGTAATTGAGAATAATCTTATTCCCAGTAAAATCTTGAATAAAAATGTTTCTTATTCCGTGTACCTTCCGCCGGATTATAAAACCTCTGAACGGTTTTATCCGGTTGTCTATTTGTTGCACGGATATACCGATGACAACACGGGCTGGCTCCAATTTGGAGAAGTAAATTTTTATGCTGATAAAGCCATTGCCAAAGGGGAAATTCCGCCAATGATTATTATTATGCCGAATGGAGATTCGAGCTGGTATATCAATTCTTACGACGGCAAAGAAAATTATGAAGATTTTTTTATAAAGGAATTTATTCCTACCGTTGAAAAAAAATTCCGCATCAAAAGTGAAAGAAGATATCGTGGTATTGCCGGGCTGTCAATGGGCGGTTATGGAACCTTATTTTATGCAATAAAATATCCTGAACTTTTTGCTGCCTGCGCGCCACTCAGCGCAGCCGTTTTTGATGACGATGCGATGGTAAATATGCCGGATGCAAATTATGAACAAACTTTTGGGCAATTGTATGGAAGGGGGCTTAAAGGAAAAGCACGTCTCAATAACGCCTGGTATAGCAATTCCATTTTAAAAATGGTTCAGGAAAAATCCACGGCAGATTTAAGCAAAGTAAGATATTGGATAGATTGCGGCGATGATGATTTTCTAACAAAAGGAAATTGTGAATTGCATATTTTGCTTACAGAAAAAAAGGTACCTCATGAATTCAGGGTGCGTAATGGAGCACACACCTGGACGTATTGGAGAACCGGGATTACAGACGCGCTTGCATATATCGGGTTAAGTTTTACCCAACAATAAAAAAACACGTGATATTTCTTTTTCTAAATAAATTTGAACTCATTTTCATTTTTCTAAATTATAAATCATGATCAAATCAATCACCTTTTCTTTGGCAGCAGGTTTATTTTTTTTGTGCTCTTCTTTAAAAATAAATACGGTGGAAAACCAACTTTTAAAAACTGAAAAAGATTCCGGATGGGAAATATTGTTTGATGGAAAAACAACCAATGGATGGCATAATTACGGTAAACAAAATGTCGGAAACGAATGGAAAGTAGAGAACGGCGTTCTGCACCTGGATGCATCCGCAAAAGACAAAGAAGGCGGCGATCTGACTACCAATCAGGAGTACGGAAATTTTGATTTAAAATTAGATTGGAAAATTTCAGAAAAAGGAAATAGTGGAATTATTTTTTATGTCAATGAAGATCCTGCTAAATATCCCGAAAGCTACGAAACAGGAATTGAAATGCAAATCCTGGATAACGGTACTCCTACACGTTTGGGACAACCGGATGGAAAACTTTATACCCACAGAGCTGGCGATCTTTATGATCTTTTAGCCTCAAAAGAAGTAGCAAAACCACTTGGCCAATGGAACCAGGTGGAAATAAAATCTTTGAATGGGAAACTTGATTTTTATATGAATGGTGTGCATACACTTTCTACTCATCTGTGGGACGACAACTGGAAAAAAATGGTAGCCATCAGTAAATTTAAAAAGATGCCTGACTTCGGAACTTTTAAGAAAGGTAAAATTGCTTTACAGGATCACGGTGATGACGTGTGGTTCAGAAATATCAGGATAAAAAGACTTTAGTTTATTTTAGATGTGACTGCTTTATAAAAGTTCACCTCTTAAAAACTCTCTTTTTCTTTTTGAGTAGCGAAGAGAATGCTTTTTAAATTATCAACGTGTATTTTTAACTCATCAATTTTTTCGCGATAATCGGAAGCAGCGCGATTGTAACCTCTTTGAATATTTTTTTCAGATAGCTGAGACAGTAGTTTTTTTCTTTCTTCTAATGAACGCAACGCCACCCAGAGCGAAGACTCCAGATTTTTATTTTGTTTTAATAAGAGTTCATTGACGGAATATGAATGCCCTGTATGACACTTAAAACGGGTCAACGCATCATTTTTTAATTCAAAAAGAACTCCACCACAATCAGGACAAGAAAAAACTGAATGCGCTCCCAATTCTGCTAATTCATTTATAGTTCCGACACGCGCTTCCGACAGTTGTACTTCTTTAACAATATCTGCGGGAATGATGGTGTTCTTTACTTCTTTTTCCGTTATGATGTTTGAAATTATGGCACCCATTTCCGATAGCGGAATACAATAATCCACATCAATTTCCTTTAAAACTGAAAGCGGCATGTCCGGATATTCTGCTTCATTCGGATCTTGCACAATACACGTTCCTCCACATCTTTTGATGGCCGACATACCAGCTACTCCATCATCAAGCATTCCGGTAAGAATGATTCCAATGGTGCGGCCATCATAGGCTGCCGCACCGGAACGGAATAACACATCTATCGAAGGCCGCCAGCGGTTTTCCTGGGGGCCGCAACCAAGTTTTACTTTTCCATTCTTTATAATTAAATGTTTATTTGGCTGGGCAAAATAAATAGTGCTTTTTTTTATCTCCGTGTCATCTTCAACTTCCGTACAATATAAGGAGGAATACTTTTGCATTTGGCTTACAAGATATCCGCCAATCGCCTGACGCGATAAATGCATCACCACAAAAAATGCAGCATCCATTTGATCATTCAATTGGCTTATCAATTCGGCTAACGCAAAAAAACCACCTGCGGAAGTGCCGATCACTACTATAAATTTGGGTTTTTCTTCCATACAGATTTGGACCCCAATTTTTATGCAGTTTTGTGAAAAAGAAACTTTTTTGTTACTCGTCAGCGTTCGTTCCGTTTGTTGTAACTTTTACGACAATGCTCAGTTGCTGTTGTCACTCACTTATTCTGATCCAGTAGATAGTTGTGTGGGGCAAACCCGAATGAAGCAACCGGTTGATTTGAAAGAAATAAAAAGAAAGCTGCAATCAATGGCAGCTTTTCTGAAAATACAAATTGATGTTATTTATTCGTTTGTTGGCCGGAACCGCGATTTTTAACAAAAAGAGTTTACGAAAATTAAGCGGTCCTTTTTTCTGCCAAAGTGGAGCGCCATTTACGCATATTTACAAGCTTATTTTCTATGGTATTTTTAATTTTTTTCTGCAGTAGGTTTTGAAAGTGAAGCGGGGAATAAAGCAGCGACAAAAGCGCTTCCCTTGTAAGCTTGTTTTTAAATTCATTTCTAAAACCACTTCTCACTTCGGAAATAGCCAGTTCTTTTGGAACTTCGCCTTTTTCATTGATTAAACTCAGCGTTTTTAAAGCGATAAAAGCAAGGACACCGCCAATAATAAAAAGAAAGCCAAGACTATGTAATTGGAGTAAAGTCAATATGCGTATTCCATGTGGTCCTTCCCATTGAATATTCCACACAAAACTTCTGTTGGAAAAATAATCTGCCAAAAAACCTCCCACTACCGGACCTAAAGAGGCGAAACAGGCAACTGTCATATTTTTTGCAGTTAAATACACAATCGCCTCATTTTTTGAGGCCAGTTTCAAACCGATATTTCCGATAGAAAGATTAATACCAGAGGTAGCAATTCCGCTCATAATATTGATCATCGCTACAATGAGGGAAACAAATAGAAGCGAAGGCGCCATTCCGGCAAAAGGCCAGGAAAGAATGCATAAAATGTAAAGTGGCGCTGCGATTTTTATTACCGTTTTGTTACTGAATTTGTCAGAATATTTTCCCCATAATTTAATAGCAAAAATTCCGGCAAGCTGCCCCATAATGCCAAATGCAATAATATAAGAAAGTGGAAGATTTAAGGCTTTCAACATGTAAACAGTAAAAAAAGGTGTGGCTATACTCAGTGCAAATGACCAAAAGGAATTGAAAATTAATAACTTCCGGTAGTTTTTGTCCAGCAAAGGCTTTCTCAGTAGTTTAAGGATATTGTCTTTTGGCAAATAGCTGGCTGGCTCCGGAGTTTTAGAAAGCAACCATACGGAAATTAAACCAATAATGCCGCCGCCGATAAACATGAAGGCATAAGTGATAAGCTCGGCTCCCGGATTTACCCTTTTTATATAATCCAACGAAAGTGCCACCGTAAGGCTTAAAACTACGTTTAACGTTTGTGTAAGACGTGTCCGTTTGGAAAAATAAGTACCCAATTTTTGTTCGGGAACGAGGTCTTTCATCCACGAATTCCAGTTGGCTCCTGCAATAGAACCGAAAAAATAATAGAAGAATAATAGAAAAATTAAAACGCCGATGCTGGTAGATTTTGAAAAAATTAACGGAAGTAAACCGATAACAAGCAATGGAACACGGGCAGCAATATTACAAATAACAGCAATGCCACGCCGGTTATTATATTTCTGTAAAAGAAAAATAGCCACCAGCTGAAAAATACTGGAAAAACTGGGTAATGCAGCGAGGATACCGATTTGCAAATTGGAGGCGCCCAACAAAATTGCCAAGGCTACCAAAAATGTACCGCCGGTAAGTGCAGTCATCGCCTCGGTTACCATGCCTTCTTTAATTACCAAATCAAGGCCACGGGCAATTTGTCTCTGAGATAAATGTTCAGATGGTTTCAGATTCATAGGATTTTTCGGCTTTTATTGAAATTGAAAGGATCTGTAAACAGCCTCGTGGCTGCAAAAAGTTTTCCATTTCAATTTCAGAACGCAAAACTAAAGTGTTATTCAGAGTAATAACTTCCCACTTCTGTAAAAAATTGTCTTCCCGTTAGGATTTAACAAATAAAGCCAAAAAGAATTTGAAATAAGTGTATCAAAATAAGTGAAGGCAGCCGCTGGAGCATGGTAGAAACTGATTTCTGATTATTTGTTCATTTGCTGAGTTGTGAATCTTTTACTCAGATTTAAAAACCATTTTGTACATTTAATTTTATCTCCCCAAAAAATACATAAAAAATTGCTTTCTGATGAATAATGACAATGATGCAAGTTTAGATTTTGATTTCTTTAATGGGCTTTTTAATAAAGCAAGAGAAAATAATATTTTAATATCGGATGAAAATGGAATCGTATTAACTATAAATAACTCTTTTAGCGCTTCCTTTGGTTATACAGAGGAGGATATTGTTGGCCAAAGCGTAAGGGTCTTATTTACAAAGGAAGACCAGGAAAGAGGATTACCTGAACATGAACGTGAAACAGTTTTGCACACAGGGCAAGCTTATGACAACAACTACCTGGTAAATAAGGATCAATCTATTACATGGGTATCGGGAGAAACAGTTTTGGTAAAAGATCATAAAGGCTCAATACGTATTTTAAAAGTAATTCAAAATATTCACAAGCAAAAAGAATCCGAGCTGGAACTGAAGCGGTTGAATGATTTTAATGAAAGCATTCTTGCTTCGATTGCAGATGTAGTGATCATTGTTGACAATAAATTGAATATCATTAAAGCCAATAATGCTTTCGCTGGTTTGTTCAGAGATAAAGTCCCGGAAATATCCACAATAAATATTGCCGGCCTGATCAAACCGTATGATAAGAATAATGAGCTGTTGCACTCTTTGGAGCAGGCGGCCCTCACCGGAAATAGTTTCTCGAACAGGCAACTGGAGGTAGATATTCCTTCTTTAGAAAAAAGAATATTTGAGGTTAGTTGTACCCCGTTGCGCGATTTTGCTAACAATAACATGCTTTTAGTTGTGCATGATATTACCATTTACAAAACTCTTGAAAGAGAAAGGGAAGACACCATTGGCTTTGTAGCCCATGAAATAAAAACGCCTGTTGCAAACATGACGTTGATCAATGACATTATGCAAAAAGCAATCGCGGCGAATGACCTGGAATTGATCAAAAAAATGCATATGAGAAATGCAAACAGTGTAGCACGTTTGCAAAAAATAATTTCAGAATTATATGAAGTTTCTACCATTAATTCAGGAAATATCAACCTGGACACGTCGGTATTTAATTTTGACAAGATGGTAAAAGAAGCGATTGATACGGTAGAATTATTACATCCTTCTTTTAAAATAAATTTCGATGGCGGTGCTGATATCGATGTGTGCGCCGACCGCTACAGGTTAATACAGGTAATTAACAATTATATTGGAAATGCGATTAAATATTCGGACAAGAAATCAACAATTGAGATTACTTCACGAATCGATCAGAACTCTGTGATATTTTCAGTAAAAGATGAGGGAATGGGAATTCCAAAAGAAGAGCTTCCGTATATTTTTGAACGGTTTTACCGTGCTGAGAAGAGCAGCAACATCGAAGGAATTGGATTGGGTTTGTTTTTATGCCAACAAATCATCAAAGCCCATAAAGGCTATGTATGGGCCGAAAGCAATGAGGGAAAGGGATCAGTTTTTTATTTTTCTATTCCAACCAATCAATGAACAACTGATCTTTTTGATATATGACCGGTGATCTTCTTATTTTTTAAAAATATGTTGGTAGTTTTTTTGCAGTAATTCAAAAAAAAGATTGGGATGAAGAAGAAAATCACTGTAAAAAGTATGTGGGAAATCCTCAAAAATTCCTTTAAAGGATTTGGAAATGATAATGTCACAGTGCTCAGTAGTTCACTTGCGTACTATACTGTTTTTTCGATGGCGCCTTTGCTGATTATTATCATATCTCTTAGCGGTCTTTTTTTAGGCAAAGACGCGGCCCAGGGAAAAGTTTATTCAACGTTATCCGGTTTTGTCGGACACGACACCGCGGTTCAACTGCAGCAAATGATTAAAAACGCTTCCCTTTCCGGCAAAAGCGAAATTGCTGTAATTATTGGTATTATCACTTTGCTGATTGGTGCTACCACGGTTTTTGCGCAGATTCAGAACTCGATCAATAACATCTGGGGATTGAAACCAAAACCAAAAAGAGGATGGCTTAAATTGTTGAAAAACCGTTTTTTATCTTTTTCAATCATTCTCGGGCTGGGATTTTTGCTGCTCGTGTCATTAAGCATTTCTACGTTGATTGATGGATTTAGTAATTCCCTCAAAGCCCATTTTCCCGATGTGGCAGTTGTTGTTTTTTATATCATCAATCTCATTATTACTTTAATCGTAACTGCGTTGATATTTGGAGCAATTTTTAAGGTACTTCCGGATGCAAAAATAAAATGGAAAGATGTAGCAGCCGGTGCAATTACTACCGCAGTTTTATTTATGCTTGCCAAATTCGGCATTTCATTTTATATCAGCAAAAGCAATGTGGGCAGTACTTACGGCGCAGCAGGCTCTCTGGTGATCCTGTTATTATGGGTTTATTTTTCAGCAATGATCTTATATTTTGGTGCGGAATTTACAAAGGCTTATGCAGTCAAATTTGGTTCACAAATTCATCCTGATGAATACGCAGTAACGACAAAAACGGTGGAAGTAGATACAGGCGATCAAACCGTACAACAAAACGAACATTCCGATTTGAAAACAACAGAATTGAAAAAGAAGGATGAATAAAAATTCTTGTTATTTGTTTGTTTGTTGAATCCATCATCATTGAAACTCAACTTTCAGGCTCACTTATTCTTATTATTCACAAGCATCCATTTCGCTGTTTCATAAATGCCGGAAGTTAGTTGCGATAACTTATTTTCTACAGAATCTTTTGCTTTTGCGTCCAGGGAAAGAAAATTGGAATTAACCGGCATCAGCATTTCTTTGTTGATTCTCAGATTTTTTACAAAATAATAATCGTTGGTAACGATGCCAATGTTTCCTTCATCATGATGAATAATAAAGGCAGCGTCCATTTTATTTTTGGAATTTAAAACGTCTCTGCCTAAAGTGGTATTTGTATAAGGCTGATGCAGCATTCCGGCAAGTGTAGGAAGCAGGTCAATTTGAGAAACGACTTCCTGATGCGTTTGTGGCGTTAATAATTGCGGTGCATAAAACAACAATGGCACATGTTCATCACTTAAACTTCCTTTGTCCCACGCATTTGGGTAGATGGCGGATGTTTCACCTTCCACACCATGATCGCCAACAAAAACAAAAATGGTATTATCAAACCAACTTTGTTTTTTTGCATTTTCAATAAGCGTTTTAAAACAATAATCCGTATAGCAAAAAGATTGGAATTCCTGCAATGATTCAAAACCGTATTTATGAAGTGTGTCTTCATCTACCATTCTTTTTTCAAAATCAGTATCTTCCGGTGGAATGCTGTAAGGACGATGGTTGTCGGCTGTTTGGACGATTGCAAAAAAAGGTTTTTTTTGGTGATTAAATACATTTTCCGCCTCCAAAAAAAGATTCTTATCGCTGATGCCCCAAACGTTTAAAGGCTTCGATTTAAAAGAGCCCTCCTGGTAAATTTTTACCTCGTTTATATTTTTTATTAAGCCGTCAAAATTATTAAAATCACTATTGCCTCCGAGGAAATAAAACTTATTGTAATCTTCAAAAGAATTAATGATCGTATGTTGATGAATCGCTTCCGGATTGCGTGTGGAAAATTTTGAAAGCTGCACATCCGGAATTCCGGTAACAATGGCAAAAACACCTCGTGCTGTTCCAAAAGTTGGGGTAAAACAACGGTTAAAAAAAATGCCGCTGTCGCATAGTTGTTTAAAATACGGAGTAGTATTTAATGGATTGCCGCTCATGCTGCTTTTATACATGCTGAAACTTTCGCAAATTACCAAAATGATGTTCGGCCGGCTTTCCAGCGACTTACTATTTGGTAATACATCTCTCGAATAATCCTCATCTGTTATATTTTTGCTATCAAATTGTAAAAAATCTGCGATCAGCGGAAAATATTCCTTTGCTTTTGCATCGTCAAAGGATGGCTTTCTCAATTGAAGAGTTGTAAAAAAATTTTGTAATGGATTTAATGCCACATAAGATTTGAAATTATCATTTAGCTCAAATGCATCCTTCCATTTTATAGGATGGAAAGAAAAAATGCCAAACAAACACCACAGCAAAAAGATAATAGCTCCTACATGCCAGCGTCTTTTGTAGATCATGTTTTCCTGCAGATTTCTTTTTGTTGTCAGTACGTGGGTATGTTTAAAAAGCTTTGATAGCAAAAAAACGGCTACAACCAGCGCCGTTACAAGCCATACCATTGGATAACTTTGCCAAAGCATCTGAAACGAAATGAGCGGGTCTTCGGCAAAATTTAAAGCGCTGGCATTGATGCGCGTATGATTGTAGCTGAAATTTCCAAAATCAGCACCGAAAAAAAATAAAACGATCAGTGTGGTGATTGCAAGGTAATAAGACCAGAATTTTTTATTTTTTTCAGAAAAAAAAGGAGAAAATCGGGGATAAACCGATAAAACTGCAATGGGTAAAAGTATGATCGAAATCCATTTAGCATCGTACCTGAAACCAAGCCAGAATGAAGGCAGCAGCGAACTTGCTTCTATATTGGCAGGAATAAATAAAACCACAGTTGCAATACGAAGCATTGTAAAAATGATGAGGTAAATAAGCCAAAGCATCAAAAGCCATTGAATCGTTAATGGAACCGTTTTTGGAATTTTAGCTTTGAAGATCATGATTGAAAAATAGAAAACACATTTATTAGTTTATTTGCTGACAGCTTCTTTGATCTTTTTATTGTTTAATAGCATATACTTTGCCGTTTGATAATATGCTTCTGACAACGTTTGTAATGCTTTTTTATCAGATGTTGTTTCTTCTGTTTCCGGCAGCTGTAAATTATTTTTGGAAGAACGGAAATCTTCCTGGCCACTCAAAAGATTATGAACATAAACATAATCATCTGTAATGATCCCGATTTGTTTCAAATCAGGATTGAATAAAAAGGCAAGGTTTTTAAAGCGAACATTGTTTTGAATGGTATCGAACAAATTTCTTCCCAAAGTGGTATTGGTAAAAGACACTTTTGCCAATGAGGAAACAGAAGGAAGTAAATCAATTTGTGAGCAGGTTCTGTCAATCCGTTGGGGCGTTAATAAAGCAGGAGAATAAAAAAGAAGCGGCACATGTTGTGTGGTTAATCCATCTGCTTCCCACGCTTTTGGAAACATATTTCCTACGTTGCCGCGAATACCATGATCGCCTACAAAAACAAAAATCGTGTTATTAAAATAAGGCTCTTTTTTCGCCGCTTCAATAAATTTTTCAAAACTAAAATCCGTAAACCGGAATGCATTCAATTCCCCGTTACTTTCAAAACCATATTTTTTTAAAGAATCAACAGGGTAATTTTTTAACGGAAATTCTTTTTTATCTTCTTCCGGGATTGTGTATGGACGATGGTTGTCAGCTGTTTGAATTACCGCGATAAAAGGACGTTTTTGTTCTTTCAAAACGTTGTTTGCCTCGAGGAATAAATTCTTATCACTGATGCCCCACACGTCAATTGGTTTTGATTTATAATCTTCCTGCTCATAAAGATGCAAGCCGTCAATGTTATTGGTCAGCAAGCCGCGAATATTGGCCCAGCTTGAACTTCCGCCAATGAAATAAAATTTATTATAGCCTTTATAATCGTTGATAATCGAGTGTTCATCTACATAAGCCGGATTACGACTGGAAGTGGTTGGATACTCGACATCCGGAATTCCTGTTATTACTGCCCAAACGCCGCGTGCCGTACCATAAGCTGGGGTAAAACACCGGTCAAAGAAAATTCCATTCTTGCACATTTGATCAAAGTACGGAGTTGTGTTTAAAGGATTTCCCCACATGCTGCTTTTATAAGCAGAAAAACTTTCACAAATTACCACCACTACATTTGTTGGAATTGCACCCGCTGTAGCCTGATGAATTCTTTTATAATTCAACAACGAGCTATCCGGATTTTGAATATCGAGATATTGCACCATTAGCGGATAATATTCTTTTACTTTTTTCAGATCATAACTGGAGTTTTTAAATTTCAAGGTGCTTAGAAAACTTTGTACCGGATTTAAAGAAAGATTTGCTTTAAAATTGTCATCGAAAGAAAAGGCATCGCTCCAGCGCAACGGGTATTGATTCAATCTTCCAAAAACACCTAATCCCAGTAATAAAGTAAAGACAAAACCGGTGACGAATCTTGCAATCGGATTTCGGAAATAATTGGATTTTTGTGTTCTTCTGAACCATTTATTGATCAGCCAAAAGATGAGAGCAGTAAAAACAACAATCAGAATGAGTAAGGTGAAAACCGGGTAAGTTTCCCAAACCATATTCAAAGAGATTTTCGCATTCCCCAAATAATTAAGAACACTTGCATTCAATCGTTCATGCAAATAATCAAAGTTCTCAAAGTCAATGGCGTAAAGGAATACAAGAACGACAGTCACAACAAAGAAATAAATTTTGAAGATTCTTTCAGAAACAAGATTTTCAAAAGGGTTACAATTTTTTGTTCCGAAAAGCCAGGCTAAAATCAGGAGAAATAAAATACTTGTACCAACCAAAACACCTAAAGACGCATGCCCTTTTTTCATAAAAAGAATCAGCAGAGCCATTATTACCACTGTTATAAAAACTTCAATAAGACTTCCAACAGTGAGCCGCTTTTTTTCATTATATTTTAACTGAAGATTTCCGATTACAAAAGGAAAAATAATAATGCCGCATACGATTCTTACGTCGAAATTTAAGCCTAACAAAAAAGCGCGAAAAGAATTGGAAAATGAATAATTAAGCGGAGCAAAATGATAGAAAAATATAAATCGCATGATGGTCATAAAAATCAAAAATGCGATCCCGGTGAGAAACATCCATTTTACCAGCCGGGGAAAATTCGATTTTCTTTTCATCAAAAAATTTTAGGTGATTAAATTTGAACACAGGCAACGAAAGGCTGTAGCGGCAAAAGTAAATATTTAACTACGGTTTTTCGGCAATGATTATTTTTGCAATAATGATTTTCTTACAAATAAAAAATGCTGCCTTTCTGCCGGATTCAATAAAACAATTTGACTATAACCTGTTTGCAAAAATGAACGGCCAATGGCATAATTCTTTTTTTGATGTTTTCTTTCCCTTTATACGCGAACCGACCGTCTGGGTTCCATTATACTTTTTTCTGGTAGTATTTATTACCCTTAATTTTAAAATAAAAGGATGGATATGGGTTTTGTTTTTCCTGATAAATGTTTCTTTGAGTGACTATGTAAGCAGTACGCTTATTAAAGAAAATTTCATGCGTTTGCGTCCCTGCCGTGATCCGTTTCTGGCAGAAAATATCCGCTTTCTTGTTGCCTATTGCCCGGTGAGTTCCAGTTTTACTTCCTCGCATGCAGTGAATCATTTTGCCGCAGCAATGTTTATATTTACAACTTTCAAGAAAACAATCAGTGCAAAATGGGCTGTACTTTTCTTGTGGGCAGCGGCTATTTCTTATGCGCAGGTATATGTAGGGGTTCATTTTCCTTTCGATATATTTTGTGGCGCAATTGTAGGCGTTATCCTGGGATATATTCCGGCAAAGATCTTCAACAGTAAATTTGGTTGGAGTTGCCAAATAAAATCTTTATATGATTGAACTGATTATATTATTCTTTTTAATCCTTCTGAATGCATTCATTGTAATGTGTGAAATGGCATTGGTCTCGGCAAAAAAAAGCAGGCTGGAAACCTCCGCCAATAAAGGGGATAACCATTCTAAAACTGCCCTCGAATTAAAAGAAAACCCGGATGTTTTTTTGTCAACCACACAGATTTATATTACACTGATTGCCATCCTGACTGGTGTTTATTCCGGTGAAAGATTTAGTATTTACCTCCAACCATATCTTGAAAAAATTCAGTTTATTCATCCATATGCAGCCACTATATCTACAGTGATCATTGTCATCATTGTTACTTTTTTATCTATCCTTTTTGGCGAACTGGTACCCAAAAGAATTGCGTTGATGAATCCGGAGAAAATTGCGAGGGGAGTAGCTGCTCCGATCAAAACATTGAGCACCATTTCTTATCCGCTGGTGTGGCTTTTAAGTTCTTTAAGTGCCGGCTTTTTCAGACTTTTTAACATAAAAAAAGGTAGTGACAGCCAGGTCACGGAAGAGGAAATAAAAGCGATGATCAATGAGGGTAGTGAACTTGGCGCCATCGAAGAAGAAGAAAAAGATATTATCGAAAGGGTTTTTCATCTGGGTGATCGGAATATTACCTCGCTCATGACCCACAGAACGGATATTGTGTGGTTTGATATCAATGAGGATCGTGCTTCTATCAAAGAAAAGATCAAAGAGTTTCAGCATTCAGTTTACCCTGTTTGTAACGAAACGATTGACGATATTGAAGGCATTGTTTATGTAAAAGATATGTACCTGATGCCTGATGCTTCATTGCAAAGTATCCTCCGGAAAGCATTATTTGTCCCCGAAAATAATTCCGCCTACCAGGTACTCGAAAAAATAAAACAAACCAAAATACATTACGCCTTTATTGTTGATGAGTATGGAAGCCTGCTCGGAATGATTACTGTAAAAGATATTTTAAATGCGATAGTAGGAGAGATGCCGGAGGAAGAAGATGATGAGTATGTAATCGTAGAAAGGCAGGATGGAAGTTATTTGATTGATGGGCAAATTCAGTTTTATGACTTCCTCACAAAATTTGATAAAACTATCTGGATTAATGAAGGCGAGAATGAATTTGATACGCTTGCTGGTTTTATTTTGCACGAATTAAAACGAATTCCTACTACCGGTGATACCTTTGAATGGCGCGGTTTTAATTTTGAGATCGTTGATATGGACGGACAAAGAATCGATAAGGTTCTGGTAAAAATTTCTGATGAGATCAGGAAGGAAATGCAGGAATGAGTTTATGTGGTAACGTGAAAGTCAGAATTCGAAAGCGCTACCATTCAGCAGGCCAAGAAATATAGGGTATTTGTGTTCTTTGACCTTTTAAATCTCGGTAAAGCTCTCTAAACACTTTCTAAACTATCTTCCAAACTGCACTTCACAATTCTCAGAAAAATTGTACTTTTACCCATTAATTTTTACGAATGGAAATTACACCGGGGCCTCTGTTAAAAACCATTAATGCGCCCGCAGATTTAAAAAAGCTTGACCGTACCCAATTGCACCAGCTTTCAGACGAATTGCGCCAATATATTGTGGATGTGGTAAGTGTTCATGGAGGGCATTTCGCTGCAAGCCTTGGTGTGGTGGAGCTTACGGTGGCATTGCATTACGTTTTTAACACGCCTTACGATCAATTAGTTTGGGATGTAGGGCATCAGGCTTATGGGCATAAAATTTTGACCGGAAGGCGCGATATTTTTGATTCTGTTCGGAAGAAAAACGGCTTAAGCGGATTCCCGAAAAGAGCTGAAAGTGAATATGATACTTTTGGTGTAGGTCATTCTTCCACTTCCATTTCGGCGGCTTTGGGTATGGCAATGGCGTCTCATTATAAAGGAGAAAATAAGCGCCAGCATGTAGCCATTATCGGGGATGGCGCGATGACTGCCGGTGAAGCCTTTGAGGCAATGAATCATGCAGGAATTGAGAAAAGCAATTTGCTGATCATCCTGAACGATAATTGCATGAGCATTGATCCGAATGTTGGCGCGTTGAAAGAGTATCTTACCGATATTACTACCTCTCAAACATATAATAAACTGCGTGATGATTTTTGGAAAGCTTTAGGAAAACTTCCGGGCAAAACATTTTCAAGGAAAATGGTTTCAAAAATTGAAACGTCTTTAAAAGGAATGGTAAGCAGGAGCAGCAATCTGTTTGAATCTTTAAATATCCGTTATTTTGGCCCAATCGACGGACATAATATTACCAAATTGGTAGATACGCTGCAGGACATGAAAGAAATTCCGGGCCCGAAATTATTGCATATAAAAACAGTAAAAGGAAAGGGTTATGAATTGGCAGAAAAGGATCAAACAAAATGGCATGCGCCAGGATTGTTTGATAAAATAACCGGTGAAATTTATAAGAAAAAATTTGATCTACCGCAACCGCCAAAATACCAGGATGTTTTTGGCTATACGATCATTGAACTTGCGGAAAAAAATGATAAAATAATGGGCGTTACTCCCGCAATGCCGAGTGGATGTTCGTTAAAATATATGATGGAAGAAATGCCCAACCGTGCTTTTGATGTGGGCATTTGCGAACAGCATTCTGTTACGCTTAGCGCTGGCCTTGCAACCCAGGGAATGAAAGTTTTTTGCAACATTTATTCTTCATTTATGCAACGGGCTTACGACCAGGTGATACATGATGTTGCGTTGCAAAATTTGCCTGTTGTTTTTTGTTTGGACAGAGCCGGGCTTGTCGGGGAAGATGGCGCAACGCACCAAGGCGCTTATGATATTGCCTATATGCGCTGCATTCCAAATATGATTGTGAGTGCGCCTATGAATGAAAGCGAATTGAGAAATCTGATGTACACGGCGCAATTGGACTCAACTAAAAATCCTTTTGTAATCCGCTACCCGCGCGGTGAAGCAGTAAAGGCAGATTGGAAAACAGAAATGAAAGAAATACAAATCGGCACAGGAAGAAAATTAAAAGACGGCGAAGAGATCGCTATTTTATCTTTTGGACATCCGGGAAATTTTGCTGCTGCTGCGATAAGAGAGGTAAAATCTGACGGATTAAATCCTGCCCATTATGACATTCGTTTTGTAAAGCCTATTGATGAAGCATTATTGCATGAAGTGTTTCAGAAATATTCTAAAATCATTACCGTTGAAGACGGAACTATTATTGGTGGTTTTGGTAGTGCAATTCTTGAATTTATGAACGCCCACCATTATAAAGCGGATGTAAAAATTTTAGGAATTCCCGATATTATTATTGAACACGCTTCTCAAAAACAACAACAGAGTGAATCCGGCATTGATGCACAACATATAGCTGATGCGATTCGTGAAATGAGCAAAGTTGAAGTCACAAATGAATTGCAAAAAGTATAGCCGTGCAAATACTCATTTAAGGTTTCGTAATTAGCGAGAAGTTCGCTGGCAAAAGCCGGTTATAATGTCGTCGTTGATATTTCATATGAATAGAAGTGATACATTTTCAATTGAAATTGAAATAAAACCTATGCTTTCGTTTTGATCACTCTCACCTTCCATTCTTCCGGACCTTTCTGAAGATATTCCCATTTAAAAGGTTCCTTACTTTCGGCTTCCATTTGGTAATAAAGAGGCGATGGATCGTGATCATTCAAAAATTCAAAAGCTTCACCAGCTTTTATATCTGCAAACGCTTTATAAAACATTTCATGACGCTCTGCCGGTGGAAATGGCCTTATGTCAAACTCATTAACAACTGAAAAACCGTCATCGCCCAAACCACTTTTTACTTTTTTGTTGATATGAACCACATATTCACCTGGTTCTTGTTTTTTGTAGATCCACGAATGTTGTCCTTCAAATTTATTTACAAAAATCGAATGGATTTCTTTTGGATCTACTGCAGAAATTATTTCCATCGTATCGCCTTGCTGCATCATACCATAACGATGAAATACGATTTGTTTCCACTCTTTTTCATTCGCTTTTCGCAAATCGAGCAAGGTAGAAATATCGGTAAATTCTCTTCCCTGAGAATCTTCTGTACGCGTTACTTTTACCTTCCATTCCCTTCCTCCGCGATTCAGATATTCCCAGCCAACTACATCTCCATAAATCGAACGGAATTCATAAAAAAGAGGAATCGGGTCATGATCGTTTATAAAAATAAAGCTTTCATGAACCGGCAACTCTTTAAAAAGCTGAATTAATTTCTTGTGTCTTTCTATCGGAATCAGCACGCGCACATCCAATTCTTCGGTCGTTTGTTCTTTGTTCACTTCACTTAATTTAAAATCTTACAATAAATTTTTAAAGAACAAAAGTACCGCTATTAAAAGCAGCCGATTTACCTTATCAGGAAAATTGAATGGCCAGTGAAGTATAAATTTGCTTTATTTCTTCATTTACTGTGAAGTAACTTCCCCGGGAATCACTGTTTGGTAAAAGTATAGGTAATAGAACCCGTGCTGTCTGTGCCGGTATTAATTGTGGATTTAGCCGTAAAACTATTACTACTGATCGGTCCTAAAGCAAGCCTGTAGCCTTCAGTAACGTTTCTTGCCTTTTCGCCATTTAGCTTTTTGAATTGAAATTGTGCATTGTTCCCCTTGCCATTGATGCTCCAATAAATATTTTCTTTGGTGCCATTCGTCAGCGTAAAAGAACCATTGCCATTTCTGATCAAATCCCATGTGCTTCCTTTAAAATCAGCATAAGGCGCTTCGTCAAAAACATTGGTTACCTGGAAGCCCGACGGAACATCAACGGCGATATTTGAAATTGTCCATTTGCCGGTGAGATGACTGTTGGATGGCGTTAAGTTCGTTGCATTTTTTGAAGAAGAACAACTGATAACAAATGTAGTTGTAGCGAGAATGATTATGATTAAAAGTACTTTTTTCATGAAAATAGAAATTGTTTTTTTCCTCCAATGCAGAAACCCTGCCAAGCTTCAATCCGAACCGTAAACATGTTATCTAAACTCAATGGCCTTTACCGGTTGTATTTTTTTGATTAATAAAGATGGAATGATCAGCATTAAAAAACAAACAATTAACGTCGCCACATCAATCGCTGCAACCTGCCACCAAATTATATCTGCATGCGCCTGCTTCATAAAATAAGCTTCTTCATCAAGCTTAATAAATCCTGTAGCTTCCTGTAAATAACAAATTCCTAATCCAAGCAAAGTTCCTGCTATAACTCCGGTAAAAGCAATGATGGTTGTGTTGTATAAAAAGATTTTTTGAATCGTGAGATTCTTTGCCCCAATGGCTTTTAAAATCCCCACCATCGTGGTTCTTTCCAGGACTAAAATGATAAGGCAGGTAATTAAATTCACGACCGCAACAACCATCATGATCACGAGTAAAATGCTTTTTATTCTTCCCTGCAAATTGAGCCAGTCAAAAATATTCGGATAAATTTCCTGGATGGTTTTGCTGTACCATCTTCCCGGCAACATCTCAGAATCGTATAAATAATTATTGACAGAATCTGTTTGTTTATAATCTTTTAGAAATATTTCGTAACCGCCGATTTCATCCGGTTTCCAGTCGTTCAGCCGCTGAATTAATTTGATATCGCCGATGCAAAAGTTATGGTCATATTCATCAATTCCGGTTTTAAAAATTCCCGCGATTTTTAATTTTCTTGCCCGTTGGCTTCCATCACTTTGAATAAATAAAATGATCACGCTGTCGCCAACATTGGCCTCCAGTTGGTTGGCCGTATATGCAGAAATATCAATGTCTTTGCTATACCCGCTATCTGTAAAAGAAATCCATTTTCCTTTTTCCAAAAAAGAATCGAGGCGGTTGAAATCAAAACTGCTGTCAACGCCTTTCATTAAAACACTTTCAATATCGTCTTTAAAACGGATGATGGCGGACTTGGTAGCATATCTCGCTACATTTTTTACCTGTGGCATTCCTTTTAAAAAAAGTTCGAGTGTATCGTTTCTTGCAATCGGCGTTTCTTCAGCAATATTCGCCTGCGACATTACATTTTGTTGTACACGAATGTGTCCCCAGAAACTAAAAACTTTATTGCTGATGACATTTTGAAAACCATTCACAAAACTTAATGCAACAATCATTACAGCAACGCTTATCATTGTAGCTGTAATGGCCAGCCCGATGATGAATCGTGAAAAAGTTTTTTGTTTGTTAAAAGCGATTCTCCCAGCTATAAAAGATGAAACATTCAAAAGGACTATTTTTGATTTTTGTAAAACTAATTTTTTTAAATCATTAAAATGAAAACGCTAAAAGTTGTTTTTCTTTTCGCCGTATTTTTGACTTCGGTAAATTTGTTTGCCCAATCGCCGGATACCATTTACGCGAAAAATATTAAAACGGTAAGGTTATATAATACAGGAAATCAACTCACGATGCCCGTATTGAAATTAAATGGCAATGACTTGCTGGAACTGCATTTTGACGACCTGGATGCGGATGTAAAATATTATTATTACACTTACCAGCTTTGCAACAGCGACTGGACAACGGCAAATCTTGGGCAGTTTGATTACCTGAAAGGTTTTACCCAAACACGGATTACCAATTACCGTTTTTCGGCTGTATCTCATGTAAGATATACGCATTACCAGGCTTTGTTACCGGATCAAAGTATGTATCCGACAAGATCCGGAAATTATATTTTAAAAGTATTTTTGAATGGAGATACTTCACAATTAGTTTTTACAAAAAGGCTATTGGTGATGGATAATAAATCTACAATCGCCGCAAGAGTTACTCAGCCCTATGCTCCGCAATTTATGCATACGCATCAAAAACTTCAATTTACAGTCGATGTAAAAGCGCTGCAATCCTTTAATGCGGCACAACAAATAAAAGTGGTTGTGCTTCAAAATTACCGTTGGGATATTGCGATGACCAATTTGAAACCAACATTTATCCGCGGAACTTCCCTTGAATATAATTCTGAAAACACGGCTGTTTTTCCGGCAGGAAAAGAATGGCGCTGGCTGGATTTGAGGGACTTCCATTTGCAAAGCGATCGCGTTTTAACGGCTGATTATAAGAAAAATTCCACCGATATTTTTTTGCGTTCTGATGCATCTTTGGCCAATCAACGGTACGTGTATTATCGTGATCTAAATGGGATGTCAACGATAGAAGCGATTCGTGGCATCAATCCTTATTATGAGGGAGATTATGCTACCGTATATTTTTCTTTCGTACCGTCTAACGGTGAAGCGTACACGAATCAAGACATTTATCTTTTTGGACAATTGACAGATTATAATTTTACCGACAGTACGAAAATGATTTTCAATCCTCAGGAAAAAAAATATGAAACACATCTTCTGCTGAAGCAGGGATATTATGATTACATTTATATGGCTGTCGATAAAAATAATCCTGCTGTTTATTCTGAAATGGATGGAAATTATTTTGAAACAGAAAATCTTTACACGATCCTGGTCTATTACAGGCCTTTCATTGGACGCTCGGATGAATTGATTGGTGTGGCAACGTTTGACTCCAGAAGCGATCAGCCAGGATTGAGTTTTTAGTACCAAAATTTCTAATTTTTAAAATGGGAAGTTCGATTATTTATTGCTTTACTATCTTAGATGAATTATGTAACCTTTTAAATTAAAAAAAATGAAGAAATTTCTTGGCATTCCGGCAATTCTAATTATGGGTCTGATATCCTGCAATTCGGGCAGCAACAATGAAACTACTAAAACCGATTCAACTGTTGTAAGCGCAGATACTTCACATGCTTCCATGAATATGGCTACCACATCTTCACTTCCTGAAATACCAGCAGATGCGAAAGTGTTTTTTAAAAATCTCAAGGATGGAGAAACTGTTACTTCACCGGTAAAGGTAGAAATGCGAGCAACAGGAATTTCCATAGATTCTGCAGGAGCAGTGAAACCGAATTCAGGCCATTTTCACATTATTGTTGATGGTGAAGATTCTATTCCTTCAGGAGAAGTGGTGGCTAAAGACAGCACACACATTCATTATGGAAATGCACAGCAGGAAGCTACACTTGTATTGCCTCCGGGGAAACACAAACTTGTTTTACAATTTGCTGATGGCGCCCATCGTTCTTATGGAAATAAATTAGCTTCTACCGTTACGATCAACGTAAAAAAATAAATCAACGAAAAAAAAATAAATGGAAATTGAAAATTGAAAGTTTTCAATTCTCTCCCTATATTTGCGCCCCGGCAAGCCTTATACGGCCAGCTCCTACAGAACTCCCCCAGGATCGGAAGATAGCAAGGGTATGCGGTTGAGCGGTGCGATGTAAGCAACTTGCCGGTTTTTTATTTGTAACAATCACTATTGATTTTTGTCTTGTGAATAAACATTTCAGCAGCAAAACAACAAATAAAGCCGATTTCAATTCGTATTCAGCATTCAACAGACGCAATGAAAAATGCGCTGCCGTACAATAACTTCAGCGCATGCTTGTGTTTTCAAGGGTTTTTATTTTTAATGTCTTTTTTTGCCTTCGTTCAATATCTGATCCAGCGTTTTCAGCGTTGTTGGATTGGGAATTTTTTTTATGTAAATGTCAAACTCTTTATACATTGAAGGATCAGAGCGAAGCGCGGCTTTTATATGAACTTTTTCTTTATGAAAATCCTCAGGCAGAAAAAGAGAATTGCCATAAAATTTGCCATCCGAAGATGAAAAATTAATTTCTGATGAATCTAAAGGAAGATATCTTCCATTGTCAAGCTTGCCATCAATATTGATATAATTATAGGTTCCTTTTTTCAAACTATCTGTATAAAGATGCACGTAAATACTGTCTATTTTTTGTGCACGCGCAACTAAAAAACTGAGCGAAAAAAGGAAAACTAAAAAGTGTTTCAATGCGATTAATTTGAGATGAGATTGAAAAAAACATGCCATAGTTGCATGACCAAAATTTTTATAATTTTCTTTGCTTTATTTGAAAAAAATTTGCTGGTTAAAATTTTTAATTCCATATTTGCATTCTCAAAATGAAAATCAACAATACATACAATAGCTGGTGGCACACGATCTGATGATTGTGCCTTGCTATATTTGTGTATTAAAATAAATATGACGCCCCGGCACAAAAGCCGGGGTTTTTTTATGCTATGAAAAAAATAGAATTAACAACTACTTCCAAAAAACTGTTAGCGGATGTTTATACGCCGGTTGGAATTTATCTTCGTTTACGCGACCGTTTTCGTGACGCAATTCTTTTGGAAAGCGCCGATTTTCATGCAGGTGAAAACAGTTTTTCTTATATTGGAATCAATGCGATCGGCGGTATTGAAATAAAAAACCTGGATGAGATTGAATACAAATTTCCAACGCAGGAACCAAAGAAAATATCGATCAATCGCGAAACAAAAGTTACCGATGAGATCTGGAATTTTATGCAACATTTTGATATTGAAGAACCGGCAGCAATGCCGGTAAGCATGGGCCAGGGACTGTTTGGTTACACAACTTTTGACGCAGTTCAGTTTTTTGAGGACATTCATTTCAGGTCAGAAATCACACATCAGAAATCGCATATTCCTCTTGTTCGATATCGCCTTTATCAATATGTTATTGCCATTAATCATTTTAAAAATGAGTTATTTATTTGCGAAAATCATGTGAGGGGAATTGAAAGCGAAATCGATTTGATTGAAAGCATTATAAAAAGCAAAGACGTTCCGACATTTCCTTTTGCAAAAATTAAAAATGAAACTTCTTCATTGACCAATGAAGAATATGTTGAGATGGTAAAAAAAGGAATTGCAGCGTGTGAAAGAGGCGACGTTTTTCAGATAGTTTTGAGCAGGCAATTTCAACAGCAATTTTCAGGAGATGAATTTAATGTTTATCGTGCTTTACGAAACATAAATCCAAGTCCTTATCTTTTTTATTTCGACTATGGCGATTACCGCATTTTTGGAAGCAGTCCGGAAGCGCAATTAAAAGTTAAAAATAACGTCGCCGTCGTTCATCCGATTGCCGGCACTTTCAGGCGCACCGGCAACGATACTGAAGATGAGCAACTGGCAGAGAAACTACTAAAAGATAAAAAAGAAAATGCTGAACATGTGATGCTTGTTGACCTGGCGCGAAATGACCTGAGTCGTTTATGTAGCAACGTTCACGTGAACCGCTTTTGTGAAGTGCAATATTTCTCTCATGTCATTCATTTGGTAAGTGAAGTAAAAGGTACGGTTGAAAAAAACAGCAATCCGTTTGACTTGCTCGGGATCACCTTTCCGGCCGGTACTTTAAGTGGCGCACCAAAATATAAAGCGATGCAACTGATTGACCAAATTGAAAATATTCCAAGAGGATATTATGGTGGCTGCATCGGTTTTGTTGGTTTTAATGGAGACTTAAATCAGGCGATTATGATCCGTACTTTTTTAAGTAAAAATAATTGTTTGATTTACCAGGCAGGCGCCGGCATTGTATCTGCATCAAATTCCCAGAGCGAACTGCAGGAAGTAAACAATAAATTAAATGCGCTTACAGCAGCGATAAATTCGGCAGAAAATATTTAAAAACAGAGGTATGAAAATTTTGATTTTTGATAACTACGATTCATTTACTTACAACCTGGTTCATGCTGTGGAAAAAATAATTCACGACAAAGTTGATGTGTATCGCAATGACAAAATTTCGCTGGAGAAAATAAATGATTACGATAAAATTATTTTATCTCCGGGTCCGGGCCTTCCGTGCGAATCGGGATTGCTGCTATCGTTGATTGAAGAATATGCGTCATCCAAATCAATACTGGGCGTGTGTTTGGGGCAACAGGCAATAGCGGAAACTTTTGGTGGTAAACTTGAAAATTTAAAAAATGTTTATCATGGAGTAGCTACAAAAATTAAGGTGAATGAAAAAAGAACGGTTACTGTAAACGATGTTTTCAAAGCATTGCCTGGTGAACTGGAAGTCGGAAGATATCATTCATGGATTGTGAGTAAAGAAAATTTTCCTGAAGATTTGGAAATAACGGCACAAGACGAAAACGGATACATTATGGGCTTGCGGCATAAAAAATTTGATGTTCAGGGAGTTCAGTTTCATCCGGAAAGTGTATTAACGCCGATGGGGGAGAAGATGATGAGCAATTGGCTGAGTGTGTAGGTTCGAGTTTAGCGAGTTTAGAAAAGTTTGAAAGGTTTAGAGGTTCGATTCGAAACTACCCTAAACTATCTAAACTGATTTACATGGTTTTCAGTAAACAAAGTTTTAATAAAGATTCTTATTTTATGAAAAAGATTTTACAATATTTATTTGAACATAAAACCTTATCACGCGAAGCGGCAAAAGAAGTTTTGTTGAATATTTCCAAAGGCGTTTATTCTGATGCTGAAATAGCTTCTTTCACTACAGTGTATTTAATGCGCAGCATTACCATTCCGGAATTGCTTGGCTTTCGCGATGCGCTAATGGAATTGTGTGTGCCTGTAAAACTCGATGAACACAACGTTATAGACATTGTTGGTACTGGCGGCGATGGAAAAAATACTTTTAATATTTCTACGCTCAGTTGTTTTATTGTTGCTGGTGCCGGCGAGAAAGTTGCGAAGCATGGCAATTATGGAGCAACGTCAATCAGCGGTTCCAGCAATGTAATGGAAACATTGGGTTATCATTTTTCAAATGACAATAAAAAATTGTTACGCGAAATTGAAGAAGTAAATATTTGTTTCATGCACGCACCTTTGTTTCATCCGGCATTGAAAGCGGTGGGAGCGATCAGAAAAAATCTCGGTGTGCGTACTTTTTTTAACATGCTCGGTCCGATGGTAAATCCGGCTTTGCCAAAAGTCCAGATGGTAGGAGTTTATAACCTGGAAATGGCAAGAATTTATTCCTATTTATTGCAGCAATCCGATGCACGTTTCATGATTATTCATAGTTTGGATGGCTATGACGAAATATCTTTAACTGGCGACACGAAGGTCATTACAAATGAAGGCGAGAAAATATTATCCGCTCAATATTTGGGAAAAAGAATGGTAAATGCTTCCGATATATATGGCGGCAATTCTACCGACGAAGCAGCGAAAATATTTTTAAAAATCCTAAAAGGAGAAGGAACCTGGGCACAGAATGCAGTAGTGATGGCCAATGCAGCAATGGCGCTGTTTGCAACAGGAAAATTTGCCGATTATGATACCTGTTATGCCATGAGTGTCGAAAGTTTGGAAAGCAGCAAAGCGTACAAAAATTTTCAACAATTAATGAGTTTGCAAAAATGAATATTCTCGCTACAATTATTGAACGAAAGAAAATTGAAGTTGAAGAAAGAAAGCGATTAAAAAGCATTTCTGAATTAGAAAAAATGCCGTTGTTTGAAAGAGAAACTTATTCATTGAAAGATTCCTTATTGGACAAAAGCAAAACCGGCATCATCGCTGAGTTTAAAAGACAATCACCTTCGAAAGGAGTGATCAACAACACTTCAGCCGTGGCAGATGTTGTAACAAATTATGTAAAAAATGGCGCGAGCGCTGTTTCTGTGCTTACCGATGAGATATTTTTTGGTGGATCTTTAAATGATTTAATGGAAGCAAGAAACAATAAGATTTCCTTGCTGAGAAAAGATTTTATCATTGATGAATACCAGATTATTGAATCCAAAGCGTATGGGGCGGATATTATTTTGTTGATTGCAGCATGCCTTTCAAAAGAAGACGTGAAAAGTTTTTCAACCTTTGCAAAAGATTTGGGCTTAAATGTGTTGTTAGAGATTCACAAAGAAGATGAACTGGATCACGTTTGTGATGAGGTAGATGTGGTAGGAATCAATAACCGCGATCTGAAAAGTTTTGCGGTGGATTTGAATCATTCAATAGAATTGTGTAAAAAAATTCCTTCCGACAAAATTAAAATTTCTGAAAGCGGAATTGATGACGTGAACACAATTCATTTTTTAAAACAAAATGGATTCAGTGGATTTTTAATGGGAGAAAAATTTATGAAAGAAAAAAATCCCGGTCTGGCGTTTGCTGATTTTGTAAAAGAATTGAAGGATGTTGAAAAAAGAAATTGACGTTTAAAGAGGTAAGAAATGAAAATAAAAGTTTGTGGCAACAGGGATCTGAATCAATTGAAAGAGTTGGAAAATTTGAAAATTGATTATGCCGGGTTGATTTTTTATCCACAATCACCACGATATGTTTTAAAAGAAATATCTGGCAACGATGTTCGTGATCTTAATTTATCGATTCCGAAAGTTGGTGTTTTTGTAAATGCGACTGAAGAAGAAATCATGCAGCAAATTACAGATTTTGGTCTGGATATGGTTCAGCTTCACGGTGACGAAACAGCTTCTTTTTGCAGTCGCATCAGCAATCAGATAAAAGTGATCAAAGCATTTCGTGTCACGGATTTTGAAGCAAATGTCGATTGGCTGGTAAAGGAATTTGATGAGGTATGTGATTATTATTTGTTTGATAAAGCAAATGCCGGCTTGTACGGTGGCACAGGCGAAAAATTTAACTGGAATTTGCTTGAAAATTCGGTGATTGGAAAACCATTTTTTTTGAGTGGTGGAATCAGCAGCGAAGATGCAGAAGCCTTAAAAACGTTTCATCATCCTTTTTTTTATGGGATAGATGTCAATAGCAGATTTGAAAAAAAACCTGGAATAAAAGACCTCCAACTCATTAAAAAATTTGTAAAGAATTTGAAGAAATAAAAAACACTTTTAATTGTAAGAAATGTCTTTAGAAAAAGTATTTAATCAACCTGATGGAAACGGCTACTACGGCGCATTTGGTGGCGCATATATCCCTGAGATGCTGCACAATAATGTGGAGAATCTAAAAGCGAATTATTTAAGCATCATAAACGAAGAAAGTTTTAAAAAGGAATTTGATGCTTTATTAAAAGATTATGTAGGAAGACCGACTCCTTTGTATCCTGCAGAAAGACTTAGCGAAAAATACGGCGCGCAAATCTTTTTAAAGCGGGAAGATCTTTGCCACACGGGCGCCCACAAAATCAACAATACAGTCGGGCAAATTTTACTGGCCGAAAGACTTGGTAAAAAAAGAATTATCGCTGAAACCGGCGCCGGGCAACATGGAGTGGCGACAGCTACTGTTTGCGCTTTAAAAAACCTCGAATGTATTGTTTACATGGGCGAAAAAGATATCGAGCGCCAGGCTCCAAATGTTGCAAGAATGAAAATGCTCGGAGCAAAAGTTGTTCCGGCAATCAGTGGAAGTAAAACGCTGAAAGACGCTACCAACGAAGCTATCCGCGATTGGATTAATAATCCAAATGATACTTATTATCTGATTGGAAGTGTGGTAGGCCCACACCCATATCCTGACATGGTTGCTCGTTTTCAAAGTGTAATAAGCAAAGAAATGCGGGTGCAATTGAAGGAAAAAACAGGCAGTGAATTGCCGGATTATGTATTGGCCTGCGTTGGCGGCGGAAGCAATGCAGCCGGAGCTTTTTATCATTTTTTAAATGATGAATCTGTAAAATTAATTGCGGTGGAAGCGGCAGGTTTTGGCATAGAGAGTGGGATGAGTGCTGCAACCACACAACTTGGATCAATTGGTATTTTACACGGAAGCAAAAGTTATGTAATGCAAACCGCAGATGGGCAGGTGATAGAACCACACAGTATTTCGGCTGGCTTAGATTATCCCGGAATCGGCCCGATGCATGCGAATCTGTTTGCTACAAAAAGAGCGGAATTTATGAATGCGACTGATGATGAAGCGCTTGCTGCAGCTTTTGAATTGGCGAAATTGGAAGGAATAATTCCTGCATTGGAATCAGCACATGCGCTGGCTGTTCTCAACAAAATCAACTTCAATCCAGAAGATATTGTCGTTGTAAATCTGAGTGGGAGAGGAGATAAGGATATGGATACTTATATGAAGAAGTTAATTAGCTAATCTGCTGATGTGCTAATGATGAATCATCACTATTTGTTTGTTTACTGCGATTGTTCTGGAAAGCAACGGTATAGTAATGTTCCGTGTTTTCGGGAGAAATAAAAAATATATAAATGAATTCAATTCAAAAGTTATTTTGTGAAAAGAAAAAAAATATTCTCAGTATTTATTTTACTGCTGGTTTTCCTGAGTTAAATGATACCGGAAAAATTCTTGAATCGTTACAAGCGAATGGCGCTGATATGATGGAAATAGGAATGCCGTATAGCGATCCTTTAGCTGATGGCCCGGTGATACAACACAGCAGTATGCAGGCTTTGCAAAATGGAATGAACATTAAGACTCTTTTTGATCAGCTAAATGATTTTCATAAAGAATCTGTTTCTCAACAAAATGTTCCATTAATTTTAATGGGCTATTTGAATCCGGTACTTCAATATGGGTTTGAAAAATTTTGCAATGATGCAAAGAACTGTGGCATCAGCGGAATTATTCTTCCTGATTTACCAATACACGAATATGAAAAAGAATACAGAGACATTTTCCAAAAAAATGGGCTCGATTTTATTTTTTTAATTACACCGGAAACTTCTGAAGAAAGGATTTGGAAAATTGATTCTTTGAGTAGTGGCTTTATATATGCTGTTTCTTCTTCTTCCATTACAGGTTCCGATAAAAGCATCAGTGCACAGGAAAGTTATTTTGAAAGAATCAAAAACATGAATTTGAAAAACAGAATAATGATTGGTTTTGGAATAAAAGATCATCAGACTTTTTCTCAGGCTTGCGAATATGCATCCGGCGCAATCATTGGAACCGCGTATATTAACGCGATTGAACATGCAAATAATATCGAATCCGCTACCAAAGAATTTCTTAACTCAATTTTAGAGGGATGATGATGGCACAATGCACATGTTATTTTTAAAAAAATTAAATTTGCGATAATATATATTATGATGAAAAAATTATTATTCCTATTAATAGCGCTTCCTTTTTTTGCATTTTCACAAACTCCTGCAAAAGATTTTGAAATTACGGGCAATGTTACCGGTTATCCGGATGGCACTTCCGTTTCCTTTTTAAATCAACAAACAGGTGTTCCGGAAAAACAAGCTTCCATTGAAAAGGGCAAATTTGTGATAAAGGGAAATCTGAAAGAACCCTCATTTATCGTGTTGGTTTTTGGAGATCAGCCGCCCGCCATTCCACTTTTTATAGACAATAGCAAAATAAAAATCGACGGGGATAAAAATAATCTAGAGAATCTTTCTGTTACCGGTTCTAAAAGCCAGGATGAATTTGCAGAGTATTCAAAAGAAATGAAACCTTATGAGAAAATATTCATGCCTGATTCGGCTAAAGATGCAGCCTCTGTGGCAGCAGTAGAAAAGATCAGTGAAAGTTTTGTAAAAAAATATCCTTCGTCTTATGTAGCGCCAATCGCCATCATTCGCATTTTGCAATCTTCAGAAAATGCAACGGTAGCAGACAACCTGTACAAATTATTATCAAAAGATGTAAAAAATTCAACACTGGCAAAATATGTTGGTGAGCAGTTGGAATTGGCTAAGATCAATCCGATTGGATCACAAATTTCAGATTTTACACAGGCTGATACAGCAGGGCGTCCGGTAAAAATCTCTTCTCTTCGGGGCAAATATGTACTAATCGATTTTTGGGCAAGCTGGTGCCGTCCGTGCCGGATGGAAAATCCAAATGTAGTAGCTGCATTCAATAAATATCATGAAAAGAACTTTACGGTGCTTGGCGTTTCGCTCGACCAGGCAAAAGATGCGTGGCTCAACGCGATCCACATGGATGGCCTTACATGGACTCATGTCAGCGATTTAAAAGGTTGGGGAAACCAGGTGGCTGCGCTTTTTAAAGTGACCAGCATTCCGCAAAATATTTTAATAGATCCAAAAGGGAAAATCATCGGAAAAAATCTTCGCGGCGAAGCGTTAAATGATAAGCTGAGTTCGATCCTCAATTAGTTGTTGGAATTATTGTAACTGATTTATTTGGATAATAACCAACCGTATTTTGCAATCATAAAATTGATTTTTATAAGTTGGGTGCAATAAAAAAACCGAGGGCAATCCCGGCTCTTATGAAAAAATAACTGTTCGCATAGTAGATGTTATAGGTATCACTTCCACTGTAGCCACTACTTACAAATAATGAAGTATTAGGAGAACCCCTTATTCTCCAATAATAATTGAGATCGGCATTAATTCTTTTATTTATTGCCGATAAGCCATGATCCCTGTCACCGGCTATGATTGTTGCATTAAAAACGATTCTATAATTTTCACCGTAATAATAATCCCGTAACCGATGCCCTTTGTATTGATTCCAATAATTGATTACACTCATATAGCCGAGTTGAAAATTGACGCGTTGATTTCCATAACTGGATCTTAAAACAGGATCGGTGTCAAAATGGATTTCTAAACCCACATTACCATACCAATCCCTGTAATTCCTTTCCGGAACCTGGAATTTCACAGAATCAATAACTCCGGTATATTTTCTTCTTCTAAAATGAAATGATGGCTCGATATAATTGGTAGAAAAATTGCCGTTATATAAATTAAAACTTCCATCATTTTTAAATTCCGGCCCATCCTGCCCGTTTGAATGGTGAAAATATGCCAGTCCTAAATACCTGATATTTGGGGTTGTTTCATTAATTAAATCAAGTGGAATAAAGAGGGTGGCACCGGGCATAAAACTTGGCGTTCGCACTGGAAACGACGAATCTCCGGCAGCGATATTATTATGAAAAACCCTTACTTTATATCTTGCCGTTAGCTGCAAAACAACAGGAATTTTTGAGCTGGCAATTATGAATTCAGGAATGATGTCACCCGAAAGGATATAATATTTTTTTGGAGAACCAAGGTCAAAAAAAGGCGGACATGCATAGCTTAACGGAGAATAGTTAAGTGTTTGATGAGCAAAGACGGTATTGCTGGTGCGTTTTGCATTTATTTTATTAAAAGTATCGCGTTGCGCCCGTGAATGAAATGGCAAAGTATCTGTTTGTGCAAACAGTTGGAAACAAACCATATTTAGTATGAATAAAGCGGCTATTTTTTTCATCGCGTATGAATGTTGATTTTATTTAAACGCTTTCTATTGAATATCTCGCCTCAATACACAACTCTTTGATGTCTCCGGAAAGTGACAGGCATAAGCTCCCGGCTTGTTTCTAACAATATCAAAATTCCAACTATTTATTCTGCCAGTAAATAAATATTATTTCACTTTATAACCGCATCTCTCTTATAAAATTTAAAACCTCCTTCCTGTTTTATCAACGTGCAATTATTGCAACTCGTATCAAAACCGGCATTGGTAATTTTTACAACAAAAAATGCCGGTTTGGTGATGTTTCCTTTTAGTAAAAATTGCTCATCCTTTTCTCCGTAAACCGGTGTCGCAGGTTTTTTTGCATAAAAGTACTGCGCATAACTTTTAAATCCGATTGGCCACAAATAAACGTCTTTTCCTTGCAAAGTTTCATAAAAATCAATGGCTGGGCCTTGTGAATATTTCTCGATTTTCGGCACTACCGCAAGCAAATAAATGAAAAGACAAATTGCAGTTGAATAAAAAAGAAAAAGAATTGCAACCTGATTTTTTCTTTGATAGAAAAATAAAACAGCTAAAATTACCGCAATGAAATAGAGAATGCCAATCAGGGTCTCAAAGCCGCTCCAATGCACATTTACATTCAAACTGGCTGCCGCGTAAGGATCTTTCAAATAAGGCAGGATCAATTCATGATGATTGGCTACATAAGGAAGCGCTGCCAGCAAAAATGAAAAAACAAATCCCATACAGGCAATCAACACCAAAAGAGGAATTCGCATTTTATGTTTGTCTGCTATGAGTAAATCAAGATAACACGCAGCCATGAATGAAAGAGGAAAATAAGTGAGCGAAGAGTAATGAACGATCTTGGTAGTAGTGATACTAAAAAGGATCATTACCGTCCAGAATAATATTTTCATCAATCTTAAAAAGTCTTTATTCATTTCAAGTCTTTTCCCAAAAAGTATAGGAAGGGCGATGACGGAAATAGGAAAACAACCGATGAATACAACCACAAAATGATAATAAAAAGGTTCACCATGACTGGCTACCGGATGAAGGAAAAGATCAACCTGGTATGCAAGGAATTCTTTTAAAAACCAGAAACCGTTTTTCATGATCTCTTCTCCAAACCAAAGCAAACAAATCACGGTAAAAAAGAAAATAAACAGCAGTATTTTTTTGATGTTGGGGAAATTTTTGAATCGCGTAAACAAAAAATACACAAAAAATGAAATGAGGAAAACCAACAGACCCACCGGTCCTTTCGTTAGTGTGGCCATGCCAATAAAAAGTCCTGCGAGAGCCGGATACAAATATTTGTGTTTAAAAACATCTTTGGATACAGCGAGGTACATAAAATAAATACCGAGGAAAATAAAGTAATTAAAAACCGGATCAATGATACCGGATTTAAAATATAAATGCGGCAAAAAACTACCGAGATAACTGACTGCCCAAATAAAACCAAAGCGTGGTGATTTGAATTTTTTGCCAATCAGGAAAAAAGTAACGAGCGAAATAATTCCGCATACGGCATTCGGAAACCTTGCGGCAAATTCATTGATGCCAAACAGTTTCATCGACGCAACCTGCAGCCAGAAAAACAAAGGAGGTTTTTCCCAAAAAGGTTGAAAATTGATTTGCACCCGGTGATAATTTCCGGTAACAATCATTTCGCGGGCAGATTCCGCAAAATTGATTTCGTCCCAGTCAAACAGATGAACTCTTCCAAGAAAAGGGATAAAGAAAACGATACCCGATAAAATAATGACGATAAGGTATAAATTGCTTTGTCTTTTATTTATTGAGTGAGCAATTTCCATTTATAAAGTTTGATTTTCGTAAGAAAATAAAGTACTGAAACCTTCAATACGCCGAGTCCATACGTGATGCTTCTTTTCAAATTGATGGAAGAAGCTTCTTCAAAATATTTTGTCGGACAAGTAATTTCGCCAATTTCAAAACCGCTGTAAAAAATCTGTGCGACCATTTCATTATCAAAAATAAAATCATCAGAATTCTGATGATAATTTATTTTTTTCAAAACCTCTTTATCGTAAGCACGATAACCGGTATGGTATTCGGAAAGCTTTTGATTCATCATGGTATTTTGAAACAAAGTAAGCAAGCGATTAGCGACATATTTATATAATGGCATACCTCCTTTCAAAGCACCTTTTCCCAAAATCCTGCTTCCAAAAACTACTTTATACAAGTCATTTCCAATTACTGAAACCATCGCCAGTATTAGTTTAGGTGTATATTGGTAATCCGGGTGAAGCATTACGACAATATCTGCATTCAATTCCAACGCTTTATCATAACAGCTTTTTTGATTGCCGCCATAACCCCTGTTTACTGTATGTTGAATGATGTGTTTTATTCCAAGATTTTGTGCTACTTCAATAGAATTATCGGTGCTGTTATCATCCACCAAAACCAACTCATCCACTACATCCATCGGGATTTCAGAAATTGTTTTTCCCATGGTCAATGCTGCATTGTAGGCAGGCAACACCACAATTACTTTTTTACCGTTATACATTTATAAAAGAGAAAATTGATTTTTGCAAAGTAAAGTGATTACAGTTTATTAAAAACATAATAATAATGGATTTGAAACGCCAATTATTATGGTAATAATGGATTTCGTTCGCTAGTTATTAATTTCTAGAATATTTTATTATCTAAATAATTCGCATCATTTGGCAATGATACATTCCATTTTCAAAAAGCCTTTGGCGCATCTCCTTTAATGAATCAGACTTCAAGCCGGCGTTATATGTAACGGGAAAAGTATTAATTATCGAAGTTGGGAGGATCTATTTTTCAAAATATGCGACACTTCCGCCAACCCAGTCTTTATCCATATTATACCTGACACCAATCATTTTTCCTTTGCTTAATCGTGCAAGATTATTTACCGCTACTGGTCTTGCGGCGCCTTTTTTCCAAAAATAAAAAATTCTTATTTCTGCTTTCGCCGGAGTATCAGGTGTTTTAATTACATCCGCATATTTTACTTTTCGTTGTAAAATCCAGTTCTCAGGATCTTTGACTTCTTCAATATCTTTTTCAGTTACATCAATGATCACACCTTGTCCGGCGAAAGAAAACAAAGGTTTCAAAACATAATTTTCCAAATCATCAGGCATCTTTTTTATTTCATTCAAATAAAAGGTTTCAGGCACATAACGATGATGAATTAATGGCAAAGTGAATTTACTGATCCGGTAAAACCAATTTGGATGCGGCGCCCATTCTACATCAAATGGCTGGGTAATGTCAACCACATCGCCAAGCGAATCTTTGATCTGCGAAAGCTCATCGAAAATAATGCGGTTGTAAATTCTTTTTACTTCAATTTTTTTTTCATCTTTTTCATAATATAATTTGTTGCCCTCCTCAATCAATTCTGTAAGACAAACAATTGGTATTTTCAAATAATCCTGTGTACAATAAAAGTCTATCCTGGTCTTTTGTTCGTGCGGTTTTAACTCCAACAGAATGACATTTTCCGGATCATGGCCATTTAAAATAATATCTTTTAAAAACTGGAGATAGGAAGCTTCATCATATCCGTCGAAATAGTTTGAAAAGTTTTCAGGAATGTGAAAATGCTTTTCAAGAATGTTTGGATAATAAGCCTGGAAACCAAAGAGGGTAGGGAATCCCTGCATTTCTACCAACTGCGGTTCCAATTCGCCATTTTCATTTTCACAGATACCAAAATCAAAAGCAATAAAATCGGTATGTTCATTTTCGTTTGGAACGTTTTCATTTTTTGGAATAGCTCTTTCAGTTCGCTTTTTAAAATCCGGCTGGGTGATGATATCAACAATTGCCTCACAGGCCTCCAGCATTTTTTTGGTAAATTCTTTCGGAATAAAAACCGGCGTTTCTGCTACACGAAACGGAATGTCTCCGGGATGCTTACTTTCGAGATCAAGCAAAAATTCCTGGTATTTTTTTTCAGTAAAATTTTTATTGAATGCTGCTCTGATTTCGGCGATCATGTTCGTGAATGATGAATAGTGAATTTAGATTTAATAAAGAAGTTAAACAACAACTTCGTATAATGAATTTAAAGCAATATTTAAAAAATTTGGAAGAATGTGATCATGTGTCCACAAGATTTTTTCCGGATCATTCAATTGTTCGATCATCGATTTCCATTTTTCAAGCCCATAATTTTCGATTACGATTTTCTTTTTGTCTTTATGTTTTAAGCGGATCAACATTCCTTCAGGATCGGCTTCCGGATGAAATTGTGTTCCGATAAAATAATCGGTAAAACGGATTGCCATCAACGCCCTTTCATAAGGCACATGCGGACGATCTTTTTCGATGCACAAAAGTTTTGCACCCAATTGTTTTAAACGCTTTTCATCCGGCTGGACTACCTGGTAATCACGGCTGTCAACGGCATAAAATGGATCGGGCATTCCTTCAAAAACAGGTTCGGTTTTTCCTGCTTCTAAAACATGAACCGGAAAGACGCCAAATGCAGAAGATTTGCGTTTACTGAGTTGTGCCACTTTAAAATGACGGCATGCAAGTTGAAAAGAATGGCAGATAAAAAAAATATTTTTCTTTCGAATGTTAGCCGGATCATTGTTATAATCTTCCATTTTTTGTAACCATTCAAAATATAAATTATCCCATTCGAGGCCTTCACTTTCTATCGGACTTCCGGGGCCACCACTGCTCAAATAAATATCATAAGTCAAATCAGGTAATTCATTTTTCAACCTTACATCAAATTCTTTTGAAACGACCTGCAAATCGTTTATTTCGCCGAAGTGTTTTATGATTTCGCGCAAGCCTCGCATGCCTTGGTTTTCATGGCCTTCATACAGATCTAAAATCGCAATACGGACGGTTGGTTTTTCATTAAAATTCATCATGCAAATATAATAAAATCAATGGTTTGGCCGAAGTGAGACAGGTTTAAGGTTTCTTAAAAAGCAAAACATGATTTGCAATTATTTATGGCTTTGCTACAGTAAGAAATACTGTTCAAAACAATCTGCGCTTACCTCTTTTCAACATGGTCTGCGATATACGCTAATTGATTCACATTTACTTTCACAGTCATTTTTATATGATTTCTTTTCGTAAATTTCATTTTTAAATCCAAAAACAAAAATCATGAACAGAATCAGCGACATCCTTGCACGCAAAGGAAATAAAGCCATTTCGGTTTTGCCGAATACTTCAGTACTTGATGCTTTAAAAGTAATGGCGGAAAATAATATTGGTTCGGTCGTGGTAATGCAAGATGAAAAATTTAAAGGGATTATTACGGAAAGGGATTATTCACGAAAAGTAATTTTGAAAGGGAAAAATTCCACGGATACCAAAGTGAGTGATATTATGACTGCAGAATTTCCTCATTTAAAGCCATCAGATACGGTTGAATATTCCATGGAGCTTCTTACAAAAAACAATATCCGCTATCTTCCTGTTTTTGAAGAAAATAAACTTGCCGGAATAATTTCAATAAGCGATGTGGTGAAGCAAACTGTGCTGGTGCAAAAGGAAACTATTGATCATTTGGATAGCTATATCAATTCGAAGTGAGATAAAAGGTTGATGCAACCCCTTACATTTATATTACCCCTCCGAACTATAAAAAAAAGTATCAATTGTACAAAGCCTCAGCAAATTATTTTTTATTTACTTCCTTCGCACAATTCGTGAAATTGGTGACGTTCTACAATAAAAAAGGGAGAAAAATCTCCCTTTTTACTATAAATCAAAACATCGTTTATTCAAACTGAACTGAAATTTGTTTTGCCAGTTCCACCATCTTTTTAATTCCTTCTTCAGGTAAATTTCCTTTCTTAAATTCGGCGAGAACTTCAGGGAATTTGGTTTCCATTTCCAATAAAAATTGTTCTTCAAAATCCTGAACTTTTTTTACGGCTACATTGCTGATCAATCCATTTGTACCGAGATAAATAATAGCTACCTGCTTTTCTACAGGATATGGAGAAAACTGTGGTTGTTTTAAAATTTCCACGTTTCTTGCACCTTTATCCAAAACAGATTTTGTAGCAGCATCGAGGTCGCCACCAAACTTTGAAAACGCTTCCATTTCACGATATAATGCCTGGTCTAGTTTTAATGTTCCTGCTACTTTCTTCATCGATTTAATCTGCGCATTTCCACCCACACGGCTTACAGAAATACCTACGTTGATTGCAGGACGAATACCGGCATTAAACAGGTTTCCTTCCAAAAATATCTGTCCGTCAGTAATTGAAATCACGTTGGTAGGAATATAAGCAGATACGTCACCAGCCTGGGTTTCAATGATTGGCAATGCTGTCAAAGAACCACCTCCTTTTACCAAATGTTTGATATTTTCAGGAAGGTCATTCATCTTTCTGGCAATCTCATCTTTTGATACAATTTTCGCTGCTCTTTCCAGTAAACGGCTATGCAGATAAAATACATCACCAGGATAAGCTTCACGTCCAGGAGGCCTTTTTAATAACAAAGAAACTTCGCGGTATGCCACAGCCTGTTTGCTCAAATCATCAAAAATAATTAAAGCAGAACGGCCGGTGTCACGGAAGAATTCACCAAGAGCAGCGCCGGCAAACGGAGCGTAGAACTGCAACGGCGCAGGTTCTGAAGCAGAAGCAGCAACAATAGTAGTATATTCCATTGCCCCATTATCTTCCAACACTTTCATCACGTTTGCAATGGTAGAAGCCTTTTGGCCAATCGCTACATATATACAATAAACCGGGTTTCCGGCTTTATAAAATTCTTTTTGATTAATAATGGTATCAATACAAATGGCACTTTTTCCGGTTTGGCGGTCGCCTATAACTAATTCCCGCTGTCCGCGGCCGATTGGAATCATCGCGTCAATGGCTTTAATACCAGTTTGTAATGGTTGTTTTACCGGCTCACGGAAAATAACGCCGGGAGCTTTACGTTCCAATGGCATTTCATACAATTCACCGGTAATCGGGCCTTTCCCATCGATTGGTTCGCCGAGCGTATTAATTACACGACCGGCAAGTCCGTCGCCTACTTTTATAGAAGCGATTTTACCGGTGCGTTTTACCGTATCGCCTTCTTTAATGTTGCCGCTTTCTCCCATGAGAACCACGCCCACATTGTCTTCTTCCAGGTTCAGCGCGATTGCTTTTACACCATTTGCAAATTCAACCAGTTCACCGGAACTTACGTTATTTAAACCATAAATGCGGGCAATACCGTCCCCCACCTGTAACACCGTTCCTATTTCTTCAAGGTTGGATTCTACATCCAGATTGCTTAGTTGGCTTTTAAGAATTGCCGAAATTTCATCGGGTTTTATGTCAACCATATTTTTTCGTTTTTTTAAGGTTGCAAAGGTAAGTAAAGCAATTCCAAATACAAAAGGAAAAAAGACGTTTGATGCAATAAAATGTTGTATTTTTTGGAAAAACAGGTGTTGCTAAAATCAATAAAAAATAACGGACAAAATGGAGAAGCACTGGAACGTATTTATATGCGCGTGCAAAAACGTATTAACACAGGTTCCAACCAATCGCCTGAGCTTCACAATTTATTTGTTTTAGCGAAAGAGTATAAAAATGAGCATTATGACATACGAAAGCCTGGTCGAATCGCAGCAATAAAATTCCCATATTCGCAACTGAGTTCTGCCGAATTCTGGTTTACCGTTGTCGTAAATTTGATAATTTCTTCCCGTGAAATTAAACGTTAGAATGATCCGTAAAAAAACAGGAATCTGTAATATTTCTTCTTTTGCTGCGAGAAAATTTTCATAGATTTTTACGAAACAAAATTCTTTATTACATCTGCTTCGTTATGCACCTCATCTTTTGCAGCATATAATAATGTAACCGGGCCTTGTTTCAAATGTTCTTTTAAAACTGAAACCGCTTCTTTATTTTCCTTTAATTCTTTTTGATATTTTTTTTGAAATTCCTTCCATTTTTCCGGATCATGGTTAAACCATTTACGCAATTCTGTTGAAGGCGCGATATCTTTTAACCAAAGGTCAGCCCCTGCTTTTTCTTTGGTAAGCCCCCGTGGCCAGAGGCGATCTACCAAAATGCGAAAACCATCTTTTGGGTCTGGTTTTTCATAAACTCTTTTTATTTGGATATTCATTTTACAGTTTTTTTATTCTAAAAATATTGATTTTTAAAAATAAGAATCAAAGGTATTCCTTCGTTTGCTGCACAGAAAAAGAATAAAATAATTTCTTTATTGTAATAATGCCGCGATATCCGGATCTGTCTGTAGATTACTCATTTGCCGCATGATCCAGGGATAACGATAGGCGACTCTTGCCGACATCGGCTGAATAGTAAATAATACCGGGTTTGGAAGGCAGGAAGCGATCATTGCGGCTTCTTTCCTGGATAAATTTTTAGCAGATTTTTTGAAATAATGCATTGCCGCGCTTTCTACGCCAAAAATGCCACCACCCGTTTGTGCCACATTTAGATACATTTCAAGAATTCTTTTTTTACCCCAGATATGTTCTATCATAAAAGTAAAATATACTTCCAGGCCTTTGCGAAAATAACCGCCATGCTGCCACAGAAAAACATTTTTTGCAACCTGCTGGCTAATGGTACTTGCGCCGCGCAATGATTTACTTTTTTGATTGTGTTTCATCGCTTTTTGAATACTTTTAAAATCAAAACCGTTGTGGTCGGGAAACAACTGGTCTTCTCCAGCAAGTACTGCGAGCTTGATATTGTCGCCCATTTCATCATATTTGATATAATCCCGATGAAGACCATTTCCTGTGATCAAGCTATTGATTTGGGTAATAGTAATCGGTGGATTTACCCATTTGCATAAAAAAATGTAAAACAGTGAAAAGAGAAATCCGTATAAAATGATTTTCAAAAAGGTACGAGCAAGTCTTCTCATTAAACCGCGTTTCCTAAAGTATGGTTTCTTGTCAGCCAAAAAAATTATTTACTATTTCATTTTTATATAAGAGAGCTTATATTTTTTGCCCAATACCATTGTTTTATGTCCACTTTTCATCAGCAAATAACCAACAGCAGCAAGGGCAGCGGCTCCAATAACTAATTGCGGCCGTGCATAATATCGGGTATTTGGTTTTGCAAGAATCCATGTAACCAAACCTGCAGTAGTTAATAAAACGCCACCACCAAAAAGTGCTGCACCGGAGCTGTTCCAGTCAAATCCTTTTCTGTTTTTACTAAAAGAAATAATATCCGGATAATTAACTCCAAAATGATATTGCCTAACCGTATCTAAGACAAAAACACCAAGGTTTGTATAAACACGCCTTACGTCATATTGAACCAAAAAAACAGAATCTTTTTCTATGGAAGTAACATATGCCTTATAATAACGGGAGTTTGTAGAAAAATCCATTTCGCTACCGGGATAAAAAGATTTTACTGTCCGGTTATTTTTTTTGAGAATGAGCAAGTCATTTTGGGCTGCGCAGGATGAAACAAAAAAAAAGGCAGCCAATAATATAAAAAGGGCACGCATGATGTTACAATTTTTTCAGAAAAAACAAAACTCCAAAAAGAAGAACGGTTCCAAAGACCACTAATATTATTCCCGATATTTTATTGATTAACCGGATATTTTTAATGGTTAACTTTTTGCTTAGTTTGCCTGCCACAGAAACTTTTACAATATCTGCCGACATATTCAGAATTAGTGCAGTGGCAAATATAATGATCCGGTCTCGAATACTATGTGAAACTGCAATAGCCGTAGCTGCAGTGAGCCAAAAAGCCATCACTGCAGGATTAAGTGTATTTAATAAAAAGCCTTGTAAGGCTATTTTTGCATGGTCGCTGCTTTTTAATGGAGGAAGTGCCAGATCTTCCGGGTGAAAATGGACTTTTTTAAAGAAGATATAATAAACGCCCATACTGATCAAAAAAGCACTTCCGGCAATGCCGATCTGCACTTTAAAATCAAGCAGCGTAGTAACCAGTTCTGAAAAAAGATTGCTTAAAACTACGAGCAAAAAATCGCTGATCCACACTCCAATCACAAAACTAAAACCACCGGGGTGCCCGTTATTGATGCTTTGTTTGATGACGGTAAATATGACCGGCCCTACTGATATTACAAGCAACAATCCCATTGCCAATCCTTTCAGTATTGCTTCAATGATATCTACCATTTTTCAAATAAAACGTTTTAATTTTTAAATAAAAAGGAAGCAGTTTAAAAAATTAAAGATAGTAAAAGAAGATTTATTGAGATAAATAAATCAGGCGCGGGCTTGTTTTAAAAATTTTTGCCACTCATCTAGCATTTTGCCTTTTAAAACACGCGGAAATTTGTGTTGGCCGCCTACCTTGCCCTTATAGCGCATAAAATCCATAAAAGTTTCTTCACTTAATACATCGACAAAAATTTCTTTCAAAGCATGATTTCGTTCTACTTCATAATCGTCATTCAACTCTTTCAACCTTTTATCAATCAATACTTTTAGGGTCTCTGAATTTACATGATCATCGGTTGCAATATACCAATGATGCGCAAAAAAATTGCCGTGAGGAACGCCGGCAACGGTAAATTCACCAATAGAAATATTCAGCTCTTCGCTCACAAGGTTTATTGCTTTATTCATATTGTCTACACTCAAATGCTCACCCACAAGACTTAAAAAATGTCGGGTGCGTCCGGTAATGACGATCTCACATTTTTCTACGTCTACAAACTGGACTGTATCACCGATAAGGTAGCGCCAGGTTCCCGCATTGGTACTAATCAGAATCGCATAATTTTTATTTTTCTCAACTTCATGCACCATCAATGTTTGTGGATTTTCCACCATATTCCCATCTATATCAAAATTATTCTGGTCGAAAGGAACAAACTCAAAAAAGATATTATTATTCGTGGCCAGCCGCATTCCATTGGCATGTTGGCGGTTCTGATATGCCAAAAAACCTTCACTTGCCAGGTAAGTTTCGATATAAGTAATGGGTTTGCCCAAAAGCTTATTAAAGCCTTTTTTGTACGGCTCCAAAGCGACGCCACCATGAACATAAAAAGCAAGATTTGGCCATATCTCATGAATGTTTTTCAAATTATAACGGGCAATCACTTTTTCCATACACAGCTGAACCCATGCCGGCACGCCGACTAAAAAAGCGATGTCCCATTCCGGTGCCTTTTCAACAATTTCTTCCAGTTTTTTTGACCAGTCTTTTTCTTTTGCAATTTTTTTTCCCGGTTTATACATTCCCTGGAACCAGAAAGGAATATTTTTTGCCTGGATGCCACTCAAATCGCCGGCATAATAAGTCGTACTTTTTTGTAAATGTGTGCTGCCGCCAAGCATGAGCCAGCCTTTTCCCACATATTTCTTCGGTACATTATTATACGACGCAAGACTAATCAGTTGCCGGAAGCTGGTAAGAGTATTCGCGCGAATCAATTCTTTGGTAATCGGAATATATTTGCTCGAAGCTTCACTGGTGCCGCTGCTTAAAGCAAAAAATTTAATAATTCCCGGCCAACAAACATCGGGTTTGCCATCCAGCGCCTTGAACCACCATTCTCTGAAAATCTTATCGTAATTAAAAGTAGGTACTACACGTTGAAAATTTTTTCCGGGGTGTTTGCTTAAAAGGATCTGATCGAAAAGATATTGTTGGCCAAACTCAGTAAAACGCGCTCTTTTTAATAATTTTTTTAAAACCTTTAGTTGTTGTCTTCTTGGTGAACTTGCAGGAAGTCGCAATGCGCGGTAAAATGATCTTGGAAATTTAATATCAATAAATGCCATTCCTTAATAAGTTGTTGACAGGCCACAAATTTAATGAATAGTTAATCTAAGTCAGCTATTAATTATAAACGGTTTTTAAAATAAAGCAGTGGATTTTGCAAAGCTGCTACTTTTAAATGAATTTGTTTTGTGAAATTTTATTTAAAGACTGCTATTGCATCAAAATGAGTTTAATTTTATTGTCAAAAAAGTGAAATTTAAACATACATAAAAAATTTGTCTTAATTTTATCCGCTTAGATTTAAATTTGTTTATAAGTGCTGTCCAGAATCCGGATGTAAGTAACTGAAATTTTTTTAAAAAATTATAATCTTAAATGTATAATCACATCTGGAAAAAATATTTGCCCATTATCAAAATTTTATTGAAAAAGTCTTTAAACGAAGAGCAGGTTCTTGACCTGAACAGGATAGATTTTGAGAGAGCCGGTACCGCGCGCAAGGCCGGTTATAAATTTAAAATTGAATTCATTGATGGCAAAGTGGGCAACGTGATCAGTGGATCAACTTTGGCGATGCATTTGGCCCAGGTGATTATGGAAGAGGATTCAGTAAAAGAAATTTTAAATCAGCATAATTTCCAGGTAAACTTGAATACACGTTTCCAATTGATCATTAAAAATCTTCCAAAATAATACTGCAGTAGAGCAATAAATATTGCGATTTTTAATTCCACTTTTATTTTTTCAAAAACCATCAAGTTATAATTTTTGATAACTTTTTTTGTATCTTACCATCAAATTTCGCACTGAAGCATTAAAGTCAATTATGAGAAATTCAATGGGAATATAAGGACAATTTGAATCAGGAAAGGGAACCGATAGATGATGCTCTCAAATTATTCTTTGCATTCTATTTTTTAAAAATTTTATGTTAGTCAAAACTTTTGGAAGTGCTGTTTATGGGGTAGAAGCAATCACAATTACGGTAGAAGTAAATGTGAGCAGTGGAAAATTCACTTCAATTGTTGGTCTGGCAGATAACGCAGTAAAAGAAAGCCTGGAGCGCATGGAAAGCGCCATCAAGGCCAATGGTTATCATTTTCCCCGTACAAAAGTAGTTGTAAATCTTGCGCCGGCAGATATTCGCAAAAGCGGTACTGCATTCGATTTGCCGATTGCAATGGGCACATTGGGAGCAAGTGAACAATTGGAAAATTCTGAAAAATTAATCGATTATGTAATAATGGGTGAACTAAGCCTGGATGGATTTGTTCGCCCGATCAAAGGCGCTTTACCAATTGCGATACAAGCGCGCAAAGAAGGTTTTAAAGGATTAATCCTTCCCAAAGAAAATGCACGTGAAGCTGCGATGGTGAATAATTTGCGGGTTTATGGGGTCAGTCACATCAAAGACGTTATTGATTTTTTTATTGATGAGAATTCAATTCAGCCGATGATTGTGAATACACGTGAAGAATTCGCACAGGCACAAAGTGATTTTGAAATAGATTTTTGCGATGTTAAAGGTCAGGAAAATATAAAACGCGCTTTAGAAATAGCCGCCGCAGGTGGACACAATGCAATTTTAATAGGTCCACCAGGTGCAGGTAAGACCATGTTGGCAAAGCGCTTACCGACAATTCTTCCGCCACTCACGTTGCAGGAAGCATTGGAAACCACCAAAATTCACAGCGTTGCAGGCAAGCTTCCTGAAAATGCCACTTTGATTTCAAAAAGACCATTTCGTTCGCCGCATCACACAATTTCGGATGTAGCGTTAGTTGGAGGCGGAGGTTTACCTCAGCCTGGAGAAATTTCTTTGGCACATAACGGAGTTTTATTTTTAGATGAATTGCCCGAATTCAAAAGAACCGTTTTGGAAGTAATGCGACAGCCAATGGAAGAACGAAGAGTTACCATTTCGCGGGCAAAAGTGGCGTTGGATTTTCCTTCCAGTTTTATGTTAATTGCCTCAATGAATCCTTGTCCGTGCGGCTATTACAATCATCCGGATAAAGAATGCAGCTGCCCGGCTGGCTCGGTACAAAAATATTTGAATAAAATTTCAGGGCCGCTACTTGATAGAATCGATCTGCATGTAGAAGTGACTCCGGTTGCTTTCAACGAACTATCATCTACACAGGATTTTGAAAAAAGCGAAAACATTCGCTCACGTGTAATACGTGCAAGAGAAATCCAGGCCGATCGATATAAAAACAGTCCCGGTGTCTATTGCAATGCCCAAATGAGCAGTAAAATGTTAAAAGAGATATGTTTAATTTCTCAGGTTGGATCTAATCTTTTGAAAATAGCTATGGAAAAATTGAATCTTTCAGCACGGGCTTATGACCGAATTTTAAAAGTAAGCAGGACGATTGCAGACCTTGCAGGAAGTGAAGAAATAAAACCCGAGCATCTGGCTGAAGCGATTCAATACAGGAGTTTGGATAGAGAAGGATGGGCAGGATGAGATGATTAATCGAACATGAAAAAGTGCAATTAAGAAAATGACCTGCCAATTTTCACAATAAACGTATAAATACTAAGTATTCCTGTTTTCTCATTTCAGGTAAATTGAGTAAGCATGCAAAAAGGCCTCAATCGTTTAATTTTGCCCAATGAAAATTTTATTAGCATATTTAAAACCATATAAATGGTTAATTGCTTTGGCGCTGTTTCTTGCAGCAATGAACCAGGTCTTTTCATTATTTGCTCCGTGGATATCCGGTAGGATCCTTGATTTATTTGCAAATCATCCGCATGTTTTTCCGGACAAAACCGCACGCAATCAGACCGAATTTTTCTTTGGAAAAGGTCCGTATCATGGCTTGCTCTTTTTTCTGATGCTGTTAATTGGAACAGCAATGGTAAGCCGCATTGCTAAAGCATTCCAGGATTATTTTGGAAATGTACTTGTTCAGAAATTTGGCGCTACCATTTTTACCGATGGCCTGAAACATAGCATGCGCCTTCCTTACCAGGATTTCGAAGATCAGAGCAGCGGTGAAACTTTATCTATATTAACAAAAGTACGTGCAGATACCGAAAAGTTTATCACCAACTTTATAAATGTTTTTTTCATCATCATCGTAAGTATTGTTTTTGTTTCCATTTATGCATTTCGGCTCAATTGGATTATCATGCCGGTATATGTGGTCGGTATTGCCTTTATTGCTATTGTTACCAGTTTGCTCAGCAAAAAAATAAAAATTATTCAAAAAACGATTGTTACAGAAACAAATTCCTTAGCAGGTTCTACTACAGAATCTTTGCGAAATATTGAACTGGTAAAAAGCCTGGGATTGACGAACCAGGAAGTGAACCGGCTGAATAATAACACTTTCAAAATTTTAAATCTTGAACTGCGCAAAGTAAAGAGCATCCGCACATTGAGTTTTATACAAGGCACAATGGTCAATTTTCTGCAACAGGTAATTACTTTCACTTTGTTGTGGTTAATTTTTAAAAATTCAATAACGCCGGGGCAATACCTTTCTCTAACATTTTATAGCTTTTTTCTGTTTGGTCCGATGCAGGAAATAGGAAATATCATAATTTCTTACCGCGAAGCAGAAGCTTCTTTAGGAAATTTTCACAACCTGATGTCCAAATCGCCGGAAATAAAACCAACGAATCCGAAAATCATACAGAACATTGAATCGCTTGAATTCACACACGTAAAATTCAAACACAAATCTGCGCAGTTACCCGCTCTTGTGGATATAAGTTTTCATGTAAGAAAAGGAGAAACAATAGCTTTTGTTGGTCCTTCCGGTTCGGGTAAAACTACATTGGTGAAATTATTAGTTGGCTTATATATTCCGCAACAGGGCGAGATATTATATAATCATATCAATCGTGAAGACATTGATTTTGATATTTTGAGAACGCAGATTGGTTTTGTGACCCAGGATACACAATTATTTGCCGGAACCATTAGGGAAAATTTACTTTTTGTCAATCCTTCTGCCACAGACAAAGAAATGTTAGACGTGCTGAAAAAAGCTGCGTGCAATACATTAATGGCGAGAGCTGATAAAGGATTGGATACTTTAATAGGAGAAGGCGGTGTGAAAGTTTCAGGGGGTGAAAAA
>Ga0207667_10000221_pt1 | contig 79940 bp, 71 predicted proteins | sample KBSCornC52_FD_184301 | JGI IMG/M metagenome (GOLD analysis project Ga0207667, IMG submission 184301) | Corn rhizosphere microbial communities from Kellogg Biological Station, Michigan, USA - KBS Corn C5-2 (SPAdes) (version 2) | ecosystem: Host-associated > Plants > Roots > Rhizosphere > Soil ... | reverse complement strand
AGTGGCACGTGAACTGGGTTCAGAACGTCGCAAGACAGTTCGGTCCCTATCTGTGATGGGCGTTAGAAAATTGAGTGGACATGACCTTAGTACGAGAGGACCGGGTCGTACGTACCGCTGGTGTATCTGTTGTGCCGCCAGGTGCAGTGCAGAGTAGCTATGTACGGACAGGATAAACGCTGAAAGCATCTAAGCGTGAAACCTTCCACAAGATGAGTTTTCTTTTAAGGGTCGTCAGAGACTATGACGTTGATAGGCTACAGGTATAAAACTGGTAACAGTAAAGCCGAGTAGTACTAATTGCCCGTATGCTTTAATTTTTTTTTCACTTTGTATTACAACCTCCCAATATGACATTATTATGGTCAATATGACCCATGATCTTATGGTGGTTTTGCCGAGGGTGTTCACCTCTTCCCATACCGAACAGAGAAGTTAAGCCCCTCATGGCCGATGGTACTGCGCCACAATGCGGGAGAGTAGGTAGCTGCCATATTCATTGAAAGCCCTGTAGTTTTACTACGGGGCTTTTTTTTGCCCATACCTGAAGGAGGCGATGCAGGGGCGTATATTTGTCCTTATGAATGCCCTGCTTTGGATCACCTTTTTGCTGGCCCATCCGTCCCTGCCGGCAGCGGATAGCCTCCGGCCTTTTTATCTTTCAGGCCACGCCCAGGGCACTACCTGGCATATCACCTATTACTCCACCGACAGCTCGGTCCTTACCAGCCAGATAGACAGCATCCTCGATAAAATAGACAGCTCCTTGTCCCTTTATAAGCCCTATTCCCTCATCTGCCAGTTCAACCGGGACCCACATGGTATTTTGATGGATAAACATCTCTCCTCCGTCATGCAGCAAGCCCTCGAGACCTACCGCGCCAGCTCCGGTCTCTTCGATGTCACGGTCCAGCCTCTCGTGGAAGCCTGGGGGTTTAGCGCCCACCATCCCGATGTGTATCCGGACTCTGCCGCCATCCGGCGCATGCTTCCCTGCGTGGGATCCCAATATCTGTCTGTGCGGCATGGTTATCTATCAAAGGCAAAACCCTGTATCCATATCGACCTGGACGGCATCGCCCAGGGATATAGCGTAGATGTGCTGGCGGATTTCCTGGAAGAACGAGATATTACCAATTATTTGGTGGAACTGGGCGGCGAGCTGCGCATAAAAGGACGGAAATATCCGTCGGGCGAGCGTATGCGTGTCGGAATCGAAGCACCGCCTGAGAACGAGTTTACAGAAACTGCCATGCAGAAGATCATGTCGGTGGATAGTGGCGCCATCACCACTTCCGGAAGCTACCGAGCCTGGCATGAACGGGGTGGCAAAAAGTTCAGCCATACTATCGACCCCCATACAGGGTATCCTATCGACAACGAACTGATCAGCGTAACGGTATACGCTAAAAAAGCGATCGTAGCAGACGCTTATGACAACGCGCTCATGATTATGGGACTGAAGAAAGCCATGGAGTTTGTAAACAACCGAAAGGATCTGGCAGCATTTTTTATCTACCGGGAAAAGAGCGGCGCAATCGTTTCCGCAAGTTCCAAATCTTTTAATGCCTTACTATATCCCTGATGCCTTATCTTAGTCTACCAATTAGGAACCGCTGCAGGCGGTTCGACCAGAACCGTAGGTTCCGACCGAGGAGGAGCGTGTCGAAGCAGCTCCGACGAAGGCCTGCAGACATTAGCCTCTTGCGGGAAAAGGGCTAAATTTCAGAAAGTACTTTTCCCGCACAAATTACCAGCATGTTAAGAAGGGAATTTATACAACGCACCAGTATGCTGACAGGCGGATTGATGTTAGGGAATGGATTGCTGAAAGCCTTCCAGGGGGGTGAACCTGTTTCCATCGGCATCATCGGATGCGGCGACAGGGGAAAAGGCATCATGAGCATCCTGCTGCAAATGCCGGAGCTCTTCCATATCGTCGCTACCTGCGATGTACTGGACTTTCGCCTGGCAGAGGCCCGAAAGATGGGCTCTTTTACAGAATACAAAGATCATCGCCCGCTGCTGGAGGATAAAAAGATCAAGGCGGTGGTGATCGCAGTGCCATTGAATGTCCATCACGATATCGCCATTGATGCGCTGTCTGCTGGCAAACACGTTTATCTGGAAAAGACAATGACCTACAATATTCCGCAGGCGCTGGATCTCGTGAGCAAAGCGGCACAATGTCCGAAACAGGTGCTGCAGGTGGGACACCAATACCGATATTCTCCCCTCTACTTTAAAGTAAAGGAGATGATCGAAAAAAATTATTTAGGCAAGGTGACTCAGATAGACTGCCGGTGGGACAGGAATTGGAACTGGCGACGGCCGGTGCCGGACCCTTCGCTGGAAAGAAAGATCAACTGGAGGGAATACAAAGAATATTCGGGAGGTTTGCCCGCAGAGCTCCTTTCGCATCAAATAGATTTTATCAACTGGGCTTTCGATACGCATCCCGATGAGCTGTTTGGAACAGGCGGCATCGACTACTACAAGGACGGTCGGGAGACATACGACAATGTCCAGGTTGTATTACGCTATGCCAAAGCTGGGATGATCGGCAATTTTGGAGCTACCTGCGCCAATTCGCATGAAGGATATATTTTCAAGATCAAGGGAACAAAAGGCATGGTTTCCCTGCTCGTGAATGAAGGCGTATATTATCCTGAACCGCAGACCCGGAAAGAGCTGACGACAGTGGATGGAGTTACTGGCGCCACAAAGATAGAATGGAACAAGGATGGAGGCATTCCCATTGTGAAAGAAAAATTAAAGGATGGCACCTGGTACGCCTTTCAGGATTTCTTCCAATGTATCCAAAAGAATGGACAGCCTGCATCCAATGTGCTGACGGGAGCCACCACGGCCTGCTGTGTGCACCTGGCCAACCAGGCGGTCTACGGACACTCCATCGAAAAATGGTCATCGAATTATAATTTCCTATAAATTTTACACTTGCATATGAAGAAGATCTTGTTAATGCTCGTTGCTGCTGCCCTGACCGGCGGAGTATTTGCTCAATCGGGAAGCTGGACAAACCTTTTTGACGGGAAAACCCTCAACGGCTGGAAAAGACTGGCAGGTAAGGCAGACTATAAAGTAGAGGATGGCGCCATCGTAGGCACAACGGTATTTAATTCCGGCAATACTTTTTTGGTAACTGAAAAGGAATACGGGGATTTCATACTGGAGCTGGATATACGCATCGACGACACTACAGCCAATTCAGGTGTACAGGTGAGAAGCCATTACAACCCCGCAGGTCATGAAGGAAAAGGACTGGTATATGGGTGCCAGTTCGAAATAGATCCGTCATCACGCCGCTGGTCCGGAGGCATCTATGATGAAGGCCGGCGGGATTGGCTTTATCCGGGATCGCTTCATCCGGAAGCTCAGTCGGCGTTGAAGGTTGGCCGGTACAATCATGTCCGGATCGAATGCATCGGCCATGAAATGAAGACCTGGCTGAACCAGACGCCTGTAGCGTACCTGGTGGATACAATGGACCACAAAGGTTTTATCGGACTGCAGGTACATGCTGTGGGAAAACAGGAGCTATCGGGTGAGAAAGTATACTTTTCAAACATCCGCATACAGACCACGGGTTTGAAGCCCACTCCTTTCCCAAAAGGCATTTATGTTGTAAACAATATTCCCAACACACTGACGAGCTATGAAAAGAACAGTGGATGGAAGCTGCTCTTCGATGGGCATAGCACCAATGGCTGGATAGGGGCTTATAAAAAGACATTCCCGGAGAAGGGCTGGACTGTCAATGACGGCGTCCTGAAAGTGCTGGGCTCCGCCGGAAAGGAATCCGCTAACGGAGGGGATATCGTGACTAAGGACCAATACAAGGCCTTTGACCTCTCCTTTGACTTCAAGCTGACACCAGGCGCCAACAGCGGCGTAAAATATTTTGTCACACTGACAGAGAACAATACAGGTTCCGCCATTGGACTGGAATACCAAATACTGGACGATACGCTGCATCCGGATGCCAAGCTGGGAAGGGGCGGGGATCGCACGATGTCTTCCCTATATGATCTCATCAAAGCCAATAAACAAAAGCGTTTTATCCATCCCATGGGTCAGTGGAATACCGGTCGCATCGTCGTATATCCCAATAACCATGTAGAGCATTATCTGAATGGGGTCAAAGTGCTGGAATATGAGCGTGGCTCGCAGGCGTTCCGGGACCTGGTCGCTATCAGCAAGTACAAAGTATGGAAGAACTTCGGCGAAGCTCCGCAGGGACATATACTGTTGCAGGACCACGGGAATGAGGTAAGCTTCCGGAGCATTAAGATCAGAACATTATAAATCGAGGCTGGGCCTGCTTACACAACAGGTTCCCAGCCTTTCTCATACGTTCTATGCCAAAGGGAGGCGGCGGCGGTGTCGTTGAGAATGTGACCATTGGCAGGGTTACAGTGAAGCGCACCCGAAGTACGCTGTGCGATGTTGGCAAGATGGCAAAGCAGCACGCTTTTAGATGCCTCATCGACAGGTGAATTGAGAGCAGCTTCTCCCCTGACCGCTTTTATGAAATTGTCGAAGTGGTACAGGTCGAGATTGCCACTGGCGCTGACGGGGTTTGTAGGGTCGGCGGCTACTTCTGACTTTACTTCCTTTACGAGCTTGTTCTTTTCGTCAAATATCTTATAGTCACCACCGCCGAGGTTGACGAGAGTTCCTTTATCGCCATAGATTATGAAACCTCTGCCGGCGCCTTCCACGCCGAAATTGTTGCAGCTACGGCTTTCCCAGGTGATGGCTTTTTCTTCGGGGAATTCAAAGGAGGCAACCTGTGTATCGGGCGTTTGCCAATCATCCTTGAATGCATAGCGGCCGCCGGAGGAAGTGACTTTTTTTGGATAGTTCACACCGAGGAACCATCTGCAGCAATCTATTTCATGTGTCCCGTTGTTACAGGCTTCCCCTGTGCCCCAATGCCAGAACCAGTGCCAGTTATAGTGTACGAGGTTGTCCTGGTAATCCCTGCGGGGAGCGGGTCCCTGCCAAAGCTCGAAATCCAATGTAGCGGGCACGGGGACTTTTTTCCCAAATCCGATGGACTTCCTGTTATTGGCATACCAGGCCTTGGCGAAATAGGTCTTGCCGATGGCGCCATCGTGCACTTGCCTGACCGCGTCGATGAGCGTTGGCATCGAGCGCCGCTGATTTCCCATCTGTATATGCTTCCCATATTTATGCAGCGCCTTTGCGATCAGCTCGCCTTCATAAGGATTCTGACCGCAGGGCTTCTCCACATACACGTGCTTGCCATGGGAGGCGCCGAGGATCGCCGCAGGCGTATGCCAGTGATCCGGGGCTGCAATGATGAGGGCATCCATATCTTTCTGCTCTACGAGCCTGCGGATATCTTTAAAGATCGTGGGTTTGCGGGGAGCGTCCTTCAATGCATCCAGCCCATTCTGCAATGCTTTTTCTTCAACATCACATATATACGCTACTTCTACATTTGGCAATTGCGAATAGGATTTGGCCAGATAGGCGCCACGGCTATTGACGCCCATCACACCTACGACGACCTTGTTGCTGGGTGCCATTTTGCCACGGATCGGGAAATTGATAATTGTCAGGCCGGCAGTAGCCATGGAAACATCCTGGATAAATTTTCTGCGATGCATAAGGCAAGTTTTTAAGAGTGCCTAAGTTAAAGGTTTAATTCTTTAGCACGCATTAAAATGAGGCTAAAACCGACCACAGGTCGGTTGCCCGAAGGGCCATCATTAGCCATTTTCAGACTGGAACCGAGCATCGCGAAGGTTACGACCGAGGAGGACCTTTCGAAGTACCCGAGGAACGAAGGGTACGAACGAGGAAAGGGCGTGACGAAGCAGCCCTGACGAAGTTCCCCGACGAAGGCCTGCTTTCCTTCGAACCGAAGGGCTGAAAATAAAAAATCCTTTCCGATTGGAAAGGATTTTGACAAAGAGATATATTGATCGTAATAATTAATAATCCCTGTTGTAGCCGCCGCCACCGCCGCGATCGTAACCACCTTTCTTGTAGCCTCCGCCGCCGCCGCCGCCGCCAAAGCTTCTCTTTTTGAAGCCACCGCCGCCGCCGCCTTGCTGCTTGGGCTGTGATTCGTTGACGATGATCTTACGACCCATCACTTCGCTGTCATACAGGTTAGTGATAGCCTGCTGAGCTTCGCCATCGTCTTCCATTTCAACAAAGCCGAAGCCTTTGCTACGTCCGGAAACTTTGTCCTTGACGATTTTGGCTGAAGCAACAGTGCCGTGTTGTTCAAAAAGGTTCCTGAGATCCTCATCGGTCATTTGCCAAGAGAGGTTGCCTACATAAATGTTCATTGTACAAAAAATTAAAAAATGAAAAAAACTCACTCTACACTATTGAAAGTATACGATGAACTGAGGGATCTGACTGAAAAGAAAGTTACGACAGCGCACAATACGGCCAATAAACAATAGAGCTATTGTAAAGATAGGGATTTTTATTACTTATTCTAATTTATCCCCAATTTGATAGGATTTAGTATTGGTCAGTATTTCAGCGGGTTTTATCCATCTGAAAAAACGATTTTGTACAGTCGTCTTTTGATTTTTTTTAATGAATTAACCCATAATCCGGTAATATCAATAAAAAAGCCCGTGATTTATTCACGGGCTTCGAAGTATTAGGGTATTTCTTCTAATAATTATTCAGCAGAAACTTCAAATTCCACCTCTGTCTCATGATGGTTGCCGAAATCGACCTTGGCCTTGTAGGTTCCCAGCTCCTTTACTTCATCGAGAATGTGGATCTTACGGCGATCGATATCGTATCCTTTCTGGTCACGGATAGCGCGGGCCAGCTGTACGGAGGTGACACTACCGAAGATCTTGCCGCTGGTGCCTGTCTTGGCTCCAATCTTGAGGGGAGAAGCTTTCAGGACCTCGATCACCTTATTGATCTCGGCCATCATCTTTGCTTCCTTCTTCGCGATCTGTTTCATTCTTTCTTCCAGCTGCTTCAGGTTGGAGGGGTTGGCCTCTACTGCTAACTTGCGAGGAATCAAGTAGTTACGAGCATAACCATTTTTTACGCTCACCTTTTCATGTGCCGCGCCCAGGTTATCTACGTCTGCAATTAAAATGACTTCCATGTTTTGTTTTTTGTTCACCGTAGTCCCAATCCGCCGGTGGCGGACTGTTTCCCGTCAGGGACGGGATTAGGGTGAGGTTACTTTAAAAGGTCTGTTACGTAAGGTAACAGGGCCATCTGGCGGGCTTTCTTTACCGCGTCAGATACTTTGCGCTGATATTTCAGGGAGTTGCCGGTGATACGACGGGGCAATAATTTGCCTTGCTCGTTCAGGAACTTCTTGAGGAATTCAGCGTCCTTGTAGTCGATGTATTTAATGCCATATTTCTTGAAGCGGCAGAACTTTTTGGCGCGCTTCTCGGGTTTAATGGCTGTTAAATACTTGATTTCGTTTGCCTTTGCCATGGTTTAAGCTCCTACTTTTTCGGTTCCTGTCGGTACACCACTTCTCTTTTTGGCATTGTACTCGACGGCGTATTTATCGAGCTTTGTAGCCATGAAACGTAACACGGTTTCGTCGCGGCGAATCTGAATATTCAGTCGCTCATTGAAGTCGGATGGCGCACTGTACTCGAGAACCCAGTACAAGCCTGTAGTTTTTTTCTCGATGGGATACGCCAGTGATTTCAGACCCCAGGGATTTTCGTGCATCACTTGACCTCCATTGTCTTTAATAAAGGCAGTGTATTTTTTCTGGGCGGCTTTGTAGTCCTCCTCAGATAGCACAGGGGTAAAAATCACCATCAATTCGTAATTGTTCATGATCCCTGTTTTTTGTTTAAAAATTAGAAATAATCAAAATGGGCTGCAAAGGTAGGATATTTGGGGGAAAGGGCCAAAGCGGGGCGGAATAAAGTTTTGGGCGCGGGAAGGGGGTAAAATTAGGGAGAAAAACGGGACTGGAGGAAAAATGGAGGGCGAAGCAAGGAGATTTGGACAGGGACCGCGGGAGAATGGGATTGGATGGGGAAGGTACGGTTGGGATAGGGTTGGTCAGGGCGACTTGACAGTGTGTCAGGCTTCCCGGGAATGGCATTGGGTTTGTTGACAGGTTTTGGCCCGGGCCGGCGTATTCGCGGCGGGGCAGCCTCCAGGTCCAACGAGTAACCATTAAACGACGTTAAAACATGCAAAAAGGAAGTATACGCGTCCAGACGGAGAACATTTTTCCGATCATCAAGAAGTTCCTCTACAGCGAACATGACATTTTTATAAGAGAGCTTGTCAGCAATGCGGTGGATGCCACCCAAAAGCTTAAAACCCTCTCTTCCCTGGGGGAAGCAAAGGGGGAGTTAGGTGATTTAAGAATTGATATTCAATTAGATAAGGACAAAAAGACCATTACCATCTCCGATAGGGGGATCGGGATGACCGCCGAGGAGGTGGATAAGTATCTGAACCAGGTGGCGTTCAGCGGGGCAGAGGAGTTCCTTAATAAATACAAGGGACAGAATGAGGCCAATATTATAGGTCATTTTGGACTTGGGTTCTATTCATCCTTTATGGTGAGCGAAAAGGTGGAAGTCGTCACCAAAAGCTACCGGGAAGGAGCCCAGGCGGTGAAATGGGAATGTGACGGGAGCCCGGAATTCACGCTGGAAAATGCGGAAAGAGAAGGAAGAGGGACGGATATTATCCTGCATATCAATGAGGAAAGTACTGAATTTCTGGATGCGGACAGGATCAGCGCCGTGCTTAAAAAGTTCTGCCGCTTCCTCCCCGTGCCTATCTTTTTTGAGGACAAGCAGGTAAACAATACGACGCCGGCCTGGACAAAAAAGCCCAGCGAGCTGACCACGCAGGATTACCAGGATTTCTATAAAGAGCTTTACCCTTTTAGCGAAGCTCCGCTGTTCTGGATACATCTGAATGTGGACTATCCTTTTAACCTTACGGGTATACTTTATTTTCCGAAGATCAAGCAAAGCTATGAGATCCAGAAGGACAAGATACAGCTGTACAGCAACCAGGTTTTTGTGACGGATGAGGTAAAGGACATTGTCCCTGAATTCCTCATGCTGCTGCATGGGGTCATTGACAGTCCTGACATTCCATTGAATGTCAGCCGCAGCTATCTGCAGGGCGATCCCAATGTAAAAAAGATCAACAACCATATTACCAAAAAGGTAGCGGACAAGCTGGATGAGATCTTCAACAAGGAAAGGAAGGAGTTCGAAGAGAAATGGGAGAGTCTCGGACTATTTGTGAAGTATGGGATGATGACGGATGATAAATTCCTTGAAAAGGCGGTCCGCTTCCACATCATGGAAGACGTAAAGGGAGGTAAGTTCTATACACTGGACGAATACCGCACGGCGACCGAGACGCTTCAAAAGAATAAAGAAGGCAAATTAGTCATCCTTTATACTACCAATCCCATACAGCAGGACAGCTATATCCAGCAGGCGCAGGTCAAGGGGTATGTTGTCGTCAAGCTGGAGACAATTGTAGATGCCGCCTTTATCAACCAGATGGAGATGAAATGGCAGGATGTGCACTTCGTGCGTGTGGATGCGGATATTGCCGACAACCTGATCGACAAGGCCGAAGGGGGATCGTCCGTGCTCAATGCGGAGGAAGAGGAAGGGCTGAAATCGTTGTTCCAGCGCCAGGTGCCAGAGCTGCATGTGACAGTGGAGGTAAAAGGATTGAGTCCGGAGGCGCCTCCCGTCATTGCCACCCGTCCGGAATTTTCCCGTCGTATGAAGGATATGGCGGCCGTCAGTGGACCGATGGGAAGCTTTTATGCCAACATGCCGGATGAGGTGATCCTAACGGTGAATGGCAATCACAAGATATACCAGACGGTGCTGAAGGAGGAAAACAAGGATAAGAAGGAAAAGCTGGTGCATAACCTGGCGGATCTGGCGTTGCTGTCACAGGGTTTGCTGAAGGGCAATCATCTTACCAGCTTCATCGACAGGAGCGTGGAATTGCTGTCGGGTGAACAGAAGGGGACGATCATTCTGGAGGCGTAGAACAACCGGGCCGGGTGCATGATCAGCGGGCGCTGCTTGTGTTGAGGTCGGAGACTTTCAACTGGATATACGACCTGTCGTTCCAGATATTTTCTTCCAGCGTATATACGATATCTATGGGCTGCTGGCTGGCAAGTAATGGGAATTTGCCGGCCAGGTTATAGCCTATGCCCTTGAATGATCTTCCGTGTCCGATCTGGGCGATATAAAATCGTATGTGCTGTTCTTTAACGATCCTGGTATAGCCTTTATCTATAACATTCCGGGTAATGAATACGGGCTGGGGATTTTCGGGACCAAAAGGCTCCATTGCTGTCAGGGTTTCGAAAAAGGAGGTGTCGATGTCGGAAAATGAAAGTTCCGCATCGATGTTCAACCCAGGCACCATGGATTGGGTGTCAATGGTAGCGGACACCACTTCTTCGAACTTTTGTGTAAAAGCTTCTACCTGGTCTGGCTGCAGGGTGAGACCTGCGGCGGCGGGATGTCCTCCATAATCCACCAGGTGATCACGGCAGGCATGAATGGCTTCGTACATATTGAAGCCGGTGAAGCTTCTTCCACTGCCGGACACAACGCCTCCGTTGCGGGTAAGCACGATGGTGGGACGGGCGAATTTTTCAGTGAGACGGGATGCTACGATGCCGATGACTCCTTTATGCCAATTCTCCCGGTACAGGACAATGGATTTCTTATCACCGTGACGGGTATCTTCTTTTAGCATGTCCAATGCCTCTTCGGTGATATTGGAGTCGGTGGTCCTGCGCTCGTCGTTCATTATGTGGAGGATATCGGCAAAGGTTTGGGCTTCTTCGGGATGGGGGGTAGTAAATAATTCCACCACTTTGCCGGCGTCGTCCATTCTTCCCACGGCGTTGATCCGGGGAGCCAGCACGAAGATAAGGTCGGTGAATTTCAATGGTCTTGTCAGTCCGCTGCTTTGGATAAGGGCTTTTATCCCATTGTTGGGGTAGCTGTTGATCCTTTTAAGACCGTGCCAGGCGAGGATCCTGTTCTCTCCGTCCACGGATACGATGTCGGCCGCAATGGCGGTGGCTACCAGGTCCAGGTATTGACAGGGTTCATCATCGGGGAGGCCCAGCCGCTGGGAGAGCGCCGTGATCAGCTTAAATCCCACCCCACATCCGCAGAGGCCCTTATAAGGATAGGTACAATCGTCCTGTTTGGGATTGAGAATGGCGACGGCTGGAGGCAGCATGCTATTGGGCAAATGGTGGTCACAGACGATGAAGTCGATGCCCAAAACTTTTGCCGCCTCGATATAAATGGCTGAACTGATGCCGCAATCCATGGAAATAACCAGAGAGAATCCATTGTCCGCAGCAAGATAGACACCTGACATGGCAATGCCGTACCCTTCCTTGTAACGGTGGGGGATATAGTAATCGATGAGCTCAGGCGGGTGTATTTTTTTAAGAAACCGGACCATGCAGGCAACTGCGGTAGTGCCATCTACGTCATAGTCTCCGTAGATCAGTATCTTTTCCTTTTTCTCCAATGCAAGGAGGATGCGGCTGACGGCCTTGTCCATGTCCTTCATCAGCCAGGGACTATGCAAGTCCTCCAGCCGGGGGTGGAAGTACCTCGTCGCCTGGTCGGGGGTAGTGATCCCACGCCGGAAGAGTATCCCGCAGAGCACAGGATGGATATGCAGATGCGACTGCAATGCAGCTGACTCTGCGAGGTCCGCTTGTGATATATTCCAGCGTTTTTGCATCTTTTCAAAAGAGACCGGAGGCCAGTTCTCCGGACATTTAATATTTCCGGTCGGTGGTATACCTGACCAATTCTTCCAGCCCTTTACGTGAGTCGTTGTCTTCGAATGTGTGAAGTATGGCAAGCGCTTCATCCCGATAGGCATTCATCTTTTGGGTGGCGTATTCGATGCCACCTGCCTCCGTCACCTTTTTAATGACATATTGAACTTTTTCATGATCCTTGTTCCTGTTCTTGATAATATAGATCAGCTCCCTGCGGGTGGCCTTGTCGATGTTGTTCAGGGTATAGATCAGCGGGAGTGTCAGCTTTTTTTCTTTGATATCATTTCCGGTGGGCTTGCCTATTTCCTCGCTGCCATAGTCGAAAAGGTCGTCCTTGATCTGGAAGGCGATACCCACTTTTTCCCCAAAGAGACGCATTTTTTCGGTGAGAACCTCGTCTTTCGAGGCGGCAAAGGCGCCCGCGGCACAGGAAGAAGCGAGCAGCGAGGCTGTTTTGTTCCGGATGATCTCGAAGTATACGTCCTCGCTCAGATTGAGCGAACGGGATTTTTCCAGCTGCAGCAGCTCCCCTTCGCTGATCTTGCGAACTGCGTCTGATAGAAGCTGTAATATGCGGAAATCATCATGATCCAGGGATAATAGCAATCCCTTGGATAGTAAGTAATCTCCCACCAGTACGGATATTTTAGTTTTCCACAATGCGTAGGTGGAAAAAAATCCTCTTCTTTCCAGCGACTCGTCGACCACGTCGTCGTGCACGAGGGTGGCGGTGTGCAGCAGCTCCACGAGGGAGGCTGCCCGGTAGGTGGGTTCGTTTATGGGGCCGCAGAGCTTGGCGGATAGCAGCACGAACATGGGCCGCAGCTGCTTGCCTTTCCTGTTGACAATGAATCGCATGATCCTGTCCAGCAGCGGTACCTGGCTCTTCATGGCCTCTTTGAACTTTCTTTCAAAGACGACCAGCTCTTCCTGTAATATGGCTTGGGCTAACTGCATGTAAAGAATGAACGAGGGGCAAACTTAACACTTTAGGATTTTAAAATATTTTCTTTTTAAAGCATCTAATTCTATGCTCGAATGGTCTAACGATATGTTTAATACAGCTTTAATTTTGTATGTATTGTTAAAAAAATTTGGTTTTTGCTGACCAATATCTATTTTTGCACCATATTCTTCTCAGCTTTAATTCATTCATTCACATAAACTTCAGTTATGGCAAGTAAAAAACTCACTCTTTTAATTGGGGTACTTTGCCTGTATTTATCGTACGCGAACGCCCAAGTTGGAGCGAGCTATGACATACGGGATTCCTCATTGATTCCTACCCGACGACTGGCACAGCACAATGAATTCCTGAATAACGCCTATCCTTTTCCCGCCAAACCAAGGAATGAATGGGAGATCGGTGTAAAAGGAGGGTATACATATGGGTTTACTGATATCCGTAACTGGGGTCCTACCGGTGGTTTTGGTGTTCATCTTCGCAAGGCGCTGGGATATGTGGTTTCTTTGCGTGCTGAGTACGACTGGATCCGGCTGCGTGGGTTGAGCTGGCAACCAACAGCAGCTTACGGCAAGAATGGTGTGCTGGCCTCTTATTATGGAACGAATACCAGTGAGCTTATTTTTTACAACTTTCGATCCACTGTTCACGAGCTGACCCTCCAGGGAATGTTTTCTTTTAACAACATAAATTTCCATCGTGCCAAGACAGGCTGGAATGCTTATATCTTTGTGGGCGGCGGCGCCATGACCTACAGCACTTTCTACAAGACGGTGGACGGATCGGGCAATCCATACCATTATAACAGTGTTCTTTCACAGTTTGCAACCTTCGACTATAAGCACAGAAGCCAGATCCGTAAGGCTATCAAACAGGTGATCACCGGCCCCTGGTCTACGATGGGGGACAGGAACGGATCCACCGCAACCCTCGGCGGAGCTCCGCTGGCAGCGGTTGGGGTGATAGGCCTTGGCGTCGAGTTCAAGCTGAATAACCGGTTCAACATCGCCCTGGAAGATAAATATTCCATGACCAGCAGCGACCTCGTCGACGGGCAGCAATGGCAGAACAATTATAGCCCGAATTCTTATCTGTCTATCGCCGCGACAAAATCAAATGATTCCTACAATTTCCTTTCTCTCGGTCTGAACTACAATATCGGCAAGCATGCTGTAGAGCCTCTCTGGTGGCTGAACCCCCTGGATTATGCCTACAACGAGATCAATGCTCCCCGTCACATGAAGCTTCCCAAGCCTGTGCTGGATGACTCCGATGGTGACGGTGTAACGGACCAGTTCGACCTGGAGCCCAATACTCCGAAAGGCGCTCCTGTTGATACGCATGGGGTAAGCCGTGATACAGATGGTGACGGTGTACCTGACTTCAAGGACAAGGAGCTGATCACGCCTACACAGTGTCAGCCTGTAGATGCTGACGGCGTTGGCAAGTGTCCAGATCCGCAATGCTGTAAGGATCTGAGAGATTCCCTGGCGAATGGGGCTTATGGTAATATCGGTCGCGGCAAATGCGGTATCGGTGACCTGCCCAGCATCACGTTCAAGGGTCGTGCTGTAACTCTGAGCAATGACAATAAGGCGCTGCTGGCTACGGTGGCTCAGAAGATGAAGGATAACCCCAACTGTAAGGTTGCCGTTATCGGCTATGGCGAATCCAGCAAGGCCGCTCAACAGCTGAGCTGGGATCGGGTAAATGTCATTATCAACTACCTGGTTGAAAAAGAAGGTATTAACTCCGACCGGTTTATCTTCCGCTACGGTCAGTCCGGTGGCGATGAAAATACGGTGGACCTGAGGGACGGCACTGGCGAAGAGGGCCCGAATACGGTACCTGCTCCGCACCCGAACCTGCGCAGGAAATAATGTTCGAAATAAGAAATTATTAACTAATAATTTAGAGCCTCCCGGTAAAGCCGGGAGGCTTTTTGTTCAAAAAACCGTAAATTGCAGCCTTTTATGCGCATATTTACCGTATTACTCATAGGGGCCTTTGCGTTCAGTAGTTGCTCTCACTTTGCTAAAGTGTTGAAAAGCAATGATTACGATTATAAACTCCGTATGGCTGACAAGTATTATGCAGACAAGGATTATAATCATGCACAGCAGCTGTTCGAGGAGCTTTTCAGGGTATTCAAGGGAAGCGAGCATTTTGAGGATATCTACTATAAATTTGCGTATTGCGCCTACTATTTACGGGATTTTGCCAATGCGGAGAACCTTTTCAAGGGTTTTGTAGAGGTGTTCCCGAATAGCGCCAAGGCGGAGGAGATGGATTATATGCGGGCATATACCTTTTACAGGCAGTCGCCCAAGGTGGAGCTGGACCAGACCAATACTACCAAGACGATTGGTTTTATGCAGGCTTTTATCAATACGCACCCGGGTTCTCCCAAGATAAAGGAGGCTACGGAGATCATTGACAAATGCAGAGCGAAGCTGGAACTGAAGGATTATAAGAGCGCCCAGCTGTATTACGATCTGGGATATTTCAAGGCTGCCGGGGTAGCCACGACGAGCCTGATGAACAGCTATCCGGATTCGGAGAAGAGTGATGAATATAAACTATTGATCATCAAGGCTTATTATCGATATGCCGAGCAAAGCATAGAAGAGAAGAGGGAAGACAGGTTTAGTCAGGTGGTGACACAATGTAATGAGTTCGTCGATCGTTTCCCCGATAGCAAGCTGACGAAGACCGTACAGGAGTATTTGAATTTATCTCAAAACAATATTAAAGCCGTAAAAAATGAGCAGACTAAGAAGGCAAGTTAATGCCAATACCACGAATGTCGTGGAGACCAAGAATCTTACCGATATAAAGGCAAAGACTGGGAACCTGTATGAGTCTATTGCCATTATTGCGAAGCGTGCGAACCAGATCAACATTTCTCTGAAGGAAGAGCTGCATAATAAGCTGGAAGAGTTTGCCAGCCATACGGACAGCCTGGAGGAGATCCACGAGAACAAGGAGCAGATCGAGATATCGAAGGCATATGAAAGGATGCCGAATCCGGCGCTGCTGGCTACCCAGGAGTTCATGGATGACAAGATCTACTATCGTAAGAATGACGATGATCTGTTCAAATAGTTAAGATATCAAGTGTTGGAGGCGCCTAACGGCGCCTTTTTCTTGGCGGGCCAAGGGCCTGCCGGCCGAAATGCGAAGCATTGACAACGTCATAATTGATTTCCATAGGTGTTGTCGAAGGTCGGATTGACGTTGTCAACTCCTTCCCTTTCACCGAGACCACTGAAAAGACATTAATGCCGAGGTAACGCCCATCATTGGCGGATTGCGAGAGATGGGCTAAATTTAAGGGTAGACCATATCGCGCACATTATGTTACAAGGTCGGAAGATATTATTAGGAGTGACGGGCAGCATCGCTGCCTATAAATCGCTGTTGCTGATACGGCTGCTGGTAAAGGAAGGGGCCGAGGTAAAAGTGGTCATGACCCCTGCTGCCAAAGATTTTGTCACTCCCCTGTCACTGTCGACCCTGGCCAAACATTCTGTCCTGCTGGATCTTTTTGAGGGGGACACCTGGGCCAACCATGTGGAGCTGGGGCGGTGGGCCGACCTGATGGTAATAGCTCCTCTCAGCTGTAATACTTTGGCCAAAATGGCTCAGGGGCTTTGCGACAATCTGTTGATGGCAGCCTATCTATCGGCCGTGTGCCCGGTGGTCGTGGCGCCAGCCATGGATGAGGACATGTGGAAACACCCTTCTACGAAGGCCAACCTAAAGCGTATAAAGGAGTATGGCAATCATTTCATCCCCGTAGAAAAGGGAGAATTGGCCAGCGGATTGTTTGGAGACGGGAGGATGGCGGAGCCGGAAACGATACTGGCGTATATTCAAAAGCTATTATTGAGGAAGGAAGATTTAGCTGGGAAAAAGGCATTGGTCACGGCGGGGCCTACTTATGAAGCCATCGACCCTGTACGATTTATAGGGAACCATTCTTCGGGGAAGATGGGACTGGCCATTGCCCGTGAGCTGGCGGATAGAGGGGCTCTGGTAGACCTCGTGATGGGACCTTCTTCCCTGGACGTGAGCTATCAGGGTGTCACGGTGCACAGGGTGATCTCCGCGGAAGAGATGTACAATGCCTGCCTCACTATTTTCCCCGGAGTGAATATAGCCATTATGTCGGCTGCTGTAGCAGACTTCAGACCAGTGGCTCCTGCAGGGGAAAAGATCAAGAAGAAGGAGGATACCCTGATCCTGGAGCTGACGAAGACAAAGGATATTTTACAAGCGCTGGGACAGCAGAAGAATGGGCAGATACTGGTAGGATTTGCGTTGGAGACAACGGGAGAGCGGGCCTATGCGTTGGACAAGCTGCATAAAAAGAATGCCGACCTCATCGTCCTCAACTCTCTCAACGACAAGGGCGCCGGCTTTGGATACGATACAAATAAGATCACCATTTTTGACAGGTCAGGCGGAGAGACGGTCTATGCACAAAAGACCAAGCAACAAGTAGCCGCCGACATCGTTGATAAGGTTGTAAACATGCTGTATGCGTAAAAGATATTTTTTCTTTATTGTGGCAATGGGGATGACGCTGTCCGGCGTGCATGCCCAGGAGCTGGATGCCAAGGTCACTGTGCTGGCAAACAGGGTGCCTTCCACTGTCGATCATAAAATATTCCAGACCCTCCAGGGGGCGATCTTCAATTTCCTGAACAACCGGAAATGGTCCAATGAGAGCTTTCAGAACAATGAAAAGATTTCTTGTAATTTCCTGATAAATATCAGCTCCGCGGGGGATAATAATACTTACCAGGCCAATCTGACGGTGCAGGCGGGAAGACCGGTGTTCAATTCGTCCTATCAAAGTCCCCTGATCAATTATAATGACGAGTCATTCACTTTCCGGTATGTCGAATACCAGCCGCTGGATTTTAACGAGAACAGGGTGCAGGGGTCGGAGCCCTATGCGGCCAATCTGACGGCGGAGCTTGCTTATTATGTGTATATAATTCTGGGGCTCGATTTCGATAGTTTCTCCCTGCGGGGCGGGGACCCTTATTTTCAGAAGGCCCTGAATATCGTCAATAACGCTCCTGACAGCCGTGATATATCGGGATGGAAGCCATTCGATGGTGTCCGCAACCGGTACTGGCTGATAGAGAACCTCACCAACAGCAAGTATACGCTGATACATGATGCCTACTACAGCTATTACCGCAGCGGGATGGATCAGATGTATGATAAGGAGGCGGAGGGCAGGGCGGCTATATTGAATACGTTGAATATGCTGAACACGGTGAATACCGAGACTCCCAATACGATGATCATGCAATTCTTTTTCCAGGGGCGGTCGGGCGAGATATCGAAGATCTTTCAGAAATCTCCGCCGGATGAGAAGTCGCGGGCGCTGGAGCTGCTGACCAAGCTGGATATTACCAACCTCAATAAATACAAACAGGATCTGCAATGAGGATAATAGCCGGGCTGATATGCATTGTCCTGATAGTGGGTTGTTCGGAAAAGGATAACATCCCGTCGGGCATATTGGACAAGGAGGAGATGGGGAGCATACTTTGGGATATGATGCAGGCGGATCAATACGCCTCCAGCTATCTTATAAAGGACTCTGCCAAAGTGAATGTAAAGATGGAGACCCTCAAATTATATGAAGAGGTGTTTCGTCTGCACAAGGTAAGCCGGGAGGAATTCCGTAGGAGTTTTCAATTTTACCAGGATCATCCGGACATTACCCGGGTCCTGTTCGACAGCTTAATAGCAAGAGGCAACCGGATGAGGTCGGAAAGCTATAGCCATCCTTCGGCGCCCACGCCTTCCGTACCTGCTGTAAAGCCTGCGGCGACGGGGCCGATGGGGAGACCCCCTGGCGTGATGCCGGTGATACCGGGAAAACCTGCGGGGACCCAGACCAACCAACCCGGGGGGAGGCGTTTGCCCAATGGGTTCTTAGGGAAGGATTCTATGAGATTGCGCCAGAGGGGCCTTCCGTTCCGCCCGGGGCAAAATTCAGCCAGGCCCGGGACGGCACGACCTCTCCATGGAAAGGATACTACGAGGCATTAGACGGTATGTCCTTTCCAAAAAGGATATCAGCAGGCATTTAACGGGAATACGTCCTTTCCAAAGGGAGACCCTCAGACATTAGGAAGGAACTTCGTACTTTTAGCCAAAAGCTTGTCAGATGAAAAAGATCGTTTCCGGAGCGGAAGAAGCTATTCAGGATATCAAGGACGGAGCCGTCATCATGCTGGGCGGCTTTGGCTTATGCGGGATCCCCGAAAATTGTATCACGGCCCTTACCAGAAAGGGCGTAAAAGATCTTACCTGTATTTCCAATAATGCAGGAGTGGACGATTTTGGCCTTGGGCTTTTGCTAAAGACGCGGCAGATAAAAAAAATGATCAGCTCCTATGTAGGGGAGAATGAGGAGTTCGAAAGGCAATTGCTACAGGGGGAGCTGCAGGTGGACCTGGTGCCGCAGGGTACGCTGGCTACCCGTATCCAAATGGCGGGCATGGGTATTCCGGCCTTCTTCACGCCTGCGGGCTATGGGACGGAGGTGGCAGCAGGCAAGGAGGTGAGGGAGTTCGGAGGCAAGACCTATCTGATGGAGATGGCGCTGCATGCGGACTTTGCCATTATCAAGGCCTGGAAAGGAGATCATTTTGGAAATCTGGTCTTTCGTAAGACTACCCGCAATTTTTCTACTTCCATGGTCAAGGCGGGGAATATTACCATTGTAGAAGTGGAGCAGCTGGTGGAGCCGGGGGCTATTCCTCCCGATGAGGTGCATGTGCCGGGCATTTATGTGCACAGGATATTCCAGGGGAAAAATTACCAAAAACGTATAGAGAAAAGAACGGTGAGACTTAAAAGCTAAAACACAGAGCGGACCACGGGTCCGCTGGCCGGAAGGCCCATCATAAGCCGTGCGCCGGGGATGGGATACTTTTCGGTGTAAACCAGACCCGGTGCACAACCTTTCATATGGCTTTGGACAAATTTGGCATTGCCAAACGTATCGCACAGGAGCTGAGGGATGGGATGTATATCAATCTGGGGATAGGAATTCCTACCCTGGTAGCGAACTATATCCCGTCGGGTATTTCCATTATGCTGCAGTCGGAGAATGGCATGCTGGGCATCGGGCCTTATCCTACGGATGAGGAGGTGGATGCTGACCTGATCAATGCGGGGAAAGAGACGGTGACGATACTGCCGGGCGGAGCTTTTTTCGACAGTGCGGAAAGTTTTGGAATGATCAGGGCCGGGAAAGTGGATCTTACGGTGTTGGGCGCCATGGAGGTGTCTGATTCGGGGGATATTGCCAACTGGAAGATACCGGGGAAGATGGTAAAAGGGATGGGTGGGGCGATGGACCTCGTGGCCAGCGCAAGGAATATCATTGTGGCCATGCAGCATACGAATCCCAAAGGAGAGTCGAAGCTATTGGCGGCGTGTACCCTGCCGTTGACTGGTGTAAAATGCGTGAAGAAAATAGTGACGGATCTGGCGGTGCTGGATGTCACGTCAGAAGGGTTTCAGCTGGTGGAGCGGGCGCCGGGAGTGTCGGTGGAGGAGATAAAGGACAAAACAAAGGGCAGGCTGATCATACAGGGAAATGTTCCCGAGATGAAGTTATAGGTATTAGCCTTCGGCGGGAAGTTCATCCCCCCGGCCGGGCCATACGGCCAGGGTGTAGAGCAGGTAGCGGACCAGGGCTACCAGGGACAGGAATATGCTATTTTCCGGTGAGCCGTCCGGGTTGATCGATTCCAGCAATAAAATGATCAGAAGATAGAAGAGAGTGCCTCCAGCCATCCAGAACAGGGAGGACCGGAATATATCGAGGCCTTTTGACCGGACGATGGGGGGCAGGCTAAGGAGGACTACGCCGAGCAGGATGCCGTTTTTGATCGTCTGCAGGCCGGGGCTGTTATTACCAAAGCCTTTTACGGCCAGCCAGGTGAGCAGGGAGGAGAGAAAAGCTACCAGGATGATGGTCAGTATATACCGGGCGGATTTTGCCAGGACGGGCCGGAACAGCCGGGCGAAAAGGAACAGCTCGATGGGGTAGCAGATGTTACCCAGGACGGCCTGGTCTTCGGGGGTGAGCATGTGCAGATGGGTGGGGATATCCCGGATGAAATTGACGAGGCAGATAATAAGGATGAGATTGAAGGATTCTTTCCCGAAGCTGAAGAAGAGGATCAGGAAGGCCGGTATCAGCGGGAGGAATGTGACGGCAATAAAAAGGTTATCAATAAAACTATTTCCGGTCATGGGCATAATGCATGTTTGCGAGCAATGCACCGGACAGAGGGTCAAAAGGTCAATCGATCAGATTGTTCTTTACGGCGAAGAAAACAAGTCCTGCCGTATTTTTTGCACCAAAGCGTTCCATCAGCCGATCTTTTATTGCCTCTACGGTCCTGGGGCTTACGTCAATCTTTTGAGCGATCTCCTGGGCGGTGAATTCCATACAGATGTACCGTACGACCTCCCTTTCACGATCGTTCAATGTAATTTCAGTATTTAGGCTGGGTATGACCTTGGTCCTGGTATGGGACTTTTTTAATAGGATGCGATTTACGAAGTTATTCAGGTAGTAGCCTTTGGTGGCTACTTCTATAATAGCTCTTTTGATCTCGGATGGATCGGCGCTTTTAAGGAGATATCCGTTGGCGCCTATTTCCATCATATGGCTTACAAAGCGCTCGTCCTCATACATGGTAAGCGCGATGATATGAATGGAAGGATATTGTTTGGCGATGATCTTTGTGGTTTCGATCCCATCTTTCAGCGGCATCCGGAGGTCCATGAGCACTACATCGGGTTCTGAAGTGGCGAGACCGTCGAGCAGCTCTTGTCCATTTTCCGCCTCCTGGACAAATTTTATTGCACTATAGGGACGCAAGGATAAAATGACACCCTTTCGGAATATCTTGTGGTCATCGGCTATTGCAACTTTAATAACTCCCATAGGCTATTCTTGGATTTCGATCATCTTCTCCTTAAAGATAACACATATATTTTATTCCTGCTCACGAAGCTTATCTTCTTCTTCCTTAATCAGTTCTATCGTTACCTTATAGTAGGTCTGGGACATATCCTTTTCAAAAAATATCTTGCCATGGAGGACCTTGAGCCGGCTTTGGATGTTTTTCAGTCCAAGTCCTACATTGCTTTTATTGAGCTTGTTGAAATCGTTCTGTGTAATGCCTCTCCCGTCATGGTGCAGGCGTATAAAGAATTTTTCGCCGCTGGTGTTCTGGGTGAGGTGTATAAAGCTGGCATTGCTGTGCTTGAGAATATTGTTGACCAGCTCCTGTATGACCCTGAAAATGATCAGCTCATTCTCAGCCTGGAGCCGCTCGCGATAGTCATGGAAGCGGGAGCTGGCATTCATGCTGCCTGAGCCGCTGATCTTCTGGAAGAGGTCGTTGACGGCGGATTCCAACCCGAAGTTCTTGAGGGTGGGGGGCATAAGGCTATGAGAGATATTGCGGATGAGCTGGATAGTGTCATCGATGATCTGCTTGGCATTATAAATGCTTTGCAGCTGGGTGGTCTTGTCCAGGTTGACCAGGTTCTCATTGAGGTATAGCCTGGCGGTGGCGAGCAGGGGACCGGCGTCATCGTGGAGGTCGGCGGCAATACGCTGACGTTCTTCTTCCTGCAGACGGATGGAGGCATTCAGCAGCAGCTTTTGCTGATCCTGTTCCATGCGCTGGAGGCGCAGCTGGTAGCGTATCACCTTACGCTGGTGAAAGATGATGAAAACGATGAGCCCGATGGTAAGGGCAAGCATGCCTATGGTGCCAAAATATAGCACCAGGGATACGTTGCTGCCGGGATTGGTTGCTTCTAATAGTATCATTTAAAAGGGCATCGTCTCCAATGGACGGACGGTTGATTAGGGTTTATGTTTCTCATTGACAAGGTTTTTATAACATGTCCGGGGTATAGTTATTTAAAGAATTTTGCTTTGTCTCATTTTTCTTCATGGCAAAAGAGATACAGAAAAGAGTATTTTTCAAAATTTCGAATAAATTATTTATTATCCAATAGCTACTATACTGTGGGCTGGCAATATCCGCTGCAAACAGAAAGAGAAATAAGGTGGAAGAGAAATAAAGAAAGATCGCGATCACGATCCAGAATCTCTTTGTATTGTAAACATAAATGATCTCAGGACTTGTTATCTGGCCGTATAGAAAAACAATGCTGTAAATGATCATCAGGATGCCTTCCATGGAGGCGGAAAGAGAATCAAAATTCCTGGTGCTCTTTTGGTAGAAAGTGATGGAAACGATACCGTAAAAGAGCAGTGTTCCAATGACTGGAATATACCTGGTTCTTTTATTCTTGAAAGTGTTATAGAAAAAAAAGGCGAAAAGACTGTATTCAACGATGGTATAAGTGGCCCAAAAGTAAAACATGTACGACTTGTGAACTCTTGTGATGATAAGCGCAGTCATTTCCGCCACAATAGAAAAAACACAAGACAAAAATATTATCCATAGTCCTTCTTTTTTGTTCCTTTTAATGAAACAGAGAAAAAAGACTACAGACAATATTTCTGATGCGTACGTTACTCCGGACAACAATGCCTTGATTTTATATCAAATATAATAGGCATTGTTCTATAATCCAAGCGATTATCTATTAATTAAAAGGGCCACCACCAAGGAGTCGTAGTTGTAGTAGTGGGGGTTCCTCCAACTCTGTCGGCAACGATAGCATTCTGCTCGGAGATGTTTCCGACGGTGTCTACCGTGACTGTTTTCATCATGTCGTTGCCCTGTGCGTCTACACCTACATACACCAGGGTTGTTTGTCCAAATTCATTGATGGCATTGTAAAAGCGTAATCCTGCGCATCCAGGCTGAGCAAGGATCTGATCGATGATATCACGGCCGACGGTATAGCCGATAGTAGCGTTAGGATAAGTGTTTTCGTAAGATCTGACGAAATCCGCAGCCATTTCGTGACTGATCTCTTCTCCGATTTTAGCGACTTCTAATTGGGTAAGTAACTCTTTTTGCTGCATAAAGTAAGTTTTTAGAGGTTTGAAAAATGTTAGTTTGTAGAACTAAGTAACCCCTAAAAAAAAAGATGAACAACGGCCAAAACTTATGTTAAAATGCTTTAAATTGCCTGTAATTCAAGTCAGTATTGAGTTTGAAGGACTTTTCCCAGGGAGTTTACGAGGTCAAAATTGAGTAGTTTCACGCTGTAAAAATAGTATTTTTACTATCGTAAAAGTGGCAAAATGGGATGGTAAAAGCCCTAGGGATATCCACATTTCGTGCCAGATGTGGATAATTTGGGACAGGGAAGGTGGGTAGAATTGATCTGAGCCGATGCGGATGAGCGGGCCAGGCTAACAGAAGGATAATGAGTATATGTGAAATTTAATTGCTGTTTTGGCGTTTAAATGGTCGGCCATCAGCGGGAAATCCGCATAAAAGCAGTACTTTTCTATAAAAGACGTGGGATTGGTTGCCGGGTGAGAAAAAAAGAAGTTGACTGATATTGGATTTTAATGGACGGCTTTCACGGATATTGAAATCTTTTACTGGACGGTATTGGACGTTGGATGGTTTTGAGATTGATCCGTAATCAATCAACTTCTGAGACAAAGCTAGGTGATATAGCATTGACAGACAATAGGAGAACTGCTCTTTTTAACATATTCGGAAATTACTTTTCAGTGCGTAAAAATGCGCGCAGACTATACGGTGTTTTTTTCGTTGACCATGTAAACAAGAGTGTAATAATCTGATTATCAACATAAAATCTAGACCTATACCTGTTAACTCTACAAACCTGCCGTTATGACTGCTGAACTAGTTATCAAGGTATCGATAGCGGATGACCACAAGATCTTCCGTGACGGTATTAAAATGGCTTTGAAGAACAAGGAGTATCTAAGAATTCTGTGGGAGGCTGAGGATGGCAAGGATTTGGTGCACAAGATGCAGATCAAGCGCCCGGATGTGCTGCTGATGGATATCCGGATGCCGGAGGTGGATGGTATCAACGCCATTGGGCTATTGAGGAAGGAGTACGAGGATGTAAAGATCATTGTGCTGACCATGTACGACGATCAGGAAATGATCTCAAAAATGATGGAAATGGGCGCTAATGCCTATCTGACGAAGACTACGGACCCCGACGAGATCTACCAGGCGATACTTACCTGTATGAATGATGACTTCTATTTCAATGACCTGGTTAACAAGGCTGTTCTTTCCAAACTGCAGACCAAGCGGCAGGTAAGGCAGTTTTATCCCAGTCCTATCAAATTCTCGGAGAAGGAGATCCGCATTCTCAAGCTATTGGCGGAGGACAAGACGACGGAAGAAATATCCAAAGAGGTATTCTTAAGCACGCGCACCATCGAGACGATACGGCAGAACATGAAAACAAAGATCGGGGCCAAGACCATTGCGGGGCTGATCATGTATGCCATGCGGAACAAGCTCATCGACTGAAACGGTCCAGGCAGGCTGATGCGGGGCCTGGATGTTTAGTATTCCAGGGTAACTACTCCACTTTTTATTGCATAGATAGCGAGCCCCACGCGGCTTTTTACATTCAATTTTACGAACAGGGCGTCCCGGTAGTTGTCGATGGTTCGGGGGCTTATTTCCATCACGGTAGCTATTTCCTTATAGGTCATATCGGTGCTGGCCAGCTTGAGAAAGGTGAGCTCATTCTCGCTGAGGGAGAGTCTGTCGGCCTGGTTATTGTTGGATTTATCCTTTTTGAACAGGTTGACGAGCTTGCCGGCGGAGTTATAGGAATAGAAGTACCCGGTGGCCATTACAGACTGTATGGCCAGGTTCAATTCACCCGGATGGATATCTTTTTTCAGAAAGCCCCGGGCGCCGGCCTGCAGCAGCCGCAGCAGCGTAATTTCGCTGTCGTACATCGTCAATATAAGCACATAGATACCGGGATAGTTCATCCGCAGTTGTCTGGCTGTCTCGTAGCCATCGAGCTCGGGCATATTAAGATCGAGGATAACGAGGTCCGGAAGGTCATCTGGCTGCAGCTTTTCCAGTAATTCCTTTCCGTGGGCGGCAAGCAAAATGACCTTACAGTTATCGAATCTGTCGATGACGGTGGCCAGGGCATCCCGGAGGAGGATATGATCGTCGACCATGGCAATCCGGACAGGCTTTTTTAGAGATGACATTTCGTTTTTTTTATAGTTAGTAGGGGACGACAAGGGTGATCATCGTTCCGGAATTTGGGAGGGTGTCCACCTGGAAACTGGCGTCTATCATTTTAGCTCGTTTCATCATATTACTCAGACCGGAGGTGTTCTTCCGGGTAGCGATGGCTGCGGGACTAAATCCCCTGCCGTCGTCATGGATGATCATGGTCAGGCTATTATTCTCATATGTAAGGGTGATATGGATGCTGGCTGCCCCTGAATGCCGGATGACATTGCTGATCGCCTCCTGCAAGATACGAAGGATGAATATTTCCTTTTGTTCATCCAGGAACTGGTAATCTCCTTTTAACTCATAGACGACCTGCGGGGCGGTGAGCTTTTGCAGCTGGATGACGAGCTGCTCGATGGCTTTGGTAAGTCCGCCGTTGCGAATGATCTCGGAGCTAAGGCTTCTTGACAGGTCGCGTAATTCATCGAGGGCCCGGGTAAGCAGGTCGACGGTGTCATTGATCCTTTGGGCGGCATCGCTGCTCTCTTTTATGTCCAGGGTATTCAGCTGCAATTTGGCGAGGGAAATGAACTGTCCGATGTTGTCGTGTATCTCCCGGGAGATGTATTGGAAGGTGTATTCCTGGATCTCGAGCTGGGTCTTTAACAATTCCTTGTCATAATTGGCCTTGATGCCTACGAGCCTGGCGTTGAAAAGATTCTGTTTTTTCTGATAAAGAAGCAGGATGACGGCAATAAAGCCGATCAGGATAATGATCAGCAGGGTGCAGATGATGACGATGGATATTACGATCTGCTTATCCTGCATGTGAATCCTTTAATGAATAATATATAAGTTATGACCAGTGAAAAATTATTGATAGAGAACAGGCTTCTGGCTGCTGTTCGCATACCATGTGTGGACAGGTAGTTCGTGGTGACCATAAGTGGAATAATAGTGGCAAGATAAAAGAATATCCCGGTGACGAGCCAGAAGGAGGGCTCCCGGAAGAGATTTACGGGTTCATTGCGGCTAAAAAGCTCCCAGTACCAGATGAGACAAGTGGGGATGATAATAATACTTTCCAATACGATGGCTATGGTATTGATATTTTTCGCAATGTCATTCTTCACGGAAGAAATTATGAAAAAAAGACAAAACAGCATCAGGGAGGCGATAAGCAGTCTTTTTACCAGGGATGATCGGATGATCAGGAAGAGAAACCAGGCAAACATAAACAGTTCAAAAGGAGTGTATAAGTTATACATAATGAACTTGACATAGGGCTGATAGCTTCCGAAAGGGCGAAGATGGAAGAGCCGGAGGAAAAGAGAGTTTACCAGGAACTCCACCATAATAGATATGAAAAGGTATGCCGGGAATATTCTAAGGTAAGGTGGATTGATGGTGCGGTAACAATACAAGACCCCTACGACCAGGGCCAGAAGGTTTATGATCCAATTGACTATGTGAGATATGGAAAGAATATCCGCGGGCATTCTTAAAATGCGTAAGATACGGCGGCCTTTTAATCCCAGTACCGTGAAAACACCCTGTTCCGGTAAGAAAAATACGCTGCTTCGCGCGTGTTTATGCCTAAATTCTAAACAAGCGCGCCGATAATTTTGGCAAAGGAAATATAGAAACCTTTCCTAAGGTATTAAGCCCTATTTTCTATGAATTTGGAACAAGCTCAGAGACTGAGAAAAAAACTTCTTTATCTGGAGGGTCTTATTGCCTGGAATACGCGGGAGTATATCTGGAAGGTGGTTGTTGGGCCGCAGGATCCGCTGCTGATGGATCATTTTCGGACGTTGGTGGATCCGATGGCGCCTTTCAATCCAAAGAATATTCTGCAGCCTTTCCGGCGGGAGGAGCTATCGGTGTATTTCTTTCTTAAGATAAAAGGTGATCTTATTTGTCGGGAGTTCAGGGAATTCCTCATTGCCAATGACCTGGAGATCCCGGAGGCTGGTTATATTCTTACCCCTTTCCCCCTTTAACGGACCAGGGGTTCGTTGTCCGCAAGGACAGAAATCAGATGTTTCCGTGAAACGGGCTATATTTTGCGAGGCCCGTTTTCACGGACATTTAAACGGACCAAGGGTTCGTTGTCCGCAAGGACAGAAATCAGATGTTTCCGTGAAACGGGCTATATTTTGCGAGGCCCGTTTTCACGGACATTTAAACGGACCAAGGGTTCGTTGTCCGCAAGGACAGAAATTAGAGGTTTCCGTGAAACGGGCTATATTTTACGAGGCCCGTTTTCACGGACATTTAAACGGACCAAGGGTTCGTTGTCCGCAAGGACAGAAATCAGAGGTTTCCGTGAAACGGGCTATATTTTACGAGGCCCGTTTTCACGGACATTTAAACGGACCAAGGGTTCGTTGTCCGGCTGGCTGCCGACCGATGGGAGGGCGGACAGTCAATTAAGCAAGGACGTAATTTTCACGAAGCAGGCATGGTTTTCCCATAAAAATGCCTGCTTCATTGCATTATCCAAATACCGTTGGTGCAGCAAAGCAGGCAAAAACTTGGAGCAAATGGTGTTAAAAAGTTGATTGATATTGGATTGCCGGATTTCATAGAATATTGAAAATCATTCTGGACGGTTTCTAGGACATTGGACGGTCTGAGGTTGCTAATCCTCAATCAATCAACTTATATATCAAAAATAAATGTGAATAATTATGTGAACAAGAGGGGTATCCCTTAATTTTATTTATACGGATTTTACGGATGCGATCGTAAAAAAAACAGCTTATCTTCGTAAAAGAACGAAAACCCCAAGCAATTAAACGTAGATTCCGTAACATCTTAATTTCGTAAATTTCCTATAGTAAGTGTTGCAATTTTTGTTTCAATTTGCATGGTGGATATCCCAGCGGGCTGCCAGTCCGCAGGCCCCTATATCCTTGTTTGTAAAATACAGAATCGTATGAAAAAACCAGAGCTCGATCAACCTATTAAAGTAGCTATTGCCGACGATCATGCCCTATTCCGGGCCGGTGTGAAAACAGCGCTGGCCGTCAAAAAAGATGTGGAACTGGTTGCTGAGGCGGACAATGGAATGCAGTTACTTAACTTACTCAAGCACGTAGAGCCCGACGTAATTTTACTTGACATACAGATGCCCATCATGGATGGGATCCAGACCTTGCCGGAGATCCGAAAGGATCATCCCCATGTGAAGGTGATCATCCTTTCCATGCACAACGATCACTCCATGATATCCAAGCTGATGGAGATCGGGGCTAATTCCTATCTTACCAAGAATTCCGACTCCGAGACGATCTACCAGGCCATCAAGACCTGCTATGAACAAGAGTTTTATTTCAATGAACTGACGAACAAGGCTTTATTGACGGGGCTCCGGACAAAGCGCCCGGAGGTAGGGACACCCCAGGATGTGAATCTGACGGAGAAGGAGCTGACTGTCCTTAAATTAATGTGTGAAGAAAAGACCACCAAGGAGATCGCCGATATTGTGGATATCAGTCCCCGCACGGTGGAGGCTATACGTGACAAACTGAAGACCAAGACGGGGGCCAAATCAATGGCGGGCCTGGTCATGTATGCTGTCAAAAATGGCATTATCGAGCAACAGTAGGTGAACAGCTTTATACACTTCAATGGGGATATTTTTCCTTCTGGGACACCTCTTCTTACGGCGGACAGCCGTGGTTTCCGGTATGGGGATGGGCTGTTTGAAACCATGAAGGTAAAAGAGGGGCGTATACTTCTCCTGGACCAGCACTATCAGCGGCTGCTGAACGGAAGCCTCCTTTTGGGACTCGAACCTTTAACATCTGAACAATTTACGGGAGCTGTTCTGGACCTTTGTCAGCGTAATGGGCATAGCGCATCCGCCCGAGTGAGGCTGACGGTGTTCCGGGGAGAAATGGGGCAGGATGATGCTGTCCAGAACTATATCATCCAGTCATGGCCGCTGGAAAAGGCAGCTGAAAAGCCGGGTGGATTGGTGCTGGGAACATTTCCCAAGGGCCGGAAGGCATGCGACGGGCTGTCTCATCTCAAGTCGAACAATTATTTATTGTATTCCATGGCGGCTATGTATGCCCGAAACCATGGATGGGATGACTGTCTGGTCCTGAACAGCCGGGAGCGGATAGCCGACAGCAGCATTGCCAATCTTTTCTATGTCATGAGGGATACCATTTATACTCCGCCATTGTCGGAAGGGGGGGTAGGGGGTGTGATGCGGGAATGGCTTATCAGGGCGCTGTCCGAGGCGGGTTTTCGTGTTATAGAAAAGCCGGTGGCGCCGGAGGATCTGCTTATGGTAGACGAAGTCTTTCTCTCCAATGCCATCCGGGGGGTCCGCCGGGTGGGACATTTTTCCGGAACGGGCTATGGTGACCGGGTCTTTCAGGCTGTGAAAAAGATAGTGGACGATGCCTGTCAATAAGAGCGTTGAGGCGAGGGAATGCCATGGATGGTGGCATAAGTCCTCATGAGGGTATCTACGGCCCGGCGACCGTCTTCTCCCAATGAAAGAGAATAATTGTTGACATAGAGGTCGATGTGCTGCCGCATGACCTGTTCCTCCATTTCCTGCGAATGCTGTCTTACATAATCGGGGAGCTGCGGATAGCGTGCAAAGGCGTATTCGAGGCTTTTGCGGATGAGCCCATTGACCTTTTGTGCGAGGCTGGGATCATGGTCTTTTCTCAACAGGATTCCGCCCAGGGGAATGGGTGCGCCCGTCGTAGCTTCCCAAAATTCTCCCAGGTCGGCGAGTTTTACAAGTCCTTTTTGCTGATAAGTGAAACGATTCTCATGGATGATGACGCCGCAGTCGGCCTTGCCGGAAAGAACGGCTTCCTCGATGGAGGAGAAGATCATGAATTCTTTGTTCCGGGCTTCGGGGTAGGCGAGCGAAAAAAGCAGGTGGGCGGTGGTGCGCTGACCGGGGATGGCAATGGTGCAATGGGAAATGTCTGCCGCTGCGATGGGGCGCCTGGCTATGAGCAGGGGGCCTACGCCTTTGCCGAGCGCTCCTCCTGCGTCGAGGAGGTGGTATTTTTCGGAGACAAGAGGGAGCACGCCATAGCTGATCTTGGATGCATCCAGCCGGCCCTGCATGGCCCATTGGTTAAGGGTCTCGACGTCTTCGAGGTGTACTTCGAAGTCGAGGCCTTCCGTATCGATCTTTTTATTGACGAGGGCGTCAAAGATGAATGTGTCGTTAGGGCAGGGGCTGAATCCAAGGGTAAGCGTCATTTGTCTTATTTATAATGTTATGAGGTCGGCGGTCAGATCCGCCAGTATACCGGCTAGTTTGCTGTTCAGAGCGGCAATGGAAGCCTTGATATCCCACTTGCTTTTGTCGCGCTGGCCGATGTCGTTGGAGACGGCCCTAAGCTGAAGAAAGGGAATATTCTCTTGCAGACATATATAATGTAGCGCGGCCCCTTCCATGCTTTCAACAACGGGAGCTATATTTTGTTTGTACCATTCTATGCGGGTGGAGCTGGTGGTGATCTCGTTAATGGTAACGGCCCTGACCTGCTGCAATCCGGTGGAGTCCAGCCATTTTTTATAGGGGTTGACAAGGAGGCCGTTGGTAAAGGGGGGACTATTGCTATCCATGAGGTTAAGGTCAAAGACGGACTTGAAGGCGCCATTTTCCTGTACTCCCACGTCGCCGGGAGTATCTTCTTTTATGGCCATGACCTGGCCGATGCGGCCAGGCAGGAAACAGCCGGCGATACCAGCCTGTATGACACAATCGGGTCTGCGTCTTACAGCCAGACGCGTAAGCGACCAGGCGGTAGGGATGGAGCCAACGCCCGTGACAAGCGGCTGTATTTTATGCCCATGGAGGATTTGGGTCATAGTGGGCTGAATTTCAAAGCTTGTGGCGGCTACCAGCAGGATGTACATGGTACAAATATCTGTAATCTACGCTAGGGGCGCAAACCAAAGGTTTGTCTTAACTTTGCGGTCCCAAACGGGCTTGAGGCCATTGGGTGTAATTTAAATACTTATGGTGTATTTGACCCGTGTAGAACATTTTAATGCTGCGCACCGGCTTTTTAACCCCGGCTGGAGCAGAGAGCAGAACGAGGCGGTATTTGGCAAATGTGCCAATGAGAACTGGCATGGACATAATTATGAATTGTATGTAACCATTAAGGGGGAGCCGGACTCTAATACAGGATTCTTATTTGATGTGAAGAAGCTGAGCGAGCTGATAAAGGATCATGTCATTGAAAAAGTGGATCACAAGAACCTGAATATGGATGTGGATTTTCTGAAGGGGAAGATGTGCTCTACGGAAAATCTGGCCATTGGCATCTGGGAGCAGCTGCAGCCGCATCTGCCTTCTTCCGTACAGCTGCATTGTATCAAGCTGTATGAGACGCCGAGGATATACGTGGAGTATTTCGGTTAAAGGATGGTGGTCAACCATCGAACGGACCGGAGGTTCGTTGTTCGAAGGACAGACATTAGATCTTTCCGGAAAACGGGTTACATTTTGTAGAGACCCGTTTTTCGGACATTTAAAACGAGCTATATGAACGTGAAAAACAATAAAGTTGCTGTATTCCGGAAAGAGCATTTCAATGCAGCGCATCGCATTTTCAATCCTGCATGGGATGATAAGAAGAATGCGGAGGTCTTTGGGAAGTGCAGCAATCCCAACTATCACGGGCATAATTACGAGCTGATCGTAAAAGTAATAGGGGTGCCTGATCCGGACACCGGATACGTGATGGACATGAAGCTGCTGTCGGTGATCGTGCGGGAGGAGATACTGGAAAGGTTCGATCATAAGAATCTCAATCTGGATACGGAATATTTTAAGGATCTGAATCCTACTGCGGAACACATCGTTATGGTTATTTACGAGCTGCTGCGAAAAAGGGTCGATCCGAAGCTGGAGTTATGGGTGAGATTGCATGAGACGGAACGAAACTTTGTAGAATATCCGGCGTAATCATGGATCAATTGTAATATTAAAAACTCACCTGTCATGGCATATAAGAAGATCGAGCAGTATGACGAAAAGATCACTTCGGGGCTCACCAGCAATTACAAGGCGGCATTAAGCTTATTGGGAGAGGACCCCATGAGGGAGGGCCTTCTGAAAACACCTGAAAGGGTCGCCAAGGCGATGCAATTCCTTACGCAGGGGTATGAGATGGATGCCAAGGCGATCCTGGATTCTGCCAAATTCCATGAGGATGTCAGTGAAATGATCCTCGTAAAGGATATAGAAATATACAGTCTTTGTGAGCATCACATGCTGCCGTTTTTCGGGAAGGCGCACGTAGCGTATATACCCAACGGCTGGATCACGGGGCTGAGCAAAATTGCCCGGGTAGTGGATGTATATTCCCGCCGTCTGCAGGTACAGGAGAGACTTACTACGCAGATCCTGCATGCCATCAAAGATTCGTTAAATCCCCTGGGGGTGGCTGTGGTCATCGAAGCTTCGCATCTTTGTATGATGATGAGGGGCGTGCAGAAGCAAAACTCTGTTACCACTACTTCCGCGTTCTGGGGAGAGTTCGAAAAGAACGAGACGCGCAGCGAGTTTGTCAAGCTGATCTCTTCCCGGCTGCATTAAGCATGGCGGCCACTCTCTATGCGGGTCAAAGAGACTTTCACATAGCAATTTTTTGCCGAAAAATTTTCTTTTTTGAGTCGGGTCTTTGTGGCATATTTGTTTACTAAACCCTATATGTTATGAAGCATGCGTTTATTTTTCCAGGACAGGGATCTCAGTTCCCGGGGATGGGAAAGAACCTTTATGAGAATAGCGCTTTTGCAAAGAAGTTGTTTGAGCAGGCTAATGAGATCACAGGGTTCCGTATCTCAGATATTATGTTCTCCGGCAGTGAAGAGGACCTGAAGCAAACGAAAGTTACGCAGCCGGCCATATTCCTTCATTCCGTCATTGCCTTTAAAGGGATTGAAAATAACAAGCCGGATATGGTTGCGGGACATTCCCTGGGTGAATTTTCCGCCCTTGTCGCCAATGGCGTATTGAGCTTTGAGGATGGATTGAAATTAGTGTCCATCCGGGCGCAGGCCATGCAGCATGCCTGTGAGAAGACGCCGTCCACCATGGCGGCTGTGCTGGGTCTTGCGGATGAAAAGGTAGAGCAGATATGCACGGAAGTGCAGCAGGAGACGGGAGAGGTTGTCGTGCCTGCCAATTACAACTGTCCCGGTCAGCTAGTCATCAGTGGTTCTATTAAGGGCATAGAGATCGCCTGTGAAAGGCTAAAGGCCGCCGGGGCCAAGCGTGCGCTGATATTGCCGGTGGGCGGGGCTTTTCACAGTCCGCTGATGGCTTCAGCGAAGGAAGAATTAAAAGAAGCCATCGACAAAACCACTTTTTATAATCCTACCTGTCCCATTTATCAGAATGTGGCTGCCAAGGCGGTAGTGGCCAAGGATGAGATCAAGAAGAATCTCATTGACCAGCTGACGGGGGCGGTACGCTGGACGCAATGTGTACAGGCTATGATCGCGGATGGCGCTTCCCAATTTACGGAGATCGGGCCGGGCAAGGTGTTACAGGGCCTGGTCCTGAAGATCAACAAGGAAATGCAGGTCGGCGGGGTGAACTAATCAGGGCGGGATCAGGGATGGAAGTCAGGGTTGTCGACGGCGCAGTTGATCCACTCGGGGTCAAATTCCGCGTTGTATCTCTTATAGAAGCTGATAGCCGGCTCGTTCCATTCCAGCACCTGCCACACCATACCATGAAAATTCTTTTCTTTTACTTCCTGCAGCAGTGTATCGAACAACAATTTTCCCAGGCCTCTGCCGCGCATTTTCTCTGTGACGTGAAGGTCTTCCAGGTACATCCGCTGGCCTTTCCAGGTGCTGTAGCGAATGTAATAGAGGGCGAAGCCCTGCACCTGGCCGTCGACGGCAGCTACGAAGGCCCACCAGACGGGGTTGGGGCCAAAGCCGCTGTTAACGAAATGTTCCAGCGTCACGGTGACCTCCCCGGGCGCCCGTTCGTACTGGGCGAGTTCGCGAACAAGCTCCATGAGTCTCGGGCAGTCTTCTTTTACTGCGCGACGTACCTGTATACTTTCTTTCATGATCAGGAGTTAATGTCTGTCCTTCCGAACCGCCATGGGCGGTTCCTGATTAATGCCCCCACTTTACCAGGGTGGCGCCCCATGTAAAACCTCCGCCAAATGCGGCCAGCACGAGGTTGTCGCCTTTGTTCAGCCTGGACTCCCAATCCCAGAGACAAAGGGGGATGGTACCCGCTGTGGTATTGCCATAGCGTTGTATGTTGACCATGACCTTTTCTCCGGACAGGCCCATGCGGTGGGCGGTAGCGTCGATGATACGTTTATTGGCCTGGTGCGGTACCAGCCAGGCGATGTCATCGGCAGAAAGGTGGTTGCGTTCCATCAGCTCGGCGCTGATGTCGGCCATTCCCTTTACGGCAAATTTGAATACGGCCTGACCTTCCTGGTAGATGAAATGTTCTTTCGCCGCAACGGTCTCGTAGGAGGGGGGCCTGAGTGAACCACCCGCCTTCATATGGAGGTGGGTGCGCCCGCTGCCATCGCTCTTCAGGATGCTGTCCAGCACGCCATATCCTTCGTAATTTGCTTCGAGGAGAACGCCTCCGGCGCCGTCGCCGAAGATGATGCAGGTAGTACGGTCGCTGTAGTCGACGATGCTGCTCATTTTGTCGGCGCCGATGACCACTACTTTTTTGAAACGTCCGCTCTCGATGAACATAGCGCCGGTGGTAAGGGCGTATACAAAGCCGGAACAGGCGGCGCTCATATCAAAACCCCAGGCGTTTTTAGCACCCGCCTTGTCACAGGTGATGTTGGCGGTGGCAGGGAATAACATATCGGGGGTCACGGTGGCGACGATGAGACAATCAATCTCTTCGGGGCTGATCCCTCTTTTTTTACAAATCTCCTGCAGCACGGGTACGCAGAGGTCGGAGGTGGCTTTTCCTTCGCCCTTCAATATCCTTCTTTCTTCTATGCCTGTCCGGGTACGGATCCATTCATCATTGGTATCAACTATCTTCTCCAGGTCGGCGTTCGTAAGACGATCTTGTGGTACATATCCTCCGACAGCGGTGATGGCGGCGGTGACTTTATTACTCATTATGATTTCCAATCAGGTTTAATGAAAAATTTTCACAAAGGTGGGGAAAAATATTCATAGTTTCGGGCCTCGATAACGCCAACGAAGAACCTGTTAGTATGATCGCTTTTTTACGTGGAGATTTTGTACTCAAGACCCCTGCCCTGGTGCATGTGGATGTAGGTGGCACGGGATATGAGGTTCATATAAGCCTGCATACCTATTCCAGCATTCAGAACCTGGACAAAGGGCTTTTACTGACATACCTGCATATAAGAGAGGATGCCCATGTGCTGTACGGATTTTTTGACAGGGTGGAGAAGGAGCTGTTCGTACAGCTGATCAGCGTTTCGGGGGTTGGCGCCTCTACAGCCAGGATGATGCTGTCATCCATGAAGCCGGAGGAGATCACCCGGGCCATCTTACAGGGGAATGCCCGGCAGCTGGAAGCCATAAAAGGCATCGGAAAAAAGTCTGCTGAGAGAATTATTTTGGAGCTGAGGGACAAGCTGGGTAAGAGCAAGGTAGAAACAAATATTTCATCGTTGATAGACAATTCTTTGGAACAGGACGCGTTAAATGCACTAATCGCGCTTGGAATAGCCCGACCTGCCGCAGAAAACGCCATCCGAAAGGCCTTGCAGGAGGGGGCAGAGGGCCTTAAGGTGGAGGACATTATTAAGAAAGCTTTAAAAACATTGTAGCCTATCGGTCCTTAGCTCTACTTAACTAATTCTTAAGGGAATTTTGACGAGATATTTGTTTCAGCTGATTGTAACGGTGATCATGACCGCCGCATTGACGGGCTTTGGCGTTGCCGTATCTGCTCAGCAACCCGCTGATACCGCTCGTCAGCGGCTCGACTCCATCCGCCGGGCCGATAGCTTACGTCGCCTGACAGATAGCCTCCTTCCCGGCCACGACACCCTGAAATTTCCTCTCCACGACCGCCGGAGCGACCGGTTTACGAGCCCTAACCGGAATCCCTTCGACCTGAAAGATCCGGCAAATATTCATGACTCCATCGAATACGATCCAACGACCAAACATTACTACATTGTAGAAAAAATTGGTAATCAATATTATAGAAAGCCAACCTATCTTACTTTCGACGAGCTGATGCAAATGCAGGCCCAGCAGTCGGAGGACGACTATTTCCGCAAACGGGCGGATGCGTTGAGCGCGCTGAATAAAAAGCTCCTGCGGCCAAAGCTTTCGGTCAGCGACAATCTTTTCAATCGCATATTCGGCAACGGGAAGATCGACATCCGTCCGCAGGGTAATGTGGATATCACAGCGGGCTACCAGGGGCAGAATATTCAGAATCCCACCCTTCCGGAGAGCGCCCGTAGGACGGGGACCTTTGATTTCAACATGAACGCCAATGTCAATGTGCTTGGTAATATCGGGGATAAGCTGAAATTGCCGATCAGCTATAACACACTGGCCAATTTTGATTTTGAAAATCAACTAAAGCTGGACTATACGGGTGGGCCGGACGAGATCATCAAAAAGATCGAGGCGGGTAATGTGTCCTTTACCACACCCAGCACGCTAATGACGGGGGCGCAATCCCTCTTCGGGATCAAAACGAAGCTACAGTTCGGCAAGCTGTCCATCACGGCGGTGCTGGCGAATCAACGGAGTCAGAAGCAGACGGTATCCTCTTCGGGAGGGGCGTCGGTGACAAGCTACCAGTTCAAGGCGGATGATTATGAGGAAAACCGGCACTTTCTGCTGGCGCAGTATTTCCGGACGCACTATAATCAGGCAATGGCCAAGCTGCCTGTCGTCACTTCCCAGGTGAATATCCTCCGGATGGAGGTCTGGGTGACTAACCGCAACGGCATCGATACGGGGTCGAGGAATATCGTAGGTCTTATGGACCTGGGCGAAAGCGCTCCTTACAATCCGAATATCCATCCTCTCACGGGGCAGCCCTATCCTTTCAATGCGGCCAACTCGGAGTATGGCGCCATCGTGAGCGATCCGTCCAGCCGTAATCCTTCCCAGGCGGCCAACAAGCTGAACTCCCTGGGTCTTACGCAGGTGCAGGACTTTGAAATGGTCTATGCCCGTAAGCTGAGTCCCAATGACTACTATTTCAATCCGCAGATAGGCTTTATATCCATCAACCAGACCCTGCAGGCAAATGATGTGCTGGCAGTGGCGTATCAGTATAGCTATAACGGGCGGATCTACCAGGTGGGTGAATTCTCCTCGGATGTCCCTCCCGACACGGCGGCGGGTACGGGAGCGGGGTCTCAAAAGGTCTTGTACCTGAAGCTGTTGAAAGCGACTTCCCAGCGGACGAACCTGCCTTTGTGGAAGCTGATGATGAAGAACGTGTATTCGCTGAAGACGGCGGGAGGAAGCTATTTATCCAATATACAGCAATCTGGTTTTCAGTTCAATATATTGTATGATGAGCCGAGCAAAGGCACGAAGCGGTATATTCCGGAAGGGCCTAAGGCCAATATCCCGCTGCTGACGATCCTCAGCCTGGACCGTCTGAATGCCCACAATGACCCGCAGCCGGATGGAGTCTTCGACTATCTGGAGGGGTACACGGTGTTGTCGAACCAGGGCAGGATCATCTTTCCCCTGCTGGAGCCTTTTGGGCATGACCTGGATTCGATAGCCTTCAATGGCGCTCCGCAGACCCTCAAGGACAAGTATATATTCAATCAACTATACGATACGATCAAGGCGGTGGCGCAGACCTTTGCCAATGTAGACCGGTATGTGCTCCAGGGTACGGCCAAGGGGCAGGCCAGCTCCAATCTTCAGCTGGGGGCGTATAATGTACCACCCGGGTCGGTAGTCGTAACGGCGGGCGGACAGACGCTGAAGGAAAATGTGGATTATATCGTGGACTATAACCTGGGCACGGTGCAGGTGATCAACCAGGCCATTCTCAATTCGGGGGTGCCGGTGAATGTATCTTACGAGAATAATGCTTCTTTCGGACTGCAGCAGCGAAGCTTTATGGGAGTGCGGCTGGACTACCTGGTGAAGAATACGCCTACTGAGATGCTGAACATCGGGGGTACGCTGGAGCGGCTCAATGAACGTCCTTTCTTCAGCAAGATGAGCTATGGGGAAGACCCCATTCGCAATACGATGTATGGGGCGGATGTCACCTATAAGGGACAGGTGCCGCAGCTGACACGGTTATTGGACAAGCTGCCTTTTTATACGACCAAGGAGATGAGTACGATCAACGCCTATGGAGAGGCAGCGATTCTCAAGCCGGGGCATCCGCCGCAGATCGGCAAAGGCAACAGCGGGGCGGTCTATATCGACGACTTCGAGGGATCGACGAGCTCCATCGACCTGAGATTCCCGCTGACGAGCTGGACGCTGGCATCCACTCCGCAGAACAACGGGCTTTTCCCCGAAGCCAGCCTGAAGGACTCGCTGGAATATGGTTTCAACCGCGCCAAGCTGGCCTGGTACAATATCGAGCCGACGTTGCAGGATAAGAGCGCGAACAACAATCCTGTCAGCGGTTATGAGGATGCGCGGCTGGACCCGCGGATTGCGCCTATCAATGTGACGGATCTATTCCCCGAGCAGACGCCGCAAACGGGTCAGGCGCAGCTGATCACTTTCGATATGGCGTATTATCCCAAAGACAGAGGTCCCTATAACTATGATGCCCGTCCCGGCAGCGTGGATGGTCTCAATGGGAAGCTGCTGAATCCTCAAAAGCGCTGGGGTGGCATCATGCGCGCCATCGACCAGACGGATTTCGAGACGAACAATATCGAGGTGCTTCAATTCTGGATACAAAGTCCTTTCTTACATGACCCCAATACGAGGGGTCAATTGTATTTTGACCTGGGCAGCGTGTCGGAGGATATCCTGCGGGATGGAAAAAAGGAATTCGAGAATGGATTGAACACTCCCAATATCGATGCGGCCATCGACAGCTCCTCGGTCTGGGGACGGGTGCCTGCCAATCCCATCCAGGTGACGACAGCTTTTAGCAATGATGCTTCGGACAGGCCTTACCAGGATGTGGGTTTGGATGGGATGAACGATCAGCAGGAGGCGGGTAAGTTCCAGAGTTACCTGAGTTCGTTGTCGGCGCAATTCGGCGCGAATTCACCGGCTTATCAGACCGCGTCGGCAGACCCTTCGAGCGACGATTTTATCAATTACCGCGATTCCAGGTATGATGCTTCCAAGACCGGCATTTTGGGAAGGTATAAGAATGTAAACAGTCCCCAGGGTAACTCACCCATCGCCACGACGGGTCAAACTACCCTTACGGCCTATACGCTGTACCCGGACCAGGAAGATCTCAACAGGGACAATACGATGAATGAGCTGGAAGAGTATTTCGAGTACAAGCTGGAGGTCAATCCGGACAGCTTGCGGATGGGGGGAAGATTTGTGACGGACAGCATGACCTTCCGTCCCTCGGGCGGGGCTCAGCAGACCTGGTACCAGGTGCGGATACCCATTTCGGAATATTTCCAGAAAGTAGGGAATATCCCTGATTTCAAGTCTATCCAGTTCATCCGTATGTATCTTACGGGCTTTTCCGACTCGGTGGTCTGCCGCTTCGCCAAGCTGGAGCTGGTGAGGAATTCCTGGAGGAGCTTCGATTATGTCATCGACACGACGGGCAATTATACGCTGCTGCCTGTGAGCTCGCTGACCAGTTTCAATGTGACGGCGGTGAATATCGAGCAGAACAGCTCGCGGACGCCGGTGCCCTATGTCTCTCCTCCCGGTGTAAACCGTCAGCAGGAGCTGAGCAATAACAACGTGAATTTGCTTCTCAATGAGCAGGCGATGAGTCTGCAGATATGCAATCTGAAGCAGTATGACGTGCGGGGTGTTTATAAGACGACGGCGCTGGACCTGCGCCGGTATGGCACGATGGATATGTATATCCATGCGGAAGGTACAGGGACCAATACGTCGATCAATGACAATGATCTGCAGGCGATCATACGTCTGGGTAGCGACTTTGTCAGCAACTATTATGAGATCAGGGTGCCCTTGAAGCGAACGGATTGGAACTCGACTACTGCGGATCAGATCTGGCCCACGGTGAATAATCTCAATCTTACACTGCAGCGGCTGATCAATCTGAAAGTAGATCGTAACAATCATGGTACGAGCAATGTCTATTTTAAAGAGACGGACCCGGATGGGAGGGTCTATGCGATATTCGGTAATCCGAACCTGGGGGCGGTGAACGCCATATTTTTGGGTGTGGAGAATGTGAACAATCCGGCGCCGGTCTGTACGGAGGTATGGTTCAACGAGCTTCGGTTGAGTGACATCAGCGTGAAGGGGGGCTGGGCGGCCGTGGGCAAGGTGGAAACGAAGCTGGCGGACCTGGGTACGTTAAATGTCTCGGGCAGCGTGCGAACGGCGGGGTTCGGGACCATCGATCAAAGTACCAACGAGCGATCGTTCGACAACAATACGCAGTTCGATATTGCCACCAATCTGGAATTGGGCAAGCTGTTGCCCAAGAAGGCGGCCATATCCATCCCGGTGTATGCGGGAGTGACGAAGACGACGAGCACGCCCCAATATGATCCATATGACCTGGATATAAAGCTGAACGATAAGCTGAAGGCGGCGCCTGGCGCGCAGAAGGATTCGATCAGGGAGCAGGCGGTGGACCAGACGACGGTGCAGACGCTGAATTTTACCAATGTGCATAAGAACAGTACTTCGGGGAAGAGGCCGAAGGTATGGAGCATCGAGAATTTCAATGTAAGCTATTCCTATATCCGCAGCGAGCATCACAGTCCTTTGGCGGTGGAGGATGAGCTGGTCACGAACAAGGCCAACCTGGCGTATAACTATAGTCATACAGCGAAATACTGGGAGCCTTTCAAGCGTATGAAGTCCAAATCGCCGTGGCTGAGCCTCATCCGGGATTTCAATATCAATCCGGTGCCTACGACGATGAGCTTCCAGGCAAATATAGTCCGGCAATTCGGCGCCTACAGAAGCCGTAATGTCGGGGGACCCAAGGATATACTGCCGGAGACTTTCAATAAGTTCTTTACGTTCGACAGGCTGTATACGTTGCGGTGGGATCTGACCCGCAGTCTGGCGGTGGATTTTACGGCTACCAACCGGGCCTGGGTGGATGAGGACAGCGGCAGATTGTCAAAGGCGGGTCGCCGGCGCATGTGGGATAATTTCTGGAGAGGCGGCAGGACGGTGTTGTATACCCAGACGATGAATTCCAGCTACAGGCTGCCTGTCGCCAAGATCCCGGCGCTGGACTGGACACAGGTGCAGCTGGGATATTCTTCTACGTACACCTGGACGGGCGCGTCCCAGCTGGCCACCTATCTGGGCAACAGCATACAAAATACACAGCAGAAGACAGCACAGCTGGATCTGGATTTTACCCGATTGTATAGTAAATGGAGGTTGTTACGCAGCCTGGATCAGCAGGGAGGGAATTCTGCCATGCGGCCACCGTCTGTTACGGGAAAAGATACGTCGCGGAATAAAAAGCCTGCAACGCAGCGGGCTGCTGCCCCGGAGCTGAAGGGGCCTGCCAGGGGACTGGCGCGGCTGCTGACCTCGCTGAAGCATTTCACCGTGAACTATTCGGACAACTCGTCCTCTACCATCTATGGCTTCATGGACAGTACGCGTGTGCTGGGGATGAACCTGCGGGATATGCAGCCGGGCTGGGGGTATGTCTTTGGCTCGCGACCGGATACCAACTTTATCAACAAGCTGGGACGAAGAGGGCTGCTGACGGGGGATACGACATTCAATAATCAGAATATCATCACGTACGCGCAGAAGATAACGGCTGTCGCTACCCTGGAGCCTGTGCGTGATCTGCATATTACCATTACCTGGGATAAGACGTTCGGGAAGAACTATTCTGAATTGTACAAGGATACGACGGGTTCCTCGGGTCTTGTCCGATTGAATCCCTATATGGCGGGTACGTTCAGCGTGAGCTATATCTCCTTTGGTACGTTGTTCACAAAGTACAAGCCCAATGAGCTTTCCAGCACTTTCCAGAAGTTCGAGAACTACCGGGCCATCATTTCACAGCGTCTGGGCAGCATCAATAAATATACGGGGGGATTGATCGGATCGGATGGGTATGCGCTGGGGTATGGCAAGTATGCGCAGGATGTGCTGATACCCGCCTTTATTGCAGCTTATACGGGGAAGAGTCCGAGCAAGATCGCGCTCATCGATGAGAGCGGGGGAAGCAATGTGACCTCGAATCCTTTCTCGGGGTATCTTCCCAAGCCCAACTGGAATATCAGCTATTCGGGTCTGAGCAAGCTGCCTGCGTTCAAGAGCATCTTTACGAACTTTACGATCACCAATGCTTATACGAGCACGCTGAGCATGAACAGCTTCAATTCACAGCTGAATTACCAGGACCCGCTGGGGTATGGGCAGCCCGCCTTTATCGACAGCATCAGCGGCAATCTGGTGCCTTTTTATGCGGTGCCGAACATAACGATCCAGGAGCAGTTTGCGCCGCTGCTGGATGTGGATATGCAGTTCGTCAATCAATTCCAGGCGAAGGTAGGATTCGCCAAGTCGCGTATGCTGAGCCTGAGCCTGGTAGATTTCCAATTGAGCGAGCAGCGTTCGACGGAGTTCACGATCGGGGCGGGTTTCCGCAAAAGGGGTGTGAACCTGCCCTTTAAGATAAAGATGCCGGGAGAGAGCGCCGCGTCCAAAAAATTGCAGAATGATCTTACGCTGCGGCTGGATTTCAGCATAAGGGACAATGCTACGTCCAGCAGCTACCTGGATCAGGGGTCGTCCCTACCGACGGGGGGGCAGCGGGTAGTGACCATCTCGCCGTCCATCGATTATGTGCTGAATAACAGGATCAACCTGAAGTTCTATTTTGATGAAAGGAGGACTACGCCGAAGATATCTACTACGCCGCCGATCACGACTGTGCGGGGTGGGTTGCAGTTACGTATTTCTCTAGCTCAGTAAAACTTTCACAGCGTCCGCTCCTTTCGGCGCCTGCGGCGCCTTCGGGCGTCCGGCTAAACGATTGTCCTTGCGGACGACGCGCCTGTGGCGCGTCAGGCGTTGCCGCTCCTGTTATAGTAAAAACTATTCGCCTGGGCCAGGCAGGTAATATTCACCTCATTGATACAGACATGGTCGGGTGTATTGGCGCAATAATAAATGGCGTTAGCCACATCCTCTGCGCGTAATGGCGTATATCCTTCATAGATCTTGGCGGCCTGTGTCATATCCCCTTTGAAGCGGACCTTGGAGAATTCCGTGTCGGCGGCGCCGGGATGGATAGCCGTGACCTTTATGCGGTGCTGCAGCAGATCGATGCGCTGGGCTTTGGAGATGGCGTCCACGGCGAACTTACTGGCGCAATAGACATTCCCTTTCTCATAGACTTCCTTACCTGCGATGGAGCCGAGGTTGATAATATGTCCTCTCCGGCGGGCGATCATCAGGGGAACGACTGCCCTGGATACATAGAGAAGGCCTTTTACGTTGGTATCGAGCATGGTCTCCCAATCGTCCAGGCTGGCATCCTGGAAATGGTCACGGCCAAGGGCCAGGCCGGCATTATTGATGAGGATGTCGACAGCTGTCCATGTGTCGGGGAGACTGTTGATGGCGGCAAATACGGCTTCCTTGTCCTGTACGTCGAATACGAGCGGGAACACATCGGTGTGCGCCTGTAGCTCGCGGGTCAGTGCTTCCAGCCTTTCTTTTCTTCTGCCTGTAATGATGAGGCGGTAGCCGCCGGCTGCGAACTGGCGGGCGCAGGCTTCTCCAAATCCGGAAGTGGCGCCTGTGATAAGAACGATCTTATTCATAGTGATCTTTTGAGTGGTCTTTTGTAAAATTTTCAAGTATACGTCCGGCGCTGTCGCTGTCTTCTATCATTCCCATATGGCCGGCGTCCTTCAGGATATGGATGTGGGCGATGGAGGGCATATGGCATTGCTGCAAGCTGGATGCCAGGGGTACAGCGCTGTCCTGTGCGCCGATGATAAATAAGACGGGGCCTTTAAAATTTTTGAGTATGTGCGACCGGTCGGGCCGGCGGATCATTGCTTCGTAATAGCTCACGAGGGCATGGGGATCAAAGCTGCTGTATCGCTGGATGAGATCCTTCACCCATTCGGGATGTTCCCGCCGGGAGTGTTCGGAAAAGAGGTTCGGAGTGGACTGGCGGATAAAGGGGGCTGCGCCATTCTTCTGTATGAATTCAATGCCTTTTCTGCGGCCGGCCTTTTTTTCTTCCGTGTCGGCGTAGGAGGTGGAGTGAAAGAGGCCAATGGCTTTGAGCCTGTCGGGATAGAGTTCTGCAAAGGCCAGTGTGACATAACCGCCCATGCTGTGTCCTACCAGGATGCATTGCTGTATATTTTCCGCGTCCAGCCGGGCTTTTACCGCTGCGGCGAGCCCTTCCATGCTGGTGGCGCTGTCATTGGCGAGCGGGGCGCTGCCGCTGCCGGGCAGGTCGGGGATGATGAGGCGGAATTTATCTTTCAGGTATTCCTTCTGTCTGTCCCACAGGGAGCTGTCTTCTGCGAATCCATGAAGAAGGACGAGAGGAACTGTCTTATCCATGGCGTTTCTTTTTTATGATCAGAACAGGAGTGCCGATGACCAGGGCAATGGTGGCGATGACTGCCAGCCAGGATACGATGTCGATGTATTTTACGTAGAATGTCTCTTTGTGAATGGGGGGGACGTATGCCTTGATGAAAGAGGCCTGGTCCCATGGACGGGATTGGACGATGCTGCCGGAGGGATCGATGATACAGGAGACGCCTGTATTGGCGCTGCGTACGACCCAGTGTCTGGTTTCGATGGCTCTCAGACGGGCATAAGCCTCGTGCTGATGGTAGCCGGGTGTGTTGCCCCACCATCCGTCGTTGGTAATGATGGCAATGAGGTCGGCGCCATTTTTTATGTATCGGGACATGAACTCTCCGTAGATGCTTTCGTAGCAGACGGCGGGCGCGATGGTGAAGCTGTGGTTGGAGGTGGCTAAGGGAGTACGATCTGGTTGTCCTGTGTAGCCGGCGGTGGTGCCGCCGAATTTTTCAAACCAGGCGTCTAAAAAATGAAGGAAGAAGGGCAGGGTTTCCACACCGGGCACTAACATGGATTTATGATAGAAGTGCAGGGGGCCAGTGCTGTCCATGAGGACGGCGGCGTTGTAGTCGTCGACATACAGGTCGGTATTGGGGACGGGTCTGGCGGTGCTGCTCTGCGCTCCTGCCCTGTAGGTTCGGTAACTTTCTACACCTGTGAGCAGATTGATCTGGGGGTGGCGCCTGAGAAAATCCCATAAGGGGTTGAGGAAGAAGTTGGACTTCATATTGTCCTCGTTGATGCCATTCTCCATAAACACGGCTGTTTCGGGCCATACGACGAGGGCAGTGCTGCTGTCGATGGCAGAGTCGCTGATGCGGATGAGCTTGCCCAGCATGGCGTCGAAGCTGCCGGTGGATATTTTTTCATAGGGATCGATATTGGGCTGGATGATGACGACATTGGAGGTCGGCGCGGAGCCTGTGTGTGAGACCTGGGACTGGTCCTTTGAAGGTGCGACTATGGAGGAAAGGAGCAGCGGGCCTGAGAAGAGGGCGAGCGTGCGACCGAGGGCGAGGGTGGGAAGTGTACGGGAATCTGATGTCTGAGGCCTTCGGAGGACCTGCTTTGACACGGTCCTCCTCGGTCGGAACCTTGCGGTTCCAGACAACGAGCCGGAGGCTCGTTTTGAATTTTTGGATATGAGCTGAAAGATGGAAATATTCAGCACGAGTATCCACAGGGTGCCGCCGCTGGCGCCGGTGATCTCATACCATTGGACCCATCCCGGATGATTGGCGAATACATTTCCAAGGGTGAGCCAGGGCCAGCTGAGGCCCCAGTTGTGGAGGTGAATGTATTCAAACGTGAGCCAGAGCGCTACGAGGGCGGGATATCCTATTTTGGCGCCCAGGCGTGCTTTTATAAAGTGGAAGCCCAGCCAGGGGAGACACATCAGAAAGCTGTTGGCCAGTATGGCGCCGACAGCACCGGGCTCAGAGGCATTCCAGATCCACCAGGTAGTAGATGCATTCCAGATGACCATGGTGAGATAGACCCAGCCGAAGAATTTTCTTCTGCGGATGCCCTGCTGTTCCAGCCATAACAGGGGCACGAAGGCAAGGAATATCAGGAGGGTGAGGGGCGAAGGAGGCCATGCGGCAAACAATAACAGTCCGGAAACCAGTGACAGTAAAAAAGGATGGAATTTCTTCAAACCAAAAATCTTTGGATAAAAATAAGCTAATAGTCGGAATTAATCGTATTGGGTCCGGACGAAGTAATGGCTTGTATCGAGCTGAAGGGGGTTGTCCTTGAACCATGCCGCGAATGCATCGAACTGGTCACGGTGAGCTTCCTGCCACTGGACGAACTCCGCCTCATTACCTTTCATCAATATCCAGTAGTTATAAGCTTCGAACATTCCTTTTTCCTTCAGGGTACGATGGAAGTCGAGGAGTACGTTGGGGTATTGCTCATTGTGCTTTTGCTTATTGAACCAGATATCTATAAGATTAGTCCTTGTCTGGCTCAATAAGGCAATGTTGATCTCTTTTTTAGAGGTGAGGGTAGTGGGAGTAACGGCTATTATGAAATCCAGAGGATAAACGATGTGGAAAGGGATCTTCAAACCTTTTTTTGGGTCGAAGAAAATATTGCTGTTGGCGAGGTCCACTTTTATCTGACTGGATGTGTCCGAAAGGGTGATGGATGCCTTGTATAATTTGAACAGGAGCTGGCTTATCTCTTCTGTCCTGTCGCTGTTCCTTTCAATGTTCATGAACAGCTCGCCGTAAAATATAGCCCAGATGCGATCGGTGGTCTGGGCAAAGAGCTTGGTCAGCCTGTAGTAGTTGGAAGCGTAGCCGGGTTGAACCTGTATTCCTTTCTCCCAGGATGCAGCGGCCTTATCATAGTTCTTTTCTATTGCGTCCAGCAGGCCGGATTCCATGTAGAGCCTACCGGCAGCGGGAAATTTTTTCAGTCCGTCAGCGTACGCTTCCCTTGCCTTGTTCCTTTGATTATTCATGTCGTAACTATTACCGAGCATCTGATAGCATTGATCGTTGACGTCGGAATATTTAGTAGTCTTACGGAAGACGTCAATGGCCTTGGGAAAGTCCTTTTTTAAATAAAGAGCATATCCCATCTCGTATAGATAGGAATGGTCGTCCGGGTCGAGTTTTTGGGCGGATTCCAACAGTGTGATGGCTTTATCCGGGTCGCCATTGTCCATCATCTGGACGGCCTCCTGTTTTAGCTGCCGGGCTTGCTCTTTGTTGTCAGCGGGCTGGCTGAAGGCGCTGGAGAAGGGAAGGGTAAGGAGCAGGAGAAGGATAGGCTTGTTCATATTCATGTTGTTTGTATTTGATTATAACGATGCCATCGGAAGGAAGATTGCATAAAAAAAGCCATCCGGGATGGGATGGCTCTTCGATTATACGTGGGATGTCAACGGCTGTAATTAGGCGCTTCCTTCGTGATCTCGATGTCGTGGGCATGGCTTTCTTTCATGCCGGCATTGGTGATCTTAATGAACTGGGATTGCTGCTGCAGGGTCCTGATATCTTTAGCGCCACAGTAGCCCATTCCTGCGCGGAGGCCTCCGACGTATTGCTGTACTACTTCTGCCAGATTGCCTTTGAAGGCCACCCGTCCTTCGATGCCTTCGGGTACGAGCTTTTTGATATCGTCCTCCACGTCCTGGAAATAGCGGTCGCTGCTGCCCTGGGTCATGGCTCCGATGGAGCCCATGCCGCGGTATTGTTTAAATTTCCTGCCTTCGTAGATAATGGTTTCTCCGGGGCTCTCTTCCACTCCGGCAAAGACGCTGCCCATCATTACGACGTTGGCGCCTGCGGACAGGGCTTTTACCATATCCCCAGTATACCGGATACCGCCGTCTGCGATGAGGGGTACACCTTTGGAGCTGAGCGCGGAGGCGGCTTCCATAATGGCTGTGATCTGGGGGACACCAGCGCCGGCCACGATGCGGGTAGTACAGATGGAGCCGGGGCCTATGCCTACTTTTACGGCGTCTGCGCCTGCGTCTGCGAGCGCCTTGGCGCCGGAGGCGGTGCCGATGTTGCCGGCGATGACCTGGAGATTCTTAAAGGATTTTTTCAATGTTTTGAGCGCATTGATAACGCCAATATGGTGACCGTGTGCGCTGTCCAGAGTTACTACGTCCACCCCGATCTGCTGCAATGCGCCAGCGCGCTCGAGCAGGTCTTTTGTGATGCCGAGGGCGGCGCCAACGAGGAGGCGGCCATAGGAGTCCTTGACGGCATTGGGATGGCTGGACAGCTGTAATATGTCGCGATAGGTGATCAGACCGATGAGCCGGCCCTGACGGGAGATAACGGGCAGCTTTTCGATCTTGTGTTTTTGAAGTATCTTCTCCGCCTTTTTAAGGTCGGTGCCTTCGGGCGCGGTGATGAGGTTGTCCCTTGTCATGACCTCGCTGACCTTACGGCGTTTGTTGTCTTCAAAACGGAGGTCGCGATTGGTAAGAATGCCTACCAGCACTTTGTTGTTATCGACGATGGGGATGCCGCCAATCTTATTTTCTTTCATGAGCCGCAGCGCGTCGGCGATGATGGCGTCTTCATGGAGGGTGATGGGGTCGATGATGAGTCCGCTCTCGCTACGCTTGACCTTACGCACCTGTTCGACCTGTTTTTCGATGCTCATGTTCTTATGCAGGATCCCGATGCCGCCTACTCTGGCCAGCGCCATAGCCAGGGTCGCCTCCGTCACGGTGTCCATTGCGGCGGACAGCATGGGAATATTCAATGTGATGTCTTTGGTGAGTTTGCTACGGATGTCCACTTCACGGGGCAGGACCTGTGAAAAGGCGGGTAATAACAGCACATCATCGAATGTTAATCCTTCTCCGAAAAATTTTGAGGGTGATTTTGACTTGACTGTGGGGGGATTTATTCTTGCCATGTGCAAAGGTAGGGCAGGGGATAAATACGGCCCAAATTTTTATGTACACTTGCGGTGGGTATGCGGGCAAGGAGCTAAGAATGACTTGATTAGACCATGACCAGACCAGCGCCCACACCGCCATTTTCACTCTACGAGCCGGAATGTTTTGCCGGGCAGTGAGCTTATATGGCCCAGGAGCTCGAGGTTGAGCAAGGTGACGGAGAGTACATCATGGTCCTGCCGGATGGTGGAGTGAATATCCCTGAGGGTAAGGGTCTTCTTTTGATCAAACAGCTGTAAGAGGGTCCTTTCATTGTCGGAGAGTCCGGGTCTTTCTGATCTTTCCGAGGAGAACAGGGAGCCCTGCTGTACGATAGAGGGTGTGGGTTGTTCCAAGCCCATGTGTTCCTGCAAATCTGCGACGCCTGCAAGCAGCCGGGCTTTACCTTCCCTGATCAGGGCATTACAGCCGGAGCTTCTTTCATCATTGATCCTGCCGGGGACGGCGAAGACCTTCCGGTGATAGACGAGCGCATTTTCAGCGGTGAGCAGGCTGCCGCCACGGGTGCGGGTTTCTGTGACAATGACGGCATCGCTCATACCTGCGACGATGCGATTGCGGATGGGAAAGTTATAGGTATCAGGTTTTGTACCTATGGTGAATTTTGTAAGCAGGCCTCCTTCTCTCAGCATATTTTTGGCCAGGCGGGTATGTTCACGGGGATATAGCTGGTCCAGTCCATGTCCCAGCACGCCTACGGTGGGAAGCTGATATTGGAGGGCGGCCTGGTGTGCGATGGCGTCGATGCCATAGGCGAGACCGCTGATGATAAGGACCCCCGGGATGGATGCTATCTCCCGAATGAGGCGTTCGGTGGCCTGTCTGCCATATTCCGAGGGGCTACGGGTCCCGATAATAGCAATGATCTTTGAGGCATTGAGGTCGGCAGGTCCTTTGAAGAATAAAAGGATGGGTGCATCGGGGCAGCGCAACAGGCGTTGGGGGTAGTCCCTGTCTGTGATGAAAAGAGGGCGAATGGAATATTTTTCTATAAACGCGAGCTCTTTTTCCAGGGCTGGGAATCCTGTAAAGCGGGCGATGTCGTTGGCTCTTTTCGAGCCCAGGGTAAAGACTTTTTCCAGCGTGGAAATAGATGCGTGGAAGATGGCGCTGGGAGTGCCGAAATGATGCAGCAGTCTTCTTGTATATACGGGGCCGATGCCGGGGATCTTCCCAAGCGCCAGCTGATATAAAAGTTCTTTTTCCATAGAAGAGGTGTAGGTGAATCTATGTACGGTGGTGTGGTATGGTGTGGGGTAAAGGTAAGGGGAAAAAGGAATTTTTGCTAAAAAAATTGGCAAATAAGGGCAGATCCCATTGGGGCCGGGGGAGGCGGCGGCTGATCAGCGGCTGATGACCTTTAATTCAGTTCGGCGATTTTGCGCCCGTCCTTCGGGAGTTGCGTTGCTTGCTACGGGTTGGGTATCTCCCCAGCCTTTAGAAGAGAGCCTGCCGGCGTCGATGCCTTTGGAAATGAGATAAGATGTGACGGATTTGGCCCTGTTTCCGGAGAGGGTGATATTATCAGATGCGTTGCCGGAGTTGTCGGTATGTCCGTTGATCTGGATCTTCAATGTCGGGTTGTCCTTCAATAGTTGAACGACCTTATCGAGCTCGACCTGGGATTCGGGTTTCAGCTCATATTTATTGGATTCAAAAAAGATGTTTTTGAGCACGATGGCGGCATTGGCTTCGATGGGCTGCAAGGGTATATCTATGTTGTAGGCGGTATCTTCTTTGAGCTGGCTGAGGGGAAAGTTCTCGGAGAAGAAAAGGTAGCCTTTCCTGTCGACGTTGAATGCGTAATCCTTTCCTTTTGGCAGCGTGATAAGATAGTTGCCTGTCTCGTCCGTCTGCAGTTGGCTGATGACGGTGCGGGTGGAGAGGTCGGTGAGCTCTACACCGGAGGGCAATCCTTTATGGGTGGTCTTGTCGAAAACGCGGCCTTTGACCCAGAGGGTTTGGGCGGGACGTATATCTTCCCGCAGTTCAAAAGTGTACAGGTCAAGGCCTCCTCTGCTGTCGGCGCGGTCGCTGGCGTAATAAGCTGTCTTTCCGTTGGCGGATATTACCAGGCTGCCTTCATTTTCGATGGTATTGATGGGGTAGCCAAGATTTTCCGGTTTTTGCCACTGGCCGTCGGGACCTTTTCTTGTCACGAAGAGATCGTCCCCTCCGTAGCCGGGATGGCCGTTGGATGTAAAGTAGAGGCTTTGGTTGTCGGCGTGTATGAACGGGGTGCCTTCGTCGCCGATGGTATTGATAACCGGGCCGAGGTTTTCGGGTGAGCTCCAGCGTCCATTGCGCAGGCGGTGGCTGACATAAATGTCCTTGCCTCCAAAGCCGTCGGGGCGTCCGCTGGCGAAGTATAAATCTCTTTTGTCAGGAGAGAGGGAAGGGGCTGATTCCCAAAATTCGGTATTGATGCTGTCGCCCAGGTTCTCGGGCGTGCTCCATCCCTGGTCGGTGAGGTAGGAGATATACAGGTCGCAGCTGCCGTGTCCTTCCGGGAAATTACATCCTGTGAATATCAGCCATTTTCCGTCCTGGGAGATATTTTGTGCGCCCTCATTCTGGTTGGTATTGATATTGCCTTCCAGGCTTTTGGATTTATGGAAGACACCGTCAATTCTGTCGGACTCATAAAAATCCTCGTTGAAGTTGCCCACGCGGCGGGTATAGATGAGCTTGCTGTCGTCGATGGTGATGGTGGGGTAATATTCCGAGACGGAGGTATTGATGCTGTCGCCCAGATTTTGGGGTTCGAACCTGTATCCGTTGTTATTATGTGCGTGTGCGTAGTCGATGGCGAACTGATAGCATCTTTTCCGGTAGTCTCCTGCCTTGCGGCTTTGTTCGTTGAGGTTGGTGACGGTGAGGAAGCGGTTGACGGCGTCGAGGGCTTTGTCGAAATCGCCTTTACCGGCGAGGTTGATGGAGTAGGGGAGATTGTAATCCAGAAAGTAATTGCTATCGATGGCTTTGGCCTTTTCATAGTTGTCGATGGCGTCCTGGTAGTGTTTAAGCTCGCCATACATGCCGGCGAGGGAAAGGTAGGCGTCTTCGAATCCGTTGTCGGCCTTTATGGCCTGTTTCAGGGTTTCGATACCAGCTTTGAAGTCTTCCGCTTCGGCCTGTTCGAGGGCTTTGGAGTAGAGCTGGGCGGCCTTTTTGTTCACTTTTTCGGGCTTGTATTGAGCCCATGCGGCGGGTGCGGTGAGTAATGCGGTTGCCAGAAGCAGGAACAAAAATGGACGGTTTCTCATATTGGAAAGTTACGAATCAAAGTCTTAAACGTAAGTTATAAAGATTTATTCTAAACGAGCAGGGGGGCGACAGGGCTGGCGGACAGGATGGGATGGCCAGGGCCAGCCCGACGGGTCAGGGGACATTTATATATTTATGCAATTGCAGGGAGAATTCCCATTTGGGGTTGTCCTTTATATATTCGATGATGAGGGGGGTAACGGTAGCTGACCTGCTCCATTCGGGCTGGAGGAAGAGCCGGCATTGAGGGGTCACCTGTGCTGCCCATTGTTCGGCCCATTGGAAGTCGGATTTGTTGTATATGACGACCTTGAGCTCATTGGCAAGGGGGAGTATACCAGGCAGGGGGGCCTTGAATTTTTTAGGGGACAGGCAAATCCAGTCCCAGGAGCCGCTGACAGGGTAGGCGCCGGAGGTCTCGATATTGGTAGAAAATCCGGCCTTTTTCAGCTGGTTTGTGAGGGCTGTGCAGTCATGCATGAGGGGTTCTCCTCCTGTGATCACGGCCAGGCGACCGGGGTGGCGGAGGGCTCCCGCCACGATGTCTTCTACAGAGATCTCTGGATGGGCGCCAGCGTCCCAGCTGCCTTTGACATCACACCATACACAGCCGACGTCACAGCCGCCCAGACGGATAAAATAGGCGGCACGTCCCTGGTGATAGCCTTCACCCTGGATGGTGTAGAACGCCTCCATCACGGGCAGGCTTATCGCCCGAACGCCGGTGCTGATCGATGGCATATTGTCGGATGGCATAGTTTTATTTAATAAAGTGCGGGAATTAACCCGCCCGAAAAATAGATCAATTCCCGCAAACCAGGCCTTCGTCAGAGCTCCAAGTATTCGCTCCTCCTCGGTCGGAACCTTCGCAGGCTCGGTTCTGTCTGAGGCATTCGTCGGAAGAACTTCGTCGGAGCTGCTTTGACACGCTCCATCCTCGGTTACCTCGGTCGTAACCTTCGCCAAAGGCTCGGTTATGGACGAACCGCTTCCAGCGGTTCCTAGATCAGGGTGACTCCATTCCTCTCCTCGCAGGCAAGGAAAGTATTTTTCATCAATGCGGCGATGGTCATCGGGCCAACTCCACCTGGTACGGGTGTGATATAGCTGCAGCGGGGGGCGACCTCATCGAATTTAACGTCTCCCTTCAGTGCAAATCCACTTTTTTTGGTGCTGTCAGGGACGCGGGTGATACCTACGTCTATGACGACGGCGCCTTCCTTCACCATATCCGCCCGTACAAATTCCGGTTTGCCGAGGGCGGCTACGATGATATCTCCTTGCCGGCAAATCTCAGCGAGGTTATGGGTATGGGAATGACAGATGGTGACGGTGCAATTGCCGGTGGGGGTATTGCTGCTGAGCAGGATACTCATGGGGCGTCCTACGATATTGCTTCTGCCGACGACAACGGCATGTTTGCCTTTGGTGTTTATCTTGTAGTGTTCCAGCATCAGCAGAATGCCGTGCGGGGTAGCAGAGATAAAGGTAGGCAGACCCTGTACCATTTTGCCCACGTTGACGGGGTGAAATCCGTCTACATCCTTGGAGGGATGGATGGTATTGATCACCTTCTCGTCGGAGATATGTTTGGGTAAAGGCAGCTGGACCAGTATGCCGTCCACATCGGGGTCATCGTTGAGATCTTCAATGATATTCAATAATTTATTTTCGCTGATGTTGTCCTCCAGGCGGAGGAGGGTGGATTTAAAGCCTATCTCGGCGCAGGCTTTTACTTTGGCTCCGACATAGGTTTCGCTGGCGCCATTGTTACCAACCAGCACGGCGGCAAGGTGGGGTACTTTTTTACCTTCTGCGGTCAGCTGGGCTACTTTAAGTCTCAATCCTTCCTTTATTGTCCGGGAAACGAGTTGTCCATCTAATAATTCCATGGCGCAAAGGTAGCATCTTGTAATGGATAAAATATCCGGGATCGGAGGCTGCTTAAAAATAGCAGCCCGTGATATGTATTTAATCTGAAAGGACATTGGTAATGAATTTAATGTAAATTAAATGTTAATGCGAAGGGTTTTAAACAATTTTTAACGTGACGATAATAAAAATTTTATATTTGGGGCCTCAACAAAATCACTGTCACATGAGAAAAACGCTTATGCTCGTGGTCGTGCTCCTATGCGCCAGTATGTGTGTAGAAGCCCAAACCAGGCAAATCTCAGGAAAAGTTACAGATACCAAAGGATCCCCCATCCCCGGGGTGACCATCAAGATCAAGGGATCGAGAGCCGGCACCAGTGCCGATCCGGAAGGAAATTACACCATTAAAGTCAGGCCGAGCGCCACACTGGTCTTTTCAGGGGTCGGTTTGGAAACGCAGGAAGTCGAGGTCGGGAGCTCGGATCGTCTCGATGTCACGATGAAGCAATCGGACAGCCGGCTGTCGGAAGTGGTGGTAACGGCGCTTGGCATCCGGCGTGAAAAGCGTACGTTGACCTATGCCACCCAGGAAGTAAAAGGCAGTACGCTGGTCGAAGCCAAGCAGGACAATCTCGTAAATGCATTGGCGGGAAAGGTTGCGGGTGTGCAGATCACCAATTCCAGCGGTATGCCGGGAAGTTCGGCCCGTATCACCATCAGGGGTGTCAGCTCTCTGGTAGGAGAGAACCAGGCGCTGATCGTCATCGACGGGGTGCCGGTGGATATGGAAGAAGCGGGGCAGCCGGATAATACGCTGTTTGCGGGTGGCCTCAGCAGCAGAGCGGCCGACATCGACCCCAATATCATTGAAAGCATCAACGTGCTGAAGGGCAGTGCGGCGACGGCTATTTATGGTTCTAATGCCGCCAGGGGCGCCGTCATCATCACTACCAAGAATGGAGCAGGGCATACAGGCAAGCCTACGTTGTCCATCAGCTCGAGCTATACCTTTGCCAGCCCCATCCTGCCAAAGTTCCAGGATAAATATGCGCAGGGCAGCAATGGCAAGTATGCCAACCCCAGCTCGACCTCCTGGGGGCCGTTGATCGACACGCTGAAGATCAATGGGGCGCCTGCCAAGAAGTACAATAACGTGAAGAATTTCTTCCGTGACGGACATACGACGGACAACAACGTATCTATCGCGGGCAGCACGGACAAGTCGAACTATATCGCCAGCTATTCCTACCTTAAGACGGATGGCAATGAGCTGACCACGAATTATGCCCGGCATTCGCTGTTCTCTAAATACACGACAAGGCTGCTGTCTAACCTAACCCTCACGACACAATTCAACTATATCCATGTAGACAACCATCGTCTGCTGGAAGGCAACGGTCTTGAAAACCCGCTATGGACGGTGTATGCGGCTCCCATCAACTGGAACCCGCTGCCGTACCTGAATCCGGATGGAAGCCAGCAGATGTACCGTACGGCCCGCAATAACCCGTACTGGCTGGTATATAACACGGGGCTCGACGACAAGACGGATCGCATCCTCCCTGTTGTTACGCTGAGCTACAACCCCCTGAGCTGGCTTACCATTACGGAAAGGCTGGGCGCGGATATGTATACGAACAATACGGATTTCCACGAGAATGTGGGATTTGTGGGGAGCTATCCTGACGGCAGGATCTGGAAGCGCACCAACCAGTTCCAGCAGTTCAATAACGACCTGTTCCTGAATGCAAGGAAGAGCTTTGGCGACTTTTCGCTGGATGCGGTAGTGGGTGGTAATATCCTAACCAACTATAACAATTCCAATTTTGTACAGGGGACGGAGCTTTCCATTCCCGGATTTTACAATATCAGCAATGCGAGCAATGTCACAGCTTCCTATGGATATTATAAGACGAGAAAGGTCGGGGTATATGCGCAGGCTAATTTGGAATATAAGAACATGCTTACTTTCAGCGCTACCAGCAGATATGATGGAAGCTCGAAGTTGTCCCAGGACAAACAGTTCTACCCTTATGGCTCTGTCAGTGCCGGATTCATTTTCACGGAGCCCTTGCATATGGCAGGCAACCCCGTTCTGAACTATGGAAAGGTGCGCGTCTCCTATTCGGCGGTGGGTAATGACAACGTGGGTCCATATTCGCTGAGCAATCCCTGGTATCATAACGGTATTGGGAATATCGCCTTCCCCTTCAACGGGGTGAACGGCTTCCAGCTGACGACCACCTATGGGTTCCCGCTGAAGAACGAAGCTATGAAGGAATTCGAGACTGGTATAGAAACGAAGTGGTTCCAGAACCGGGCTTCTTTGGATGTCACCTATTTCTACCGCAAGAGCACCGACCTGCTGACCCCCGGTGTACCGTATGCGCCCGCAACCGGATTCTCTTCCGTCAGCATCAATGCGGGCGACATGTACAACAAGGGTATCGAAGTCGTGCTGGGTGTAACACCTGTAAAGACAAGGGATCTTACCTGGGATATCACCGTCAATTTCAGCAAGATCAAGAACAAGGTTACCCGTCTGGCTCCGAACATCACGAGCATTCAGTTCGCGGGTTTTGTCAATCCCGGGATATTTGCTTTTGCCGGTGAGCCTTATGGCGTGATCTACGGTACGCACTTCCTGCGTGACAGCGCAACGCATAAATTGCTGTTGGACGACAATGGCAAGCCGCAGGTGGATGTTGGGAACGACATCATTGGCAACGTTACTCCCGACTGGCTGGGTGGTCTTACCAATACCGTAACCTGGAAAGGCCTTATGTTCTCTTTCACGCTGGATATGAAAAAAGGTGGCAATATCCTGAACCTGGACAAGCACTACCTCTATGCGTATGGCACTCCCAAGGAGACAGAGAACAGGGGCACGACGAAGATATTCGACGGTATCATCCAAAGCACCGGCAAGCAGAGCGACATACCTGTCGTGCTGAACCAGAGCTATTATGCCAATATAGCGTCCATTGCGGATGAATCTTCCGTAGAAGACGGCAGCTATCTGAAACTGCGTCAGGCTTCGCTGGGGTACAATTTCAGCAACTCGCTGCTGAAGACCAAGGCTGTCAAGAACCTGACGTTGACCATCACGGCTACCAACTTCATCCTGCATAAGAACTACTCAGGCAGCGATCCGGAGGTGAGCCTGAACGGTTCCGGCAACGGACAGGGCTTCTCCAGCTGGGATGTTCCTACCAACCACAACATCATTATTGGATTTAAAGCTTCTTTCTAGTTACCCCAAAAGAAAAGAATATGAAATCAAATAAAGCACTTTCTATCATACTAGGCGGCTTGTTACTGACTTCCGCCGGCTGTAAAAAGTATCTTGATATCAATAAGGACCCCAATAATCCGCTGGATGTGTCGGAGAACCTGGTGGTGCCGCCTGTGGAGCTGACCACTTCTACCAACATTGTGGGTGGTTTCAACGGTACAACGATCGCCTATTGGATGCAGCAGCTGTCGTTGAACCAGCCGTATCCGGACATCGAGACGTACCTGATCAAGTCGGCGGACGTGGACAATACGTGGAGCTTTTATCTGTACCCTAATGTATTCGAAAACCTGAGTCAGATGATGGCGAAGGCTTCCGCAGCCGGCCACAATCAGTATATGGCCATCGGCAAGATACTCTTTGCCTATAACATGGCTATATGTACGGATACATGGGGCGATGTTCCTTTTTCAGAGGCATTGAAGCCGCTGGAAATTCCGAAGCCCAAGTACGATAAGCAAGCGGATATTTACAATGGCATCCAGGCTATGCTGGACAGCGGCATTTATTACACGAATCAGCCTGCGAGCGCTATTGCTCCGGGAAATGACGACCTGATCTATGGTGGGAAAATGGACAAGTGGAGAAAGTTTGCGTACATGCTGAAGGCCCGGTTCTATCTCCGACTGACCAAGGCTCCTGGTAATACGGCGGCCGCACAGGCGGATCTGGCGCTGGCGGCCCTTGCCAACGGATTTGCCAGCAATGCCGACAATGCCAAGGTTTCCTATACCGGCACATCCCAGGGTGAAAACCCCTGGTATGAGAATACGCTGCCTTCCGCAGGCGGGGTGACCTTAGCCGAAAGCTTTGTGGATAGCCTGAATGCACGGAACGACCCACGGCTGCCCGTGATCGCCACCAAGGCAAAGGATGGGACCTATAAGGGGAGACCTTCGGGCATTGACCAGGGGCTGACACCCGACTATACGGCCTTCTCGGTGCCGAATACTTTTTATGGAGGCTATCTTCCTTTGGACGACAATGATAATTCCGGTGCCGCCGCCCCTCTCTGGCTGGCTACCTTTTCGGAGCAGAAGTTTATCGAGGCGGAAGCCACCTTTTACAAGTCGGGTGCGGCAGCGGCGCAGCCGATCTATGATTCCGCGATCTGGGCCCATATGCAGATGCTGGGTGTCAGCCGTCCGGAGTTTTTGGCCTATCTTGTCACCCGTCCTGTCCTGACGGCCGGCAATGCGCTGGAGCAGATCATCAGCGAGAAATATGTTGCCGACTTCCTTTCCATCGAGACATGGAATGACTGGAGAAGAACGGGATTCCCGGCCCTGTCGCTGGCACAGAATCCTTACACCACTTACATCCCCAGGCGCTGGCCTTATTCCTTTACGGAGGTTACGACCAATCCGCAGCCGGAGCAGCAGGGTGTTACGACTGCTACGAGGGTATGGTGGGATGCGCAATAAGAATTCAACAATTGTCTTAAAAAGGCTGCCGTTTGGCAGCCTTTTTTAATTGCGGTATCTTTGAGGAAACTTATTTATGTCTGACAATCAGCAGCCGAACAGCCAGCTAAATATAGAGATCAGCGAGGAGACAGCGGAGGGGCAGTATGCCAACCTGGCGATCATTACCCATTCCCATGCTGAGTTTGTGATAGACTTTGTCAATGTGATGCCCGGCACGCCCAAGAGCAAGGTAAAGAGTCGTATCATACTCACTCCCCAGCATGCCAAGCGGTTTATGAAGGCGTTGACGGAGAACCTGGTGCGGTTTGAGACGGCCAATGGGAAGATACAGGATCTGGAAGAGGTTCAATTGCCGATGAATTTCGGCGGGCCGACGGCGCAGGCGTAAATTGTTCCTAAGACATACTCATGTATGGGCGGACCAGCGGTCCGCTGCCATCTCACGGACTTTGATGATGGCCTGCCTTCGGCAGGCGGAACGCCTGTGGCGTTCCTTGCGGTCCGCTGCCATTACACGGACGCTAATGATGGCCCTTCGGGCATAAAGGTCTTTTTACAAAAGACCTTTATCTGCAAAACTGTAGTACCCTTCCTCACTCACTATAATATGGTCCAGCAGCCGCAGGTCAAGGTGACCGGCGCCTTCCTTTATTTTGCGGGTAAATTCCTCGTCTGCCCGACTGGGATGAAGATTGCCGGAGGGGTGATTGTGGCATAGAATGATACTGGTGGCGTCTTCCTCGAGGGCTTTTCTGAAGATGATGCGTGGGTCGGCGACGGTGCCGGTGAGGCCGCCCTGGCTGACAATGCCGAAATGGAGGATCTTTCCGGCGCTGTTGAGGTAGAGCGCTGCAAATACTTCCCGGCGCTGGTTCTTCAGCATGACCCGTAACCAGGCGGCGGCATCGCGACCGTCCTTTAGCCGGGGCTTTTCCAGTATGGTGGCTTGTTGTCTTTTGCCCAGCTCCATTGCCGCGGCGATGGTAATGGCCTTGGCCTGACCGATGCCTTTGACCTTCATCAGTTCTTTGACGGACAGGTCTCCGAGGCGCTGGAGGTCGTTCCTGCCCAGGGTGAGGACATCCCTGGCAAGCTCGATAGCGTTACGATCCGCGGTGCCGCCGCGGATGAGAATGGCCAGGAGCTCAGAATCACTCAGGGAGCCGGGGCCTTTACTGAGTAGTTTTTCGCGCGGCCGATCGTCTTTTGCCCATTCTTTTATTGGGGTTTTTCCTACTTGCATAAACCAGTTTTATCTATTATTTTGTATTTTATAAAGAAGAGTTAAAATAAGGACGCAAGTCTTTCGTTATTAGCTCAGATGAGCTTTTTTTCGAGATAATCCGAATCTATTGAAATCTTAATCTAAAATCCAATGAAACGAACTACTTTCAACGCAATTGGCGGCTGGCAGCCTTTCCTGTTCTGTATCGGAATGTATGTTGTCGCCCTGATGTTCTCCATCTTTGTCTGCTCCTCTATTTTTTATGTGATCAATTCCAAGACTTCCGACAAGGAGGTTTCGAAAGTGGCTGTTACTCCTACTACGTCGGGCAGTCAGCTGGCTTCTGTAAGTCACTAAATAATATAAACTGGACGAGCCGGGTCCGACAAAGGCCTCTGATTTAAGAATTTGAGACCATTTCCTGTCCTAAAAACCGGGGAATGGTCTTTTTTTTCAGGAGCCACCGGAGGGAACTCCAATTCGCGCACATTTATATATCTTCGCCCCACATTTTACCTTTTTTATGCAGCATTTAGCCAAGATCTTCTCCGGCACGGGATCGCAGTATCTGGCCGAGAAAATTGCTCAACAATTCGGTACCCTTTCCGGAAAGATTACTATTCAACGATTTAGCGACGGAGAAATCCAGACGACCTTTGATGAGAGCATCCGTGGGGATATGGTGTTCCTGGTGCAGAGCACGTTTGCTCCCGCGGAGAACCTGCTGGAGCTGCTGCTGATGATCGATGCGGCCCGCCGGGCTTCGGCCTATAAGGTGGTGGCGGTCATCCCTTATTATGGTTATGCGCGGCAGGACAGGAAGGACAAACCTCGGGTGGCGATAGGTAGTAAGCTGATAGCCAATATGTTAGTGGCGGCCGGCGCGGATAGGGTCATTACGATGGACCTCCATGCTCCCCAAATCCAGGGGTATTTTGATATCCCGGTGGATCATCTGGACAGCTCGGCTATTTTTATCCCCTATATTGAGCAGCTTAAGGTAGAAAACCTTACCTTTGCGGCCCCTGATGTGGGTAGCGCCAACCGTATCAGGGAGGTAGCTTCCTATTTCAACGCGGAAATGGTGATCTGTGACAAGCACAGAAAGCGTGCGAATGAGATTGCGAGCATGGTGGTTATCGGGGATGTGACGGACAAGGATATCGTGCTGATCGATGACATCTGTGATACGGGCGGAACGCTGGCAAAGTCTGCGGGTCTTTTGAAGGAGAAGGGGGCCAGAAGCGTTCGGGCGTTGTGTACGCATCCGGTGTTGAGCGGCAAGGCGTATGAGAATATAGAGAACAGTGTGCTGGAGGAGCTGGTGGTGTGTGATACGATACCGCTGAAGAGACAAAGCCCCAAGATCAAGGTGCTGAGCGTTGCGGAATTGTTTGCGGTGGCTATCCGGAATGCCCATGAGAACAGGAGTATAACGGGGCTGTTCATTCACTCGCAGCTGCGGAACAAGTAAGGTTCGAGAGCGGGCGCGGGAGGAATAAATTAGGTAATTAACAAATACAAATAAACAATGAGAACGATTACAATCGAAGGACAACTCAGGACCGAAAAGGGCAAACAAGCCACCCGCCAACTTCGCTCTGAGGAAAAAGTGCCCGGTGTAATTTACGGGGGTGCAAAGGAGGTGAATTTTTCGGCTCCTGCGACGTCTTTTAAAGCACTGGTTTACACACCTGACTTCCAATTGGCGGAGGTCAAGGTTGGGGGAGCTTCCTACAAATGTATTTTGAAGGATCTGCAATTTGATAAGGTAACGGACGAGCTGATCCATGTCGACCTGCTGGAACTGGTGGAAGACAAGAAGGTGATAGCTACCATTCCTATTAAATTCACCGGCGCCTCAAAAGGTGTAAAGGATGGCGGTAAGCTCATCACCAAGATGAAAGCATTGAAGGTAAAGACCTATCCCAAGCACCTTAAGGAGAATATCGAAGTGGATCTGACGGAGCTGGAATTGAACGGCAACGTGCGGGTAGAGGATGTGAAGGCGGAGAACTACGAGATACTGAACTCGCCCCGTATTCCTATTGCCTCGGTGGTACTCACCCGTCAGTTGAAACAGGAAGAAGCTGGTGCTGCTCCTGCTGCGGGCGCTGCTCCTGCGGCTGCCGCCGCCCCTGCTGCTGCGGCCAAACCTGCGGCTGGTGGTAAGAAATAAAGTATTTTATTAGTAGGGACCCGGTTATAATTTTAACCGGGTTTTTGTTATTTTTAAACCCTTTATGGGTAAGCATTTGATCCTCGTATATGGCTAAGTATCTCATCGCGGGATTGGGTAATATAGGGACGGACTATGCTGGCACCAGGCATAATATAGGCTTTGATGTAGCGGATGCGCTTGTAAAAAAGCATGAGGGTTCATTCAGACTGGACCGGCTAGCCGAAATGGCGGAGATCAGATGGAAAGGAAAGATACTGATCGTGATCAAGCCGACCACCTTTATGAATCTTAGTGGCAAGGCGGTGAAATACTGGATGGACAAGGAAAAGATACCCCTGGAAAATGTATTGGTCATTGTTGATGAGCTGGCGCTGCCGCTGACCAAATTCCGGCTCCGGCCGGCGGGAAGCAGCGCGGGGCATAACGGGCTGCGGAGCATAGAAGAGATACTTGGTACGGATGGGTACTCCAGGCTGCGATTTGGCATTGGCAACAATTTCCCGAAAGGAAGACAGGTAGATTTTGTGCTGGGGAGGTGGAAGGAAGAGGAGCTGCCCCTGGTCCGTCAGAAGGTCGACAAGACGGTGGAATTGGTGGAAAGCTTTGTCACCAGCGGACTTGAACGGACTATGAACCAGTACAATAATTTGGATTTTACGTTATGATTTATAAAGGGGAATCTTTATTTTCGCATAAATATTGCATTCACCCTAATGAGTAGATATTTTAATATTCAATATTCCTGTGCTGGTGCCCGGGGTCTTTTCAGGCCGAATGAGAACTGGTATAAAGAATTTTCTATTTAAAAACCCTTATTGAATATGAAAATATTCTGTGTTGGCCGTAACTATGTGGCTCATGCCAAGGAGTTAAATAATGAGATACCGGAAGAGCCTATTATATTTATGAAGCCAAAGAGCGCATTGCTGCAGGCACATACGCCCTTTTATTATCCTGAGTTCACTAACGAGCTTCATTATGAATGTGAGCTGGTGCTTCGCATATCCAAGAACGGTAAATATATACAAGATCGATTTGCCAGCAAATACTACGATGCCGTAACGGTGGGCATCGACTTCACGGCAAGGGATATCCAGACAGAGTTGAAGGAAAAAGGTCTTCCCTGGGAGAAGGCGAAGGCATGGGACAACTCTGCCGCCATCGGGAAATGGATACCTCTTCAAAATGTAAAGAACAAGAAAGACCTCAATTTCTGCCTCTACAAGAACAAGGAGCTGGTACAGCAGGGCAACTCAAGCCTGATGATCAACAGCTTTGACAAAGTAGTGGCTTATATTTCCAATTATTTCTCGGTCAATATCGGGGATCTTGTGTTTACGGGAACGCCGGCCGGGGTAGGCGAGTGTGTGGTAGGTGATGAGCTGGAGGCATTTATAGAAGACGATAGCTTGCTGACCATAGAGATAAAATAAATGTATCGTCAAGATATTTATGCCCATTCTGAGAAGTACAGAATGGGCTTTTTAGTCAGGAACCGCTGGAAGCGGTTCGTCCATAACCGAGCCCATGCGAAGGTTCCGACCGAGGTAACCTAGGCGGGTCCAACAGTGTTGGAACCAACGAAGGTTATGAGCGTAGCTTCGTGGCGAAGCAGGTCCGACGAAGGCCTACAGGCAGAACCGAACCTGCGAAGGTTCCGACCGAGGAGGAGCGAATACTTGGAGCTCTGACGAAGGCCTGGTTTGCGGGAATTGGGCTATTTTTCGGACGAGACCAATTCCCGCACTTTTTATACATGATAACTGTCGATATTCTTTCCAGCGCTTATGGTCTTATGTGCACGGCACGTGAGATGGCCATGACGTATGAAAACAACCGCGCCATTTGCAAGTATGTGCATTCCACCTCCAGGGGGCACGAGGCTATTCAGCTGGCTACGGCCTTTCATCTGCAGCCTTGTGACTGGGTCAGTCCATATTATCGCGATGAGAGCATCCTGCTGGGGCTTGGTTTCGAGCCTTATCAGCTGATGCTGCAGCTGCTGGCCAAGGGTGGAGATATATTTACGGCCGGACGGGAATACTATGCCCATCCCAACTACAGGGGGGAGGGCAAGCCGGGGATCATCCATCAAAGCAGCGCAACGGGCATGCAGGCCATCCCTTCGACGGGGATTGCGCAGGGACTTGCGTACCTGGAAAAGATCGGCTCTTCCCTGTTGAAGAGAGGGAAGCATGGGGAGACACCCATCGTTATCTGCAGCCTGGGTGATGCCAGTGTGACGGAAGGAGAGGTCAGCGAGGCCTTTCAATTTGCGGTGCTGAAGGAGCTGCCGATCATCTATCTCGTACAGGATAATGACTGGGGGATCAGCGTGCGGTCCGAAGAATCCAGGGCAATGGATGCTTATGAATATGCAGGGGGCTTTAAAGGAATGGGACGGATACGTATAGACGGTAGCGATTTCCACGAGAGCTATGAGGCTATGGATCGGGTGATAGGGGAGGTGAGGAATGGCCGTCGTCCTTATTTGGTGCAGGCAAAAGTGCCTTTGCTGGGACATCATACCAGCGGGGTAAGAAAGGAGTTCTATCGCAGCGCGGAGGATCTGGAGGAGCATGCTCTTCAGGACCCTTTGCCGAAACTGAGGGCGCGAATGCTGGGACTGGGGATGGAGCCGGCAAAGCTGTTGGCTATAGAGAAGGAAGCGGTGGCGCTGGTGGCGGAGCAGTTTCGGGCGGCGGTAGCGGCGGCTGAGCCAGACCCGGCTGTGGTGGCGGATCATGTATTTGCACCGACGCCTGTGACGGTGGAAAAAGGGGAGCGGAGTCCGGCTGGTGGAGAGAAGGTGATCATGGTGGATGCCGCCCTGTTCGCCATTCGTGAGATCATGGAAGAGCATCCGGAGGCATTGCTATATGGCCAGGATGTAGGGCGCAGGCTGGGCGGGGTGTTCAGGGAGGCGGCCACGCTGGCGGAGCAGTTCGGGGATCACCGGGTCTTCAATACGGCTATACAGGAGGCTTATATCATCGGCTCGACGGTGGGTATGAGCGCGGTGGGAGCGAAACCTATCGTGGAAGTGCAATTTGCAGACTATATCTATCCGGGATTCAATCAGCTGGTGACGGAGATATCGAAGTCCTGCTATCTCAGCGCCGGGAAATTCCCTGTACAGACATTGATCCGGGTGCCTATCGGGGCCTATGGCGGAGGCGGTCCCTATCATAGTGGCAGTATCGAGACGACGCTCTTATCCATCAAGGGCATAAAGGTGGTATATCCGTCAAATGCGGCAGATATGAAAGGTTTGATGAAGGCGGCGTTCCTGGATCCGAATCCTGTGATCATGCTGGAGCATAAGGGGCTGTATTGGAGCAAGGTGCCCGGGACGGAGGATGCCAAATGCGTGGAGCCTTCCCGGGATTATATCCTGCCGCTGGGGCGGGCGGGCATTGCCCTGCCTGCGGATAGGGATGCTACTGTGAGGGGAGAGACCTGCTGTATCATTACTTATGGCATGGGAGTGTACTGGGCCAGGGCGGCGGCAAAGCATTTCCCGGGATGTGTGGAGGTGCTGGACCTGCGGACATTGTATCCATTGGATGAGGAACTTATCTTTTCTACTGTCCGGCGGCATGGGAAGTGTCTTGTGCTGACGGAGGAACAACAGAATAATTCTTTTGCAGAGGCCCTGGCCTGGCGTATCTCGGCGCATTGTTATGTGCATCTGGATGCGCCCGTGGAGGTGATAGGGGCTCTGGACCTGCCGGCGGTGCCCATGAATACGGGGCTGGAGAGCGCCATGCTGCCGAGCGCTTTCAAGGTGGCGGAAAAAATCGAACAATTATTGGACTATTAGGCCTTCGGCCTGATGCGCTGTGCGCATCTTTGAGGCCTTCGACCGGCCAGGGACTGCCGAGGCGTGCTGACGCTCCCGGAGGCTGGCGGGCGCCGACCTATCAAAAGCGGCGGAGTGGAAAATTATTTGATAGGACACTTCCTGATACCCTGGTTGACAGGCTTGATCAAATTGGAATGACAGGTGGTTGTCAATTCCTGTATAGTTACGGGTGGCCAGGGCATCAGGGAGAAATAAAAATAAAAATATGAGGTGGTGGTGCATGATACGAAGAGTCCGGACCTAAAGGACCGGACCCGGGAAACTAGTCGGGAAACTAATATTTCGTCAGCTCAGGCTGGACTTCGTCTATATAAGACAGTATGCCGCCTTTGAGATTGTACAAATTGGTGAAGCCAAATTTTTCTTCCAGCTCGCGGATGGCTTTTGCGCTCCTGCCTCCCATTTTGCAATGAACCACTACTTTTCTTTCGGTGTCGATCCTGCCCGTATTGTCGCTGACGGTGGCAAGAGGAATGAGCTCGCCGCCAATGTTGACGATGTCGTATTCGTGCGGCTCGCGGACATCGATGAGCTGAAATTTCTCTCCTTTGACCTGCCAGTCGTATAGCTCTTTTGCAGTGATCTCTTTTAGAGGTTTTTCTTCTACTGCCCGCATGCCGCAGAATTGTTCATAGTCGATGAGGGCTGTGATGGTAGGGTTCTTCCCGTTGACGGGGTTGTCTTCCCTTCTCCTGATATTGAAGGTCCTGCTCTCGAAGTTGAGGGCGTCAAAAATGTAAAATCTACCGGAGAGGGTTTCTCCTACGCCTGTAATGACCTTAATGACCTCCAGGGCCTGGAGGCTGCCGATGATGCCGGGCAGAACGCCCAGGACGCCGCCTTCGGCGCAGCTTGGAACGAGTCCGGGAGGGGGAGGTGTGGGATACAGGTCACGGTAGTTGGGGCCTGTATTGCCCTTGCTGTCCGTATAGTTGAATACGGATACCTGTCCTTCGAACTGGAAGATGGATGCGTATACATTAGGTTTGCCCAGCAGTACGGCGGCGTCATTGACGAGGTAGCGGGTGGGGAAGTTGTCCGTTCCGTCCGCGATGACGTCATAATCCTTAAAGATATCGAGGGCATTCGAGGAGTTGAGATGGGTATTGTAGAGATGCAATTTAATATACGGGTTGAGGGCTTCGAGCCTTCTTTTGGCTGCCTCTACTTTGGGCTTGCCAATCTCGTCAACGCCGAATACCACCTGCCGCTGGAGGTTGCTGTCATCCACGACGTCGAAGTCGACGATGCCGATGGTACCGACGCCTGCGGCTGCCAGGTACAGCAGCGCGGGGCTGCCGAGTCCCCCGGAGCCAATGACGAGGACCTTTGCCTTCTTCAGCTTTTGCTGGGCTTCCATACCAAAGCCGGGGATAATGATATGTCTGTTGTAACGGGCCAGCTCTTCTTTTGTGAAGAGGGGCTGGTCGGGGCTACCGCCGGCAATGGCGGGAACGATGCTGATGACGGTGTCATCCTTTACAGCAGTGTGCTCCTGCTGGAGGTCGCGGATATCGTTATTGCCTACAAAGATATTTACGTAGCTGCGGATGCCTCCACCTTCGTCGAGCAGGTGTTTTTTAAGATCGGGAAAATTCCGGGTCAGCTCATTAACTGTATCCTGTATCGTACCGGCCTTGACTTCCAGTCTGGCGGTGTTATTGGTGAATTTCCTCAGCGGTGTGGGAATGATCACGGTTGCCATTTTATTGTTCTTTTTATTTTATGAGAATTGATAATCTATTATTTGTTCTTCTTCGAACTGCCGGTCATCGTTCAATATCCAGGAGCGGAGGGTGATGACCTCCTTTTCCAGCACGGATACGATGACATAAGAGAAAAAGGGCTGTGCCGCCACCCGATCGTGCTCGGAAGGAATAGCAGGGTGATTGGGATGGGAGTGGTAAATTCCCAGTAAGGTCCAATCGTGATCGAGCGCATGCTGTTCGGCTGTCATATAATCCAGCGGGGAGATCTCAAATCGTCTGCGTTTGTCTCCTTCCTTGGAATTGTCTACGGCCAGTATGTCCAGAATGAGCCGTGTGCCGTCATGCTCTTCCCTGCCAAAGAGGAAGCCGCAGCATTCGTCGGGGAATGTGTTTATTGCATCCTCTATCATTAGCTGGCGTACCCTGGGTTCGATGATGATCATTGTTGTAAAAGTTTTTTGATTATTTCGCTGTATTTATCTGCGTTGTCGGGCAGGACGGTAACAAGGGTCCCTTCATCCAGCTGCTGGGCGATGCGTATGGCGCCGGCGAGGTTGGCTGCGGAAGAGGGGCTTAACAAGAGCCCTTCATATTTATAGGCTGCCTTGATCATGTCGTGCGCTTCTTCGGTGCTGACCTCGTAGTTGGCGTCGGCAACGGAGGGATCATAGATCTTTGGCACGAGGGCCGTCTCCATATGTTTCCACCCTTCCAGGCCATGCAGGGCAAAGTCGGGCTGGAGGGATATGAGCTGGATAGAGGGCTTTAGCTCACGCAGCCTGCGGCCTGTACCGACAAAAGTACCTGTGGTGCCCAGCCCGGCAATGAAATGGGTGATCCGGGGCAGGGCATTATAAATTTCAGTGGCGGTGGTATGGTAATGGGCTTTCCAATTGTTCTGGTTCTTGTATTGGTCGGCGTAATAATAGGTTTCAGGGTCTTCTTCTGCCAGGCTTTTGGCTACCTGCTGGGCCCCGTCGGTGCCTTCAAAGCGGGATGTGAGGATGAGACGGACGCCCAGTGATTGAAGGATATCCTTTCTTTCCTGGGAGGCATTTTCGGGCAGGCAAAGTGCAACGGGAATACCAAGCTGTTTGGCAATGTGTGCATAAGCGATGCCTGTATTGCCGCTAGTGGCGTCCAGGAGGGTACGGCGCCGGGAAAGGTCTCCGCTCTCTATGGCCTTGCGGATAATATTGTAGGCCGCACGGGCCTTAACGCTACCGGACAACTGCATCCATTCCTTCTTAGCGTAGATGTGTACATTCTTTTTAGTAAACAGACGGGTGACCCGGTGCAAAGGGGTATTCCCTATCTTTTTCTCCAATCCTTTCACGGATGTGAGGAGCTCGTTATCGGCGATGAGATCAGTTGTTGTTGACATATATTATAAAATAAAAAAACTCCACTTGTGGTGGAGCTTTATATGTTTGTCGATACAGTTTACTAAGCTTATAAGAGGTCATCCTCCACCAAAATAACCATGGCTTGCTTACAACAGCAACAACAACAAGCTATATTTGCAAATCCCTGGTTCATGTGAATGATGAGGACATAAAAGTAGGGAATTTGCAGTTCCCCACCAAAAAAGTAGAGTAAACATATATAAATAATTGATAATCATGGAAAACGCTGCTATTAAAGGGAAAAAGAATGCTGCCGGTAAGGCCATCGAGCACATCAGGGGGGGCATGACGCTGGGTCTGGGGACGGGTTCTACGGCTTATTGGGCTATCCAGGGAATTGGGGAAATGGTAAAAAATGGGCTGTCGGTGAAGGCGGTAGCTACTTCTGAGCAATCGGAGGCGCTGGCCAGGGAACTGAATATTCCTATTATACCCTTTTCGGAAGTGGACCGGCTGGATATTACCATCGATGGGGCGGACGAGGTGGATAAAGGGCTGAACCTGATCAAGGGCGGGGGTGGCGCTCTTTTGAGGGAAAAGATCGTAGCAGCTGTTACGAAGTTCTATATCATTATTGTGGATGAGAGCAAGCTGGTGGAGCATCTGGGGAAGTTTCCCCTGCCTGTGGAGGTGGTCCCTTTTGCCTGGGAGCTGACGGAGCGTAAACTGGCGGCGCTGGGCTGCACTCCCCGGATGCGGATGGCGGGGGATAAGCCTTACCTGACGGATAACAGCAATTATATTTTCGACTGTTCCTTTGGCAGGATCGAGGATCCGGCGGGGCTGCACCGGCGGGTGAGTGATATTACGGGGGTGATGGAAGATGGGTTCTTTATTGGCATGGCGGATATTGTGATAGCGGGGACGGGGGATGGAGGAACGAGGACGATCGAGCGAACGAAGTTGTAATGTGTTGATAGTGAGTTGCTTGTTGAGCGCAGGAGAGTTTGAAAAGCGCGCGGAAATTTGTATCTTTGAGCAAATTTGTGAGATATGGCAAAGCCCAGAGTAAGTCCCAAGCCTAATACGCCTCATCCCAGTATAAGGACTAGTTATAAATAGCGCGTACTATGATGAATATAGCTATTGCTATAAGCAGCAGCGATATTTTTAACGTTCTTCTGTACTGAGCAGACCTTTTGTCATTGGATTTTAGCATCCTTTCAATCTTGTCTTGTATTCTTTCAATTTCATTGTATAAGACATTTTTGTAACCTTCTTCTGCAGCACGATCCTTGAATATCTCCTGGTAGAATATTTCTTCAGGGGGGCTGCCTTTATAGAATACCTCCTTTGGATATATCAATTGAAATAAGAGTGTGAATGAGTAGATGGACAGCAGAGCAATGCAAATAGAGAAACAGATGATCCAGCCGTGACCATGTGTGATCTTGGACTTCTCGGAAAATGCATAACCTAACAATCCCGAAAGTGCGGCAATGTATGAAAGCAAAATGGACATTCCTCTTTTAGTGATGGCCAGCGACTCTTCGATGATCTCGTTCAATTGTTCTTTTGCCTGGTCAATAACAAACTTGTATGTATCGACGGATATCTTCTCCCATTCTGCGATATCAGCCTTCCATAATAATGGCTCGTTCATAAGTAAGGGTTATCTATAAATGTACAACTTACTTATCTTCGGGACATGAATAAATTCATTTGGTCCCTCTTAGTAGCAATTCTGGTGAGCCCCGCCCTGATGGCCCAGGACAGGCATGTATTTTCCTTTCGTGACAGCGTGTTTCTGCTGGACGGTAAACCCTTTCAGATCATCAGCGGAGAGATGCATCCGGCGCGTATTCCGCGGGAATATTGGCGGCATCGTATCCGGATGGCGAAGGCGATGGGATGTAATACTATCGCGGTATATCTGTTCTGGAACTATCATGAGTCCTCTCCGGGCGTATGGGATTTCAGGACGGGCAATCATGACATAGCGGCTTTTATCCGGATGTGCGGCGAGGAGAAGATGTGGGTGCTGCTGCGTCCGGGACCTTATGTGTGTGCAGAGTGGGATTGGGGCGGACTACCTTTTTATCTTTTGAAGACACCGGATATAAAAGTGCGTTGCATGGATCCCCGGTATATGAGGGCGGTGAAACGATATATCACCCGGGTGGCCACGGAAGTGGCGCCTTTACAGTGTGACAAGGGCGGACCTATTCTTATGACGCAGATCGAAAATGAGTATGGCAGCTATGGTAATGACAGGACTTACCTGGAAACGTTGCGGAAATGGTGGCGGGCTGCCGGCATCCGCGTTCCTTTTTATACGGCGGACGGCGCCACGGCTTATATGCTGGAGGCGGGAAGTCTGCCGGGCTGCGCCATTGGATTGGACAGCGGTGGCAGCGATGGGGATTTCGAACAGGCGTTCAGGCAGGACCCTCATGTGCCCGCCTTTAGCAGCGAAACCTATCCGGGATGGCTCACTCACTGGAAAGAAAAATGGCAACGTCCGGATACTTCGGGAATATTGCGGGAACTGCGGTATCTTTTGTCGCATCACCGTTCATTCAATTTATATGTGGTGCATGGCGGGACCAACTTCGGATTTACGGCGGGGGCCAATGCTTTTTCTCCTATCCAGTTTCAGCCGGATGTGACGAGCTATGACTATGATGCGCCTATCGACGAGCAGGGCAATGCCACTCCCAAATATTATGCATTACGAAAGCTCATTGGGGAATATACGGGTAAAGCGCTGCCGGAGGTGCCGGCGCCTGTGCCTGCGATGGAAGTAGCTTCTTTTAACCTGGAGCCTTTTACTTCATTATGGGAGCATTTACCCATGGGTGTGCAGTCGCCGCAGCCACGTCCTATGGAGGATTATGGTCAGCACAGCGGTCTGATCCTTTACAGGACCCATCTTATCGGGCATAAGAGCGGTAATCTCACGATCACCGAACCGCATGATTATGCGATGGTATTTCTGAACGGGAAGCTGGTGGATACGATGTTCCGGGATGGCGGCAAATGGACGGTGAAGCTGCCGAAGTCGGATGTGAAGGACCCGCTGCTGGAGATACTGGTAGAGGGAATGGGGCATATCAATTTCGCGCAGTATATGATCGACAGGAAGGGGATAACGGACCGGGTGACCCTGAATGGCATGACGTTGATGAATTGGGAGATATTCAATCTCCCGTTGGATGAATCGTATGTGGAAGGACTGACCGGGACGGGCAACAAAGGGGGCGATCTTAAAGAGGGAATATTTTTTAAGGGAAGCTTCGAGCTCGGCCAGACGGCGGATACCTACTTCGATATGAGCGGGTTTAAGAAGGGCGTGGTATGGGTCAATGGCCATAACCTGGGAAGATATTGGTATGTGGGACCGCAGCAGCGGCTATACTGCCCGGCCTCCTGGCTGAAGAAGGGAAAGAATGAGATGATGGTACTGGACCTGCAGCAGCGTGCGGGGGCGGCCGTAAGAGGAAGAAAGACATTGGATAGTGAATAAATACCGGCTGGTCTGGGGATTGCATAAGCACACTACATGGATTCGATCACGCATATAGCGTTGGGCGCCATTATTGGGGATGCCATAGCAGGGCGAAAAATAGGTAAGATGGCGATGGCGTTGGGGGCGGTGGCCCAAAGTCTTCCGGACATCGATTTTGTGGCTTCTTCCTGGATGGATACGGCACATGATGTGATGGCGCACCGGGGTATCACGCATTCTCTTTTGTTCGTGGTAGTGGTGGCCCTCCTCTTTGCATGGATAGGGCGTCGACGGTGGCGTGGCGCGAATATGTCTTTTGGGTGGTGGTTTTTCTTTGCGGGGCTGGAGCTGTTCATTCACATCTTTATCGATGCATTCAACGCATATGGGACGGGGTGGTTCGAGCCTTTCAGTCACTACCGCGTGTCCTTCAATGTGCTCTTTGTAGTAGATCCTTTCTTCTCGATATGGCTTGGGATTTCGCTCGTGGCCATTTTGATCCTGAAACGCAGTCACAGGCGGCGTGTCTTCTGGATACGGTTTGGGCTGATCCTGAGCTGCTGCTATCTCTATTATTGTCTGCTGAATAAATACAGGATCGACAGGTGGGCGAAGGAAGCCCTGCACGCGCAGCAGATACCATACGACCGGTATTTTACGACGCCGACGCCGATGAACACCTGGCTGTGGTATATCGTGGCGGAGGATTCGACGGGTTTTCACACGGGGTATTTGTCTTTGCTGGGTCATGCGAGAAAGGTTCAATGGAGCTATTTTCCCCGTAACGATAGCCTTTTGGGTACGTTGCGATCAAGAGGGGATGTGCGGGAGCTGATGCAGTTCTCGCAGGGGTATTATACGGTGGAACAATGGAGCGATACGCTGGTGTTCAACGATCTGCGGTTTGGGCAAATAAGAGGATGGGAGAATGGGAAGGCACGGTTTGTCTTCCATTATTTTCTTCAGCAGCCGGGTGAGAATGAGATCATATTGCAGCGGGGGCGTCTAGCGGGGTGGAACAGGCATAGCCTTCAGGTCTTTTTGGAAAAAATCCGAGGGGAATGATCAATCTCCCTTCTCCTGCCGGAAATAAAAGGTGAAAAGGAAGAAAATTAACCGTATGGTCTGGAATGACAGCCATTGCATGAATTGAGCGTACGGAGAATGATGAAAGTTCTTTTCCGTGATGCGGACGCAATGCCTGGTAATGATCCCGTCCAGCTCATTCTCCACCTTCTCCGCGAATTCAGCATTCCGGACATCCATATTCAATTCCACACTGGCATAGGCGCTGATCTTATTTACGTTGTAGGAGCCAATTGTCATCCATTGCCCATCGTATACGGCCAGCTTGCCATGAAGAATGGTGTCGAGGTATTCATACACTTCGATCCTGTTGCGAAAAAGCCAGCGATACATATACTGTTCGGCTAGCCGTGAGATCCTGACATCGGAGATATTCCCTACAATGACCTTTATTTTGACACCGCGGCGGGCGGCGAGGGTCATTTGCCGGCGGAACATGGAGCCGGGTAGAAAATAGCTGGATAGTATAGTGATATTGGATTGGGCATTCCGGAACATTTCCAGGTAGCTTTTGGATATCTGGCTTTTGCCCTGCACCCAGTCGTTGCGCCGCACCCTTACCATACATTCTTCAGCGGGCGTGTGGCCGGGCAACCAGGCGAATCTTTCCTTACGGCCGCCGTCCCTCTTGTAATAGGCCTTTGTCCACATGTCCATGCAAATGATATGGAGCTTGAGCGCGGCCTCGCCTTCCACGAGCAGGGCCCTGTCGAGCCAGGCTTTTTGTTCGCCGATGTCGTTGTATCTATCGCTGATATTGACCCCACCGGTGAGCCCATAGGAGGCGTCGACGACCACTACTTTATGGTGCATGCGGCGGCCGAAGTAAAAGTTGCGGGTTTTCAGGAGGGGCCAGAACCAGCGGAATCGTATGCCTGCCTCTTTCCATTCCTTTATGATGTCCTTGGAGAGATCCTGGGAGGCATATCCATCCAGGAGTATGTATACCTGTACCTTACGCCGGGCGGCCCGTATGAGCGCGGCGCTGACCATCCGGCCCGTCTGATCTCCCTCATAGATATAGGTCTGCAAGTGGATCATGACGGTGGCCTGGTCGATCATTTGTATGAGCGTCGAGAAATAGTCGCCGCCGCCGTGGACGAGCCTGACCTTGTTGTGATGCGTATAGCCTGCCAGTAATTTCGGCGTTCTTTTTTTTGACATGGATGCCTTCAGGTGGGGCAAAGATCGGAAAAATTCAATGGGCGCCACCTGACCAGGGCATTCCTATTTTCCTACCGTCCGGCCCTTGAGAGTGCGTGATTTACGCTCCAGCTTGTCCATTACATTTTTCCTGATCAGCAGGGTGACGGAGGCTATATCCTGACAGCTGCCGCAATGGGCCCGGAATTTATTGGAGTCATACATCACAGCGGTGGTGCCGTTCTTCCATTCGACCCCATATAAGGAATATTCATTAAATGTATATCCGCTGCCGGGGCCAAAAGGGAGATTATTGTTGCCCTTTTCGAAGCTTATCATCAATTTATCTCCTTCCACTCCTTCGCAGATGCCGGGGGTAAGGGCGGGAATGATGACCTCATTGATATATTTCCCGTTCTCAAGCTTTATGACGCCGGAAGTGACCTCCACCTTCTGATCCCCCAGGTTGCGTTCGAGAACGATCTTCTGGTCGACGTAGAACTGTACCTGCTTAAGGTCGATGTTTTCTTTTTCCAGCTTCTGTCTCAAGTCTTTGGTAAAGGGTACCAGGCTGGACCTGGATACTCTGGAGCTGCTGCAACTAGCTAGGGAGAGGATTAAGGAACTTACTACCAATATGCCCTGGATTCGTCTCATAGTATAGTTTTATGGGGGATTAGACCCGGAAGGTCGCGTTTGGTTTAGTTGGAAGGCGACTTTTTTTCATGGAGAAATGCAACAAAATGCACAAGGAAGCGCCTTTACCAAATGAGAAAAAACGTCATATGCTAAAGAATTTCTTTAAAGTCGCCATTCGTAACCTCTGGAAGCACAAGGGGTATAGTTTGCTGAACATTTTTGGGCTGGCGATGGGAATGACCTGCAGCCTGCTGATCCTGCTCTGGATCCAGGATGAAAGGGGTGTGGATGCCTGGCATACCAAGGCGGACAGGTTATACAGGGTGTATGAGCGGCAGTATTATGACGGGAAGGTCGAGGCGGGGTATTATACTCCGGGATTGTTGCCGGCGGAGATGAAGAAAGTGCTGCCGGAAGTGGAACTGGCGACAGGGTTCACCTGGGAGGGGGATAATACTTTCCAGGTAGGGGAAAAGATCTTAAAGGAGAAGGGCTGTTCGGCGGGCCCGGCTTTTTTTCAAATGTTCGATTATCCCTTATTGGAGGGCAGTCCGGCGACCGCCTTGCCTGGTCCGGCTGATATTGCCATCTCCCGGAAGATGGCGGTGGACTTTTTTGGCTCGCCCCGGGAGGCGATCGGCAAACCCATCCGTTATCAGAACAGCAGGATCTTTACGGTGACGGCCGTGTTTGATGTGCCGGAGATGTCGTCGGAGAAGTTCGACTATTTGAAGAGCTGGGATAATTTCCTGGAAGAGAACAGCTGGGCAAAAGAATGGGGGAACAACGGCCCGAACACATTCCTGTTGTTGCGGAAGGATGCAAATGCGGAGCTGGTGAGGAAGAAAATTACGCATTTCCTGGATAATCTTAATAAGGAGCAAAGCAAGAGCTTTCGGATCGAGCTGGGCATGCAGCGGAGCAGGGATGTGTATCTGCATTCGACCTTTAAAAATGGGGAGATAGCGGGTGGTCGTATCGAATATGTGCGGCTGTTCAGCATCGTGGCGGTCTTTATCCTGCTGATAGCCTGTATCAACTTTATGAACCTGACGACGGCGCGGTCGGTGAAGCGGGCCAAGGAGATAGGGATACGCAAAGTGGTGGGGGCTGTTCGTCCAGCCCTGATCAGGCAATTCATCAGTGAGGCTATTCTGCTGGCCTCGTTCGCGATGATCCTGGCGCTGGGGTTGCTGGTGCTGGTATTGCCTTTCTTTAACCAGATGACGGGGAAGCATATCATCTTCCCTTATGGTTCTTCTTCCTTCTGGTTGTGGATGGCGGCGCTGACGCTGGTAACGGGCGCTATCGCGGGCTCTTACCCGGCGCTGTTCCTTTCCTCTTTCCAGCCGATAAGGGTGCTAAAGGGTGGGTTAAAATTTGGCGGCGGGGCAGCCTGGCTGAGGAAGGGGCTGGTGGTCTTTCAATTTGTACTGTCTATTGTGCTGATCATCGGGACTATAATCATAGCAGGTCAGGTGAACTATGTCCGGACGATGAACCTGGGTTTTGATCGGGAGAACCTTGTCTATATCCCGCTGGAGGGGGACCTTACGGGGAAATATTCCACCTTCAAGGAGGAAGCGTTGCGTCTGCCCGGGGTCAGCGATGTTACGCGAATGACATCGGAGCCTACCCAGATCGAGAATGGTACAGGCGGGGTAGATTGGGATGGCAAGGACCCGAATGTGCTGCCGATGTTCACGCAGGCGTCTGTGGGATACGATATGGCCAGAACGTTGCGGCTGCAATTTGTGGCGGGCAGGGATTTTTCCCGGGACTTTGCAACAGATTCGGTGGGATATATCATCAACGAGTCCGCCCTGAAGAAAATAGGCTATAAGGATCCCGTTGGCAAGCGGCTGACCTTTTGGCAAAAAAAGGGAACGATCGTGGGGGTGCTCAAGGATTTCCATTTCAATTCATTGCATGAACCTATACAGCCACTGATCATCCGGCTGCGGGAACATGAAGACTGGGGAAGTGCGCTCGTACGAACGAAGGCGGGGCAGACCAAACAGGCGCTGGCGGAGCTGGAGCGATTGTGCAGGGAGCTGAATCCGAAGTTCCCTTTTACGTACAGATTTGCCGACGAGGAATATCAGAAATTATACAAGAGCGAAGCCATCGTGCACAGTCTGTCGAACTGTTTTGCCTTTCTGGCGATATTTATCTCCTGTCTGGGTTTGCTGGGGCTGGCGATGTTCACGGCGGAGCAGCGGACGAAGGAGTTTGGGATACGGAAAGTGCTGGGGGCAAGGGTCAGCACGTTGTTTGGGCTTTTGTCGAGGGAGTTCCTGCTGCTGGTGCTGATAGCTTTTGTGGTGGCTTCTCCTTTGGCGTGGTGGGCGATGCATGTCTGGCTGCAGAATTTTGCGTATCATATCGATGTGCAGTGGTGGGTGTTCCTGCTGGCGGGTGGGACGGCGCTGCTGATAGCTTTGCTGACGGTGAGCTTTCAGGCATTGAAGGTGGCGGTGGCTAATCCCGTGAAATCATTGCGAACAGAGTGAGGGCCGGTCAGGACTTTGGCGGGGCCAGGGCTTTGGCGGGCGGAGACCGTGGCCGGCCAGGACTGCTATCGGAGGCGTCCGTGCAGGCGGAAGTGCTGTTGTACGGCGCGGATCTCTCCAAAGCTGTAATCGTCACCCAGCCGGGCTTTGACAGGGCCGAGCTTTGTGTCGTCGCCCAGTTCCAGAAGGGCGACCCTGATGAATTCTATCTTATGCTCGGGTACGAGCTCTTTTATATCTATCTCTCCCGTGGAAATAAAGGATGCCAGGTGGCCTTCGACGGTGTTGAGAGCGAGTCCCCGGCGCGATGCGATCTCGGCGATGGGAATGCCTGCCTTGTAGAGATGAAGGCTGATACGATGGGTTTCGCCTTTGGGCGCCTTGCCTGGGGTGGAAGCTTTTGAGCCTTTTGTGGGGGAGCCTGTTTCGCGGGTGGAACCTTTTGTTTGGGTGGGGCCTTGTGCTCGGGTGGAACCTGCTGAGGGGGCGGGACCTTCTGCCGGGTTGCCGGCGAGTGCTATTTCCCTTTGTTTACGGATGTCCTGGAGGTCGGACAGAAGCTGTGCGGCGTCAACTCCTTTTTGAAGGCCATCTACCAGGGCGAGCGCGTCTTCCAATTGCTGCTTTTTTCGGGTGAGCATGGTCTTTAATTCCCGCAATTCGGTGTAGTATTTCTTTATCTTCTTTCGAATCTT
>Ga0207667_10000220_pt1 | contig 80179 bp, 86 predicted proteins | sample KBSCornC52_FD_184301 | JGI IMG/M metagenome (GOLD analysis project Ga0207667, IMG submission 184301) | Corn rhizosphere microbial communities from Kellogg Biological Station, Michigan, USA - KBS Corn C5-2 (SPAdes) (version 2) | ecosystem: Host-associated > Plants > Roots > Rhizosphere > Soil ... | reverse complement strand
GGATAAGAATAATGGATCCGACACCTTACTTCATCATGGGCGCGATGTTCGGAACGAGCGCGACCCTGGCCATTCAATGGTTCGCCAACCGCAAGGTCAGGAAAGCGCTCAGCCAGGCGCAGGCGGTACCCGCCACTCCATCGGCGGAGCTACTGCATCAGCAGCGCGAGACCAGCGAGATGCGCAAGCGGCTGGCAGTGCTCGAAGCGATTGTCACCGACCAGCCGAAACGGCTGGCCCACGAGATCGACGGCCTGCGCTGAAGCGCCGGCCCACCGAGGAGAACGAACGTGGATCATGGTCAAATCTTCGTCCTGATGATCATCGCGATCGCGACGATCGGCGGCATCATCAAGATGTCGATCAGGGCAAAGCATGGCTATCCGCTGGAGGACCGCAATAGCCGCCGCGCCATGCGCCGGGGTTATGTGGATACCAGCGGCGACCTGGAAGCGCAGCGCAAGATCGAGCTGCTGTCGAACGAGAATGACAAGCTCGTCAGCCAGATCGGCCGCCTGGAGGAGCGCCTGCGCGTCCTCGAACGCATCGCAACCGATCCCGGCGAGCGTGTCGCTCGCGAGATCGACGAACTTCGCAACCGCGACTGAGGAAGCACGAGATGACCGATTTTTTCGCCACCAACGGTTTCACCATCTTCATGCTTGCCCTGGTGGTCGTGGGTATCCCCGCCGCGCTCGGCATCGGCAGCGAGATGCTCAAGACCTGGACCCGGCATCGCGAGAAGATGGCCGAGGCGCTCAACGCCCAGGCCGCCGAGAAGGCCGCGCAATATGCCGCGCAGACCGAACGGCTCGAACAGCGGATGCGCGTCATGGAGCGGATCGTCACTGACCGCGGCCTGGATGTCGCGGAAGAAATCGAAAAACTGCGCGACGCGCAGCCGCTGAACTGAGGAACAAAGACAATGATCAGTCCTCTCCTCATTCCGATCCTGGGCATCAGCTGCGGCTTGCTCGCGATCTTCGGCGGCGTCTTCGTCAAGCCCTGGCTCAAGCTGCGCGAACGCCAGCTCGAACTCGAAGCCGACAAGGTCGCCGAAAAGGCAGCGCAATATGCCGCCCAGACCGAACGCTTGGAACAACGGGTGCGGGTGCTGGAGCGGATCGTGACCGACCGCGGCATCGCGGTCGCCGACGAAATCGACAAGCTGCGGGGCGACGAGCCCCAGCCGCTGAACTGAACGAACTCGAGATAGGACAAGAACAATGATCGGCTTAGCTATCTTCGTCGTGATCCTGGCGATCCCCACCGGCCTCGGTGTGTGGCTTGCCGAGCGGGTCGACCGACCACGCCGCCGCGCCATGCGCGAGGCGGTCATCCAACCAGCCGAATAGGCGAACGCTCTGACGGGAGTTCTCACAAATGGTCATCGTTGACATGATCTTGGGCCTCGCCCTGATGGTCTTCGGCATCGTGCTCGTCGTTACGATTGGCAGCATCGTCCGGGCCAGAATGGGTATCGTCCGTGACAATCAAGGTAACGAATTTAGCGTGCGCGATCCCGCCCTCAATGAGGAAAATCGCCAACTCCGCCACGAGATCACCAGCCTGAAGGACCGCATCGCAGTCCTCGAACGCGTGATCACCGACACCAATGGCAGCAGTGCCAATCTCGATCGCGAGATCGAATCGCTGCGCAACCGCGACCGCTGAGGGCGGCCGGCGACAATCGAATGGAGACGTCAATGATGACCGACCCCAATCTGTATTTCACCATGGCGGGTGCCGGCCTGGCCGGCCTGGGCATGATCTGCATGGCCTCGCTCGCCGGCTGGCGCGGATGGCTGGCGCTCAAGGAGCGCGAGATCAACGCTTATGCCGATCACGCCGGGCATGACGGCCCAACGCTGCCCAATGCCAGCGCGCGGATCGAGATCGCGGACCTGAAAGAGCGGATCCGCAAGCTCGAGGCGATCGCGTCCGGGGTGGACCTCTGAAGTCCGCCCCACCAGCGCCCTGAGCTTGCCTCAAGGCCTGGATCCGATGGAGGTCGCGGCGGCACGATCGTGGCGCAGGATCCGGACCTTGAAACAAGTTCAGGGCGGTTGGATTGCACGGCCGACACGCTATAGGCGCCGACCATGCCGAGCCTTTCCGACCTGCACGACGAATATGAATTCCTCGACGCCGACGATCGCTATCGCCTGCTGATCGATCTCGGCCGCGCGCTCGAGCCGATGCCCGACGCGCTCAAGACGGATGCGACATTGGTGCGCGGATGTTCGGCATCGGTGTGGGTCTATCCCATGGTCCGCGATGATGGCACGCTCCATTTCCTGGCGGATTCGAACGCGGCGATCACCAAGGGCATCATCGCGCTGGTGTTGCTGACCGTACAGGACCGCCAGCCCGGCGACATCCTGGCGACCGATATCGATGCCGCACTTGCGCCGTTCGACCTGCGCAACCAGCTCAGCTCGAACCGCACGCAAGGCATCCCCAACATGATCGCGCTGATCAAGGCAACGGCGGAGCGCTACGCGGGTTGAACGCAGCAGGCGGGGCGTCGGATCGTTCCGGAATCTCGTGACGGATTTTCAATGAAAGCGATCTAGGGAGTTCGGGAACCCCGGAGGTCCATCGTGAAATTCATTCTGCTCAAGTCGCGCGGCGGCGATTATCTCGTGGTCGCGGCCAACATCGCCTATCTGCGTGCCGACGAGAACGGCCAGACCAAGGTCGGCATGGTAGGCGGCGACTCGCTGCTCGTCGTCGGCAGCATGGAGGAAGTCGCGGAGAAGGTGTTGGCGGGCTGACAATTCCTCCCCGGCACGGGGAGGGTTTTAGTCTCTCAAGCCGCTTGCCAGTCGAACGCCAGCGGCGCCTCGCGGAAGGCGAAGCGGTCGAGGTGACGCGCGACGGCGCCCTTCAATCCCTCAAGCTGCTGGTCGACGCTCGCATCGATGCGGACGTCGAGCGCATCCGCCGATGCATCGAACGTGACCAGCGCGTCGCCAGGCCAGTCGGCACCGCGCGCATCCTTGGGAAAGGTCACGGTGCCGTGATCGGCAGTGAACTCAACCGTCAGATTGTGCTGCCAATGCTTGCATAATTGCTGGAGATATTTGCTGGCGCTCGCGGTCGGCACCTTGGCGGTCGCGGAAACGGTCATGGGAGTCTTTCGATAAGGGGCCGACGGCCGGGCCGATGCCCAGCCGCCGACGGAGGATCTGCAAGCGGGTGATACCGCTCACGCCTTACAGCCGCTCGATCTTCTGCGCGGCCTCGTCGAGCAAGGCGACGACCTGGTGCAGCACCTCGTCATCGACCTCGCCCGAGTTGAGGCGATTGACCAACACTTCGCGAAGATTGCCCATCGCGCGGCGGATCGAGGTGGCGTCGACTTTCTGCCGTTCCTCGCCGATCGCGCTCAGTCGGGCGATCAGCGCCGCGACCTGTTCGGCATTGGCCTCGAGCTCGGCAGTGCCGGCCTCGGTGACCGCGAACAGCTTCTTGGCACCCTCGCTCTGCTGTTCCTGGATCAGGCCCATATCGTCGAGCAGAGTGATGGTCGGATAAACCACGCCGGGGCTCGGCGCATAGGCGCCGCCGGTCAGTTCTTCGATCTGGCGGATCAGGTCATAGCCGTGGCGCGGCTCGTCGGCGATCAGCTTGAGCAGCACGAGACGCAACTCGCCGCCGTCGAACATGCGCCGCGAGCGGCCTTCGCCACGACCCTCACGGCCGCTGCCGAAACCGCGGCCATGCCAGCCGCGATGGCCCCAGCCGCCGCGCATGGCATGATGCCCAGGATGGCAGCCGCGGCTGCCCTGATGATGGTGGAAAAACACGGATTATTGATTCCTTGGATGTTTCATGATGAACTCAAGATATATCTTAACCGGAATACGTCAAGATATATCTTATAAGTTTCTATCGAGATGGGAGCGCGCCCGCCCGTCCCCTCAAATTCGTCATCCCGGGCTTGTCCCGGGATCCACCGTGCCGCGGGCCATTGCCTGGATCTTCGAGCCACACGCGTGCTGCCCGGTGGATCCCGGCACAAGGCCGGGATGACGGTTGCTGAGCAGCATCCCCTTCTCAATCGCATCGAGATTGGAGACGCTGGGATTCCGCCGCCCAAAACCCTATGTTCCCGTTATGGCCGATCTCTTCGCGGGCTTCGAACCCGAAGCCTCTTCACATGATGTCCCGAGCGAGAACGCACCGCTCGCCGATCGGCTGCGCCCACGCCGGCTGGAGGACGTGGTCGGACAGGAGCATCTGACCGGCCCCGAGGGTGCGATCGGGCGGATGGTCGCCGCCGGCCGGCTGTCGTCGATGATCCTGTGGGGACCGCCCGGGACCGGCAAGACGACGATCGCGCGGTTGCTGGCGGACGCGGTCGGCCTGCGCTTCGTCGCGATCTCCGCAGTGTTCTCGGGGGTCGCCGATCTCAAGAAGGCGTTCGCCGAGGCGCGCGAACATGCCCGGATCGGCAAGCGCACTTTGCTGTTCGTGGACGAGATCCATCGCTTCAATCGCGCGCAGCAGGATGGTTTCCTGCCCTATGTCGAGGACGGCACCGTCACGTTGGTTGGCGCCACCACCGAAAATCCCAGCTTCGAGCTCAATGCCGCGGTGCTCAGCCGCGCGCAGGTACTAATTTTGCACCGGCTCGACGCCGCCGCGCTCGGAAAATTGCTCGACCGCGCCGATGAGTTGATGGAACGCCCCCTGCCCCTCACCCCGGATGCACGTGCGGCAATGATCGCCAGCGCCGACGGTGACGGCCGCTTCCTGCTCAACCAAGCGGAAACGCTCTATTCGGTCGACCTGTCGGAACCGCTCGATCCCGCCGGACTGTCGGCGTTCCTCCAGCGTCGCGTTGCGGTCTATGACAAGGATCGCGAGGGCCATTACAACCTGATCTCGGCGCTGCACAAAGCGGTGCGCGGCAGCGATCCCCAGGCATCGCTTTATTATCTCGCGCGGATGCTGACCGCGGGCGAGGAACCGCTTTATCTGCTGCGCCGGCTGGTGCGCATGGCGATCGAGGATATCGGTCTCGCCGATCCGCAAGCACTGGTCCAATGCATCGCCGCCAAGGATACCTATGATTTCCTCGGCTCGCCGGAGGGCGAGCTCGCGCTGGTGCAGGCGTGCCTCTATCTGGCGACCGCGCCCAAATCGAATGCGTCGTACAAGGCGATGGGCGCGGCCTGGGCTTCGGCCAAGGAAACCGGCTCGCTGATGCCGCCGCAGAACATCCTCAACGCGCCAACCCGGCTGATGAAGGATATCGGCTACGGCAAGGGCTATGCCTATGACCACGACACCGAGGAAGGTTTTTCGGGGTCGAATTACTGGCCCGAGGAAATGAGCCCGCAGACCTTCTACACCCCGACAGGCCGCGGATTCGAGAAGCGCATTCAGGAGCGGCTCGATTATTGGGAGAGCCTGAGGCGTAAGAACGATGGCTGAGACACTCGCCAATTGGGACCAAGTCGTCGCCTTCGCGCTAAGCTTGCCCGACACCTATATGGAAAGCTTCTACGGGACGCCCTGCCCGAAGGTGAACAAGAAGGCGTTCGTCTCGCCGGGGCGCGAGGCGGACAGTTTTCACGTCATGAGCCCGCACGACGAAAAGGCGGTGCTGCTCGATACCGACCCGGAGACCTTCTGGCAGACGCCGCATTACGAAGGCTGGCCCGGTCTGCTGGTGCGATATGGATCGAGCGATCCCGACCGCGTTCGCACCGTCATCACTCGCGCCTGGTGGGATCGAGCCGGCAAGACGCAGCGAGCGGCGTTTGGCGACCGCCCCTGACCATTTCGACTATTATGCGGCGGTCGACTGGTCGGGCGCGGTAGGTCCGGTGCAGCGCGGCATCGCTGTGGCGATCTGCGCCCGCGACGGCGGCGCCCCGGATTTGATCGCGCGGCCGGGCGGCTGGTCGCGAACCGCTGTCCTCCATTGGCTGCGTGAGGAAATGCCCGACGGCACGCTCGTCGGGCTGGATCTTGGCCTGTCGCTACCCTTTGCCGATCGCGACGCGTTCTTCCCCGGATGGGACGAAAGCCCCGCCGATGCACGAGCTTTATGGGCGCTGGTCGACCGGATCAGCTCGGACGATCCTCACCTCGCCGCGTCGAGTTTCGTCGATCACCCGCACGCCTCGCGCCATTTCCGTCGGCATGGCGGGCGCGAGGGCGACCAATATGGCGGCGGTCGTGGCCGGCTGCGCACCAGCGAGGTCGAGCAGCGGAATCAGGGATTGAACCCGTACAGCAATCTCAACCTGGTCGGCGCGGCGCAAGTCGGGAAGTCGAGCCTGACGGGGATGCGCGTGATGCACCGATTGGCGGGCAAGCTTCCGATCTGGCCATTCGACCCGGCACCCGCGCACGGCTCGCTGATCGTCGAAATCTATACCAGCCTGGCCGCGATCGCGGCTGGACGAGCGAAGGGACGGACAAAAATGACGTCGATCGAGGCGCTGAACAGCGCGCTCGAGACGATCGGCTGCGCGCCGGTGACGGGAAACGGCGCGATCGACGATCATAGCGCCGACGCGCTGCTGACCGCGGCATGGCTGCGCGCCTATGCGCCCCGGCCGGAATTGTGGTCACCAGCGCGCCTGACTCCCGACATCGCCAAAACAGAGGGCTGGACCTTCGGCATCACCTGACGCATGGGAGCGCGCAGCTGATATCGGGGTCGCGCCCCGAGGGCCGGATTAGCTCAGCTGGTAGAGCAGCGGTTTTGTAAACCGAAGGTCGCGGGTTCGATTCCTGCATCCGGCACCGCTCCGAATCACTAGAGATTCGGCCAGCAAGTCATTGAACATACAAATCTAATTTGACGAAATGGGTTCGCCTGGTTCCGACCGGGCTGGACTCATTTGGACAGCCCTTGTGTCCTAATTTGTGTACTGACTTGTGCCCAAATTCGGCTGTTGTGTCCCGATTTGTGTCCCAATTTTTTATGCGCCGGCCGACCGGAGTCTGAAGATGGCAAGAAGAAAAGATTTCTCTCCCGCGATTATCGACGCCCTGGTCAGGGGAAAGCTCGCAGATCCAGCGACACCGGGCCTGTCGATTAAAGTCGGCCCAGGCGGTAAGAAAGCATGGCACTATCGGCGGCGGATCGTCGGCGGCGGTCCGACCGTGAAATTAACGTTGGGGCTTTTCCCAGCCTATACGATCGCTGCCGCCAGACAGTGGGCAAGCGAGCTAAATGAGCAAGTCGAAGCCGGAATCGATCCGCGCGCCGTCAAGCAGGCCGCGATCGAGCGAGCCAGGATGACTGTCGAGTTCTGTCATGGCCTGTATATGACAGCTGTCAGAGAGGGACGTGCCTCGCGCGCAAAGCGTGTCAACAAACCGAGCACGATCGCCGAAAAGCTCGCGATCTACGGCTGCGATATCGCGCCAAAGCTCGGCCGCAAGGTCATCTACGACGTTACCGAAGCCGATTTGACCAAACTGGTCTTGGCCAAGGGCAAACGGTCGCGCGTTCGAGCAAATCGGCTCGCGACCGAGTTGAAGGTATTCTTTGCTTGGGCCTCGTCGCTTCGAGGAACTGAAATCGGGTTGCCGGGAAATCCTGCCGCTCGGCTAACCGATCTCAGGTTCGCTGAAACTCCGCGCGCCCGCAAATTGAGTGCCGAGGAAATTGGTTGGTTCCTGCGTGCGCTTGCTCACGAACCGCGCACGTATCAGCGCGGCTTCCTCCTCTTTCTACTCACCGCGGCGCGCCTTTCCGAAGTCATCGGAGCCAGAACCCGGGAACTCCAGGACGATGTCTGGACGATACCCGAAAATCGCGCGAAGAACGCTCGCGCCCACCGCGTTGTGCTTGGCGCTTGGCGCCTGTCCCTGTTCCGCTCGAACCATGAATGGGCTTCCCCTCTTCCCGCATCGACGGCCCCCAGGCGCCGTGCGGCTGGTACAAGTCGCGCAATCGCATCCTTTCCCGGATGTCAGAATATGCCGGGCGGCCGATCGAGCGATGGACGCCTCACGATATGCGACGCACCGCCCGCTCGAACACCAAGCGCCTCAAAGTCGATTTCGAGACCGCCGAGGCCATGCTCAACCACGCAAAGACAGGTCTCGAACGGATCTACGATGGCTATGAATTTGAGGACGAGAAGCGCGAATGGTTTCTGAAATGGGAGGCGGAAATTATTGCGATCGCTAGGGATGTTGGCGTGGCGGAGGCACTAGGCGTGCCGGATGCCGACCTGAATTGGGCGGTTGTCGCTCCGCTGCCCTCGCCCGGGCGCTCGTCTACCAGAGCGCACGCGTTTCCATCCAGGCCAGTACCTCGGCGAGCTTGAACCTCGGGCAGTGGCCATGTTTGCTCTGGCCACTACCCAGTTCGTATTCGGTCGGGAATCCCTCCGGTCGTCGCTTCCGTAACCGGTCGATCTGACGGCGCGAAAGACGAACGATCGACGCGAATTCGTTCGGCGTGATGAATGCCTGCGATGGAGGTAGCGTTGGGTCCATTGCTTCGCCGTGCTATTTGCGCCGTCTGGCAAATGCGCGATCGCTGTCGAGGAATGCGGACAGCATGGCCGGGATCAGTTCGGCGACCGGCTCCTCGCTGCCATAGGTGGTGGCGTAAAGCGCGGCATAAGCGATTAGCCGTTGATGCAGATCGGGCAGGACCGAAATGGTAAGCTTGACCGGCGTGCGATCAGGGAGCCGCCCGAGCTTGAGGTCAGCCATCACCCTGCCCCCTGCCAAGGTTTCAATATGAGATCCTGGTTCACGAGCAGCCTGACCGAGGCTCCTGGCCGCACCGTAATCGTTGGCTGGATCTGCAAGTTGTGCGACGTGATCTGGTCCCCTGCCCTCGACACGTTCTGCTGGCTCGTACCGGTTTGCGCACCGCGGTCGAACGCGGTCTCGATCCACTTGACCTGATAGGATTGGTCGGACGCGCGCACGACACTGGTCACCTGTACCGACACCGTCTTCTCGCCGAGCGCGCCGAACGGATTGGCGGCGCGCGCATAGTCGCCGAGCGTAACCGCGCCGCGTTTGGTCACGAAGTCATAGGCGCTGAGCCAGTTGCGGCGCATCAGCACGGGATCGAGCGAGATCGAGCGGACATTCTCGATGAAGCGCGCAAGGTGCCAGGCGATCTGCGGCTCGGTCGGCCGATAGCCGGCTTCGGCCTCGCTGACCGCGCGCGCCTCGCCGAGCCGATCGACCTCGACAACATAAGGCGTGACGTGGCTCTGCAGCGATTGCCAGATCACGGCGCAGGACATGGCTGTGGTAAGACCGAGCGTGCCGAATGCCATCATCCGCCAGTTCCTGGCCTGGACGCGCGCCGACCCGATCCGGTCGTCCCACAACTGGCCCGCGCGCTGATACGGCGTCACCGGCTCGGGCGTCTGCCCGTAACGCTGGACGGATCGTTTGAAGATCATCGGGTCAATCCTCCTTCTCTGAAATGTCGGGGGTGGCGGACGCGCCGCCGCGGTCGCCTTCCTTCAGGGTATGCGCGACGATCTGGCGGTGATGGCGGGCTGCCTGATCGCGCTTGAGCGCCTGCGCCCAGCCGGGCATGGCGCCCTCGCCGCTTCCCGATGGCGTCTCGGCTGACCTGGGCGTGCGGTTGGTGAGCGCATCGAACGCGGCCTGACGGCCTGATGCGGCGGCCTCGCCGATGCCGAGCGAACCGGCGGCTTCCGCAGCCTTCGCGCGCAAGGCACCGGCGCCGGCTTGAGCGACGCCCGACAAACCCGCGCCGACGCTCGCCGACTGCGCGCCTTCCTGGCCAAGTTTATAGGCGGTCGACGCGGCCGACCCCATCGCGGTGCCGGCGCGCACCGCGCCGAGCGCGGCGCTGCCGACCACGCCTGCCCCGGCGGCAACCGCGCCGCCGCCGACCGCGAGGACACCGGCGGCGCCAAGCGTGGTGCCGACCGCGGCGCCCGCACCGAGTTGCGGCGCACCGGAAACGAGCCCGGACGCAATGCCGGGACCGAAGATACCCAGCCCGAAAAAGGTCAGCGCAGCCAGGACGAGCGTGAGCGCCTTGACGATATCGGGCGCGTTTCCATCGAGCGCGCTGGCATATTGGCGGAAGAAGTTCGTGCCGATGCCGATGACGACGGCGAGCACCATGATCTTGATGCCGGCGCTGACGACATTGCCGAGCACGCGCTCGGCAAGGAAGCTGGTCCGGTTCCACAGCGCGAACGGCACCAGCACGAAACCAGCGAGTGTCGTCAGCTTGAACTCGATGATGGTCACGAAGACCTGGATCGCGAGGATGAAGAAGGCGAGCACGACCAGCGCCCAGGCGATCAGCAGGATGATGATCGATCCGAAATTGGTGAAGAACCCGACCGGCCCGGTCAGGCCGTTAATCTGCTGCAGGAGCGGCCACGCCGCTTCCCAGCCGGACTCGGCGAGCGTGCCCGGCTTGAGCAGGTCGGTTGCGCTGATCGTCCCGGCGCTGGCGGTGACGCCGGCGGCGGCGAACGACCGGAAGATGATCCCGGCGAGCGTTGAGAAACTGCTGATGATATAGGCAAAGGCGCCGACATAAAGGATCTTCTTGATGAAGCGCCCCATGACGTCCTGATCGCCGCCCAGCGCCCAGAACACGCCGGCGAGCGTCACATCGATGCCGATCAGCGTGGCCGCGAGGAAGTGGACGTCGCCGCCCAAGAGCCCGAAGCCGTTGTCGATATATTGCGTGAACGCAGCCACGAACCGATCGATGACGCTGAAGTCTTCCATGCTTGTGATCCAGTCGGCGGGAAAGGGGCCCCGCGAGGCGTGCGACGGGGAGCGGGCCGCACGCCTCGACGGGGTGTGACAGCGGGCCTTCGGGGGTGGACGCCCGCCATCACCATCGGCACCCCAAGGCTATTGCGGCGAATAGGCCTTGCCGTTGCCGATGAACTTTTGCGCCGCGGCGCGACCTTCCGCCTCGGCTTGCGCGCGGTTCGCGGCCTCGAGCGTCTGCGCGCGATATTGCGCGGCCATCATCTGCGAGATTTCGAGCTGCTGCTTGGCGACCAATGCGAGCAGCTGGTTGGTCGCCTGGCTGGCCTGAAGCTGGCCTTGCGCACTCTGGCTGCGCGCCGTGATCGCGGCGAGCGTATTGGCGTCGCTGGCGATTGCGCCGACGATGCCCGCCTGGACATCGACCGTGTTGGTGTAGGCGGCCATCGCCGCGTCGTAGCGCGATTTAGCCGCAGCAAGGCGTGCGTCGGTGCTGAGCGCTCCGCTCAGGCCCTGCGGGAAAAGCTGGTTGAACTGGCTGCCGGCATTCTCGACGCGAAAGCTGATGCCCCTGGCCTGGCGCATCAACTGCTCGATCTGGCTGACTGTCCGGGTTATCGCCTGCACCTCGGGGAAGTCGAGCCGCATCAGGTTCTTGGCCTGATTGGTCAGCATCGTCGCCTGGTTCTGGAGCTGCTGGATCTGGTTGTTGATCTGCTGCAGCTCGCGCGCGGCGGTGAGCAGGTTCTGGGAATAATTGCTTGGGTCGAAAACCGTGAACTGCGCGCGTGCCGGCGACGTGGCGAGCAGCGCCGGCCCCGCCAGCAACACCGGGGCGAGGCCGGAGAGAAGATAACGGACAATGTGCCGAGACATGGGATTTCCTTTCTGTTGGGAGTCAGCGACGGGAGGTGGATTCGTCGAGCAACAGGGCTGCCCAGCCGATCCCGGAAGCGGTGAGGAAGCGTGCGGCGAAATCGCCCCCGCCGTCGGCGAGAAGCGCATCGATGCGCTGCTGCGCGGCGGGATCGGAGGCGCCGCACAATGCGAGCGCGATGGGACCGAGACCCAGTTCGAACAATCGGTTACCGCGTGCCGACTGAAGGTAATAATGACGTTTGGGTGTCGCCCGCGCGACGAGCTCGATCTGGCGGTCGTTCAGTCCGAAACGCTCATAGGCAGCCTTGCCCTGGGGCTCGATCGCGCGCTCATTGGGCAGCAGGATGCGCTGCGGGCAGCTTTCGATGATCGCCGGCGCGATCGCGCTGTCGGCGATATCGGCAAGGCTCTGGGTCGCGAACAGGACAGCGACGTTCTTCTTCCGGAGCGTCTTCAGCCATTCGCGGATACGCGCCGCGAACAGCGGATGGTCGAGGAAGATCCAGGCCTCGTCGAGGATGAGCAGGGTCGGGCGACCGTCGAACCGCTCCTCGAGCCGGTGGAACAGATAGGTCAGGACCGGCGCGACCACGCCCGCCTCGGCCATCAGCGCCTCTGTCTCGAAACACTCGACAGAGGATAGCGTCAGATGTTGCTCTGCCGCGTCGAGCAGGCGGCCATAAGGCCCTTCGAGCGTATAGGCGCCGAGCGCCAGGCGCAGCGCGCTCGATTGGAGCAGCAGGGTCAATCCGGTAAGGGTGCGCTCCTCGACCGGCGCGGTCGCGAGACTGGTGAGCGCCGACCAGACGGAATCCTTGACCTCGGGTGTGACCGGGACCTTTTCGTGCGCGAGCAAGGCCGCGATCCATTCGGCCGCCCAGCTGCGCTCGTCATGCAGGTCGATCCGCGCGAGCGGCTGGAAGGCAAGCGTCTGGCGGTCGCCACCCGACAGGCCGAGCGCATGGTGCGCGCCGCCCATCGCCAGCACCGCGGCGCGCGCCGAATAGCCCTTGTCGAAGATATAGATCTGGGCGTCCGGATAGCGCCGGAACTGCAGCGCGATCAAAGCGAGCAAGACCGACTTGCCCGCGCCGGTCGGCCCCACGGCGAGCATGTGCCCGACATCGCCGACATGAGTGGAGAGCCGGAACGGGGTCGATCCCGAGGTCTGCGCCTGGAGCAAGGGCGGGCCGCCCAGATGCGCGTTCGCGACCGGCCCGGCCCAGATCGCCGACAGCGGCATGAGATGCGCGAGATTGAGCGTGTGGACGATCGGTTGACGGACATTGGCATAGACATGGCCGGGGAGCGACGAGAGCCACGCCTCCACCGCGTTCACGCCTTCGCGCTTCACCGTGAAGCCGAGCCCGTTGACGATCCGCTCGACCGTGCGGAGCTTGGCCTCGACCCGGGCGCGATCCGCGTCGCTGACCGTGATCGTCGTCGTGAGATAGCCGAACGCGACGTAATCGGCACCGAGCGCCTGCAGCGCCTGATCTGCATCGACCACCTTGTTGTCGGCATCGCTGTCGAGCAGTTGCGCGGGCTGATTGTACATGACCTCGCGCAGCAACGCCGAGATCGACTTGCGCTTGTTGAACCATTGGCGACGGATGCGCGTCAGCGTTTTGGTCGCGTCCCCCCGGTCAAGCGCGATGAAGCGCGTCATTCAGCGGAACCCGAAATCGGCGGCGTTGAGCCCATCGAGGATGCCGGGCCGGCTCATATTGGGGAAGCCGAGCAAGGTGATGGTGCGCAGATGCCGATCGCCGAGCCGCGGCTCGAGCCCGCCGGTCAATGGTGTGTCGACCAGCAGCGCATCGAGATACATCGGCGTCTCGGGCACTGCGACCGTCTGCCGGTGCGGCGAGATGCAATTGTGCAGATAAGTCAGCGTCTCCTGGCAAGAGAGCGCGCGGATCTCGGGCATGAAGCCCGCGAACAGGTCGAGCACGCGCTCGGTCTCCGCGACGAACGCGGCCAGGCTCGCCCGCCAGTCGCGCGCGGTCGGCGCCTCGCTTTCGACGAGCTTGCGTCCCGCCGCCTCGCTCGCATCCGCCGGGGGCAGAAACACGAGAGTCAGAAAATACTGGCTTTCGTAATGGGCGCCTTCGGCCTCGAACGCCGCACGGCGTTCCTCGTCGACCAGCGCGGAGACGCGATCGGGAAAGTCCCCTGCCGGATAGTGCAGTGCCTCGACGCGCTCGGACTCGAAGAACAATGCCCAACCGGTGCCGAAGCGCTTGAGGACATTGTTGGCGCGCGCACAGGCGCCGACCAGTTCGGCCTCGGTCGCGCTTTCGAGATCGGGGCCACGGAACGCCAGGGTCCGCTGGAAGCTGCCGTCCTTGTTGAGGATGACGCCCGGCGCGACCAACGCCGCCCAGGGCAGATGATCGGCGAGCCGGTCGGCGCGCTGGCGATATTCGTGAAGCGCTAGCATGAAAAATGACTCCGCTGACGCAGATGACGCAGGAGGATCGGCGCGAAATCGGGATCCCGCCTGGCGGCCGCCACAGCGATGCTGTGGCCGACCGCCCAGAGGACGAGCCCGGCCAGCCATTGCTGCAGACCAAGCCCGACCGCGGCGGCGACCGTGCCAATGACGATCGCAAGACCGCGGGGCGCGCCACCCAGCAGGATCGGCTGGCCGAGGCTCACGTGGATCGGCGCCTCGAATCCGTCGATATGATGCCCAGTGCCGAGCATCACACCAAAGCTCCCCCGCCGAAGCTGAAGAAGGACAGGAAGAAGGACGAGGCGGCGAACGCGATCGACAGGCCGAAGACGATCTGGATGAGCCGCCGGAACCCGCCCGACGTCTCGCCGAAGGCGAGCGACAGGCCGGTAGTGATGATGACCATCACCGCGATGATCTTGGCGACCGGCCCCTGAACCGATTCCAGTACCTGCTGGAGCGGCTGTTCCCAAGGCATGCCGGAACCACTGGCGAAAGCTGGCGAGGCGAAGCCAAGGCCAAGACCGAATATGAGGCTCGTCTTCGCGATCCGGTGACGACGGCAGGCAGGCAACAGGGTCATGGTCATTCTCCTTTTGGGGGTGCGAAAGGCTGCGAGAGGTCGATCACGGCGTAGCCGCCTTGCGCGTCGAGCCCGGCGACGCGGGCGATCGTCTCGACGCGGCGCGATGCGCCGCGCCCGGCGATGAACACGACCATGTCGATCGCATCGGCGATCAGGCGCCGCGGCACGGTCACGACCGCCTCCTGGATCAGCTGTTCGACCCTGAGCAGCGCGGAAGCGGCGCTGTTGGCATGGACGGTCGCGATGCCGCCGGGATGGCCGGTGTTCCACGCTTTGAGCATGTCGAGCGCCTCACCGCCGCGCACTTCGCCGACGATGATGCGGTCGGGCCGCAACCGCAGCGTCGAGCGGACGAGATCGGCCATGGTCACGCTGCCAGGACGCGTGCGCAGCGCGACCGTATCGGCCGCCGGCGATTGCAGCTCGCGCGTATCCTCGATCAGGAGGATGCGCTCGTCGAGATGCGCCATCTCGGCAAGCAGCGCATTGGCGAGCGTGGTCTTGCCCGAGCTGGTGCCGCCCGCCACCAGGATGTTGCGGCGCTCGACGACGGCGAGCGACAGCAACCGCGCGGCGTCCGCCGACATGATGCCGTCGGTCACATAGTCCATCAGCGTGTAGAGGCGCGTCGCCGGCTTGCGGATCGAAAAGCAGGGCGCGAGGCTGACGGGCGGCAGCACGCCTTCGAACCGCTCGCCCGCCCCCTGCCCATGCGGCGGCAGCTCGGCCGAGACGATCGGCGCGCCGGCATGGACTTCGGCCCGCGCATGGCTGGCGACCAACCGGATGATGCGCTCGACCTGGGCAGGGTCGAACCGCATTCCGGTATCGCTGCGGCCCTCGCCCAGCCGGTCGAGCCGGAGCGCGCCATCGGGGTTGATCATCACCTCGATGACGAACGGATCGGCGAGCGCGGCGGCGATCGCCGGCCCCATCGCCGAGCGCAGCATCGCGCGGCGCCGGCCCTCCGATACAGAGTTGGCGGCGGCGCTCACGACGCGTCCTCCTGAGGATCGTTCCTGCCGAACGTCCGCTTGCCGCTGGCGACCTGGCGCGACAGCTGCCCGATGAATTGCTCGAACCGCGCCATGCCGACCGCGAAGGCGGCGGTGTCGGCCTCGGGCAACGGCGCGGTGACGAGCAGCTGGTAGCAGACGAACAAGGCGACGCTTTCGAGCAGCACATGGAGATCGCGCCGGACGAGCCCGAGCTCGCGCGACAGACGGTCGAGCCGCGCCTTGAACAGGTCGTCGATCTCCTTGGTGCCCTGGCGCGCGAGCCAGGCGCGAACCGCGTCGTTGACCAGCCGCGACTTGTTGCCGCCCGGGCGCGAGGCGAGCGATTCGAGCGCGTCGCTCAACTCGCGGTCGATATAGAGGTTCTGACGGACCTTCATGATCCCAGGCCCGGAATGAGGTCGCGGTCGGCGCCTTCGGTGACCCCGTAGCCGCGCACAGCCGGCGTCAGGGCGCGGGCCTGGTCCATGGCACGGCCGTCGGCCGGGACATTGTCCTCGTCGTCGAGGGCGGCCTGGACGGAGGGATCGGCATCTTTGGAGCGCGGCGGCGTTTCCTCGGCCAGGCCGGGATGGCGCTGCTGCTGCATGCCGCCATCCTCCTCGCCGCCTGTCACGTCGTCGGCGCGGGCGAGCCGGGCGTCGGGCAGCCGCGCGAAGCGTCCCCAATCGTTCGAGCGCGGCGCCGGCTGATCGGCGTAGCCGTCATCCGCGAGCGCCGGCGGCGGCGCGACGCGGTCGCGGAAATTGCGGTCCTCGAAATAGCGCAGCTTGGTCGCGCGGATCGGCGGCAGGCCGGAGACCAGCACCAGCTCGTCGCTCGCCGGAAGCTGCATCACCTCGCCCGGGGTCAACAGCGCGCGTGCGGTCTCCTGGCGGCTGACCATGACATGGGCGAGCCAGGGCGCGAGCCGATGCCCGGCATAGTTGCGCATCGCGCGCTGCTCGGTGGCGGTGCCGAGCGCGTCCGAGATGCGCTTCGCGGTGCGCTCGTCATTGGTCGCGAACGCGACGCGGACATGGCAATTGTCGAGGATCGCATTGTGCTCGCCATACGCCTTCTCGATCTGGTTGAGCGACTGCGCGATCAGGAAAGCACGGATGCCATAGCCGGCCATGAAGGCAAGACTTGTCTCGAAGAAATCGAGCCGGCCGAGCGCCGGGAACTCGTCGAGCATCAGCAGCAGCTGGTGGCGGCGCGTGCCTTCCCGGCCCGCATCGAGCCGCTCGGTCAGTCGACGGCCGATCTGGTTGAGGACGAGGCGCACCAGCGGCTTGGTCCGGCTGATGTCCGACGGCGGAATGACGAGATAGAGCGAGACAGGGCGCTTGCCCTCGATCAGGTCGGCGATCCGCCAATCGCAGCGGGACGTGACGTCGGCGACGGTCGGATCGCGGTATAGCCCCAGAAACGACATCGCGGTCGACAGCACGCCGGAGCGTTCGTTCTCGCTCTTGTTGAGCAGTTCGCGCGCGGCCGACGCGACAACCGGATGAACTCTCGGTGCGTCGACCGTGCCGAGATGATTGGTCGACATCATCCGGCGAAGCGTCGCGACGAAGCTGCGCTGCGGATCGGACAAGAAGGTCGCGACGCGGGCGAGCGTCTTCTCTTCTTCCGCGTACAAGATGTGAAGGATCGCGCCTACCAGTAAGGAATGGCTGGTCTTTTCCCAATGATTGCGGCGTTCGAGGGCGCCTTCGGGATCGACCAGGATATCGGCGATGTTCTGGACATCGCGCACTTCGTCGGCGCCGCGACGTACCTCGAGCAGCGGATTGTAGCGTGCCGAGCGCGAGTCGGTCGGGTTGAACAGCAGGCAATGCGAGAAGCGTGAGCGCCAGCCGGCGGTCAGCGTCCAATTCTCGCCCTTGATGTCGTGGATGACGGCCGAGCCGGTCCAGGACAAAAGCGTTGGTACGACCAGGCCGACGCCCTTGCCCGAGCGGGTCGGTGCGAACGCCATAACATGCTCGGGACCGTCATGGCGCAGATAGCGCCCGCCAAGCCGCCCGAGCAGCACGCCGCGGTCGCGGTGCAGCCCTGCCCGCTCGATTTCGTGTGCACTCGCCCAGCGCGCCGAGCCATAAGTGGTGACATTGCCGCGCTGACGCGCGCGCCACAGCGAACCGAGCACCGCCGCTCCGCACCCAAGGAACCCCGAGGCGCCAGCCAGCATGCCTGCCTTGTCGAAGACGTGTGGCGCGTAAGCGTCATAGTGGTACCACCACCAGAACAGCGCCCATGGCCGATAGAGCGGAACGTGGCCGACGATCAGCCACGGCGTCCCCAATTCGGGTTGGTAGGCCAGCATGGCTGCCGCCCATTGGGTGGCGGCACATAGCCCCGCGAGAACGATCGCGAAGACGATGAGGATCTGGCCGATCAGCAGCTTGGTGGGTGTCACGAACAGGCTCCCGCCGGGACGATTCCCGACGGCGGAAGACTCCCGCAAAGCGCCTCGAAACTACACGGCGCTGAGCAGCGCTGTGCGGGCTGTTGCGGCTATCAGGCAGAGTTCCCATCACCTAGACAAAGCCGACAAGCGACGCGTCGCGGTGGCCCATGCACACCGTCCGGCGCCAGACCCGGCGCCACTTTTCGGCCGAGGACCAGATTCGCATCGTGCTCGAAGCCCAGCGTGGCGATCACAGCAGTGCCGAGCTGTGCCGCAAGGAGGGCATCGCCCAGAGCCGTACGCCCGCAAGAGATACGGTTTCGTAACACCCGCGTTAGGCGCCGCACCGTTTGTAACTTTCGTCCGCCCCTTCTGCCGGCATCCTGTTGTTTGACATGCAAGACAAACAACGGGGGAGGAAAAAATGGTCGCAACACGGCAATTGCCGATTGGCATGATGGTCCTCGTTCTGTCCGTCGCGCCCGCAATGGCCCATGCGGATTCGGTCTCGTCCGCGCCGGAAGACCAATCCCAGCCCAAGCGGCGACCAGCACCTTCGTCCGCCACTGACGAGGCGCAAACCGGCGACATCGTCGTGACGGCCTCGACGCTCGACCTGCTCGGTGCCGCACGGACGTCCAGCCAGGGGTCGATCACGCGCCAGGAGATCGAGCGGCGCCCGGTCTACCGCACCGGGCAATTGCTGGAGACGGTGCCAGGGCTGACCGTCACCGCGCATAGCGGCGAGGGCAAGGCGAACCAGTATTTGCTGCGCGGCTTCAATCTCGACCACGGCACCGACTTTGCCACCTTTGTCGATGGAATGCCGGTCAACCAGCGCACCCATGCGCATGGACAGGGCTATACCGACCTCAACTTCCTGCTGCCCGAACTGGTGGGCGGGATCGATTTCACCAAGGGCACCTATTTCGCGACGGCCGGAGATTTCTCCGCCGTCGGGTCGGCGCACCTTGGCATCGTCGATACGCTACGGCCAACCGTGTCGCTGGGGGCAGGCACGGTCGGGGACCGGCGCCTGTTCGCGGGCGGATCGATCCGCGTCGGCGGCGGTATGTTGCTCGGCGCGGGCGAGATTTTCCATCTCGATGGTCCCTGGGACCATCCCGATGACTTTCGCCGCTACAATGGTGTGCTGCGGTGGAGCACGGGCAGCGCCACCGACGGGATGTCGCTCACCGCGATGGGCTATAGCGGCCATTGGAACGCGACCACGGACCAGCCTAGCCGTGCGGTCGACCAAGGATTGATCGGCCGGTTCGGCACCCTCGATCCGAGCGATGGGGGTCGTTCGTTCCGCTATTCGCTGTCGGCGCGAGGCGCGGCAAGGCTCGGCAACTGGCAGCTGCACGCGAATCTGTATGCCGTCCGTCAGCTTCTAACCCTGTGGAGCAACTTCACCCATTATCTCGACGATCCTCAACGCGGGGATCAGCATGCGCAGAACGACCGGCGCTGGATCCTCGGCGGCGAATTGGCGGTATCGCGCACTGTTGCGTTAGGGCGCACCCAGCACGCCGTGCGGCTGGGCATCCAGTCGCGCTACGACGCGATCCGGGTCGATCTCGCCCATACCGAACGCCGCGCACGGCTCTCGCTCGATCGCGACGACCTTGTCGACGAGGCGAGCATCGCCGCCTTCGCCGAGGATGAGATACGCTGGGCGCCCTGGCTGCGGACCACGATCGGGCTGCGCATCGATCATTTCGGCGTTCGTGACGCCAATCTTCTCGATGCGACGATCCAGCGAGAGAGCGCCTCGCTGCTTCAACCCAAAGGCAGTCTGGTACTAGGCCCATGGGCGAGGACTGAATTCTATCTCGCCGCGGGTCGGGGTTTCCATTCGAACGACGGTCGCGCCGGCCCGATGGCGACAGACGAAGGTACGCTGAGGTTGGGCCGCCCGCCCCTGCTGGTCCGTGCGGACAGCGTCGAGGCGGGGGTTCGCAGCAACCTGATCCCCGGCCTGACCCTCGCGGCGACCGCGTTCCAGATCGATTTCGCGTCCGAGCTGACCTATGACGCGGATAACGGCCAGACCGTAGCGGGACGACCAAGCCGGCGGCGCGGCTTCGAATTCAGCGGCCAATATCGGCCGCTCCGCTGGCTGGAGCTGAATGCCAATCTGGCGTTCAGCCGTTCGCGCTATCGCGATGGCGCACCAGCATCGCGATACATCGAGGACGCGCCCGACTTCATCGGCTCCGCAGGTCTCTCGATCAGCAACCTCGGACGCTTGTCCGGAGCGCTCGTGTGGCGTGCGCTCGGTGCTCATCCCCTGGTGGACGACAATCGCATCCGCTCACCCGGCTATAGCGAGCTCAACGCCAATATCAGCTTTCGCCTGACGCCCCGGCTCGACCTGCGCGCCGACCTCTACAATGTCGCCAACAGCCGACAGAACGCCGCCGACTATTTTTATACGACAAGGCTTCCTGGCGAGCCGGCACAAGGGGTCGACGATCTCCAATTTCATCCGCTCGAACCGCGCTCGCTGCGTCTGACCATGACCGCCACCTGGTGACGTCGCTGTTGCCGTATCGAACCGTTTCAGAATGTCGGCCGGCCGCCATGGCCATTAGCGTCGGTCGCGACAGGGTGCGAGCGCAAGCGATGGCCCGATCGACTAGGGAGAAACTGAGAGATGTCCGTCGAAACAATCAGCGACTGGCTTTACCAAACGACGTTCAGCACGACGCTACGCGACACCGACTGGGTCATTCCCACCGTGCAAAGCATCCATATCCTGGCGATCGGGGTGGTGTTCGGTTCGGCGCTGATCTCCGACCTGCGGCTGGCGGGCGTGTTGGCAACAGAAGAAACGCCGGCCACGGTCGTCCGTCGCTATCTGCCCTGGATGTGGACGGCACTGGCCGTCCTGCTGCTCACCGGGCTGCTCATGGTGCTGGCGGAACCGGGCCGCACATTAGGCAATGCAGTTTTCTGGAGCAAGATGGCGCTGGTCCTGGTGGCATTCACGCTCACCCTTTTCTTCCGCAGGCCCCTGCTCGACCCCGCGTTCGAGGCCGAACATGCGCGCTGGCGAGAGGCGATCAAGCCGGCTTCATGGCTGTCGCTGGCAGTCTGGGTCGCCGTGATCTTCTGTGGTCGTTGGATTGCTTACGCCTGAGCGCTCTCGCTCCGCATTTACCCCGGCTACGCACTTTATGGAAGGAGGGCCGACCGTGACCCTAGATATGTTGCTGCAGCAGATTTACGATTTGCAGCTTTCCGCGGCGATCCGCGAGAACAACAACGCCTTTCCGTGGATCGAATCCTTCCACGTCCTCGCAATCGTCGCCGTATTCGGCACGATCAGTATCGTCGACCTGCGGCTGCTCGGCTATCGGTCCCACCGGCGTGGGGCGCGCCAGCTGATCATCGACCTCCTGCCCTTCACCTGGGGCGCCTTCGCGCTGGCGGTGGCGACCGGTCTGCTGATGTTCGCGTCGAACGCGGTCGCTTATGCTCACAACGCCCAGTTCCAATGGAAGATGCTGGCGATCCTTGCTGCTGGCCTCAACATGGTCTTCTTCCACATGACGGCGCACCGGCGGATCGTCGACTGGGACGAGGGCCTCCCCCCACCGCGCGCCGCGCGAATCGCGGGAGCCACGTCGCTGGCGCTCTGGATACTTGTGATCGTCCTCGGTCGTTGGATCGGATTTACCCTTTCGATCTTCGGGTGAGCGGGCGCGGCGCGGTCCGGAATGAACGCCGCGTCGTTACAATGCGACTGTAACAGTTTCGCAACCGCAATCTCCACCGCCCCGCCGCCTCGCCTGTTACACGGAAAATCCATCGGGAAGCCGAGGCCGACGCACGGCACCATTTCAGCATTTCGACCTTCCCAAAGGCAGGGGTCCGGCTCGGAAGACCCGCATAAGGATCAGGAGAATCTTAAATGAAGACATCCGCAAAGCTGGTACTGGCACTCGGGCTCAGTCTCGGCACAGTGCCACCCGCTGCTGCGCATCATTCGTTCGCAATGTTCGACCAGACCAAGCAGGTCGCGCTCAAAAGTGTGACGGTCACGCGCTTCGAATGGACCAATCCGCATTCGTTCGTGATCGTGAAGGACAATGGGACGATCTACACGCTCGAATGCAGCAGCCCCAATCTGATGACTCATCAAGGGTGGAAATATAATAGCCTAAAGACCGGTGATCAGGTCAACATCGTCTTCTATCCGCTTCGCAACGGCAAACCGGGCGGAATGCTCAAGACGGTGGTGCTGCCCAACGGCACGACCCTGAGCGCATGGTGACGCCCAACCGCTCGTCGCCGTCATGGCTCCACCATGCCGGAAGCCGGTCAATTGCTGCCGCCGGAATTCTCCTCGCTGCGGCGCTCGCCGGTTGCGGCTCGCAGAGCGACAAGGCCTCGGATCGCGACACGATCCCCGTTTCGAGCGCTACAGCGGGAACATCGATCAAGCCGGTCGCGTCGATCAAGGAGTTGATGGATTCCATCGTCGATCCGTCGGCCGACGGCCTGTGGGATTCGGTCGCCACGATCTCGTCAGAGAACGGCGTCGATCGGCACGAGCCGCGTACCGAGGCCGAATGGCAGGCAGTACGGCGCCATGCCGTGACGCTGGCGGAGGCCATGAATCTCGTGATGATCGAGGGGCGGCGCGCCGCCCCGCCCGGCACCAGACCCAATCTCGGAGAGTTGACGCCCGCGAAGATCGACGCGCTGATCGCCGTCAACCGCGACGAGTTCGACCAATTCGCCACGAGCGCCCGCGACGAGGCGGTGAACGCGCTCGCTGCAATCGATCGCAAGGACGCCAAGGCATTGTTCAAGATAGGCGGCGATATCGATCAGCGGTGCGAGGCGTGCCACACCACCTTCTGGTATCCGGCCTCGACGCTCGGCCCCTCGCCCACCCCCTCGCAGGGACACTGACATGGAGCGCATCATGACTGCCCTCAGGATCATCGTCGTCACACTTGCCAGCCTAACGGCGGCGATCGCCATGCCCATCGCCGCGGCGGCCCAGACGACTACCGCACCCGACATCACCGGCATATGGGAACGCTATCCCGATCCATTCGCCAGCGACGCCAGTGTGTTCATGGACCTGCCGGTGCCCGAGGGCGGTCCGGACCTCAAGGAGCCCTATGCCAGCGCTTGGAAGGCACAGCGCGCCAAACGGCTCGCGGCGCTGAAGGCCGGGAAGCCGCTGGTTGATTCCAGCACGCTCTGCTTACCCGAGGGGATGCCGACCATCATGGGGGCGATCTTTCCCATCGAGATCCTCCAGACGCCGCGCCAAGTCACGGTGCTCGCGGAGTTCCTGACGCAGACGCGGCGCATCTATCTGGACAAGCCAATGCCGCCGGTCGAGGAAATCGCGCCATCCTATTACGGCTTCTCTTCAGGCCATTGGAGCGGCGACACGCTGGACGTCATCACCCGCGGCGTCCGCAAGGAGGTCGAGTTCTTCGAGATACCGCACAGCGATCAGATGACGATCACCGAGCACCTTCGATTGGTCGGACCCAAGCTCCTCGAGAACAAGGTGGTGATCGACGACCCTGCCTATCTGAAGAAACCCTATGCTTTCACCATCGGTTATCGGCGCAAGGACGATTACCGCATTATGGAGTATATCTGCGACGCCAAGAAGGACCTGATCAGCCCGGACGGCACGGTTTCGATGAAGGTCGAAGACGATAAGCGGTAATGTCTAGCCAGGCCCGGCAACATGATCACGCCCGTCGTTTCCGAGCGGGCGCGCGACTTGAAGGGTGGTGCTGACGTTCAGGGTGCCCGACGTACGCACTTCGTATAGCGCTTCGAACCCCGCGCTGCCCCCAACTCGCTGCGCCAGCTGATCGAGCTGGTCGCGCTGCGACGCCAGATCGACCATCCGCGATAGCGCGGTATCGGTCATGCCCGCCACGACCAGCATCGGCCGGCCATAAGGCCCTGGCATCCGCGCCAGATAACCATAGTCATAAGTGTAGGGCGCGCTGCGAGCGGTCGCAGAATTGTCCGCCGAAGGTTCGGCCCCGGCGATATAGTGTTTACCCGAGGCCCGGTCGATCAGTTCGACCGCGGACGCGCCTGGCTCGAAGCCGGAGGCGCGGAGCATCGCCGCTTTGAGCGGCCCCATGTCGTCCAACAGGCCGATATAGACGATATCGCTGCCCTGCGGCGCCGCATCCCCCAGTCGCGATACCGGCACCGCCACGGGCACGCCGCCTTGGGGACGCAGCATCTGGATCAATGGCAACATCGTCCATAGCGCATCGGCGGTCTCCGCCGACATGTAATGGATGTCGAGATCGTAGAAACGATAGAATTCCTGGGGATGGGCGACCAGATAGGTGTCGAGGTCCTGCCGCGACCCGATGCCCGGCTGCATGATCAAGCGCTTGACGTCCTTGCGATTCTCGGTCTCGGCGAAGAGATAGGAATCGCCGGTCGCCACGATGATCGGATTTCCGCTTGTGGAGAGCGGCCGCCAGAAGAGCGCGCTGGCGAGCGGCGATGGTTTGTCGGCACGCCGGTTGGGGATCAGCGTCCACATGCTCCACACGAATGCGGCGATCACCGCGAGCACCGCCGCGATCCACCAGGGATCGACCGGCCAACGGCGCCACCAGGCGGGCTCGGCGCCAGCGGGCCCGCGGTCCGGCCCGTCGACGAGAATGACGCGATATTCGCCGCTGGGAATCGCGAGGCGCGGCCCTTCGCGGCTCGCATAGAAATCGTCGAGGCGCTTGCGCAGACGGTGAACGTGGACGCGCACCGTCGAGTCCTGCGACGTATCGAACGCGCCCTCTTTTCCGAACACCGCCAGGGCGATCTCGATCTCTTTCGGCGCGCGCGAGGCACGCGACCGTTCGAGCAAATAGTCGAATAACTGGACAAAATTGCCCGATCGACTCTCCGTCAACGCCGCGCGGAAACGCTCCGCCTCAATGCCGATTCGGTCATCAGTCGCGCGCTCGGCAGGCGCAGAAGGCGGGGTAACATTCAATGCTGTAACGGTTTCGAACAGTTCACAATCCTCGCTCTCCGTTCACATTATGCAATTAATGCTGCCATATAATGGCCTTCGTTGCAAATACACAACAAGTGTCCGAGATGCGGCGGCGACAAGGGGGCAAGGTGCGGAGCACCACCCCAACACATCAGCAACATGGACTCTCGGTCCCGGTTTTCCGTGTTGTTACCAGGGAGGACAAAAAATGGTGGACATACGCAAGCTCTGTAACCGCACGCCGCGGCAAAAGATGGGTGTCAAAAGCTTTCTGGCGATCGTCATGACGACAACCGCGCTGCCGGTTGCGGCCCAGACCAGCTCCCCCTCACCATCCGCCGGCCAAGCGGGCCAAACCGGAAGGACGAATGCAACCCGCCAGGCCCAGCCCGCCCCAACGATCCAGGGGCAGGATCAGAGCGGCGACATTGTCGTCACCTCGACCCGCCAGTCGCAGGTGCTTAGCCGGGTGGCGCTCAGCATTGTCGCGAAAGATCAAGCGGCGCTGGACAAGCAGGGCGTTCGCTCGATCGCCGATATCGCGCGCGTGACCCCCAGCATCACATTCGGTCAGTCGGCGCTCTATTATGGTACCGGACAGAGCGTCATCGCGATCCGTGGCGTGCAATCCGATTCGGGGATCCCGACGACCGGCGTCTATATCGACGACACTCCTATCCAGACCCGCACCGGGGTCAGCCCGTCGCTCACCAACGCCTACCCGCAGGTTTTCGACCTCGAGCGACTCGAGGTGCTGCGCGGACCTCAGGGCACGCTGTTCGGGACCGGCTCGGTGGGCGGCGCGATCCGGTTCATCACGCCCGACCCGTCCTATGACGACGTTCATGTCTATGCGCGCAGCGAGATCGCCGGCACCCAGAACGGCGCGCCGAGCTACGAAGCGGGTGTCGCCGTTGGCGCGCCGATCGTCGAGGACCAGTTGGGATTTCGCGCCAGCGTCTGGTATCGCCACGACGGCGGCTATCTCGACCGGCTCGAGCGCTATTCGAAGAGGCTGGTCGAGAAGGACATCAATCACCAGGACAGCCTCTCGGGCCGCGTCGCCCTCGGCTGGAAAGTCACCGACACGCTGACGCTGACGCCGTCGCTGTTTTTCCAGCGGCTAAGCATCGCCGATGGCTCTCGCTATGAGCTCGCCACGTCCGATCCGGCGCGTGAGCAGTTCCGCACCAGCCTGTCGAAATTGCCCGAGAGCCATCATGACACTTTCTATCTGCCCGCGCTCAAGATGAACCTCGATCTCGGCAGCATGAGCTTGGTGTCGAACTCCTCCTATTTTACGCGGACGACCGACACGGTAAGCGACGACACCACGCTGAGCCTAGCGGTGTTCGGCGGCTATTCGGGGCCCTTCCCGGCCGGGTTCGAGAATTATCTGTCGGGGACCCGGTCGCGAACCCGCCAGGCCGCATTCACCCAGGAACTGCGGCTGCAGAACGCCAATCCCAACGATCGTTTCAACTGGGTCGCCGGACTATTCTATTCGAACACCACCGTGCGCGACGTGTTCAACTCGTTCGACCCGCAATTGCTCGATGTGCTCAATCTCGGCCAATCGCTGGCAGGTCAGCCACCGTTTGCATCGATCGCCGATGCGTTCGGCACCGGCCTCTATCAGGGGCAATACAGCAACGCGGCGCGCAATACGCACCGGGACAAGCAATACGCTGCCTTCGCGCAGATCGATTACACGATCGTGCCGCGGCTGAAAGTAACGGTCGGATTGCGCTACACCCATGCCGATTATGTCTATGACGGTTTTATCGCCGGGCCGCTCTACGCCACCGACGGCACGAGCAACCGGCTGAATGTGAAGGGCGATCCGGTTACGCCCAAGGTCGGCCTCGCCTTCCAGGCGAATCGCGACAACCTGTTCTATCTGAACGCAGCCAAGGGGGTGCGCGGCAGCGGCATCTCACCACCCGTCGGGGCGAGCTGCGCCAGCGACGCAGCGGCGATCGGGTTCGATCCCCTCTCCCCGCAGAACGTCCGGCCCGACACGATCTGGAGCTACGAGGCAGGCACGAAAAATCGTCTGTTCGGCGGGCGATTGACGATCGACGCATCGGTCTACCATGTCGATTGGAAGCAGGTGCAAACGCTGTTCGCGTTGCCCAAATGCCAGCTCTACACCACACTGAATCTCGGCAATGCCAAGATCGATGGGTTCGATGTCGCGCTCGGCCTGCGTCCAGCCCGGGGCCTGACGATCGGTGCATCGGTGTCCTATACGAACGCCCGGTATACCTCGAATGTCCCGGGCCCGGACGGCACGACCATCCGCCGCGCGGGCGAGCCGTTGAGCGGCGCGCCCTGGTCGGTCCAGATCAACGGCGAATATGCCCGCAAGCTGGACAGCGCCGAGCTATATGGCCGTGCCGATTTCTCCTACAGCAGCCATAACGACAAGCCGCTCGATCTGGCCTCGCCGCTGGTCGACCCCAACCTGCCGCGACCGCCCGCCTGGTCGCAACTCGATCTTCGCGCCGGCGTCCGATTCGACCAGCTCGATCTCAGTCTGTTCGTCAACAATGTAACGAACAGTCATCCGGTGCTGAGCCTCTATCACGATTCGCTCGACTCGGTCTGGTATCGCGCCGGCACACTGCGCCCGCGCACGATCGGCTTCACCGCGACCTTGCGCCGATGAACCGCAGCACGCCCTGGCGTCTTTTTCCGTGGGAACGAGATCAATGAACCACTCCTGGTGGCGTTACGCCCTTCTGCTCGCCTTCAGCGCATGGTCGGTGCCGGTGCTGGCCGACACGCCGAACATCAGCGGGATATGGAACCGCTATCCGCCCTATGCGGATACATTTTCCAATCAGCCCGATCCGCCCGAACTGGCGCTCGTCGAGCCGCCGCTGCGTGAACCCTATCTAACCGAGTGGCGGGCCTTTCGGAAGAAGCGCGAGGATGCCGATGCTGCCGGCAAGCCGCTGCCGACGCCCAGTTCGATGTGCAAGCCGGAGGGAATGCCCGGCATCATGGGCGCGCACTACGCGCTGCAGATCCTCCAGGATCCGGACGTCCGCCAGATCACCGTGCTCGCCGAATTCATGTCACAGATCCGCCGCATCTACCTGGGCGAGGCGATGCCGCCGCGCGGTGATGTCGATCCGGGCTATTTCGGTCGCTCGGTCGCGAAATGGAGCGGTGACACGCTCGCGGTCACCACACGGGGAATTCGGGAAGATGTCCTTTATGAGGATATTCCGCACTCTGATGACATGCAGATCACCGAGCACATCTACCTGAAAAATAATGATATTCTTGTCGATGATTTTACGATCGAGGATCCGAAATTCCTGACCCGGCCCTATCGCTTCACCTTTTCTTACAAGCGTGAGCCGGCTTCGTACAAGATCGGTGAATATGTCTGCGACAATCAGCACGCGAGCGTCGGCGCCGACGGCAGCCTCGATATGCAATTGGAAGATGCGCCTGTACCCGCCAAGCCCGCAGCCAAGGCACATTAGGACGATGACCGATCTCGCCCGCCCGGCCGGCGGCATTCGCGCCGTTGTCACCTGCGTGATCGCGGCGCTGTTCCTCGCCGCCTCGCCGATACCGCTCTACGCTGAAGTGCCGGCAATGCCCGTCGCGACACCTGTGCCGCCGAGCAGTCAGCTTCCCCTTTCCTCGGCACGCCGCGCCGACAATCCGGGAACGGAATATGCCGATCTCGCCCGCGCCGGTTATGTCGAGGAGGAATATTATCTCTCGGGCATCGCGCCGGCTATTACGGCCGAGGGTAAGGTTTTATTCTCCCTGCCCTATATCACACGCATCTTGGTCCGCCGTCCGAAGGATCCGGCGAGATTCAACGGGACCGTCGTGATCGAACCGTTCAGCTGGATCGGCGAGCGGGGGGCGGGTTGGATCCTGACCCGCGACTACCTGCTGCGCCGGGGCTATGCGTTCGTCGGCTACACGCTGTCGATCAACAAGCCGGCAAGCGATCCCAAGACCCGCACCGATCCCGAGTGGCAGCCCGATCCGGAACCCGCCAACCTCAATTTCGATTTCATGCGCCATTTCGACTATGCGCGCTATGCGCCACTTGGCAGCTATTATGATCCGACGCGATTCCAGCGCGGAGGTCATGCCGATCCCTTCGTCCCGCAATCACAGGGTATCGGCGCCCAACTCGCATTATTGTTGAAATCGAACCGGGAAGACGGGCCGCTGGCGGGGCTCAAGGTCGAGCGGGTCTATGTGAACAGTTGGGCAGTCACCGCGCAGGTTTGGATGGATTATCTCGACCAGGGACGACACCAGCAATGGCGCATGCCCGATGGTCGGCCGCTGATCGATGCCTATATGACCGGCAAAATGTCGTTCGGCGAGGTCGGCGGCGATGCCATTCGTGTGCCGCGCCGAATGCCGGCAGACGCCCCGTTTGTCACCGTCTATAGCGAATCGGAAGCGATGCATGATGCGATCGAGGGTATCGCGTTGCCGGCGGACAGCGATACGCCGCGGCTGCGTTATTACGAGGTCACCGGCATGCCCCATCTGCGTCTGGCCGATCTCGGGACGGAGGAAGTCGAAACACTGCCGTCGGACATCGGCAAACAGGACGATCCGCGGTGCCGGACACTCTATGACGAGCCGTCCGAAATGGTGGTCTCGGCGCTGCTCGACGCGATGGATCGCTGGGTCCGCGATGGCAAACCGATGCCGCATGCGCCGCGGATCGCACGGCGCGGCAAAGGCGTGGCGCGGGATGCGAGGACGGGCAATATGATGGGCGGCGTCCGGCCGCCATGGATAGCCGTTCCGGCCGCTGCTTATATGACCGATCAGGAAACCGGTTGCGGCATGATCTACGACACGAAGTGGGTGTATGACCGCGCCCGGTTGCGCCGGCTCTACGGCACCTATCGTGCCTACGCCCGCCGGTTCGATGCGGCGAAGAAGGAGGCAGTCGCCCAAGGCTTTCTGCTGCCCACAGACGCCAGGAGGCTTGCGCCGGTCGCGCGGCCGAGCGACTTCTAGCCGATGCCCGATGCCCGATGGCGCAGGCGCCGATCATGATGAACATTGCGAGTCTGCGAGGCCGTGAATGAACCCCGAAGTCGCAGCATTGGCTGCCTTCTTTCGCTACGATTTCGATCGCGTGAGACGGCGGATCCACATGCGCTACACCGGGTTTTGGAGCGCAGACGTGGCGCATGATGTATTGAACGCGTTTCGGGCAGCGTTGCTAACGGCGCGTGCCGACGTGCGGCCCCTCACGCTGCTGGATGATTGCCGCGACTGGCAACCGCAATCGCGGGACGTGAATGAAATTGCCAAGCGGTTCGTCGACATCTGTCGTGACTTCAAGATACAGCGCAACGCCATGATCATCCCCAGTGTGCTGATCCAGATGCAGGTGCGCAGGACACTGGCAAACTTCGATGAATGCGAGATATTCGGGACTTACGAAGAGGCGGACAGATGGCTTGCCGAGGTGGAACCCGGCGCGCAGGAATGACCCGCCGGCAACTTGGGCCATGCCGCCGCCGGCCGGGAATTCATGACATATCGAGTTCTCGCCCGCGGTTCCCGGCATAAGCTTGCTTTGCTCTTCCGTGTAGCGCCACTGCTTCGTGTCCCGGTTCCTCGGCCGAAGGCTCCGGAGGACCGGAAGACTCTCACTCAGACGGGTGAAAAAGAGGAGCACGTCAACGTGCTCGCCGGATCAGCGCATCGTCGAAGCTAGCCTGCAGCAGATCGGGGCCCTTGGAAACAGCGTCCATCCCTCTACCTCAAAATTCGATCGCTCCGCGGGTCAGCGACAATCCGGGATTTGTTTTGGTTTTGCAGTTCGTCCAAGTGTTCGTCATCCCTCGCGGCGGAAGAACGCTCGGAACGCGCGACGCGCCTATTGCGGGTCGGCCTCCAACATCTCGTTGGGAAAGCGCTGACTGGGTTGGGCGCGGTCCCAGATACCCGTCACGTCAAGCGCGCGCGCGATGACCAATTGGCTTCCAAGATTGGTGCTGCCCAGAGTACGGACGCGGAACAACGCCTCGAACGCCTGGTCATGCCCGTTGAGGCGCTTGTGGAGGGCCGCCAACCGCCCCACATCCCGGACCAGTTCGGCCATCTGCAGCACCGCCGGGTCGCGCATTCCGGACACGAACAGGATGTGATTGCCCGAAGGTCCGGGCAGGCTGGCGATATAGCCGTAATCCCGTCGCGCGATCCGGCCATCAGCCAGCATTGCGCCGTCCGACACGAACCGCTGACCCGACGCCTTGTCGATCAACTCGTCATAGCTCGCCCCGATCTTGAAACCCGACGCCTGGAACAGGGGATGGCGCAAGAGCGGACTGAGCCCTTCGAACGCGCCGACATAGACGATGTCGTCCGACTTCAGATTGGCGGTCGTCAGCGCCGAGGCCAGGACCAGTCCGGGCCAGCCGGCGCCCTGCCGCTCCGTCGCTGCCATGCCGACCGTCACATCGCGCAACGCGATCGCCGCGCTCGACGAAACATAACGAAGATCGCGCTCACCTGCCCGTTCGGTGGTCTCCGGATGACGCATCCGATAGACGTCGAAATCCTCTCGCGATCGGATCCAGAGGTCGCGGAGCAACCGTTCGGGCTGGCCATCGGTGCGCGTCTCCGTCACCAGGTAATAATCCCCGATCGCCACGGTCGCGTTTCGCCCGGCGCCACCGATCGGCGCCCATAGGAACCCAATGGGCTCGTGCGCCGGCGCGGAGGCGGAGCCGAGCCGCGTGACGACGGCGGCGCACACGAGCGCGCCCAGAATGACCGCTGCCGCCGCGATTCGCGCCCGGATGCGGCCGCTTCGCCACGCGGGCTTGGCGGGTGCCGGTCCACCGCTCTTTGCTGCCGGCGCATCGGACGACAAAGACAGTCGATATTCCCCACGGGCGATCACAAGCCGTGGGCCCGGGCGATCGGCATAATAGTCGTCGAGTTTTCGGCGCAGCCGATGGACGCAGACCCGAACGGTCGCGCCGTCCGACGTGACCGACGCATCGCCGAACACCGCCTGCGCGATTTCCTGCTCTTTCGGACGTTGCCCCGCGACCGAGCGATCGAGTAGGAAATCGAACAGGCGGAGCAGCGTGTCCGACCTTTTCGAGACGAGCGCATGGCGAACCCGTGCGCCTTCCTCGGCGAGCCCCGCGATCGGTTCCAGCGGTTCGCTCACCAAAGGCGCGGGCACAAGCGCCGCGTAACGGATCGGGAATGGCGACCACCAGGCATGACGCATGACTATCATATCCGCCGCCCGGCCGTCACCACGGCCGAGGTCCGGCCGGCGGGGACCAGGTCAGGCCGCGATACCGCCCAACAAACCATATTTGATGTCGAGATATTCATTCAGGCCATGGGCCGAGCCTTCCCGGCCCATGCCCGATTGTTTCACGCCGCCGAAAGGAGCGGTTTCGGACGACAATATCCCTTCATTGACCGCGACCATGCCATATTCCAGCGCTTCCAGGACGCGCCAGATCCGGCCGATATCGCGGCTGTAAAGGTAAGCGGCCAGACCGTAGCTGGTGTCATTGGCGATTCTGACAGCCTCCGTTTCATCGGAAAAGGCAATGACCGGCGCCACCGGACCAAAGATCTCGTCGCGCACCAGGGGCATGTCGGAAGTGACGCCGGTCAGCACGGTCGCGGGGTAGAACGCTCCTTCCGCTCCCGTGCCGCCCGTGCGAACCACACACCCTCCGGAGACGGCCTCCCGTGTAAGCATCGCCACGCGTTCGGCCTCGCGGCCATCGATCAGCGGACCCAAATCGACCTCCGGGTTCATCCCCTCCCCCATGCGCAATTGCTTCACGCGTGCGACCAACCGCTCGACAAAGGCATCGTGGATGGTGTCCTGCACCAGCAGCCGGTTGGTGCAGACGCAGGTCTGCCCGGCATTGCGGAATTTGGACTGGAGCGCGCCTTCGACGGCAGCATCGAGATCGGCGTCCTCGAATACGATGAAGGGCGCATTGCCGCCGAGTTCGAGGCTGAGCCGCGTGACCTGCTGGGCAGCCTGCGCCATCAGGATCTTGCCGACCCGCGTGGAGCCCGTGAAGCTGAGTTTTCGGACCAAAGGATGCGAGCAGAAGAGCGAGCCGATCCCGGCCGCGTCCGCGGTCGGGACGACCCGGAACAGGTTGGTGGGAACGCCCGCCAGATGCGCGAGCTTCTCCAGTGCGAGAGCGGTCAGCGGCGTCGCTTCGGCCGGCTTCAGGACGATCGCGCACCCGGCGGCCAGGGCAGGTGCGACCTTGCGCGTGATCATCGCGAGCGGAAAGTTCCACGGCGTGATCGCGGCGCAGGTGCCGACCGCCTGCCGCAAGGTGAGGATGCGGCTGCGCGCGGAAAAGCCCGGGATTACTTCGCCATAAGCGCGTTTGCCTTCTTCGGCGAACCATTCGACATAGGCGGCGCCGTAGGCGACTTCGCCCTTGGCTTCGCGCAGCGGCTTACCGCTCTCCCAGGTGATGAGATTGGCGAGATCCTCCAAATGTCGCAGGATCAAATTATGCCAGCGCCGCAGGATGTTGGCGCGCTCCTGCGCGGTGAGCCTCTGCCACACCGGTCGCGCAGCATCCGCGCGGTCAATGATCGAGGAGACCTCGTCACGGTCATAGCTATGCACATTGGCCAAAAGCCGGCCGTTGGCGGGATCGCAAACGGCGATGCCGCCGCTTTCGCGGAGGCTGTTACTGATCTGCGCGAGAATATAGGACGTCATGAGGGATTTTTCCGAAATACTAGAGCATGCGCTGCAGGACATCCGTGTCACCGCCCCTATCAAACAGGCGATGTTTGACTGCACCCGCCACGTGAAGCGCGATCAATACGATCAGGGTATAAGCAAGATATTTGTGAAGAGCCTGGAAAACAGCGAAGGCATCGTCATTCTTGGGAAGAAGCTCAGGCAATTCCACACCGAAGAAAGGGACTCCATCGCTTTGGGTGAAGCTGCTCGACATCGAATAGCCCATGAGCGGGACGATCACGATGAGCGCGATCATTGCACGGTGGACCGTTTTCGAGAGGACCGCCTCCCATCTGGAAAGCCCTTTGGGTAAGCCTGGAAGAACCGAACGAGAGCGGACCAGCATCTGTGTGACCGCGACACAGAAGAGGAGAACGCCGAACTCCTTGTGAAGGGGATAAAGCGTCGCGAACTTGGCTGGCGCCGCGTCGGGGAGCGAGACCATGATGAGCCCCAAACCCAGCAGGCCGAGGATGAGCGCCGCCCTGATCCAATGCAGAAGGCGCAGGGCGAGGGGATATCTGTTCACCACGCCCGGGGAGTCGCCCATGCTCTTTCCTCCTATAAATAGATGCCACGGGAATAGCCGCCATCGATGCTGATCGATTCCCCGTTGATGGCTGCCCCCCGGCGGTCGGCAAGAAAGGCGATCGTATCGCCGATCTCGTCTGGCGTGGAAAAACGCCGGATCGGGACCTGGCTGATGAACTCGGCTTCGACCGCCTCTGACGTTACGCCGCGCGCATCTGCCATCTCGGCGAAGAGCTCGGCCAGGTGTGGCGTCTGGGTGAGCCCGGGATGCACGGCATTCACCGTGATGCCATACGGCCCGAGCTGGTCTGCCATGACTTTGGTCAGGTGCGAGATGGCGGCATTGCGCAACCCGCTGAGCGTGTCGCTCGAGCGGCCGGTGAGGCCGCCGACATTGACGATCCGTCCCTGCCCCTGGCGCTTCATGACCGGGGAAACTGCCTGAATGCAGCGCAGATACCCCCCGACCTTGGTGTCGAAGTCCGCAATCAGCGCCTCCACATCCAGGCGCTCGACCGGGCCTCCGATAGGCGTGCTGCTGGCGGCGGCGTTCACGAGAAGATCGATACGTCCCAGCCGGTCCACCACCGTCAGGGCCATCGCCCCTACGGACGCGGTCCTAGTGACATCGCAGGGGACGATTTCGATATGCGCCTGGGTCTGGTGCCCGAGCGCCTCCGCGGTCTCCCGCAGCTTCCCAACATCCCGGGCTGCCAGGATGAGATCATAGCCATGCTGCCCAAGGACGCGGGCGATGCCCGGCGCCAAACCCCCGCTGCCGCCCGTGATGATGGCCACCGGGGCAACCCCAATCCCGTTCATGGCAGCTCGGCCTGGATAAGGAATGGCTCATCCATAGCCAAAGCGCGTTCCAACGCGGCATCGAATTCCGCGACGGTCGTGGCGCACACCGCCGGCACGCCATAACCCGCCGCCAGCGCCGTCCAGTCCGCACGCGGATTGTCGAGCCGCGTCAGCGAGGCGATGACGGGGTCTTCGAGCGGCGCCGCGGCGCGGTCGAGTTCGGTCTGGAGGATGCCGTAGCGATGATTGGCCGCCAGGATGATCGTCACCGGCAGCTTCTCGCGCGCCATCGTCCACAGCGCCTGGGGCGTATAATGTCCGCTGCCATCCGATTGGAGGGCAATGACGCGCGCGCCCGGTGCGGCGAGCGCGGCGCCGAGGGCGCAAGGAAGGCCCTGGCCGATCGCGCCGCCGGTGTTGGTCATGACGCGATGACGCCGCGCGTGACGGGCGTTGCGCAGCCATGGCCCGCCGAGCGTCGAACCCTCTAGCGAAATGATCGCCTCTTCAGGCAGGCGCTCGATCAAACAGGAGACAATACCGTCCGGAGACAAGAGGGCGGCGGGCGCCGGCTTCTCGGGCTTGGACGGGTTTGCACTCGCGGCATGGCCAGCGGCGCCAAGGCGCACGGCCAAACTTTCAAGGGCGGCCACGCCATCCTCTTCGGGCGTGGTGAGGCGGAACAGCCGGTCGTCTGGGACCAGCTGGCTGGGATAGCCAGCATAGCCAAAATAACTGATCGGTGGCCGCGCGCCGACCAGAAGGACATCGGCACTGCCCATCTGCTGTATGACGTCATCGGGGAAATAGGCCTGCCGCTCGATCGGCGGCAGGTCGCCGCCAAGCGGGACGATCGCAGGATATGGCTCCATCAGCACGCGGCCGCCGATCTTCGCGGCGATGGCGGCGGCCGCGCGTTGGCCGCGTTCGGCAAGCGCATCCCCGCCCAATAACAAGATGGTACCGGTTCCCCGCTCCGTTACCGTCGCTGCGGCGACGATCCGCGCGGCATCGACCGCGCGCCGGCTCGGCGGAGCCGTGACCGGGTCCGGCCCGGCTGCGACCTCCGCGTCCATGATGTCGGCCGGCAGGATCATCGTCACTGGCCCGGCAGCCGGCGCGGCGGCGGCGGCGAGCGCGCGCGTCGCCTCCGGCGCGATCGCGTCGGCATCGTGAAGGCGAATGACCTCTACGGATACCGGCGCAGCGAGCGATTCTATGTCAGAGGTCAACGGTGCATCATACGGCAAATGCCAGCGCGCATGATCGCCGATCAGGTTGATGATCCCCGACCCTGCGCGGCGCGCGTTGTGGAGATTGGCGATGCCATTTGCGAATCCCGGGCCGAGATGGAGGAGCGTCAGCGGCGCCGCGCCGGACACCCGGACATAGCCATCGGCCGCGCCGGTGCACACGCCCTCGAAAAGGCACAGGACGGGCCGGATCCCGGGCACGGCCGCAAGCGCGTCAACCAGGGTCAATTCGGTCGTCCCGGGATTGGCGAAGCAGATCTGTGCGCCACCCGCATGCAAGGCCTTCAGCAAGGCAGCCGCGCCATTTCCCTTGATATCGCTCAAGATCGTCCCTCTCCGACATGATGGGCCACGGCCGATGATCGCACGCCCGCCTGCCAGCCTTCGATCAGTCCCCAAAACAGATCCGGCGCATCGTCATGGACATAGTGACTGGCCGATTCGACGGTCGCATGCGTGAAGCATGGATTGCGGCGTTCCATCTCGCGTACGGTTTCAAGCCGACAGAAGTCCGAACGCCCGCCACGGATCACAAAGGCCGGCGTCCGGATCGCCTCGACGATGGGCCACAGGTCGACGACGCGGGCCGGATCGGGCTCCAGCCTCGTGCGGCTGATCCCCCGCGCGTCATAGCGCCATCCGATCCGGCCGTCGGCCTGCTCGCGCAGACTCTCCGCCAGACGCTGCTCGAGCGCCTCGTCCCCGACACTCGGCCGCGCCGCTCGCCAATAGCTGCGCGCCGCCGCCCAATCGGCGAAATCGAACGGCAACGCCGCCATCTCGGCCCTGATCCGCTCGGCACCCGCGCCGCTCGCCGATGAACCCGGCGCAATATCCTCGATGATCAGTGCGTCGAGACGATCCGCGTGGCGCGCGGCATAAACGTAAGCGGTCGTACCGCCCATGGAATGACCGAGCAGCGTGAACCGATCGAGCCGGAGGTGATCGACCAGCTGTTCGAGATCCGCCAGATAGGCGTCGGTGTAATAATTGCAGTCGGGGTCCCAATCGCTGTCGCCTCGCCCGCGCTGATCGATGGCGATCAGCCGTCGCCCATGCCCGAGTGCCGCCGCCAGGCCCCGCCACGTGCCGGAATAGCCGCGCAGGCCATGCAGCAATACCATCGGATCGCCATCCGGCTCACCCCATTCCCGGACGCGCAGCGACAGCCCGTCGCGTGTCAGGAAGAACCCGTCCCGTTCGCCGGCCGGCCTTGGCGCGGCCTTGGGCGGATTGGCATCAACCGGACCTGCCAACAAGACCATCGGCTCAGACCAACCCGTTTTCGCCGCGGATCTCGGAGGCCTTGAGGCCGCCCAGGCGCGCGTGCAACCGCCCGCGTGTGGCGAACGCCCAGCACACGATAACCTCGTCGCGATTGGGCGCATCGTCGAACGACACGCTCATCGTGTCATAGTGCGAGCGAACGTAGAGCGCGTCCTTGTGCGCCAGCGGAACGTCGAGGATCGTGCCCGGAACGCCGCGCTTCCCCGTCGAGGGGACCCAGGATTTGCCGCCGCCCACAGCGTCGCGCACCGGATTGGCGGCGGGATTGGTGAGCAGCGCATTGCCATGCTCATATTCACCGTCGAGCCCTACCAGGACCGCCTTGCCATAGCTCTCGATCGCCGCACCGTCGGTGACGTGCTGGAGGCGGCGGCCGATCTCCACGCCGAGCGCCGGGGAAGCCTCGATCCAGCGCCCGAGATCCTCGACATATTCGCCCGCATAAGGGTTCTGCAGGCACGCCGCGATCAGATATTTGAAAACCGGTGCGCCATCGGCGGGAGCGCCGGTTTCGCCCGAGCGTATTTCCTCGATCTGAGTGAACCATTTGCGAATCTTGAATGCGCCAAGACCATCATTGTCGCTCATCGAAATCCCTTTCCTGTTTAGGCAAGCGCCCCTCGCCGCGATCGGCGAGGCGCGGAATTGGTGCCCGGGCTCCGGCCGGAATCAGCCGCGCAGCGGATCGAGCGATACCGGCTCGGCCTGGCCCTCGTTTGCACGTAGTGCGGCAATCGCGGCGCCATCGTCGGGCGCGACATGCTGGTGCAAGACCTCGAGCATATGCCCATCGGGATCGAGGAAGTAGATGCCGGTGGACACGCCGTGGTCGAGCACTTCCTGAACCCTGACACCACGATCGAGGAAGAAAGCGTAGATGCGGCGCAAATCTTCTTCGCTGTTCGCCTTTAGGCGGAGGCCGATATGCTCGAACTCGCGCCCTTTCGCGGTGCCATCGTCTGACTTGAATAGTGCGATATCGTGATCGTGCTCGCCGAAGGTGAGGAACAGTCCGCCCTTGTAGGGTCCATCGCCGGCCCTTGCGCTGATCGACATGTTGAGAATGTCGCAATACCAGCGCGCAGATGCTTCCGGATCGCGCACGAACAGCACGATATGGGCGATCGCGGCGACCTTGACGGGAGAGATATCAGCCTGTGACATGCGGCAGCTCCATGTGCTGAGGAACCGCGTCGACCCAGGTGAGATCGGTGATCTCATTGAACTCGCGCCATTCCTTCTGCCAGTGACGCCCGCCGTCCTGGCTTCGATATAGATCGCCGAACTTGGTGGCGGTCAGCATGAAATCCGGATCGGCCTCGTTCGAACCGAATGCCCAGATGCAACTGTTCCCCGGCTCGGACAATTCCGAACGGACCCAGGTCTCGCCGGCATCCGACGAGAGCAGAACGGCCGCGGTCGTTCCGGGCGTCCCGTCGCCGATGCCGAGCGCGAGGTCGGTGGCGCTGCCGGGCTTGCGCTGGAGGCAGCGGGAATAGCGCAGACCCCAGGCCTCGCGCGCGCCGGTGCGCGTCCAGCTCTTGCCATCGTCGGTCGAGCGATAAAGCGAGATGACCGTCAGCACGAGAATGACCTTGGGCGTCCCCGGCAGAATCACGATATCATGGATATCCGAATTGCCTGGCTGCTCTTCCCATGTCGTGTCGATCCGCTCCCAATGGTCGCCGCCGTCGCGCGAGCGGAAACAGCCCCCTTCCTCGACGCCCGCCATGACATCCATGGGATCATATGGATCGACCGCGATCGCCAGCATCCGCGGCCGGCTGACGCCGGCGCAGCGCTCGGGCATCTCGAGCGGGGTTGGTTCCCAGCTGCGCCCCCCATCGCGCGAGCGGAACAGCAGCGACCGGCTTGGCGCTCCTGTGCCGGCATAAAGGACCGTCGGGTCGCTCGGGCTGGCGGCGAGCTTCCAGACGGCATAGCCGTTGAGCGCGCAATCGACCCTGTCCCAGCGCGATCCACAGTCTTCACTGCGGAACAGACCATGCTCGGCGCCGGCGAAGATCGCGCGTGGATTGGCCGGATCGACCAGAAGGCAGCGCACCCTGTCATCATATTCGAGATCTTGCCCGACGTTGATGCGGTACCAATGCTTGCCATCGTCATGGCTGCGCATGATCGCCTGCCCGTCCGTTGCGACGATCAGCGTGCGTTCGTTATCCATTGCATCTCATCCTTCATTTCGCGCGCCGATCCGAAGATCAGCTGAGATTGATCCACACGCTTTTGATTTCGCTGTAGTTTTCCATCGCGCTGCGGCTGTGCTCGCGTCCCCAACCCGACTGCTTGAAACCGCCAAACGGCGTCGCATTGTCGACCATGTTGAAGCAGTTCACCCAAACCGTCCCTGCCCTGACCGCGCCGGCGAGGCGATGGGCGCTCTTGACGTCATTGGTCCAGATGCCGGCCGAAAGGCCGAAATCGCTGTCATTGGCCTGACGCACGAGGTCGTCGGGGTCCGTCCACGACAAGGAGCTCAACACCGGCCCGAAAATTTCCTCGCGCACGACCCGCATCGAACCGGTGGCGCCGGCGAGAATGGTCGGCTCGAAGAAAAAACCCCTCTCTTGCCCTTCGGGGCGCTTGCCGCCGATCACCAGCTCGGCGCCTTCGGCACGGCCGATCTCGACATAGCCGTTGACCCTTTCCCATTGCTCGTCGGACACCAGCGGGCCGAACGTCGTCTGGGGATCAAGGCCGTTGCCGATCCTGAGCTTGGCCGCCTCATCGGCGACCAGCTGCAGCAAACGATCATGGATCGATGCGTGGGCGTAAAGGCGCGAACCCGCGGTGCAGGTCTGCCCCTGATTGAAGAATATCCCGCTCGCGATCGACACCGCTGCCGCCTCGAGATCGGCGTCGGGCAGCACGATCTGCGGCGATTTTCCGCCAAGCTCCAGCGTCACCTTCTTGAGATTGACGGTCGAGGCGCGCGCGATCAGCTTGCCGACCTCGGTCGAACCAGTAAACGCGACCTTGTCGACATCCGGATGATCGACGAGCGCGGCGCCGGCATCACCGAATCCCGTCACCACATTCAAGACGCCGGCCGGGATTCCGGCCTCGAGCGCCAGCTCACCGAGGCGCAAGGCGGTGAGCGGCGTCTGCTCGGCCGGCTTGAGGATGACCGTGCAGCCCGCCGCCAACGCCGGCGCCACTTTCCACGCCGCCATAGAGAGCGGATAGTTCCACGGAACGATCAGTGCCGCGACCCCTACCGGTTCGCGGGTCGTATAATTGAGGATGTGCGCGCCACTACGCGGTGACACCGGAAGGGTTTCGCCGCCGAATTTGGTCGGCCAGCCGGCAAAATAACGGAAGGTACGGATCGCTCCTTCCACCTCGACCCAGCGCGTCAGGCTGGCCGGCTTGCCATTGTCCAGGCATTCGAGGACGGCGAGTTCCTCAGCATCACGTTCAATGAGATCGGCGAGCTTCAGCAGCAAATTGGAGCGTTCGACGGCACTCATGCGCCGCCAGGAAGGGTTGTCGAACGCGCGCCGTGCGGCGGCAACCGCGTGGGCGACGTCTTCCACGCCACCGCGCGCCACCTGCGCGATCTCTTCTCCTGTTGCGGGATTGATCGTCGCGAAAGTCTCGCCCGATCGAGCCGGCACCGCCTGGCCATCGATCAGGAGCAGTTGCGGGCGCGCCGCGAGGTCGGAGGTAAGCCGTTCGGCGATGGCAAAGGCATCTCTCGGCATCGTTCAACATCTCCCTTGCTGCGACACGAGACCAGGACGCGGCTTCATGGACTCACTCTTAACCGATCATTAAATTTCGAACAATAGAAACTTTTTGTGATTCTCTGTTGCGTAAACGAGACAATAAGATCAAGGCTTGAGCACAGGGAATATCAACCGCGCGAAAGGAACACGTGCCCGTGAGCGATCCGGTTTTGACGAGCCTTGGCGAGGCGCGCCGGACCGGTCGCAAGGCAGCCGTGCCCGACGAGCGCCTCTCGCTGGCGCAGGCCTATGCGGTCCAAGCCGCGCTCTTTGCCGCCAGGGGCGTCGACCTTGCAGGATGGAAGATCGGCCTGACCGGACAAGCGATTCGCGATGCGATGGGGGCGATCGAACCGGTCGCCGGCATGCTAGCGCCCGCCGACATTTTGCGGGGACCGGTTTCGGCCGCGATCGACGGCGGCGAGCATTATGTCGAAGCCGAGTTGGTCCTCGAGATCGCCGCCGATCTCCCGGCGTCATCGGCGCCGTTCGGCCACGGCGACGTTGCCTCAGTTATCGGCGCCGTCCATGTCGGTATCGAACTGGTTCAGTCACGCTTCTCCTCCAGCGATCTCCCGCTTGATCTCCTGATTGCGGACAATTGCATGGCCGACCGGCTGCTGGTGGGCGACAAGGTGGCCGAGCAATGGGACGAACGCTTCGCCGATCTGGGGATGACGCTGCATGGTCCGGGTGGGGACATCGTGCATGGTTCGACGGCCGCGGTGATGGGCAATCCGATCGACGCGGTGACCTGGCTCGCGAACCATCTGGCCCGGCGCGGGACGAGCTTGCGCCGGGGCCGGCTCGTCAGCAGCGGGACCTGTACGGGCGCGACGCTGGTCAGACCCGGGGATCGCGTCACCGCCGATCTGGCGGGCATCGCGGGCGCGACGATCGAGTTTTCCTGAAGACGGACGGAGAATAGGGATGAGCATCGAACTTGGACTGAAAGACAAGGTCGCGATCGTGACGGGCGGCGGCGTCGGCATCGGCAGGGAGACGGCACGCAAGCTGGCACTGGCCGGGGCCAAGGTGGTGATCGCCGCCCGCACGCAGTCGAAGCTCGATGAAGCTGCGTCCGAGATCACCGCCTCGACCGGCGGGACCGTCGTGCCGATACGGGTCGATACGACGAGCATGGCGTCCGTCCAGGCGCTGGTCGATCGCACCGCCGATCTTTTCGGCGCGGTCCATATCCTCGTCAACTGCGCGGCGGCACCCGGCGGCCTGGTGCGCAATGCGATCGAGGAGGCGGATGAGGATGCGCTGCTGCTCGATCTCAATACCAAGCTGCTGGGCTATTTCCGCACGAGCAAGGCTTGCGTTCCTCATATGCGCCGGGCCGGCTGGGGACGGATCGTCAATGTGGGCGGCCTCACTGCACGCTGCACCGAGGCCTTGAGCGGCATGCGCAACACAGCCCTCGTCCATTTCACTAAGACGCTGTCGGACGAAGTCGGGCGGGATGGGATCACGGTCAACATCATCCATCCCGGCGTGACACGCACCGAGCATATCGAAGAATGGTTCGCGCAAATGGCAGCCGACGAGGGCGTCAGCGTCGAAGCGATCATCGAGCGCGAGGCCGCGGGTCCGGCAGCGCTCAAGCGCATGCTCGAAGCCAGCGAGGTGGCCGATCCCATCGTCCTGCTGGCATCCGCTGCCGGAAGCGGCATCACCGGCGAATCGATCGCCGTCGACGGCGGGCTCTCCCGCGCGGTCTTCCTCTAGCAATTTCGCTCGCCGCCCCCGCTGGCGGCGAGCCCGCGGAAGATTGGCGCGCGCGAATGGTCCGCGCGCCCGTTATCCGCCTGCCGCCACCGCACCGCCCGGTGGCACGCAGCGCTCAGCGAGACGCTCTGCGACGAATGGCGAGCACGACAATCACGAGGCTGACGACGAGTATCGCGCAGCTCGACCAGATGGCGATGCTGAAGTCGCCGCCGCGGAGCGTTGCGCCGGCGGCGGCGGGGCCGAGCCCCGTACCGAATGTCTGGATCGCGCCCATCGCACATACGACCCGGCCGCATTGGTCGGCTTCCGCGCAGATACCCGACAAGAGGGGCTGCGCAAAATTCCAGCCCAGGAGCAGCATCACCGAGGCTGCAATGAATGCGGGGGCGGGAACGACGCCCAGCAACAGCTGGAAACTCGCAATCGAGATCGCCCCGCTGGCGAGGAGTGGCAGGCCGCGCCCCCAGCGAACCGGCGCCAGGCCGGCAAGCCCCGCCCCGACCACGCCGGCGAGCGTGCCGAGCGACAAACCGCGCGCTATGACGGCAGGGCTAAGACCGCTGCCTAGCCCGATCCGCTCGACATAGCTCCACATCGCGCCGGTCGCGAAGAAATAGAGGAATACCCCGACCAGCGCATAAGCCGCCAGCGACCAGTCGATCCGCCCGCCGCCGGCGAATATGTCGTCCTCGGAGGCGCGTCCGTCCGGAAACCATAAGAGGCTCGCGAGCGCTGCGATCGTGAGCAGCGCGTTTGAGAGGAACAGGGTGCGGGCTCCCAACTGCGCCAGCAGTGTGGGGATAAGCAGAAGCAGGAGCGAACTCACAAGTGCGCCTGCGACGAGATAGATCGCGAAGGCCCGGTCGGGGTTGCGCGCCCGGCCGAGCGCTGCAAAGGCAAATCCCACCGCGATGCCCTCGCCGGCTCCCGCCACAATCCGCGCGACCGCGATGCCGGCATAACCGGATGCAAAAGCCGTCCCGATATTGCCGAGCGCGATCAGGCCGAGACCGAGGCCAACCGCGAGGCGCCAATTGCAGCGGGTGAGCAGAAAGGCGCTGCCGCCGATCGCAACCGCCATCGCGTTGATGTCCCAGGCCGCAATATAGCCCAGATGGGCGTCATCGAGGCCCGAGTGCGTCGCCATCACCGCCATAAAGCCGGGCGTGATGAAGATGACCAGCGCACCAATGATCCCGATGACGATCGCGCTGACGATACCGCCTTTCGAAAGACGCGGCGCATGCGTCGCGAAATGCGCCAGGCCTTCGACCGGCGATGACGTTTCCATTGATTCCGCTCCCTCGTATCCTCCCCGGTCTATGGCTCGCCGGGTGTCAATCCACTACGTCGCCGACGGCCGCCGCGAACTTGTCGACGAGTTCGTCGATCTCGGCCTCGTTGATGACCAGCGGCGGCGCAAAAACCAGCGTATCGCCCAGGGCGCGGGTGATCAGCCCACGCTGGGCCGCCGCCTTGAGGACCTTGCGACCCGTGCGGTCCTGCATGGGAAACGCTTCCTTGGTAGCGCGGTCCTTGACCAATTCGATCCCGATCATGAGCCCGCGGCCGCGGATTTCCCCGACGGCATGATGCTGGCCGAGCCGTTCATGCATCGCTTCATGGAGATAGGGGCCGACCCGCGCGACATTGTCGACGACGGCGAGATCGTCGATCAGCTTGAGCGTCGCGAGCGCGGCGGCGGCACCGACCGGATGCGCCGAATAGGTGTAGCCATGTCCGAACAGGCCGGCCTTTTGCGCCTCACCCTCAATCACGCTCCAGATCTTGGGCGAGATGAAGCAGGCTGACATCGGGAAATAGCCGCTGGTGAGCCCCTTGGCCGCGGTGAGAAGATCGGGTTCGAGGCCATAGGTCTGCGCGCCCCAATAGGTGCCGAGACGCCCAAAGCCCGAAACGACCTCGTCGAGCACCAGAAGAATGTCGTGCCGCTTGAGGATCGGTACGATCTCTTCGAAATAGCCTTCCGGCGGCGCGATGAGGCCGCCGGCACCCATGACCGGTTCGGCGAAGAAGGCCGCGATCGTGTCGGCGCCTTCCCGCGCGATCAACTCCTCCAATTCAGCGGCGAGCGAGCGGGAGAAATCGCGTTCGCTCATCCCGGCCGGCGCCTTGCGATAATGATGCGGGGTGCTGACGTGGAGGATAGGCCCCTTGGGCAGATCGAACAGCGCATGCATGCTCGGCAGTCCGGTCAAGCTGGCCGTTGCCACGCCGGAACCATGATAGCCGTTCCAGCGCGCGATGATCTTCTTCTTCTGCGGCAGGCCTCGCAGATTGTTATAATACCAGATCAGCTTGATCTGGGTTTCATTGGCGTCGCTGCCCGAGGCTCCGAAGAAGACCCGTGCCATCGGAACCGGCGCCTTTTGCAGCAGGAGATCGGCGCATTCCGCGACGACGTCGCTCGTCATTCCGTTGAAGCTGTGGAAAAAAGACAGGCGCTCGCTCTGCTGGGCGATCGCTTGCGTGATCTCGCGGCGGCCATAACCCAAATTCACGCACCACAAACCGGCCATGCCATCGAGATATTCGCGGCCTTCGGCATCGGTTACGCGGATGCCCTGTCCGCCGGTCATCACGGTCGGCCCCTCCGCCATGAGGTCGGTAATGGCGGTGAAGGGATGGAAGACGGATTGCTGGTCCTTCCGGGCGATCTCGGCCGCGCTGCGGGTCATCTGGCTCTCCTGCTCATGAAAACGCGCGGCGGCAGCACGATGCCGTCGCGCAAGATCGATCGCCTCACCGAACCGGATTGGCTTCATCGTGACAACAGTTACCTTATTTTATGGAGTATGGTTGTCAATAGTAAACAATGTCGCGTGGCGCCGCACCGACGGCGGCGGGCGCGTTTCGATTGACAAAATAGGAAACAATGGAGATGGAAAAGCGTGGAAGACAAATCAGAAATCAACAATGTCATCGCAATGATCTCGTTCGCTGCGGTGGTGAGCACGGGCGGATTTTCGGCGGCGGCCAATGCATTGGGCTATTCGAAGGCGGCGGTGAGCCGGCAGATCGCGCGTTGGGAGGCGAGCCTCGGCGTCAAGCTGCTCGACCGCAACACGCGAGCCGTGACGCTGACCTCGGCCGGCCGGGAAATGTATGTGCGCTGCGCTCGCATCGTCGACGAGGTGAACGAGGCCAATACGATCGTGACCGGCATGACGTCGCGACCACGTGGCGAACTCAAGGTCAACGCCCCGGTGGTCTCGTCGCTGTTTGACCTTACAAAGCTCATCCCCCAATTCCTGCGGGCTTATCCCAATGTGCGCCTCTTCGTGAATCTGTCGGACAGCCGGGCCGACCTTCTCAAGGGGCGCTTCGATGTCGCCTTCTGGATGGGCGAACCCTATGACAGTGATCTCGATGCGGTCCGCCTCCGCAAATATCCGATGGTCCTGGTCGCCGCAAAAACCTATCTCTCGACCCATGGCTATCCTTCGGTCGCCAGCGACCTCAAGGACCATATCTGCATCCTCGAGACGCATTTATCGCGAGTGGGCGAATGGAAGCTTTCAGGCGATACCACTGTCGCGGTCAATCGCGGTCCGCTCACCTCCAACTCGGTGCGCATGGCGCGCGAAGTCACGCTCGAAGGGCTTGGGATCAGCTATCTTCCCTCGTTCCTCGTCGAAGAGGATATCACGTCAGGACGTCTCGAAGTCGTCCTGCCCGACCTGGTGACCGAACAGATCCCACTTTACCTCATGTTTCCAAAGGGAAATTACTCGCTCGCCAAGGTGCGCGCCTTCGTCGATTTCCTGGTCAAGGAGATTGGCGACGATAGCGAGACCCCGGTGCAGAGGGGAATCGGCCTGGCGGCCGTCACGTGAAGGACAGCGAGCTCACCCCTCCCCATCGCCCTCAGATATCGTAACAGTCGTTTGGCGCGCCAAAGGCCATCGCGCCGAAGTTGCGCGCATAGGGATAGGGATTGTTCGCGACATGGGCGCGCGCGCAATGGATATCCAGGAAGGCGCGCTGGATGACATTGCCTCGATAGATGGCCTTGCCGCCACTGAACTGCATGAGCTGATCAATGGCGGCAACGCAGCGACTGACCATCGACGTTGTCGACAGGCCCAACTCAGCCCGACGCTCGACCGGCCAGTCCTGCCGCTCCGCACGCGCCGAGAGCTCCGCGAGATCGCGGGCAAGCCGCAGGTCGAGATCATCGAGCGTCAAGGCGACGGAGGCAACCGCTTCCTGGATCGCGACGTCATTGGCGAGCTTCTGACCGGTATAGGTAGCACGCTTGTCGCGCATGCCGGCACGAAAGACGTCGAGCGCGCGCTGCAGGCTGCCGAGCGACGTCGTCGCAACCGTCCGATTGAACAATTGGGCGAACGGAATGCGATAGAGACTCGCGTCATGCGCCTCGTGCCCCGGGCAGCGCAGATCGAACATATCCATCTCGCGAATGACCCGATAGTCCGGCACGAAGACATCGTCGACGAGGATGTCGTTGCTCCCTGTGGCGCACAGCCCCATAACGTCCCAGGTGTCGATAATCGCATAATCGCCGCGCGGGACGAGGAAGTTGCAGGGATCGGGCACTCTATTGCCCTCGGGATGCGGAACATGGACGCCGAGGATGACCCAGTCGCAATGCGCCGACCCGCTCGAAAACGCCCATCGTCCGCTCAACCGATAGCCACCCTCGACGCGTACGACCTTGCCGCACGGCATATAAGACGAGCTAATGCGAACATCGTTATTCTCGCCCCAGACATCGTCGGACGCACGCGGATCGAACAAGGCAAGCTGCCAGTTGTGGACGGCGATGACGCCATAAACCCAGGCGCTGCTCATACAGCCCTCCGCCAACGTGCGCGCGATCCGGCAGTAGACGTCGGGCGATAATTCATAGCCCCCGAATCGCTGGGGCTGAAGGACACGAAAGAAGCCGGCGTCGGTGAAATCCTGGATCGTCTCGGCGGACACCTGACGGGCCTCTGCTGCCGCCGCTTCGCGCGCCTGCAGGACCGGTACGAGCGAACGCGCCCGGTCAAGCAACTCCGCCTCTGTCGGTATGATCAACTGGGTCACCGCGACCAGGGCCTCTCCAAGCATCGAATCGTCCTTGCACTAAGGTCTATCAAACAAGACTATAACATCATCACTGTCGTGACAATACGCGCAATACGACGACATTGTTGCATATTTGAAACATAAAATTCCAAGCTCATATGCCAAATAATAGCCAGCCATACCAGTCTTTTATGCCAATTCATTGGCTAGCAACCGCTGCCGGATTCGGGTCTCTTTGAATCGCAATCCCGGGCGCAATATGGAGTTGCCAATTAGAAACAATCGACGTATAAATGGTTCCATCGTTTGAAATACTAGACCCTTGGAAATCGGGGCGGTCTCGGGCGGCGCAGGCAGGAACGGAGCGGGGCCACCCCCCGACTTTCGTCCGCACATTAAGGGGAGAAATCGACATGGAGCGCGTCAGCCGTTCTGGGACCAGCTTTCTGGCCTGCTTGCTTGCCGGCACCGTTCTGGCCGGCGCGAGCCCGGCTGCAGCACAAAGCGCGGGCGCCGTCGCCCAACCACAGGCCGCCGCCGATTCGTCGCAAGGGCCCCCGGCACCTGCGCAGGGCGCGCTCGGCGATATCATCGTGACCGCCAACAAGCGCGGCGAGAGTCTTCAGAAAGTACCGATCTCGGTCAGCGCTTTTTCGGGTGAGCAAATCCAGCGTCTGGGCATCCGCGAAACCACCCAGATCACCCAGCAGATTCCGGCGCTTCACTTCAACGCCTGGTCACCAAACCTCACCATCTTCAGCCTGCGCGGCATTTCCCAGAACAACTTTACCGACAATCTCGAGGCGCCGGTCGCGGTCTATCAGGACGACGCCTACATCGCGTCAATGAACGCGCTGTCCGGGCAGCTCTTCGATATGAAGCGCGTCGAGGTGCTCCGCGGCCCGCAAGGGACCCTGTTCGGCCGCAACGCCACCGGCGGGCTCATCCATTATTTCAGCAACGATGCGAGCGACGACAAGCTCAACGGATATGTCCAGGGCGATTATGGCCGCTTCAATTCACGCTCGCTCGAGGGCGCGATCGGCGGCGGTATCGCGCCGGGGCTGCGTATCCGCGCGGCCGGCCGCATCGAGAAAGCCGATGGCTATATAAAGTCGCGCGACACCAACCTTGCCGACGGAACCGTGCTCAAGGGCAGCGGTCAGGATCTCGGCGGCCGCAATGGTTGGGCTGCACGCGTCAATCTGCAATACGACGTCTCGTCCAACGCTACGATCAGCCTCTGGTACAAGCATTCCGAGGACAATCACGTCGCGACGGGCGGCTATGTCTTTGAGAATTGCGATTTCGAGGCCAATGGCTATTGCCACACCAACGCAGCGGGCCTTAGCGACGGGACTGGCGGCGTGGTCAACGGCCTGACCGGACAGCCAGCTTCCCCTTGGGAGCATTTCGGGGAGCGCAAAGGCTTTCTCGACCGCGTCATGAATAGCTATCAGGGCAAGCTCGACTGGAATCTTGGCGGCGGCGTGACGCTGACGTCGATCACCAACTACCTAAAACTGAACAAGGTCTATGCGGAGGACGGGGATGCGACGCCCCTCCTGACCGTCAATGTCGATACCGGCATCCGCTTCCATCAATTGTCGCAGGAACTGCGGCTCGCCGGCGATATGCCCGGTCTAAAATGGCAGGTCGGCGCTTATTATCTCGACATGCTCTACGATGGGCATCACGCCGTCACCGGCGCGCCGGTCATCGATCTGGCGGTGGCTAATAACGGCGCGTTCGCCGTTCCCACCGTCGATCAGCTCTACCGGATCCCGTCACGCAACTGGTCGCTCTTCGCGCAGGGAGACATCACCCTCACCGACAAGCTGAAGCTGACATTGGGTGGCCGCTATTCCGTTGACCATAAGTCGATCGACTATCGTGCCCTTTTGAGCGATCCGACGATCAATCCCAACACTGTCACGCTCTTTACCGACAAAAGCCTGGCGGCAATCGTGCCAGGGGTGAACCGCGACGTCTTCAAAGGTTGGGCCGGTCGGGTTTCCCTCGACTATCAGGCAACGACGGACACCTTGCTGTTCGCGTCCTGGAACCGTGGTATCAAGGGCGGCAATTGGTCGCTATCATCGAACATCAATCCCGCTGATTTCAAGCACCGGCCTGAAACCCTCAACAGCCTCGAAGCGGGCTTCAAGACCTCGCTGTTCGACCGGACGCTGCGGATCAATGGCACATTGTTCCATTATATCTATAGCGACTATCAGGCCTTCTCGCTGGCCGGCGGCGTGCCGCATATCTACAATAGCGACGCCCTCTCGACCGGCGCCGAGCTCGAGACTTTCTGGTCCCCTTCGCGCCGCTTCGATGCGGTGTTCGGCGCCACCTGGCAGGTTTCGAAGGTCAAAAGCGTGCCGGCGACCGGAACCCAAACCGGCCCCGAATTCTTCCCGGGCGCACCCAACACGCAATATTGCACCAACCAGGGCGGCTATTTCATCTGCGACTTCCCGCAGAAAACGATCGACAACGCCAAGTTCCCCAACGCGCCGCGTTTCAGCTTCAATTATCTGCTGCGCTACAATGTCGATATTGGTGGCGGCAATCTCGCGGCCCAGGTTGATGGCGTGTGGTACGACGACCAATATCTCGAAGTGACCAATGGGCCGTCCTCGTTGCAGAAGGCCTATAACGTCACCAATGGTTCGCTGACCTTCACCGACCGCGGCACCGGCATTGCGTTGACCGCCTGGGCCAAGAATATCTTCAACAAGGCCTATCGCGCTTACGCTCTCAATCTCGGGATTCTCGGCACCACATCGATCTATGCGCCGCCCGCCACTTATGGCGCAACGCTGCGCATTCCATTCGGGCGCTGAGCGAACGCCGACGGGAGTGACGGCATGGCGGCATATCTCATCGGGCACCGGAGGCAGCGGGGTCAGCCGCTGCTGCGGCGCGGCACCCGGCAGCAATAGCCGGTATGGCCGAGCAGCTCTTCCGCCCAGGGATGGCCCGTCTTGGCGCGGCTGTGTCGATCGTCACGACCGATGGGCCTGCCGGGCGGCATGGCATGGTCGCGTCCGCGGTGAGCAGCGTGACTGACAGCCCGCCGACGCTGCTGGTGTGCGTCAACCGCAATACTCGGTCCAACGCGATCATCGCAGCCAACGGCGTGTTCTGCGTCAACGTTCTCGCCGACGAGCAATCCGATCACGCGGATCGCTTCTGCGCGCCGTTGACCGCCGATGAAAAATTCTCGGACATCGACACCCGGTGGGAGCGCCTGTCGACCGCTGCACCCGCCTTGCTCGACGCGCTGGCCTGTTTCGATTGTCGGGTCGATCAGGTCCTCGAGGTCGGGACCCATTCGATCTTCATCGGCGCCGTCGACGCCATCCATCTCGGCGAGAATCGCTCCCCGCTGCTTTATTTCGAACGCCGCTATCATACCGCACAGCTTCGCTCCCAAGGATGACATCTGACGCTTGGTCCCCCAGCCGCGTCCAACCATCAGGATGCGGCCTGCTATCGGAGCGAACATTGTGAAACTCTATCATGAAGTTCGCGGATGTTCGCTGGCGGTCGACATCGTGGCGCGGGAATTGGGCATCCCGCTCGAAATCGTGTGGGTGGATATGCCGACCAAGACGCTAGCGGACGGTAGTGACTATCTCGCGGTCAATTCCAAGGGGACCGTTCCGATGCTGACGCTCGACGATGGGCAACATCTGAGTGAGGGCGCGGTCATCATGCAATATCTTGCCGATCTGCGCCCGGCCGCCGGGCTGTTGCCGCCCGCGGGAACGATGGAGCGTTACCGCGTCCTCGAATGGATGAGCTTCATCGGCGCGGACCTGCACAAAGGTGGTTTCATGCCGCTGTTCAAGACCGTGACGCCGCCCGCATACCGCGCGGTGGCGCGCCATTATCTTCATGGTCGCCTGGCGTGGCTCGACGCGCAGCTCCGCGACCGCGCCTACCTTACAAACAGCGGCTTCACGATCGCCGACGCGCATTGCTACACGATCGCGATGTGGACCGGCGCTCACGATATCTCGGTCGACTCCTGGCCCGCTCTGTCAAGCTATCTCGCGCGGATTGCCATCCGTGCGAGCGTGCGGGCCGCCGAGCGCGCGGCCTTCGAGCAGGGCGAGCGCGTCCGCGGTGAACGCATATTGTTGATTTCTATCGAGAGTTGAACCGGGAGGGGCGTAATTTCCACTGAGAAGTGGCTCATGTTCTCACCTTCCCCATGGCTGAACTAAACCTATCAAAGCATTGATCATGAGACTGCCTCCGGAAAACCCGGGACGCTTCACTTCGAACTTGCCGTCATTTTCTAAGGCCCTGTACGTTTGGTCTGACGGTGACAGATAGCAGTTTACACGCCACGGCCCCTGATCACGATGTCAAAGGCGAACATAGAAATTCGTCCGGCGACCGCGGTGACCAACGTTGCCCACGACATGCCTTCGGGCCAATCGAGCGGGATCGCTGCGGTCACCTTCTGGCAACCCTTGACCAGCTCGATAAGCGCTGACCGTTGTATCCGCTCGCGATACGGATCGAACAAGATGGCACAAGCGAAACCGTCGGAGAGGCCGTCCACTCCAGTCTCGACTTGCCAAACCAGCGCCTCGCCTCGCGCTAGGACTCGGCATTCAAGAGTGGCGAAGCCGTCGGGCACGTTCGGCGCTTCCGGCGATGCGGCCACATCGCCAATGAGGCTGCAAACCGGACAGCTCAGTTCGATGCGGCCGATTCCCCATAGCGGATGCGTCCTCATGTGCCCGGATATCGGCGTACCGCAGACACAATTGCGGCCGACAGCAACAGTTCCTTGCGAATGCCACGCAGGTGCGCACAAATGCGACAACCGGGCACCGGCATGGGGTATCATCGCCGCGACGACCTCGCAGCCATGCTCGTCGCACGCTACGAGCAATTTCCGCAAATCGGATTCGACCGATCCAAACCCGCGGGCAACGTCAACGACATTTGCCGGGGTGGCCGCGTGAAGAGCTAGTTCGAGCGCGTCGGCCGCGCGCTGTCGCAAGCCGATCAGATGTTTGATCGGACCCGCGTCCTGGCGCCGCGTCGCGACCGTATCGGCCAGGCCCGACAACCAGTCGCAACTCGCGCGCAGCCAATGCACGCTATCACGCCACGGCTGTGGCCGGGCAGTCGCGGCGCGAAGAACAATCTGTGGCGGCGCCGGTGAGTCGTCATGCGATCCCGTCCATAGATAGATCGAACCGGCGCCGTCGTTTCCGCCCACGGCCCAAGCGGTGGAGGTTTCCGCGATCTCAAGCGGCTCGTAGCGGTCGAACCCGCGAAGCGCGATCATGCGCCCCGTGTCGCCATCGTCGCCGGGTGGCAGGGCGACATGGTACCCGCTTTCGCTCCACTGTATCGGCGAGACCTCAGTCAATTCGAGCCCGGTCACGCGTAGGGCGGGGTCGCCGATCAGAATCCATGGCGATGCGCCGGCCTGCATGCTCGATGTCGGGCTGTTCGCGCGGGCCCGCAGCACGTTGCAGAGGCGAACGACTTCTCCCAGCGGCATACCCTGCGCCAATGCCGCCATGAACAGGACGGGAAGTCCAGGCGACGTCGCGCTGACGCCGATCGAAAGGACGGCGGCCATCGCGTCACCTAGCATGAAGCCGCGTAACAGGCTCTGGTCGAAGGCATAGATCGAACCTGGGACGGGAAACGTGCCGCAACCGTCCAGCACCACGATGTCGGCGGCAAGCGAGCGTGGATCGACCAGGTTCGGCGGCTCGCCCATCGGCGATTGACGAAAGCAAGTTTTGGTCCCGGCGCAAGGGAAGAAGATCGCTTCACCGGGGAGGTGAACCTCGCGACTGCACAATGTCATCGCGCGACCGAACGAGCCGTCAACCGGACCTGAGTGTCCCTGCAGAAAAAGGAAACGTGCGCCCGCATCGCTAGCGGCTGCGTCGATCGTATCTTCGAGTGCTCGGCGTAATACCGCCGGCGCGCGGGGATCTGAATAGAGCGGCGAGCTGCCGAGCCGAAAGCGGCATTCCGCTAATGACAGCGGGATCGGCTCACGTCGTAAGAATCGGGCAACACCCTCCGCCGTCGTTTCGCCTGAGCGAATGGGCAAAACGCCCAGGCCCGCTCGTTGTGCGGCAACCCTATCTAGAACTGCAAAGAAGTCACTCGGCTCGGTGCGGTCCGGGTCATACAGGACGAGGACCATGTCCCCCTCGGCCACCGGCCGGTCGAGCGCCGTGGCCGGCCAGCGCCGTGCAACGAAATCGACAATATCTGTCGCTACATTGCCAAGCGTGAGGAGAAGCTTGCGATCCAGATTCCGTCCGAGGTCAACTTAGGCGCGAAAAAAGGTCCGCCGCCTGCATCGAGCAACGAGAATGATACTCAGTGCTTCCAGCCATAGCGGCGGCCCCATTCAGGGTCGACTATCGATCCTCCGGCGGCTGACCGGCCTATCGAAGCCGACACGGCTCACCACGCGTCGAGGTAACGTTCGACGAGTCGCGAAAGTTCTGCCGAGGAAAGCTTCGAGTCGGTCAGGCCGATACGCACGTTGTGCGCGGCAATGCCCGCCTTGAGGCCCTTCACCTTGGATTCGTGAGTGCGGAAATCGGTCATCGACTTATTCAGATCGTCCATCAGGCCGACAACATCTGCACGAGCGTCAGAAGCCATCATGTATCTCCTTTTGCTATCTTCACTGAAATCTAGAGCGACACGCATTCATGCTTACGTTTTTCTCGTTCGGCGACCAGGTATTATTGCACAATTCATATCAAAAATTTTGCTCAACGACAATATCATCCAGGTCAAAAACGATCAAGTAACGAGCAATGACTTTGGTCCAATATGGATTCTTTTCGTACGCCAAGCCCTGCCGACCGTGCGTCTCGAGACAATCGATCGAGCGCCGTCTGCAGATCATCCCATCGCCGCGAATATGTGACTCGCAACAGGGCATCGCTAAAGCAGAAGTTCAAAATGCCCGGATAGACTGCTATGTTATTCGTCGCCATCAACTCCCGGAACGCCGTATACGAATCGCCGTGACCGGGATCGAAGACCGCCGCGTTGATCGAATGGCTCGGCATATGGACCGGAAATCCGCGCTCGCTCAGTCCGTGCAAAAATGCCGCGCGATTGCGGAGCAACGCTTGTTCGCGTTCGGCGCGCTCGGTCACGTAGGACAAAAAGGCGCGCTCAAGATTATTCTCGGCAATCTCGTATCCCTCGCCGAATTCGGCGCGTTCGCCAGGCCCCGGCGAAACGATGCCCTCTTCGCTCCAGCGCTCGAAGCGGGCGAGAGTCTCGATCAACGTATAAAATAGCGATGGTGGTCCGCCATAGGTCGATGAAGCGAACTCGTAATAGTCGTTTATGATCGACTGATCCGCCACGATCCAGCCGAGCTTCATTCCCGGCGCCGACCAGGTCTTGGAGAAGCTGTTAACCCGAATGACGTTGCGCCGGCCGCGAGAACGGGACCGTGAGATTCGATTCCCGAGGAACTCATGGCATTCGTCGAGCACGATCAAAGTTCGAGGCGACGCGGTGTCGATCAAGCGATCAAGGTCGCTTTCGCTTGCCAGGCCACCGGTAGGATTGAAGACCGTTTGAAGGAATACCATCGGTGTATCCGGCCTGAGCTGGTCGATCAGCGGGCCAAGCGCCACTTGTCCGTCTGTCGAAGGCAAGGGCACCAGCCGGACCGCGGCGCGGCGGGCGATGTTTTCGACGAGCGGCGGATAGTTGGGGATAGCGCAAAGGACCGGCTGGGTCGGTGGCGTGCCCGTTAGAATGAAATCCGCCAATGCGTTCACGGCGAAGGTCGCGCCCATCGTCAGCGCGATATTCTTATCCGAATAATCATGACCGATCCGTCGCGATTCGAGGAGAGCGACGGCAGCCCGCGCCGACACGCGACCACGAGAATCGGAATAGCCGTACCAGTCACGCTGCAAAGCGTACCGCACCGCGGCTTTGGCCGAGGTCGGTAGCCCGAACGTCTCTTCGCATACCGCGCCCGAGGACAGAATGACGGTCGTGTCGTTACGCAAACGACCGTACAGGTCGTCACGAAAAAAGTGGTTGAACAGTTCCTTGATTGCGCGAACGCCGGCACGAGACGATAATATCTCGTCGGCGTCGAACGGCCGCAGCCGTTTGCTGTGCCGCCACCGTTCCGCGCGATGTCCATCGCCCCGACCGCCGGTAAGCTGGCATTCGACCCGGTCGAGGTACAGGTCACGCAGTTCTATCGGGTTGCTTGGATCGCGCGCCCGTCTGAACAACTCGATAAGGTCGTCGTCAACCACCGGCAGATAGTGGGCGCGGGTGAGGCACGGTACGCCCGGTGCGCAGCCAGCGTAGCGGCCCTCTTCCGTGAGCGATACCTCTTCCGGAAGGTCGCCGAACAGGCCGGTGCTCGGGTCAGCCTCACGCGCCGTCATCGGCTGTCCCGCATCCTATTCTGACCCTTTTGAGCCAGCGCTGGCCATCGCTTGGGTGCAGGGCCGCGGTTCGGCCATGAAAGCAACGAAAATTGTCGATGGCAACCATCAGGCCCGGTTCCCATCGCACGATCGCGGCCCCGTCCGGGTCATAGAGCGCGTTGAGCAACGCGGCGATCGCCGAATTGACGTCGCCGCCGGTATCGCTTTCGGCAGACCAATCGAGTCGCTGGCCGCAGAAGTCGCGGAACGAGAACGCCAGACCGCGCGCGGTTTCGCGGGCGATCATCGGGCCTTCCTCGCATTGCCGATACCGGACGCGCTGCAACATTGCACGGTCGGTTGCCTTCAATCGCTCGGTCACGCCCCGCATGGGCACGATGACGGTCGCAGCGCTCGTCGCTTCGTCGCCGGAGGCAACGCAATAAAGCAAAATGTAATGGGGCTGATGGCGCAGGGCGTGGCCACTGCTTTCAGAATGAAGGCTGAGGAGGCCGGTCGAAAAAGGCCGCATTTCGGCAGGCGCGTCGCTGTCAAAACGGCTAACAATATTGAGGATGTTTTGTCCTTCCAGAAAGTCAGCGACGTCCGGACTGCGCTCAGGTATGATATCACCGAGCGCGCGACCGATCGCCAACAGCTTTTCGTTGCCAAGCGGCTCGCTGAAACGCGCCAGCGCCACGCCATCGTTCCAGTCCATCGTCTCCAGCAGCCGCTCGCCGACAGCTTCCGGCGCAGCGGCGGAATCGATATCGATATGCGCCTGTATGGCGCGAGTTATGCTCGCTTCGCCCAGCATCCATCGCCGCCGTTCGACATGGGCGTGACTCGCCAGTTCCTGAAAAAAACCTTCCAAGCAAACCTCTCCGGCAAACGGTATTCAGTATTGCATGAAGAAGCGGAGCACCTCGTTGTTCATAACGATAGCATGATTGCTGTCCTGCACGATCCTCTTTTCAGTCCATTACGGCTATGGCAGCACGTGAAACGGTAAATCGCAGCGACGCAGCAAACGGGAAGGGAGGACTCATAGAAATGGCGACGGCTGGAAACATTGCCGCCACCCTCGCACCGTCGTTCCTCAGATTCGCCGGCTCGATTGCAGTGGAGGACGGCGACCAACGGATTACTTATCGCGACCTCGATGATCTTAGCGATCGGATAGCGGCTTCGCTGCTGGCGGCCGGCGTCACCCACGGCGCTCGTGTTTGCCTTTTGATGTCCAAATCGGTCAGGGCTGTTGCGTCCATCCTGGCGGTCGTGAAGTTGGGCGCCGCTTATGTTCCGCTCGACCCGTCCTCCCCGGTCGCGCGGTTATCGCCGATGGTCGCCGCATGTTCGCCATGTTGGCTGCTATTCGAGACTGATCTCAACGGAATGGCCGGACAATTGGCGAGGACACTGCCTCCCGCCGAACAGCCTGAATTGGTTGATCTGGACCAGGCGGTCGTCGGTGGGCGTGCGGACCCGGCGCGCCTCTTGGTCAAGACCGAACAAGCGACGGCCGACGATCTCGCCTATATCCTTTTTACATCCGGATCGACCGGCGTTCCCAAGGGCGTGCCAATTGCCCATCGCAGTGTCACCGATTATGTCGACTGGACCAATCGCCATTTCGGCATCGTCGCTGAGGACCGCATTGCGTGCCAGGCGCCGCTGCACTTCGACATGTCGGTATGGGATATATTCGGCACCCTGCTTGCCGGGGCGACACTGGTCCTCGTTCCGCGCGAGGCGGGTCTAATTCCCGAATCTATTGCCGTCTTCATGCGCGAAGCGACAGTGAACCAATGGTATTCTGTTCCGTCGCTGTTGGTCAGCATGGCGATGCGCGACGTAGTTCGTCCCGGCGACTTTCCAGCGCTCAAGCGGATCATCTGGGGAGGCGAGGCATTCCCCGTACCCGAACTGCGATATTGGATTGAGCGCGTGCCGCATGCGCGCTTCACCAATGTCTACGGGCCGACCGAAGCAACGGTGAACTGCACATATTATCCCGTCGACGTGCCCCCTCCCGCTGACGCAAAGAGCGTCCCCATCGGCTATGCGATTCCGGGACGGAAATTGAGAGTGGTCGACGAGGAGGGGCGCGAGCTGCCCCGCGGCACGGTCGGAGAGTTACACATAGGCGGAATTGGACTGAGCCCCGGCTATTGGCGCGATCCGGCAAAGACGGCAGCGGCCTTTATCGTCGGGAAAGACGGCCGCTGGTATCGGACCGGCGACCTGGCAATCGAGGACGAGGCCGGCGCCTTCCACTTTCGTGGCCGGGCCGATCGCCAGATCAAGTCGCGCGGTTACCGGATAGAGCTCGACGATGTCGCCTTCGCGTTGCGCGGCCTGGACGGCATTGCGGATTGCGCGGTGGTGGCGACTTCTGTCGGGGGGTTCGAAGGCATGCGCATCTGCGCGGCCTATGTCGCCATGCCCGGCACCGCCTTATCGCCCGCAACCGTCAAGGCAGCGCTCGGCCAGGTTCTGCCACATTATATGCTGCCACGACGCTGGCGAGCGCTTGCCGCCTTGCCGATCAATGCCAACGGCAAGGTCGACATGCCAGCAATCAAGGCGATGTTCACCGATGAATGATCCGGGTCTGCCCCCCGTAACTGAGACGGCCGGACGGATCGCTGCGCTCATCTCCAAACACTTCGACCTGATTCCCGATCAGATCGACGGCGATTTCATCGCTGAGGAAGTAATCGATTCGGCCGATTTCATCGAACTCTTCCTGTTGCTGGAGACCGAATTCGGCATAGAAATCCGCGCCGAGGACCTCGTGCTCGACAATTTCCGCAGTTGCCATGCGATCGCGGCTTTCGTCCGCGCGAAACGCTCGCCGACATCATGAAGAGCGCATCGCGTGAATATCGTATCGAGCGCTACACGTTGGCGGACCTACCCGCGATTTGCTCGTTTCAGGAGTTGTTGTGGCAAGGGGGCGAGAGGGGCAATCGCAACTATTTCGCCTGGAAATTTCACCAAAACCCTTATCTCGATGACCGCTACGTTCTGCTGGCTTGGGCAGAGGACCGGCTGATAGGGATGATAGGTGCCTTTGGCGCCAAGTGGACGGTGCCGGACGGCCGGCAGGTTATGCTACCGTGCATCGCCGACACGGTTGTGGCGCCCGATTATCGCGGCTCGCCGGTGTTTCTCGATATGCTCGATCATTTGGTCGCCCAATTGCTTACCGACGGCATCCCTTGGCTGCTTGACTTCGGAGACCAGCCGGCAGGGCCGGCCATGATGTTACGTGGCTGGCGGCCTATCGGTCCGTGGAGCGTGGCAGCGCACACCCGCCCGGCCCCGATCGCGAGCGCCCAGTGGCCGGGTGCGGTGCCGCGCCGGGGACGTCGTAGTGGGGAGGTGCTCGCGACTGTCGATCGCCCCGACCCCGCCAAACTGGCCGCAGTAAACGCGCTTTGCCCGGTGACGGACAGGATCGCCCATATTCGCGACGAGACGTTCCTGCGCTGGCGCCTCGCCAACCCCTTATCGCGCTACTGGACGATTCATGCCGGCCCATGCGGAGAGTTCGGATATCTTCTTGCCCATCGCACGACGACCGACTCGGTCGAGGGTCCTACGCCAACGACGATCCTTGATTGCGAGGCGGTTGACGATGCTGTTTGGACCGATCTGCTGGACGCCGCGCTCGAAGTCCTGCCAGGTCGCGAAGTGCTGTTATGGACCAGGGACTTGACGCAATCGCGGCGCGATGCCGCCTTGGCGCTTGGCATGGAGCATCGGATGCCTACCGGCCGGATCACGGCCGACATGGATTTGCCTAATCTCCTGATGCGTGCGACCGGCGCCCCGCCTACCGATCTTCCGCTCCTCGACCGTGACGCTTGGGATCTGCGGTCGGTATGCGGACGAAGTTGGCGCTAGATGGCGTCGAAGCGGAATTCCATATGGTTCTGGTAGACCGTGCCTGGATCCAGCCGGCAGGGCGGGAAATCCGGCCTGTTTGGCGCGTCGGGGAAATTGCCGGGCTGGATGCACAATCCTGCACGGCGGACGGGAAGATGGTCCCCGGAATAGAGTGCCAGAGCGGGCTGATTGGTCATAACCGTCATTCGGCGCCCACTGCCCGGATCGGTCAGGATGGCCGCTGGACCGTCCGCCACGTTTAGAATGACGCAATTGTCCATCGACTGATCGGCGATCCGGCGTTCGGCGCGGAAATCGACTGCCGTCCCCGCGACGTGATGCGGCGGTTCCCGCAAGGCAATGAACTCATTATCCGTAGGAATTAGATAGTCCGACGAGAGCCTCAGCAAATGATCGTCGATCGTTCCCGCACCGGCAAGGTTCCAGAAGGCATGCGTCGTCAGATCCACGATCGTCGGGCTGTCGGCGCGGGCGGTCAGGTCAATTGACAGCACTCCCTTGCGATCAAGCGTGTAGGTCGCTTCCGCGACGAGATTTCCAGGATATCCTTGATCGCCGGCGGGGCTGTCGAGCCGTAATTGCAGCGCGAGCCGGTCATCGGCCCGCCGGGAAGCTGCCGTCCATACACGACTGTGGAACCCACCTCTCCCGCCGTGGAAATGGTGTGCGCCGATATTTCGGTCCAGCTGAATGGCCTGGCCGTCGAGTTCGAAGCGCCCGCCCGCCACACAACGAGCAAAGCGCCCGAACACCGGGCCGACATAATGATGCCGAAACAAGGACATATAGTCTTCGAGGGTGCGGAGCCGATAGCAAACGTTGGCCACCGTCCCGGCGCGGTCGGGAACGGAAACATCGACCAACGTCGCGCCATAAGTCCATATTTCGACCGCGATGCCAGGCCCTGCCTCAAGGCGCCACGCCTCGATCTCGGCGCCAGGATCGACGCCTTGGGGGCTTGTCATCCCGATCACGGACCGCTCGATCCTCAATGGGCCGCCACCGGTGGCTGGGCGCCGAAGTCGTAGGAGAGCTTCTCGGCCACGGGCCGAAATCCAGCCTTGAAGAATGCTTTATTGGACATAGGGTTGGCGAGGTCAGTCAGCAGCATCGTCCGCTGACCCTGCGCTGCCAGCATCTGCCCGATCGCGGCAGATCCCGCCATCGCGAATCCATGGTTGCGCCGATCCGGTAAGGTATAGGCACCCTGGATCCGGACGACCCCGAGAACAGGCAGGGTCACAGCCAGCAACGTTACCGGGCCCATCGGCGTCTCGCAAAGCCAATAGCGTCCTTCGGGCAGCCGCTCGTCGACGATGCTTTGGGCCCCACTTGGATCGTCGCCGGTTTCGGCAAGAAAACGTTCGAATAACGCAGCGACCGCCAGGCGGTCCGATACGTCAGCGCGACGCAGGACCTTATGCGCCACGGCGTTCGCTGATGAAGCGTCGAATACCATCAAGCGCGAGGCGCTGTTTACCGCTATGCCGATGCCGCGATGCAGACCCCAGTTCGCAGCGAAACATGAGGCGACGTCCGCAAGGCCGCTCACGCCCGGATATTCGTCCTGCTCGTTAGCGATCCACGCAGCAAGCGCCGCTGCTACCGGTCGTGCGGCGGCGGCAAGATTGATCGCCCTGCCCGGCGTCCGTACAGCGAGTCCGACGGGCCGCCCTTCCGCCGCGGCGATCCAAGCTGTCAGTCTCCTTCCTCTTATCCGATATTCGCAGAGCAACGTCGCGACGACATTGTTCGCGATCGGATCGTCTTCGATGAACCGGCGCGCCAAGTCGAACGCCCGCGCTGGGTCGTCCACGCGGTCTATCGCTATCGTCTCAAGCGGTTCGCTCCCGTTCATACCGACATTGCTACCCGAGACGGCGCTGGAAACCCAGCCTTTGCGGACGGCGCCCGCGCTTGACCAGAATGTCGGGCGCGTCACAGTAGGTGGACCAACTCGACCGGCCGGCCGCGGGGAAGCACGATGGATCTTTTCACCGAGGGACGTTCGCACAAGACCCTGATCGGCATGATCCATGCCGGTCCGTTGCCCGGGACGCCGTTCCACAAGGAGGGCAGTTTCGGCAGGACGGTTGAGGATGCCGTCGCCTCGGCAACGGCTCTTTACGATGCCGGCGCGGACGGTTGTCTTATCCAGACCGTCGACCGCGTCTATCCGGTAGTGGACGAAGCGGATCCGGCACGAATCGCGGCAATGGGCATTTTGGCCCAGGCAGTCCGCCGAGTTGTGCCTTGGGAATTCAGGATCGGCATACAGATAATGCGCAACGCAAATTGCGCCGCGATCGGCGTCGCCCATGTTGCCGGATGCGATTTCATTCGCGCTACCGCGCTGGTTGGCACGACAATGTCGCCTCACGGATTGGTGCGGGGCGAACCGGACCGCGTCATGCGTTACCGCGCCGCCCTTCGTGCCGAGCGGATCGCGGTCGTCGCCGATATCGCCACGATGCATTTTTCCTGGTTCGGCGAGAAGAAGGGCGTCGGCGACATCGCGCGGGCCGCACAGCTAGTCGGAGCATCCGCAGTGGCGGTCTCGCATGACCGGCACGACCAGCTGGCCGAGAACATCGAGCAAGTACGCGAGGCTGTTCCGGATATGCCGATTCTGCTCGCCGGGGGCTGCAATCTATCCAATCTGGGACGGTTGATGCCAATCGTCGACGGCGCCTTCGTCGGTACGGCCATCGAACGAGACGGCTGGGGCACCGGGATCGATCGGGACAAGGCGGCCGCCTTTGTCGAGGCCGCGAGACGCACGGGATGACGCTCGCGGCGTTACGGCGGCAAAGCGACTGGCTGGCGCGAGACCTGCGCACATTTCCCGACGTCTTGGCGCCGCAAATCGAGCAGCTCGCGCTGTCATCTTCGCCCAAGAGTTGCGTCGCAGTCGGCAGCGGCGACAGTCATTTCGCGGCAATGGCTGCAACCTATGGCTGGCGACTGCTCACTGGCATGACGCTGGCCGTCCAGTCGCCTCAAACGCTGTTGTACGCCGATACCGGCCCCGACGATCTGCTCGTCGCCACCTCGGCGTCAGGCACGTCACCGGCAACGATCGCCGCGATGCGGTCCGCGGCGGCGGGTATGAAGATTGCCATAACCTGCAATACGGGCACCCCACTTGCCGCCGCGGCCGACGGCGTTCTCGAACTTTGCTTGCCATCCAACGAGCCCTCGCCAGGCGTGCGAACGTATCACGCTAGCCTGGTTGCACATCTCTACCTCGCACTTGCGATTGGCCGCGCGCACGGCGCGTTGACGGCCAGCGATTTCGCCGATCGCTTTGCCCGGATGATCGAACTGGCCGAAAGGATCGAAACGACGGTATCGTCGCTGGCACAGCCATGCCAGCACCTAGCGAGGCGGATCGCCGGGAGCGCGGTGATTGGGATAATCGGTGGCGGGCCAAATCTCGGCACCGCACATTTCGTGGCGGCCAAGTTGACCGAAGCGGCAGGACAACTGGCGTTTGGGCGCGACGTCGAGGAATGGTGGCATGTCGAGCGGTTTGCCCAACCGCGCTCCAGCCCGCTCGTCGTCTTGGCGCCTGCGGGAAAGAGCCATGCGCGCGCCCTCGAGGTCGCAGCGGAAGCGCGCGACCTGGGTCATCATGTGGTGCTGGTGGCGGACCCGGCCGTGGAGAACCGCGGGATAGCCGAGGATTTCCTGGCGATACCCGATGCGAACTCGGAATGGCTGTCGCCGCTGCTGCACGGCTTGTTCGCGCCAATGCTTGCGGCGGAGCTCGCCCAGACAATGGGGCGAGTTCCGTTTGGGAGATGATGCCGCCGGAATAGTGCCGACCCAAGCGACGAGCGTTGACACGGAGTGTCTTGCTCGATTGTGATCCGCCAGACGATCGCGATCATCGATGCATCACGAGGAATGTCGCCGAAATGGTGAAGGACACGATCAGCCAACTTGTCGGCGAGGCGCTCCATATCGACCCCGGCACGATCGTGCAGGACACCGACCTGTTCGCCGCGGGCCTGCGATCGCTTGACCTGGTCAATCTCGTCGTAGCGCTTGAGGCTACGTTCGGTTTCCAGTTTCCCGAAGAAGCGCTCAACCGCGAGACGTTCGCCTCGCCGGCGTCAATTACAGACATGGTGATCCGATGCCGAACAATCTGAGCGACGGCGAACGTGTCCGACTTTGGCACGGGCGGACATTTTGGGAGGAACAGCCTCACCTCCCGCTCGTCCCAGAACTGTTGACACTGCGGGCGCTGGCAACGTCGAGCCGGCCTTACATTACTTTCGCCGGTGGCACGGAGGAAAGGGTCCTTACCTTCGGCGAGATCGACGATCTGTCTCGGCGCCTCGCGTGGTGGCTTGCGCGCGAAGGCATCGCATCGCGCGGCGCCACTGTCGCGTTCGCGCCGCGCAACGACTTGCTCTCAGTTCTGACCATCTTCGCCTTGCTGCGCGCAGGCGCGATTACCCTATTACTCAATCCGCAGGATCCGGAAGGTCGCCATGACGAGCTTCGAGCCGGAGCTCGCGCCGTCGCGACCCTTGCCATCATCGGCGATGCGACGCGTCATCGTGACGCTCTAGTCCTTCCCGATCCCCGATCGCTCCCCGCCACGGCGCCGCCGCTACCGCTTCCGGCGGCAGACGATGGCGCTTTCCTGATCGGTACGTCGGGCTCGACGGCGGCGTCCAAGCTGGTGTTACAGACACATGCGAACGCGGCAGCCAATGCGGCTGCGGTCGTCACGCATCATGCTTTGTCGGCGGAAAGCCGCCTTTTGGGCTGTCTGCCAATTCATCATGTCAACGGGCTGCATTTCACCTTGTTTGCGCCGCTGGCGGGCGGCGCGCAGGCGATCCTGCTCGAACAATTCGACCCGTTTGGCTACCGCGCGGCGCTTTCACATTATGCGCCCCATGTCGCTAGCGTCGTCCCGAGCATGCTGGAAATGATGCTGACCGCGGATCGGCGCGGCGCACTGCCGGAAACTTTGCGATATTTCGTGTCGGCGGCAGCACCACTTCAGGCATCGACGGCAAAGGATGTGCTTGAGCGCTTTCGCCGTCCGATCTGCCAGGGCTATGGCCTAACCGAGACCACCAACTTCTCGTGCACCATTCCGACCGGTCTCGATCCCGCTATCTATCGACGGCGGATGATCGATGTGGAGATTCCGTCGATCGGAATCGCTATGGCGGGCAATGAAGTCGAAATACTCGACTCCGACGGCCGAGAATCGCCGCCGGGAGAAATCGGCGAGCTCTGCATGCGAGGCCACAATGTAATGGCCGGCTATTTCGGCAACGCCGAGGCAACCGCCAAGGCTTTCCGGCACGGATGGTTTCATACGCAGGATCTCGGCTACGCAATTCAAGATGCCGATTGCGGTCGGCTTTTTGTCATAACCGGGCGCACCAAGAACATGGCGAAGGTTGCCGGCGAGGCAGTGTCCTTCGAGGAAGTTGAGCGAGTGTTGCGGGCGCTGCCGGGTGTTGCAGACGCGGCGGTATTTGCCGAAACTGATCGCTTTTATGGGCAGCGGCTGATCGCGCTGCTTGTCGCGCCGGACGACGTAAGCGATACGACCATCCGCAACCATCTCAAGCTCCGTGTGTCGCCCGCGGCGCAGCCCGCGCGCATGGTCAGGGTCGACAGCTTGCCACGGACGCCGACAGGAAAGCTGCGCCGGCCCCAACTGGCTGAGTTCGCTGCGCGGTTGAACTCGTAACGCTACCGCAAGCGCAACTCGACATAGCGGACGCTGGCATCGGAATCGGTCGAGGGAGCAATGGGCACGAAACCCGCCGCGCTCAGCAGCGCGCAGGCCTCGATCAGCCGCGGATTGGTTTCGGCCCGGACGACATCGGCACCCTCTTCCCTGGCAAGGGTGATCGCCCGACGCAGAAGTTTGAGACCCGCCAACGACTTGCTCGCTGCGGGCGCGACCGCGAGACGTTGCAAATAGAGTGGTGATGCCGCGGCGCCGTAGCCTGCGGCGGCCGGATCAAACGGCGGCTTGGGACCGAGCGTGAACATTCCCAACGCAATCCCATCGCGGCACAGTAGGTGCACGCGCCGCTCGGCGACGTGACGGCGGGTCGAGTCTGGGTTGCGAGAGGGGGCAGGCGCGCCGGGGCGGGCGGCGGCCCGATCATTGGCAAGGAGGAAGGCGTGAACCTCGTCGGCGTCGCTCGCGACCTCCCAGCTTTCAGACGTCACCGCACCACCCCTCGAGCGCACAAGTCGAGCGCGCGGCGCAAACCTTCGACCTGCGGGATTGGTTCAGCAAATCCTAGCTCGTCCCGAATGCGGCCGCTGTGCATCCTTAGATGCTGAGCAAAATTGGCATGCGGGGGAAGATCATCGACGGGAATCCCTCGCGGATCGCCATCCGCGACGGCAACGATCCGCCCGGTCCAGCCGAGTTCCTTGCCGATGAGCCCAATCCAGTCGCGTTCGCTAAAATCCTCGGGCTCAGCGAGATTATAGTCACGGCCCAATTCGGCTCGTTCGACTACAAGCGTAATCGCTTCCACCGCGTTTGCAAGGGCTATGCGGGAATTGCGCCAGCCGAATGCGCTTTCGCAAAGCGGGACGTTGCCATCGCCGGATCGCATCAGTCGGGCATAGCGAGCCACGCGTCCGTCTGGATCGCCTGGCCCGTAGATCAACGGCATTCTGACGATCGTCGTTGGGATCGACGACCGTTTGTAGGCGCCCTCCGCCAAGATTTTGTCGTAGTCGTCTAGCCAGTGTCGTGGATGATCGGGCCGCCGCGGTTCCACGCCACGATAGGGATAGAATGTCATGCGCTTGACGTCTTCCTCGGCGAAGGCGCGGTTTTCCGGCGGGCCTGGATCGCAGCGCATCAGAATGCCGAAGGACCGGAACACGCTGCCGCTGCTGATGCAAATCACCCGTTCGCACAAACCTTCGAGCGCAGGTATCGTGGCTGCCACATCATCACCGTTGCGAGCCGCCATGTCGATGACGATGTCCGGCGCGAATTCGCGCAACCGATCGGCGTGCTGCGACAGGTCCGAGCGGTCGCCGTGAATGTGATGTACCAAGGGATCGCCGCCGCAATCGTGCCCACGATGAAACACCGCGACGTCATGCGATGCCCGCAGGCTCGCGACCAGCGCGCTGCCCAAGAAGCCGGTGCCCGCCAATATCAGGATACGCATGGTACGATTCCGTCGCCCTCTATTCAGATTGGGCCAGTTCGGATGGCATCGATTTGGTTGGCGGGAACTCCCTCGACAATGGTCCGGCTGATCATCGGATGTTCCTCGTGCGTCGGCCCAAAGTCGCTATCGGGATGATACGCGATCACCGACATCGAACTGGCCTCGGTGGCAAACGAATGCTCCGCATTGGCAGGGATGCAGAACAACGCGCCGGGTTTCAGCGGCCAGTCGCCCATCGCAGTCCGGCAAATGCCCGCGCCCGCCGCGACCACGCCCAGGCGTGCCGACGAATGGGTGTGCGCCGTTTGATTAATGCCCGGCGGAAAATGAAGAAGATTGAGGCACGGATCGCTCATCATGGTGGGGCTAACGAGGAGCGAATCCGTGCAGCCATCGATGTAGCGCAGTCGTCCGCGATCTTCGATCGGACCGCCGATCTGCGACAGGCCATAATGGCCCAGACGCGTGATCACCGCGGTCACTCCCGTCGAGGCGATGTCGTGTTCACCCGGCAGCGAGAAATACATGCCGGGGGCCAACCGCATCGTACCGCCGCCATGCGAGAAGACGGTTTCCCCCGAACAGACATATCCGAAATGGTGACCGTCGCTGGGCAGATGGAGGTCAGCCCCGTGCGCGCACGACATCCTGGTCGGAAACTCGTCGTCGGCCATATCCAGAATAAGACCATGGACCGGCGCGAACAGGCTGAAGGCGGGCGTGATCCCAGCGAGTCGTTTCCCTCCGCTCACCACTCACCTCTTTTCCGTTCCTCGCTAGCATCGGCTATCCGGCGGCCACAGTCGATTATGCACGAAATTGGCGACTACGACACCATCGCTGTCGGCAAAACCGAGACAATTTCAACCGAGATGGACTCGATTTAACAAGAAGGGCGCCGCCCGGAACGTGCTGCGGAGAACCAATAGAGAAAATCGACCGATTTGCGAGAAGACTAGGTAAGCGCGAAGCATGCCGCTTCGTGGGATGCCTGCAAGCCCAGCCCATATTCACTCGTTTCGGGGAAGTGATTCGCCGGCTCGACCGGACGAAGTCGCTGTGCGAGCATAGTGCACGCGATGGATGTCTCACCGCTGGTCGGTCATCGGGGGTCCGGTCAGCATGCCCGGCGAACAAAAAGCGCCTCGACTGCCGCAGTAGCTGCTCTGGCTTCATCCAGCATGGACTGGTATCGACGCTGCTCCGCCGGAACGTTAGCGCCGCAATGAGGGCAATCCTGCGTCTCCTCATGGACAAATTGCTCGCATCCCCGACACAATGACAAGGTCGGCGCGACCCTCCCGTTCGTCATTGTCAGAACAGCCGATCGCGTAGTCGGCGATCCCCTACCGCCGCTGGGCGTTCCGGCAAAGCTGGCGGCTTCGGCTCCACGATCAAGTCGAAGCGGCCATAGTCGAAACGCTCGCCCGGTGCCCGTTGAACGGGGACGACGCGTTCGCGCAACCCGCGCCGATCGAAATCGATCGCGCGATAGTGGCACAGCGGATTATTCCCAGGGCGGCCCAGCAACGAATGGCTTGTCCAAGTGCAACCGGACATACATGTCTCGGCATAGTAGCAGCTTCGGCAAAAGCCCCACAGGTCGTCGACGGTGCTCCGCCGCACAAACGCCAGCGCATCGGGCCGCGCCCAAATTTCCTTGAGCGGTTCGTCGCGCACATTGCCGCCGACATAGTCACGTGAGAAGCCGGGACAGCCCTTTATCGTCCCGTCTGCTTCGATCCCCAACACAGTGTCGCCGGCGGCGCATCCGGCCCAATGAACCGGCATATCGTTGACGTAGCGGAGCTGAGCTTCGTAAGGGCCAAAATAGCCGATATTGTTTGATGGTTGCAGCACCATTCCCATCGCCTTGGCCTTCGTGTGAAGGTTCGAAAGCATCGGAAAGAGATCCAGCAACTCGTAGGGTTGCAGGATCAGATCGGGCCGATCTGCTGCATTCCCCATCGCGACCGTCAACGCAAGCTGCCAATTGCGCACGGAATTTGCGGCAAGAAGGTCCAGCAATACGGGTAGTTCGGGCATCGATAGACGATTGATCTGGGTATTGACTCCAACAGTGACATCGAATCGCTTAAGCCGCACCAACAGATCCTCGGCTGCGGCGAAAGAGCCCTCGACGCCTCGCAAATAGTCATGTGTCGGCGCCAGCCCGTCGATCGAAACACCCATTCCCTGAAGACCGGCCGCAACGGCTTCTTCCAGGCGAGCATCCGTCATGCCGCGCCCGCCGGTCTGAAGCGAGCAGTCCATGCCTGCCTGGCGGATAGCACGAATGATGGTGACCCAATCGCGACGGAGGTATGTCTCGCCCCCAATCAGCCCGACATCGCGAACTCCCAGCGCCGCAAGTTGATCGACCAAATCGAGACATTCTGCAGTCGACAATTCGCTGCGCAGCTTACGGCCAGCGCGTGAACCGCAGTGCTTGCACCCGAGATCGCAGGCCGAGGTGAGTTCCCAGACGACGCCCACAGGAACGCGTTCGCGCTGATCCGCCGGCAGCACGAATCGCCTGGGCAGGTCGACTCCGGCCACCGGCTCTTCCCGGCCGCCCATCGCCTCAGGACAGTCTGTGGATCGCGGCCTTAAGCCGGTCGATGGCAGCCGCCTGCTCGTCATGGACGGATTGCGCTTCTTTCAGCACGGCCTTCATGTGGTCCAAGTCATTAAGGGCGATAGCTTCTCGGATCGGCGGATCATATACCATCCGATTCGCCCTTATATTCTCAAGCGCCTTACTTTTTTCCGTGGTCATCGCCGAATCCTAATTAATTGATAGATGATTCCGATCAATCGTCTGGCAACCGAATCAAGTTTCCGAATTATCCGGAGCGTTACCACTTGCTGGTTGCAATCAATTTTTTGGCGACCTGGCAGGATGTTACCACAGGCCGACCACGGTCGGAAGAGTTTTGTCCGACCAGCGATTACAGACGACGGCAACATGCCGCGCGATTTGACAGCTGAGATCGGAGTTCATTGGTTGCGCAAGAAGATGCGGCTTTACAGCGATGCAAGTGCGCGACCTAAAGGAGCTCGGGCAGCGGTCGCAACGAGTGTGGAGACGCCGCCAATCCTTTATCCCGCCGAACCACCCAAATGAGAATGCTTGTTGGCAGAACACTCGCCCGCCATACGTACGGTGCTGCGCTCAGCGAGCGGATCAATTTGGCCCTCAAGCTGGCCGGTGCTGGGATTGGAAGATGAAGTGCATTAGCGATGGGCCTCGCGTCCGATCGCGCGTGCGAAGGCCGGAGGGACGGCATCGCCATCGTGGCAGAGAGAGCGCCTCTTGCGCCACCCGTCCGCTCGCCCATCATCGGATCATCTCCGCCAACTTACGAAGAGTGAATCAGACTGCCCGCACAACTTCAAGGCGGAGTTTTTCAACAGAATCGACCCAATGCCGGCCATTGCGAACTCCGGCCGCAACACCTGCAAGCTGCCGTTAAGTTGGGGTTAGCCTATCCAGTCGATGGTAATCGGGGCATCTATTCCAAGCACGTTATGGACAGGACAGGCATGGGCCGCTGCTTCCAATTTGGCCCGCTGTCGTTCGTCGAAGGTACCGGGGACGCGCACACTCACCGCGATGCGAGCGATCCGTCGAGGGGCGTTAGCCATCTCCTTCGTCACGGTCGCAGTCGCACCAACGATATCGGTGTCCATCGAACGAGCCGCGATGCCCATGATGCTGAGAATGCAACTTCCCAAAGACAAGGACAACAATTCGCTTGGCGAGAAGCTCTCCCCCCGACCGTGATTGTCCTTGGGTGCATCGGTAAGAACAATCGCTCCGGATTCCCCGTGCTCCGACCGGCAGCGCAGATTGCCTTCGTATGAGATGATTGTTTCGAGCACTCGTAAACGTTCCCAGCTGCGGCGTCGGCTTTTGCGACCTAATGGCCGTCCGTCCGCCATTTGCCAAGCTGGCCCAGAACCTGCCAGACGGCTAGCCAGCCCATAGCCGACGTCCGATAGTGCCTGAACGAACGACCGCTTTCAGGGTCGCTGTTCTCAAGCCGGAACGGCATCTATTGGGGCGCATTGCAGAACGCCCGCTTTCTGCGGGTCGCTCGACCTAAAGCAACCCCTTTTGCGAGCGAGCTGCGAAGTCCGGCACCTCTCCACTCCGCCAACGATCTTCGGCGTGGATCACCTCAATACGATCCGCCGCGATGGGCGGCCGGAACTGAAACTCGATCACGCCGGCGATAGAACCGTGCAACCAGCGCTCGTAGTCGCCGCGCGCCAGCAACACCGGCATGCGATCGTTGTACGGCATCACGGCGTCGTTAGCCGCCATCGTCATCCCTGCGAATACCGGTCCCACGTCAGGCAGGTTGCGGCAGAACCCCGCCCAGGCGACGAGCGGCTCGTCCTTGACCGAAAACCACGTGCGGGTCTTAGCGCCCGGCTCGCCGGCGGGATTGGCAAAATGCGTGAGCGGGATCAGGCAGCGATAGCGCGGCTCGACCACCAGCGTATCCCACATCGGATTGGTCAGGTCCGCGACCAGACCGATAATGCCCGGATCGTCACTGCGGATCGCGCCCTCGCGCGTACGCCGCGGAAATCCCCATCGTGCGATCTTGAGCAGCCGCCTTCCGCGGCTTTCGATGACGATCGGGCCGTCAAGCCCCTCGGTCATCTCGGCAGGCATCGAGATGATCGGTGCGTCCTCGACGCCGAACTGTTCCGCAATCTGCTGCGATCCGATCTGGGCAACGAACAGTCGGGCCATGTCTCTCCTTCCCGCGACTCGGCTTGATCACGATCTAGCACGAATCATTTGCCATATGTTCCTTTTTTGTTCTAGCCTCCCTGTCCCGCCGCTGGCCGGCGATTCGACAGCAATGGAGGACCGGGATGCAGCACGATCCGCTGCTGCGCGCGATGGCGCGCGCGATTTATGACGCCTGCTATCCGAGCGAGGATTGGGCTCCGGTTCGGTTCGACGAGGCCGAACGGTTGGGCACGGTCCACTGTCGCCAGGCGGTCGACGCTGTTCTGCGCGCCCGGGCGCTGAGCGCGGCGAACGGCGAGCAACTCCAGTTGTTCGAAGCCGCGTGATGGCACGGTCCGAACGACCGGCGTGGAACCCGATCCAGGCGGTCGCCCAGGCGATCGCCGACGGCGAGCCGTGGATCCTGGCCTGGACGCTGCATTCGGCGACCTCCTACCGCCGGCTCTCGCGCGAGACCGGAATCCCCGATCACCGCCTCGACGACATCTATCAAGGCGCGGCGCCTGGCCGATCCGAATTGGCCGCGCTTGCGAGCGCCTGGAAAGTCGATCTCGACGACGTGATGCTGACGCTTCCCGGCAAAACGCCGGCCAAATGACATGGCGCGCTACGACGCCACCGGCTGTCCGCGCCCGACCAATCTGCTCGAGGCGGCCGTCTGGCATTTCGCGGTCGTGGCGACCTGCCGCAAGTGCGGCGCCGAAGGCGTGTTCGACCCGCACGCTTTGTGGAATTTGTTCGAACGCAAAGGCTGGGACGTCGGCATCCGCAGCGTCGCCTATCGCTTGAGATGCTCGCGGTGCGGCGCGGGCGCGTTCGTCAGCTGGTCGAGGGATTGCGCGGCGACCGTTCCCCTGCCGATGCCGGATGCCCGGAAATGGAAACAGGCGCTCAACCGCCTCCGCAGCTGACCGACGCCCCGGCCACCCGCCATGCCAACGCCGAAGACCTCCCGCTAAGGCTAACCGGTCCCGGAATGCCGATCGCCTTGGGCAGCCGGCGCAACAACCGCTGTTGGCAATCGCGCGAATCCGCCTAGGCTGCGAGCAGCGCATTTCAGTGCGCTTCGACAAGGGAGAATGGGTAGATGATCCGCTTTGCTTTCGCGCTTGCCGCTGTCGCGATGGTCGCGACGCCATCGATGGCCGCCAATCGCTGCCGTGACGCCAAGGGCCATTTCATCAAATGCCCGCCGCCCAAGGCTGCAACGACCGCGACCAAGAAGTGCCGGACGGCGAATGGCAAGTTCGCCAAGTGCGGGACGCCGGGGGCAAAGCCGGCCTGAGGGACAGTCCCGGTGGGTCGTGGCGAGGTCGCCTCGACCCGCCCAGATCATATCGGCGCGTCGGCCTAGCGCCTGACCCAAAGCTCGTCGGTTCGCGTCATCTCGATCAGGTCGTCGGGAAAGCAGCGTTCCTGAAACGCGACCGCGCTGTCGAAATCGCCGTTGAGCCAGCGATCATAGTCGTCAGGCAGCAGCAGGACCGGCATGCGATCATGCACCGGCCGGATCGCCGCGTTGCAGTCGGTCATCACCATCGAATGGACCGGCCCCCATTCGTCGCTGACGCGCCATAGCCCGGCCGCGGCGAAGATCGGCTGGTCCTTGACGGTGAACCAGGTGCGCGTCTTCGCGCCCTTGGGACCTTCGGCCTCGGCAAAGCCGGTCAGCGGAATGAGGCAGCGCCATTGCGGCTTGCGCGCGAGACCGATCCACATCGGCTTGCGCAGGTCGGCGATGTTGTTGACCGGCCTGGGCTTGGCGGTCGGCGACATGCCCTTGAGACGAAGCGGAAACCCCCAGGTCATCGACTGCATGACGCGGGCGCCGCCTTCCTCCCGGACCACCATGCCAGGCGTTCCGGGATAGGATTCCTCTGGCGCATTGGAAAACGTCGGCACCTCGACCCGGAAATGCGCGGCCACTTCGGCAACGCTTTTCCGCATGGCGGTGAGATTGCACATCGGGCGAAGACTATCAGGTCGGGCGCGGAGTGCCAGACCCGGGCCACTCCCGCTAATGGAGCGGCCCGTCCGGCTTCACGGCCTCGAGTTCCTTGATGCGCGCAAGGATCCTCCGGAACGTCCGGTGCCCTTCCATTTCGCCTTGCGCGAGCAGTTCGTCCGCGCGCCGCGCGGCGACGAACCAGGCATTCTCGCCGTGCTGCCGGACGAGCAGATTGGCACAGGCCCAGATCTCGCGGTCGTCGATCATCTCGAATACCCTAATCGTCCGGCGGAACGCTGCCTAGCGATGACCATGCGCCGCGCTGATCCTGGGCTGTGCGCGCCCCGCACCGCCCCGCCCCACAAGGTCAGTCGATCGACGGCCCGCTGCGTCCCCGTCCGATCGACCAGCTGATCCCGTCGCTCCGCATGATCCCCGAGACCGGTTTTCCGATCTGGCGTTCGAGCATTGGCCGCCAGGGCACCAGCGTGAACTCGCGCGACTTCTCGATCATGGCGAACCGCCCGCTGACGAGATCGACCGACCGGCGCAGCAGCCCCTCGACCCGCGCGCCCGGCTCAGCTTCGGCAAAGACCAGGCCGCTTTCCTCCGATAGCTCGCCTGCCACCCTCAACAATTCGCGACGCTGGAGGATGGCGAGCAGTCCCTGCCGATAGCGAATTGCGCCATCCTGGTCGTCGGCGAGACCGGACGCCAACAACCACTGGCGCCGCCGGTCCAATGCGGCGCGCACGTCCGCGCCAAATCCCGCATCGCGCAGAACAGTCGGAGCACCGGCGATAAGCTCGCGGTCGAGCCAGGTCGCCGCGTCCGCCTCGATCAACGCCGCCAGCGGCCGCGGCGACAGAATGTCCACCGCGACTGGACGGTCGCGCAGCAATCTCGTTTCGTGCGCCGCGGCGCGGTCGAGATGATCCTCGGATATGATCCACTGTCCCGACGATTCGCGGGTCACGCTCGCACTCAACCGGCGCATCGCCTCGAGCCGCCGGACATGCGTTTCGGCGAACGCCTCGGTCGCACTCAGATCATGGCGCAGATGGGCATCGATATCGTAGCGGCCGCCATTGGCCGCGGCGACCGCGGCGATCGTGCGGTCGACCTCGCGAATCTCGGCGCGGCGCGGCCCGATCCGCACCACCGCACCTTCGGGCACAAGATCGACGCCCGCCCCCTTGCCGATCGCGACATAATGGCTGCGCCCGTCGACGCCGTCGACGATCAGATAATGGCGATCGGCATGTTCGTCGGCGAGGCCGCGGCTGACGACCCGCCCGACCAGCGGCCGCGCGTCGGGCGCGGCCGGTTCGTAGATGACCTGATCGACCGCCGGCCGCTCCAGGCCGCGGCTGGCGAAATCGCGCTGCATCGTGCGGATGATGTCGCCGCGCTCACCGATCCGGCGAAGCGTGTCGTCCAGGCCCTTGGCGAGCCGCCAGCGGCCGCCGCCGAGCGGCTCGGCCAGCCCCATTTGCCCAAGCTTGGCGAGGCGCCCCGCGCGCAGGGCCTGGTCGAACGCGCTCCCCTGCCCCATGGTGACGAGATGATCGTCGCCGGCGTCGCGCAGCAGCGCGCGATCGAGCGAGGTGAGCCGCTCCTGCGTGGCCTCGGCGCGCAAGCCGGCCTCGACCTCGAGCGGCGACCGCCGCCCAAGATCGAGGTCAACCAGCTCGCACGCCCGCTCGCGGATGCCTGTCGTGAGGTAATCGCGCGCGATCACCAAATCCTGGCCGCGATGATCCTTACCACGCACGACGATATGGCTGTGCGGGTGCCCGGTGTTGAAATGGTCGACCGCCACCCAATCGAGCCTGGTGCCGAGATCCTCCTCGACCCGCGCCATCAGCCGCCGCGTGAGCGGTTTGAGGTCGTCATACTGGTCGCCATCCTCGGCCGAGACGATGAAACGGAATTGATGCCGGTCCCCGCTTCCCCGCTCGCGAAACGCCTTGCCGTCGACATCGTCGGAATCGGCGCCGTAAAGCCTGCCAGGCATGCCATCGCGCGTCGTGCCGTCGCGTTGCAGATAGCGTAGGTGCGCAACGGCGCCGGCCGCCCCCTTGCCCGCCAGTTTGACGATGCTCGCTTTGACCACCACGCGGCGCGATCCGAACGCGGCACGAGCGCCCCTGCTGGCAAGGACGCGCCCGACCCCGGCGCCGCGGCCGATCCGGCTGCCGGTAAAGGCCGGGCGCGCGCCACCCGTCATCCCGGTCCCACTGCACGCGAGATTGACGGCGGCGAGCACGCGACCAAGATATGAGCGCGTGCCCTTGCCGCCGCCGCTTCGCATCCGTCCAAGGTGCGGTTCGAAATCGTTCTCTTCGGGCATGCTGCCGGTCCATCGCCATTGCGACGCCGACCATGACGCGTCGCCCGCGGCCTGAAAACCGGTGCCGCGGAACGCCGCGGAAAACCGCCGATTTCCAGCGGCATGGCACTGCCGGCTCCATGGCAGTGCCAAAAACCCCGCCAAAAAACGATGTGCAGACAATCACTTGCGGCGCCACCGGTGCCGGAGCTTTATCTTGCCTTAGCCCCCCTTCGCCCCCCCACCCGCACTGCATCAACCCTCGCGCCCGATCGTCTGCAAAAACTATAGCCGGGACACGGTGCCTCGCGACACCGCATCCCGGCGCATGAATATTCGGCGCTCAGTGCATCCGCTCAAACGCAAGACGCGCTGCTTTCCGGCTCGAAAACAGGCGCTTTCCCATCATGCCGTGCGCCATTTCATCGCCATCGACGATGACGATCGCGGCAAACCACCGACCATCCAGGCGACCCAAAATCGCCACCCGATCGAGCTCGAAACCATCTTCCGACTGCGTTGCATAGGCCCCGAGCCAGCGCTCTTCGATGCGCGCATCCCAGCAGAAATCGCATTCTTCCGCGGCGATGAACCGTGCGGCCAATCCCTCCGCTGCGCCGCGTCCGAACTCAAGTTCGAGCCCGGCGATCAGCGCCGCCATCACGCGATCGACGCTGTGCGAGATCGGTTGAACCATGGCCATGATATCTCCGTCCAAGCGCCTTCATGATTGAAGACGCCCAGTCGACGGCGGCCGGCGGCGTGGCTGTCAGGGCCGCCGGAGCGCAAGCGGAGGCGCCGCGAAGCGGACGTGGGGGGAACCGATTTGCGCAGCAAATTGGGGGGCACCCACGGGCCTTGATAGCCGCGCCGCCGGCCGCCATGCTCGGACGACTACGAGAAGACCCACCCCACCACTCGCCATTCCGGACAGCCAGAACCGCCATCATGCCCACAGCACCGACCCAGCAAAACGACACCGCCAAGCACCCGACCCCGCTTGCGCTATTCGCCATGATCGGCGTGCTCGCCATGGCCGTCGCCCCGATTTCAGCCTGCGCCGCGCCCGCGCCGCGCGGCCCCGCATATGACAGCGTCGCCACGAACTGCCGGGTCGTCGATGGCGATACGCTCCATTGCGACGGCGGGCGCATCCGCTTGCTGGGGATCGACGCGCCCGAACTGCCGGGTCATTGCGCGCAAGGCCGAGACTGTGCGCCCGGCGACCCTTATGAATCGAGCCGCAGCCTCGGCGACGCGATGGGCGATGGCGCCTCGCTCAGGATCGCGGTCGCCGGCACCGACCGCTACGGCCGCACGCTGGCCATGGTCAAAGGCGCAAAAGGCGACCTCTCCTGCTGGCAACTCGAACACGGCCAGGCGATCTACAAACCGCGCTGGGACAATGGCAGGCTGGTCGCAAGCACCTGCCCGAACGACGCGCGCTGAGCAGCAGAAAGGCCCCGGCGCCGAAGCGCCGGGGCCCTTGGCCGATCAATCGGCCGGGTTCCAGATGACCGCGAACTTGTCCTCGGGCCCGCCGGCGGCCTGGCCGAGATTGGCGTAGAGCCGTCGGGGTCCGAACTCGGGCGCGGCCAGGCTGAGCGATACGTAATCGCGGCCCGAACTCTCCGAGCGGCGCATCCAGCCGGCACCGATCTCGACGCCGTCGGAGAGCACCCGATAGTCGGGCTGGGTGTCGGCGGACTTGCTGCGGTTGGCGACGATCGCGATATCGGCCGAGATGCTGAGGGTCTTGAGCTGGCCCTTGAACGAGCCGTCGTCGCTCTTGGTGACATATCCGATGGCAGGCATGAACTTCACTCCGTCTGGTGGCCGGGACCATTCCCGGCGACACGCCGACCAGTTGGACGGGACAAGGAGCGGCCGAACCGAAGGCCGAAGCGATCAGCGGAGGACCGGAGCGACGCGCTATTTTGCCGCGCGAGGAGCCGCGCAAGCGGCGGGGAAAATAGCGCGGGCGCGATGGTTTCGAGACGCGCCGACCGGCCATAGGTCTCGGGCGTTCGCAGTTGGGATTGATCTCGGCCACTCATCGAGGTGATCGTGCCCCGCCCACAGGATCTTCGCGAAAGCGAGGACCTGACAGGCAGTGAAGGTGCCGGTCATCAAGGTGAACCAGAACCGAGCCTAAACACGGTTCTCGCAAGCCGCGACGCGCATTCTTTGGGCAATGTTCACCCTTGGCGATTTAGCATCGCGCCATGATAAAGCTTTGCTTCGCGAGTACGCTGCTCGCACTCGCCGCATGCGGCCCCTCCCAACAGCCCGGCGGCGGGAGCTCCGTAAACACGGCCGAAGCACACCCCGCCGGCGGACGGACGACCGCGTTGACCGACGCCGACCGCGCCCGATTCGATGTCGAAGGCGTACGCTTGGGCATGTCCTATGCTGACGTTCGCGCGGCCTGGCACAAAGCCCACCCCGCTTACCGGATCACCGAAACGACAGGGTGGATTGAAGGCCTCGGAACCTATGTCGAGTCATTGCGGATCGCCGCGCCCGACGGTGAGGATGCGCTGACCGCCACCTTCACCAGTTCCGCGTCCGGAAATCGCGCTTACTATCTATCCCACACGCTCCAGGACATGGCGGTCGGTAAACCCATCGACCGCAAGGTCTCGAGCGCTCTGGTGATGCGCAAGTTCGGCAGCACCGCCCTTATCGACGGTCCAAATATCTATGGCGGCGACGTTGTCGGCAACGACGGCCACCTTCAAGACGGCTGCGCCGACTTCAAATTCCCCGACAAGTCGACCTTGAACAAACCCGATGCGAGCCACGAGAAGTGCGGATTGACGGCGCTCGCGAGCATCACTGGCGACAATGAAACCACAGCCGACGCCGTCGAACTCCAGGTGACCGACTTCCATCTGCTCGCCAAGCTGGCGAAAGATGAAGCGGACGGCCTTCAACGACAACGCGAGATCGTAGGCCGGTCGAAGGAGTGGGTCACGGCAAAGCCCACTGCGCTCTAATTATGGCACCTCTGTTGACGCTGCCCGCGCTGTTCGGATCTAAAGCAGGTCGCGAATAAGGGCGACTGCAATTGGGCCGTTATCTAACAGTCGGGTTTATGGCGACTGGCAACGGACAGCGGACCTTACTTCCGCTTATCCCATCGACCGGAACCAGTCACGTACTGACAGGTGCAGGCGTACGACTTCGTCTTCGGCGAGCGGCTTGCAATGCGCGATAGGTCCACGCAACACGTTCAACGTTGCGATGACCTTTTCGAGCGCTTTGATGTTCTGGAATATGTCGACGAAGTGACCCCAATTCGTTTTGATTATTTCGCCCAGTTCGCCGA
>Ga0207667_10000219_pt1 | contig 80218 bp, 74 predicted proteins | sample KBSCornC52_FD_184301 | JGI IMG/M metagenome (GOLD analysis project Ga0207667, IMG submission 184301) | Corn rhizosphere microbial communities from Kellogg Biological Station, Michigan, USA - KBS Corn C5-2 (SPAdes) (version 2) | ecosystem: Host-associated > Plants > Roots > Rhizosphere > Soil ... | reverse complement strand
GAAGAAGTCCAGCGCCGCGAAGCCGATCGCGACCACCAGCAAGACGATGAGGCCGGTATAGCCCCGCTCCTTGCCGACGCCCCCTGTAGTGCTCATGTGCGTTACCTCACCCGTCTACGCCACGCCGTCGTTGCGGCATCGGCTGGGATTTCAAAGCCTGTCAATCCGGCCGCGATCCGGCACCGGTCCTACTTATAGATTTGCCGGTTCCCGCTTCAGGCCGCGGCCTGGCGGAAGTCCGGGGCACGCACCAGGCGTCCCATGCTGAATACCGCCAGCCGGGGCTCTCCCACCCTTTCCTCGACGAAACGCGACAGGCGCGGATCGTCTTCCTGCTCGGCCGCCCGGCGCGCCTCGGTATCCACCGTGCGCTGGCCGAACACCTCGTCCACCAGCAGCGCCACGCTGCCGGCGCCCTGGCGCACCACCAGCAGGCGGCTGCGCTCGGTGTGCAGCGTGCGCTCGCCGAACAGGAAGCGGCTCAGGTCCACCACCGGCACCAGGTTGCCGCGCACGTTGGCCACGCCCAGCAACCAGGCCTGGGTGCCCGGCACGGGCGTGAGCAGGGGCACGGCGAGCAGTTCGCTGATCTCGTCGATGCCGCTGACGAACAGGCGTGAACCCACGCGGTAGCCGATGCCGCGCCACAATCCCGGCGCCTCCAGCTTCTCGGGCGTATCCGAAGCATGGGTCAGCGACAGGCGCTCGTAGCGCGCGAGAATCTCGAACGGGGACAAGGTCTGGCTCATCGAGTAGACCTCAGGCCGCGTTGGGCAGCAGATCGTTGATGCACGCCAGCAGCTCCTTCTCGTTCACCGGCTTGGTGATGAAGGCGCGGGCGCCCTGGCGCAAACCCCAGACGCGGTCGGTCTCCATGGACTTGGTCGTGATCATCACGATCGGCACGTCCTTGGTCACCGGGTCGCGCGTCAGCGTGCGCGTGGCCTGGAAACCGTTCATGCCGGGCATGATCACGTCCATGATGACCAGGGCGGGCAGCTCGGCGCGCACGCGCTCGATGCCCTCCTCGGCGTTGTTGACCGAACCGACCGTATGCCCGGCGCGCTCAAGCAGCGTGGTGAACACGCGCACGTCGGTCGGCGAGTCGTCGATGATGAGAATATTGGCCACAGGTCCCCCTCAGCCCCTGTAGTCGATGGTGGTCTTACACCGTGACATGGCGATGGATGGCTCCAAGCAGTTCGTCGCGCGTGAACGGCTTGGTCAGATACTGCTCGGCGCCCACGATGCGGCCACGTGCCTTGTCGAACAGGCCGTCCTTCGAGCTGAGCATGATCACCGGCGTCGACCGGAACTGCGGATTGTTCTTGATGAGCGCGCAGGTTTGGTAACCGTCGAGGCGCGGCATCATGATGTCGACGAAAATGATGGCGGGCTTCTGGTCAGAGATCTTGGCGAGCGCCTCGAATCCGTCGACCGCCGTGAGCACGTCGCAACCTTCCTTCTTGAGCAAGGTCTCCGCCGTGCGACGGATGGTTTTGGAATCGTCGATCACCATGACCTTCAGACCGGCCAGGCCATTTCCACTTATGTTCAAGTTCACACACCCCCCTGTGACCCGCCCCAGGCTCAGGTAAGACACGAAGCCGACAGCCCTGGGCCGCCAGCTCCATGTGGACGAAAAGAATCCCGCAAGATTGCCCACCGATTCATCCGCTCGTGGGCGGACGATTGTCCGTGCTGTTTACCGCCTGCCCGTCGTGGCGTCAAGCCAAATTCCTCGCTGTTGCGCTGTGCGGCACGCCTTCACATACCTTGCCGCCCGTCGTGCGCGTCGGCGAACATGCGCGGCATCCCACCTCGTCGACCGACGCCCGCCGATCCGGCAAGAGCGCGCCAGCCTACGGGGCACCCACTACCGGAGAATGACGATGGCCCTCTCGGTCGCCGTGCTGATGGACCCCATCGGCGCCATCAAGATCGCCAAGGACACCACCTTCGCCATGCTGCTGGAAGCCCAGCGGCGCGGCCATGCGCTGCTGTACATGGAGCACGGCGACCTGGCCGTGCGCGACGGCCGCGCCTGGGCCCGCCTGCGGCCGCTGAGCGTGAAGGACGACCCCGCCGGCTGGTTCAGCCTGGGCGAGGCGCGCTGGCAGGAGCTGGCCGAGGTCGACGTGGTGCTGCTGCGCAAGGACCCGCCGGTCGATTCCCAGTTCATCTACGACACCATGGTGCTGTCGCTGGCCCAGCGGGCCGGCGTGACCGTGGTCAACGACCCACAGGCCCTGCGCGACTGCAACGAGAAGATGTACGCGCTGGACTTCGGCCAGTGCATGGCCCCCACCCTGCTGTCCCGCGACAAGGCCGACCTGCGCCGCTTCGTGGCCGAGCACGGCGAGGTGGTGCTCAAGCCGCTGGACGGCATGGGCGGGCGCGGCATCTTCCGCGTGCGCAGCGGCGACAGCAATCTGAATTCGATGCTGGAAACCTTGCTCAGCGGCGGCCTGCACGGCGGCCAGGCGCAGTTCGTGATGGCGCAGAAATTCATCCCGCAGATCAGCGCCGGCGACAAGCGCATCCTGCTGGTGGACGGCGAGCCGGTGCCCTATGCGCTCGCCCGCATTCCCCAGGGCGACGAATTCCGCGGCAACCTGGCCGCCGGCGGCCGCGGCGAAGGCGTGCCGCTGAGCGAGCGCGATCGCTGGATCGTGTCCCAGGTGGCGCCGGAGCTGCGCAGGCGCGGACTGTGGTTCGTGGGTCTCGACGTGATCGGCGACTATCTCACTGAGATCAACATCACATCGCCGACCTGTGCGCGCGAACTGGACAAGCAGTTCGGGCTTAATATCTGCGGCCAGCTGTTCGACGTCATCGAGCACCACATCCACGGAAAGCGTTCCGCGTGAGTCAACCCGCACCCCGGGGCGCCGACCTGATCGGCGCCACCCTGCTGTTCTCGCTATTGCTGCACGGCGTGCTGCTGCTGGGCATCACCTTCGGCTACGTGAAGCCCAAGCCCAGCCTGCCCACGCTGGACGTGACCCTGGTCGACGTGGCCAACCGCGAGAAGCCCGAGCAGGCCGACTTCCTGGCCCAGGCCAGCAACCGCGGCGGCGGCGAGCAGGACAAGTCCGCCCGCCCGTCCCAGCCGTTCTCCGGCCCGCTGCCCAAGCCCGATCCGGGCATGGCCGAGCACGCCCAGGAAGCCACCGCGGCGCGCCCGCAGGACGCCACCCCGGACCGCCTGCTGACCACCACCGGCAACAGCCGCTTCAGCGTCAGCTCCGACAGCGCGCAGCCGCAGCGCAGCGACAGCACCCTGCCCGCCGCCGATGCCGACCGCGTGCGCCTGGAAGCCGCCCAGCTGGCGGCCGAGAAGCGGCGCATCCAGGAGGCCTACGCCAAGCGCCCCAAGAAGAAATTCATCTCCTCCAACACCAGCGAGTACGCCTACGCCGGCTACATGCGCAACTGGGTGGACCGGATCGAGCGCGTCGGCAACCTCAACTACCCCGACGCCGCCCGACGCCAGAAGCTGCACGGCGACGTGCTGCTCACCGTCACCCTGGACCGCGACGGCAAGGTGATCGGCATCGAGATCATCGGCAGCTCCGGCCACGAGCTGCTGGACAAGGCCGCCGAGCGCATCGTGCGCCTGGCCGCGCCGTTCCCGCCGCTGCCGCAGACCGGCGAGCGGGTCGACGAACTGCACATCACCCGCACCTGGCAGTTCCAGGAAAACAACGTGCTGCATACGCGCTGAGGGCAGCCCGGACGGCCACGGCCGCAGGTTCCGCCAACCTCGTCCTAACCCCAGCTGCACCCCCTGCGCTTACAATGCGGGCCATGAGCGCTTCCCGCCCCTCCTCCCTCGCCGGTCATTTCCTGATCGCCATGCCCAGCCTGGCCGAGCCGCCGTTTTCGCGCGGTGTGGCCTTCCTCTGCCAGCACGACGAAGACGGCGCGGTGGGCCTGCTGGTCAACCAGCTTTCCGAATACCGCCTGGGCGACGTGCTCAGGCAGATGAAGCTGGAATGCGACGATCCGGAGGTCGCCGACCTGCCCGTCCTGATCGGCGGCCCGGTGCAGCAGGAGCGCGGCTTCGTGCTGCACCGCGAGGAAGGCCACTGGGAATCCAGCTACCGCATCAACGACCACTGGTCGGTGACCACCTCGCGCGACATCCTGATCGCCATGGCCGCCGGCACCGGTCCGCGCCAGGCCATGATGGCGCTGGGCTACGCCGGCTGGAGCGCCGGCCAGCTGGAGCAGGAACTGAAGGACAACAGCTGGCTCACCGTGGAAGCGAGCGAGCGCGTGGTGTTCGACACCCCGCTGGAGGAGCGCTGGAGCGCCGCCGCCGGCCTGGTCGGGGTCAACCCGCTGCAGTTGCCGGGCTACGTAGGTCACGCATGAGCTGTGTGTTCGGTTTCGACTACGGCAGCCGGCTGCTCGGCGTCGCGGTCGGCAACCGCTTCACCGGCCTGGCCCGCGCGCTGGCGGTGGTGCCGATGCGCGACGGCGAGCCGGACTGGACCAGGCTGGACGCCCTGCGCCGCGAATGGCAGCCCGACACCCTGGTGATCGGCCTGCCGCTCACCCTGGAGGGCGACGAACAGAAAGCCAGCCGCGGCGCCCGCCGCCTGGCCGAGCGCCTGCAGCAGCGCTATGACCTGCCGGTCGCGCTGATCGACGAACGCCACAGCTCGCAGGAAGCGGCCCGCCGTTTCGCCGGTGCGCGTGCGGCAGGCCTGAAGAAGCGCAGCGACGCCGCCACCATCGACGCCGAAGCCGCCGCCGTGATCCTGGAACGCTGGCTGGCCCAGCCGGCCGGCACCCCGTCCACCCTCGCCGACCCGCCCTGACGACACGCCCATGACCCCACGCCTGCGCCACCTCACCACGCTCGAAAACATGCCGCGCGCCACCATCGAGCGCCTGCTCGACCGCGCCGTCGCCATGCGCGACGCCTGCGCCCACGGCACGCGCAAGCTCGACCTGCTGGCGGGGCGCACCATCCTCAACCTGTTCTTCGAGCCGTCGACGCGCACGCGCACCTCGTTCGAACTGGCCGCGCGCCGGCTCGGCGCCGACGTGATCAATTTCGACATCGGCTTCTCCTCCACCAGCAAGGGCGAGGAGCTGTACGACACGCTGCACACGCTCGAAGCGATGCACCTGGACGCGATCGTGGTGCGCCACAAGATCTCCGGCACGCCCGACGAGCTGGTGCGCCACGCCATGAGCGGCGTGTCGGTGATCAATGCCGGCGACGGCAACCGCGCCCACCCCACCCAGGGCCTGCTGGATGCGCTGACCATCCGCCAGCACCGGCCGAATTTCGAGCAGCTGGGCGTGGTGATCTGCGGCGACGTGAAGCACTCGCGCGTGGCGCGCTCGGACGTGCACGCGCTGGCCGCGCTGGGTGTGCGCGACATCCGCCTGTGCGCGCCGGCGGCGCTGATGCCCGGCGAGCACGAGCTGCCGCATTGCCAGCGCTTCACCGACTTCGACGAGGCGGTCACCGGCGCCGACGCGGTGATCATGCTGCGCCTGCAGAAGGAGCGCATGGCCGCCACCGACCTGCAGGACGAGGCCGACTACTTCAGGCACTACGGCCTGGACACGCGCCGCCTGGCGCTGGCGGCGCGCAGCGCGCTGGTGATGCACCCGGGCCCGCTCAACCGCGGCATCGAGATCAGCTCCGAGGTGGCCGACGGGGCGCAGTCGCGCATCCTCGAGCAGGTCGGCAACGGGGTGTTCGTGCGCATGGCGGTGCTGGCCGAGATGCTGGCCCGGCCGTAATAACCTCACCCGCCCACAGCGAAATTCCCTCGCCCGGGCGACCCGAACCAACGCTGCGGTATCCCTCAACCTTGAAGGTGGAATCCTTCTCCCTCCGGGAGAAGGTGGCGGCAGCCGGATGAGGGTACGGGCGGAGCGGTGCACATCGCTTCCGCGCTCCGCCCGTACCCTCACCCCAACCCCTCTCCCGGAGGGAGAGGGCTATCGCGATCCCGGCCGCTTCGGCCACTCGGAAGCCTTATCTTTGCCCGCAAGTCCGGGGCGAAACGGGCATAATGCGCGGCGCAACACCTTCTTCTATCTATCTCAGGGAATCGACATGCGAGTGAGTAAGCGCTATTTGGCGCTGGCTGTCGCCGGCGTGCTGCTGGCGGCCTGCGGCCACAAGGACAAGGATGCCCCCCTGGCTTTCGTGCCGGCGGATACGCCGTACGTGGTCGCCAACCTGGACGTGCTGGATGACGACACGCGCAAGGCGCTGATCGCCCAGGCCGACGCCCAGCTGCCGAGCCAGCTGGCCCAGCTGAAGGCCGCCGCGGAGGACATGAAGGAGAAGGACGCCGATACGGCCAACCTGCTCAAGGCCTTCATCGCCGAACTCGACGGCAAGAGCATCGAGGCCTTCGCGCAGAACATCGGCCTGGACATGAAGGGCCATTCGGCCGTCTACGGCCTGGGCCTGGCGCCGGTGGTGCGCTTCGAGCTGGCCGATCCGAAGGCCTTCGACGCCTTCGTCGGCCGCCTGGAAACCGCCTACGGCAAGAAGCTCGATACCGCCACCGAAGGCGGTGTCACTTATCGCAAGCACGCCTCCGCCGAAGCCGGCACCCAGGTGATCCTGGCCGTGGTCGGCAAGCAGATGGTCGCCACCGTGCTGCCGGCCGACGCGCCGCAGCCGCTGCTGCGCCAGGCGCTTGGCCTGGACCGCCCGGCCAAGAGCCTGCAGGACGATGGCCGCCTGGAACAGCTGGCCAAGGACAAGGGCTACAAGCCGTGGGCCGTCGGCCACGTCGACCTGGTGCGCCTGCTGCCGCTGGCCGCCAGCGGCAAGGACCCGCTGTTCGCCGCCATGTACAAGGCGCACCAGCACGCCGAGGCAGCCAAGACCGGCGAGCCGGTGACGACCCAGCCGGGCGTCTCCCCGGCCTGCGAAGCCGATGCCACGCGCATCGCCGGCCGCGTGCCGTCGATGAGCTTCGGCTACACCAAGCTCGATCCCAAGCACCAGGACCTGCGCTGGGACGTGGCCCTGGCCGACGACGTGGCCAAGGCCTTCGCCGGCGTCAAGGTCGAGCTGCCGGGCCTGGGCGTCGACGGCGACGCGCCGATGGACATGACCCTGGCCTTGCCGGTGGCGCAGCTGCGCACGTTCTGGGCCGCGCAGGCCGAGGCGGTGGCCGCCAAGCCGTTCGGCTGCCCCACGCTGACCAATCTCAACGAAGGCTTCGCCAAGCTGGGCCAGGTGGCGCAGCAGGCGGCGATGCCGCCGTTCGGCGACCTGCTGGGCCTGCGCGTGTCGCTGGACAGCTTCGACCCGAGCAGCACCACGCCGAAGTTCACCGGCCGCGTGCTGGTCGGCAGCACCAACCCGGCCGGCCTGGCCGCGATGGGCAGCATGGCTTCGCCGGCGCTGGCCCAGATCAAGCTCACGCCTGACGGCAAGCCGGTGGCGCTGCCGGCGGAAATGACCGCCGCGCTGGGCCAGCCGGTGTGGCTGGCGATGGGCGAGAAGGCGCTGGCCATCGCCGTCGGCCAGGGCGAGGACGCCAAGCTGGGCGACATGCTCAAGGCTCCCACCGGCGACGCCGGCCGCATGGGCCGCGTGCACCTCAGCGGCGACATGTACGTGTCGTGGATCAAGGCCATGGAGGAGAAGTCCGACCATCTCAAGCAGCTGACCGAATCCATGGGCAGCGACGAGAACGGCGAGGACGCCGACAAGGACCAGGCCGCGAAGGCCCAGGCCGCGGCCGAGCGCGCCAAGTCGCAGTTCGAGACCATGCGCCAGCAGGCCGAGCGGATCAAGGCGATCAGCGGCGAAGTGCACGTCGAGAACGGCGGCATGGTGATGACCACGCAGACCGAGCTGAAGTAATTCCTCGCCATCGGCGGGAACGAAACGGGGCGCCGCTGGCGCCCCGTTTCGTTTCTCGAATCCTTCATGCGCCGCCGCCGAAAAATTCATTACTATCCGCCACGGCCCGCCAGGGTCGCCGCTGTCCTTGCCGCATCGCTGTCGCGCAGTTCGTGTCCCGATCCATTGCACAGGAGGTGTCATATGGTCATCACCCCGTGGAACGACGCTCCGCCCCGCCGCATCTCGCCGCACCAGGCAGCACCGGCTGACCTCAGCCCCCCTTTGACGCGCTAACGCGCGACCTGCACGTCCGGAGCTCATAGGAGAGCCCCGTCAACACGCAGTACAGCCGCCCGGCACCGGCTAACTTCAGGGGTTAAAACATGAATCGCATTTACCGGCTCGTCTGGAACCGCGCGCTGCGCGTGCTTCAAGTTGCGTCCGAACTGGCGGATGCACGCGGCGCGGGAACTCCGCCGGGAGGAGCGCGCCGGCTGCCGGCCCGCCGCCTGCTCGCGCTGTGCTGCCTGGCCGCCTGCGCTGCCCTGCCGCTGCAATCGGCCATGGCCGCCTGCAGTCCGATCAACCCGGCCAATGGCGCCACGGTGACCTGCTCCGGCGCCGCCAATCCGCTGGCGCCCTCGTATGCGAGCGCCGCCAACAACCTCACCGTCAATGTAGTCGCCGGCGGCTCCACCGGCGTGCTGCTGGGCCTGGGCGGCACGGCGATGTCGCTCACCGGCAACGGCACCACGCTCAACAATGCCGGCACCATCGACCCGTCCCTGCTCGGCCTGCTCAGCCTGCTGTCCTCCGGCACGGTGATCGGCAACCCCAATCTCGGCACCGCCATCCCGGGCAACACGGTCAGCGTCAACAACCAGGCCAGCGGCGTGATGAAGGGCACCACCGGCCTGCTCGGCCTGAATCTCGCCGACTTCACCGGCATGGCACTGTCCGTGCGCAACGGCAGCGGCGGCACCACCACGATCAACAATGCCGGCACCATCGGCTCGTCCGCCCTGCTCGGCGTCTCGCTGCTGGGATCCGATGCCCCGGTGATCGCGGCCTACGGCGGTGCGCAGGTCAACATCACCAATACCGGCACCATCACCGGCCGCACCGCCATGGAGGCTTCCGCCACCGGCAACACCTTCATCAACGCCGGCACCATCAGCGGCAGCGTGTCGATGGGCGCCAACAGCACCAACACCTTCACCGCGGTGTCCGGCTCCAACGTCAACAACGGCGGCAGCCTCGGGCTGAACCTGCTCGGCGTGCTCGGCGTCAACCTGAACTTCGCGCCCACCGGACAGATCGACGGCGGCGCGGGCGGCAACAACACGCTGGTGCTGCAGAACGTGGTGGCCGGCCCCGGCTCGGGCACCGGCGGCACGGTGACCAATGCCTCGTCCGCCACCTACATCAACTTCCAGCACCTGACCGTCAACAGCGGCACCTGGAACCTGCAGGGCGCGCTGGTCAGCACCGACGCCACGCTCAACGGCGGCCTGGCCAACTTCGACAACGGCGCCGCCTTCGGCAGCAATCCGATCACCGCCAACGGCGGCGCGATCGGCGCCAGCAGCAGCGGCCTGACCCTGGGCAATGCGATCACCGTCAATGCGGGCGGCCTTACCGCGTCGGGCGCCAACAACTTCACCTTGTCGGGCCTGCTGTCGGGCAGCGGCGCGCTGACCAAGAACGGCGCCGGCACGCTGACCCTGGGTGCCGCCAACACCTACAGCGGCGGTACCGTCATCGACGCCGGCACCATCGCGCTGGGCGCGAGCGGCTCGCTGGCATCGACCGGCATGGTCAACCTGACTGGCCCTGGCGCCACGTTGGACATCTCCGGCGCCGGCGCCAACCAGACCATCGGCGCGCTGGCCGGCGCCGCCGGCACCACGCTTGCGCTGGGTGCGCGCACGCTCACCCTGGGCGACAGCGTCAACACCACGTTCTCCGGCGGCATCAGCGGCACCGGCGGGATCGTCAAGCAAGGCAGCGGCACGCTGACCCTGAGCGGCGCCAGCACGTATACCGGCGGCACCACGATCAATGCCGGCACCCTGGCACTCGGCGCGGGCGGCAGTCTCGCGGCCGGCGGTGCGGTGACGCTCAACGCCGCCGGCACCTCGTTCGACATTTCGGCGGCCGGCGGCAACCCGACCATCGGCGCGCTGTCCGGCGTCGCCGGCAGCCAGGTGGCGCTGGGCACGCGGTCGCTCATCGTCGGCAATGCCAGCAGCACGACCTACGCGGGGACCATCGGCGGCACCGGCGGCCTCGTCAAGCAAGGCAGCGGCACGCTCACGCTCAGCGGCGCCAGCACGTATACCGGCGGCACCACCATCAATGCCGGCACACTGGCGCTGGGCAGCGGCGGTTCGCTCGCCGCGAACGGCCTGGTCACGCTGGCCGCGGGCGGCACCTTCGATCTCTCGGCTGCCGGCGCGCAGAGCCTCGGCGGACTCGCCGGCGCCGGCGGCACGGTGAACATCGGCGCGAACGCGCTGACCCTCGCACCGAACGGCGTCGGCTCCAGCTTCGGCGGCGTCATCAGCGGCAGCGGCGGCGTGACCATCAACGGCACGGCCACGCAGACATTCACCGGCGCCAATACCTATACCGGCGCCACCAGCATCCAGGCCGGCACGCTGGCGCTGGGCGCCGGCGGCAGCCTCGCCGCGGGCAGTGCGCTGACACTGGGCAACAGCGGCATCCTCGACATCTCCGCGGGCGGCAACCAGACCATCGGCGCACTCGCCGGCACCGGCGGCACCGTCAACCTGGGCGCCAACGTGCTCAGCGTGAGCGGCAGCGGCGGCGGCAGCTTCGACGGCGTCATCCAGGGCACCGGCGGCGTGACCAATACCGCCAGCGCACTCGTGCTCAACGGCGTAAACACCTACACCGGCCTGACCACGGTGCAGGCGGGCAGTCTTACCGTGGGCGATGCGACGCATGCCGCGGCCAGCATCGGCGGCAACGTCACCGTCGCCAGCGGCGCTTCGCTGGGCGGTTTCGGCACCGTCGGCGGCAGCGTCTCGGTATTGAACGGCGGCCATCTCGCACCGGGCAATCCCACTGGCACGCTCACCGTCAACGGCGATGTCACCCTGGCGCAGGGCAGCGTGCTGGACTTCTCGTTCGGCGCACCGGGACCGAACTTCAGCACGCCCGGCACCGGCCACAACGTGGCGGTCAACGGCAACCTGACCATCAACGGCGCCACGATCAATCCGATCGATGCCGGCGGCTTCGGTCCCGGCCTGTACAACCTGTTCACCTACGGCGGCGCGCTCTCCGAAACCAATGGCGGCATCGCGCCGCCGGCCGGCTTCACCATCCAGAACCTCACCGCCAGCAAGCAGATCAACCTGATCAACACCAACAGCCTGGCGCTGAATTTCTGGAACGCGAACGGCCTGGCCAACAGCACGCGCATGGGCGGCGGCAGCGGCACCTGGTCGGCAGCGCAGGCGAACTGGACGGATGCAACGGGCTCGGTGACCTCCACTCGCCAACCCGCCGATGCGTTCGCCATCTTCGGCGGCGATGCAGGCACGGTGACCGTCGACGGCAACGGCGGCGCGCAGCCGGTCACCGCGCTCGGCATGCAGTTCGCCAATGACGGTTTCCACCTGGTCGGCGACGCGCTCGGCCTGGTCGCGCCTTCGCCAGGCGCGCTCAGCGAGATCCGCGTCGGCGACGGCAGCGCGGCCAGCGCGGGCTGGGTCGCCACGGTCGACAACACGCTCACCGGCCTGGGCTTCAACAAGACCGGTGCGGGCACGCTGATCCTCGGCGGCGCCAACACCTATACGCAGGGCACCATGCTCAGCGCCGGCACCTTGTCGGTCAGCGCCGATACGAACCTGGGTGCGGCCAGCGCCGGCCTGGATTTCGAAGGCGGCACCCTGCAGGTGACGGGCACCAGCTTCCAGTCCACGCCGCGCGCGATCACCTTCGGCGCCACCGGCGGCGGCTTCGATATCGCCGACGCCGCCAACGTGTTCACCGTCAGCCAGCCCCTGAGCGGCACCGGCAGCCTGACCAAGCTCGGCGCGGGCACGCTGGTTCTTTCCGGCGCCAACAGCTACAGCGGCGGCACCACCATCAGCGCGGGCACGCTGCAAGGCGATGCCAGCAGCCTGCAGGGCAATATCACCGACAATGCCTCGCTGGTCTTCAACCAGGGCACCGATGGCAGCTTCGCCGGCGTGGTCAGCGGTACCGGCGCGTTGACCAAGCTCGGCGCCGGCACGCTCACGCTGAGCGGCGCGAACAGCTACAGCGGCGGCACCACGATCAGCGCGGGCACGTTGCAAGGCGATGCGAGCAGCCTGCAGGGCTCTATCGTCGACAACGCCGCGCTGGTCATCAACCAGGGCAGCGATGCCACGTTCAATGGCTCGATCTCCGGCAGCGGCACGCTGCTGAAGTCGGGCGCCGGCACGCTCACCCTCGACGCGGCCAATCCACTGACCGGCGCGACGACGGTCGCGGCGGGCACGCTGATCGTCGGCGACAACAGCCATCCGGGCGCCACGCTCGGCGGCGCGGTGACGGTCAACGGCGGCGCCACGCTGGGTGGCATCGGCACCATCGGCGCACTGGACCTGTCCGGCACCGTCATACCCGGCAACACCACCGGCACGCTGACGGTGACCGGCAATGCGGTGTTCCACAACGGCTCCAGCTACCAGGTCGGCGCGACGCCGCAAGGCCAGAGCAGCCGCATCGTCGTCGGCGGCACGGCGTCGATCCTCGGCGGCAGCGTGCTGGTGCTGGGACAGCCGGGCAACTACGCGCCACGCACCGACTACACCATCCTCACCGCGGCGCAGGGCCTGAGCGGACAATTCGGCGCGGTCAGCGCCAACCTGACCTTCCTCACGCCGGTGCTCAGCTACACCGCCAACGCGGTGAACCTGTCGCTGCAGCGCAACGACGTCAGCTTCGAGAGCGTGGCGAACACCAGCAACCAGAAGAACACCGCCGGCGCGCTCGAGCACCTGGATCCGAACTCGCCGCTCTACGACGCCCTGCTCACCCTCGACCCCGCCACCGCGCGGCATGCCTTCGACCAGCTCTCCGGCGAGATGCACGGCAGCATCGGCACCGCGCTGTTCGACGACAGCCACTACGTGCGCGACGCCATCAACAACCATCTGCTCGGCGCCAGCTACGGCGGGCAGAATGCCGAAGGCGCCACCGGCAGCGGCAACATCGTGTGGAGTTCGCTGTGGGGCCACTGGGGCGACCACGACAGCGACGGCAACGCGCACGACATGAACGCCAACGGCAGCGGCGTGCTGGTCGGCGCGGATACGGCGATCGACGACCTGCGCGTCGGCGGCCTGGTCGGCCACGGCCAGAACAGCCTCAACGTGCGCGAACTCGGCTCCACGGCGCATGCCAAGGCCAACTATGCCGGCCTGTACGCCAGCTGGAATCTCGGCAACATCCGCCTGCGCGGCGGCGCGGCGTATGCGTGGCAGAAGATCGACACCACCCGCCGCATCGCCTTCGGCACCTACTCCGGCGTGACCCAGGCCAATTACGACGCCAACACCGCGCAGGCCTATATCGACGGCAGCTACGTGTTCCAGCTCGACCGCGCCACCGTCGAGCCCTACCTCAACCTCAGCCAGGTGCACGTGCGCACCGATGCCTTCACCGAGCACGGCAGCGACGCCGCGCTCGCCGTCGACGGCAGCTCGTCCAACCTCACCGTGGCCACCGCCGGCGTGCGCGGTTCGCTGCAGTTGGGTCCGGGCGGACTGCATGCCTACGCCGGCGTCGGCTATCAGCATGCCTCCGGCGATCGCGTGCCGGAACGCCGGCAGCGCTTCGCCGCGGGCGCGGACGACTTCACCGTGTACGGCCTGCCGGTGGCGGACAACGCCGGCGTGCTCGACCTCGGCCTGCGCTTCCCGGTCGGCCATGCGGTGACGATCGATCTTGGTTATCACGGGCAGTTCGCCAGTGATGCGCACGATCAGTCGGCACGGTTGACGGTGAACGTGGCGTTCTAGCCGCGGCGTTTGTGAGTGTCGCGACCTAAGCCCCTCTCCCACCGGCGACCCGAAGGTAGTCCCTGTGGGAGAGAGGGGTTGGGGTGAGGGTACGGGCAGAACGTAACGCTGCGCTCCGCCCGTACCCTCATCCGGCTGCCGCCACCTTCTCCCGGGGGGAGAAGGGTTCCCACTTGAAGGTCGGGGAAGGTAGCCGCAGCGTTTGTGCGCCCCTTACCACTACGCAATAGAAAGAAAAAAACCACCGGCATGACGCCGGTGGTTTTCATGACTTCGCCGGGTCGAACCGGCGCCGCGAGGCGCCGGTCCGGCCTGCCCGCTTAGAAGTCGTAGCGGGCGGTCACGCGGAAGTAGCGCGGATCGGTGTAGTTCAGCTCACGACCGTACAGCGGGTTCACCGTGGTGCGGTTCAGCGCGTAGCGGTAGTTGTACATCGTCGCCGTCTGGCGATTCAGCGCGTTGATCACGTCCACCTGCAGGGTCAGCTTGTTGTCCAGCCAGCCCGGCGTGTAGGCCGCATTGAGGTTCAGCTGGTAGGTCCACGGCGTGGTGCCGTGCGAACCGCGCGGCGACACCGTGTAGCCGGTCTGGCCCGGCAGGCCGCAGAACCAGTACGTGGAGCTGTTGTACAGGCCGGCGTCGGCGGTCGGGTAGAAGCTGGTGCAGTTCTTCGGACGGCCCGAGGCGGCGATCAGGGTGGCGCCGAAACGCCACTCGGTGTTCAGCTGGTAATAGCCGAACGCCTTGACCTGGTGCGCGCGATGGTTAGGCAGCGTGCCGTTGGAGCCCACCATCAGCTGCGGCAGGTCCCAGTCCTGGGTGCGCGACACGTCGGTCTGGCCGCCCGCGCCGGTATCCAGGTCGGAGGCCAGCTGGCCCTCGGTGTTGCCGTAGTTGCGCGAGAAGGTGTACTCGACCTTGCCGTACCAGCTGTCGGCGAACGGATGCTCGACGAACAGATCCACCGCGTAGTACTTGCGCTTCAGATCCGGCAGGTTCAGGTCCTTCTGGCTCAGGTGCACTTCCTTCAGGCTGCCGTCCGCCTGCGGCACCATGAAGGTGTTGCCGCGGCCCGGGTTGAAGGTGAGGCACTTGTTGCCGAGCGACTGGATGCAGGTGTCGTCGATCGCGCTCATCAGCTTGCGGTAGGTCAGCTTCGCGCCCCAGTTGAACGTCGGGGTGAGCTGCTGCTCCATGCCCAGGATGTACTCGTCCTGGAAGTGCGCACGCAGGCCCTTGGCCGCGACGGTGCGCGGATCCGGCGCCTGGCCGCATTCCTTGTTGGACGACACGCCGCCGGTGCTGGCGCAGATGAACGGGCTGGCCGGGTTCACCGCGATCGGGTTCAGGCCCAGCGGCGCGCCGCTGACCGGATCCACGCCGGTGTAGGTGAAGTACTGGTTGCTGATCAGCGAACCGGACACGCTGCGCACGGCGGCGTTGTTCGGCACGGCCAGGTGGTAGCGGCCCGCGTTGGCGAACACCTTGAGGGTGGAGTCGCCGAACACGTCCCACGACGCGCCCAGGCGCGGCGCCAGCTGGTGGCGCTGCTTGATGTAGGCGTCGCCGTTCTTGTTGTAGTTGGTGAACTGCTCGTTGCGCAGGCCCACCGACAGCAGCCAGCGATCGTTGACCTGCCAGCGGTCTTCGATGAACTGCGCCGCCTGGTCGGTTTCCACGCCGGCGCGCTGGGTGTTGTACGCCTTGTAGACGTAGTAGCCCTGCGCGCCCAGGCCGCCCGCCGAAGCCGGCGAACCGGTCACGCCCAGGCCCGGGTCGATCGCGGTGGCCGGGTTGGTCTGCTTGCCGTACACCCAGGCGTAGCCGCCGGCGTATTCCTTGCCGGTGAACGACTTGGCGTTCTGCGCGTCGTAGCCGAAGCGGATGTCGTGGTCACCGAGGCGGTACTCGATGTCCAGGCGCCAGCCCTTGGTCTTGTCGTTGGCGCCGTCCAGCGGCAGCGTCGAGGTGGTCGCGGTCTGGCAGGTGTTGTAGATGATGCCCGGCGCCTGCGCGTTCGAACCGACCGAGATATACGGGCAGGCCGGATTGAAGCCGTAGTTGGTCTGGACGTGGTTGATCTTCTGCGTGCCGTACAGCGCCGACACGGTCAGGTCGTCGGTGATGTAGCCGGTGTACTTGGCGATGTAGAGGTCGCCACCGTCCTTGTTGTACACGCCGCCCGTCTGAGTACTGCCGTGGGTCTGCGTCTTGTAGTCGTAGGTGTAGCGGTCGGAAGTGAATTCGGTCTTGTCCGACACACCCGTGAATTCCAGGATGTGGTTGTCGGTGATGTTCCAGTCGATCTTCGCCGTCCAGCGCGGAATCTTGTTCTGGAATTCGTTGTAGCCGATTTTCGAAGCCGACGCCGCCGAATTGGAGAACGACATGACGCTGGCGCCTTCCTGGCGGTTCACTTCGGCATCGATGTAGTAGAACAGGCGGTCCTTGATCAGCGCGCCGCTGATGTACGCGCCGACGGTGGACTTCCAGTACTGGTTGCGGTTGCGGTACTGGTACAGCGTGCCGTCGGTGGCGGCGTTGGTGGCCGCGCCGGTGTGCGGGAAGTAGTTGTTGCGCGGGCTGGCGCGCAGCGCTTCCGGTTCCCAGATGGTGTAGATGCCACCCTTGGTCTGGTTCGAACCGCGCTTGGTGACGATGTTGATCACACCGCCGGTGGAACGGCCGAACTCGGCGCCGTAGCCGCCGGTCAGCACCTGCTGCTGGTCGATCGCGTCGAACGGCAGCTTGGTGAAGCCGATCGAGGTCAGCGGGTTGGTCACGGCGTAGCCGTTGATGAAGTACGCGTTCTCCGACGAGGCGGCGCCGCCGAAGCTGGGCACGCCGTAGCTGGAGTTGGCGACCACGCTCGGCGCCAGCATGGCGGCGGCGGCGATGTCGCGGTCGATCGGCAGCTTGGCCAGCTGCTCGGAGGTCAGCACGGTGCGGGTGTCGACCGAGGACACGTCGATCGCCGGCAGGGCCGAGGCCACCACCGAGACGCCGTCGAGGTTCTTCGCGTCGGTCGCGGCCGCGGCGGACGCGCCGAAGGACACTTCCGTGCCGCCGGCGATGCTCAGCTCGACGTTGTCGCGGGTGCTGACGGCGGCGCCGTTGTTCTTCAGCGTGACGGTGTAGCGGCCGGTCGGCAGCGAGCTGAAACGGTAGCGGCCCTGCTCGTCGACGTTGGCCGAACGGGTCAGGCCGGTATCGACGCTCTTGATCTCGACGGTGTTGCCCGACTGCGGGGCCACCTGGCCGAAGATCGAGCCGGTGATGTTGGACTGGGCCATGGCGGCAGTGCCGGCCAGCGCGAGGGCGACGGCCAGGGCCAGGGACGAACGTCCCTTAGGCCGCTTGGTGAAAGCAGCGAGGTAACTCACAGGTTGTACTCCCATCAACTTGTTAGCAACGCAAGATCCGCAGTAGGTGCGGACCGGGGATGTGGGTCTTGCGGGCCCGGGGAAGGGCCTTGCTCCGAGGAAGAAACGTGCCCCCGGATGGCTAACCAGATGCGGCTCGACGAGCCCCCCTCTCGTATCCATCCAGCCCCAAAGAGCAGCGGGCTGTATAACGCAACATCGTGCGATTCACAACGAATTTGTAACGCGATTTTTTTCACCCGGTCACTAATTCCGCCACCGGTGCAGGGCGAAAAAACGCGTAACGTGCTGTAGAAAATGAAAAGATGCGCATGCTGCGACACGGCATGCAAGCTTCGCGAAAGCTTGCGATGTTTCCATCGGAAGCGCACGAAATCTTCGCTTAGGCCAGCGCGCCCTGAACGCCTGCACGCGCTTTCGAAGCCTTGTTCACACCCGACCTGTTGCTATCCGGAACGGACGGCCGACATGCGTTCCGGCTGTCTCCCCCCGGACAGCGTCCCATCCCCAGGAGAGTTGCCATGAAGACTTCGTCCCTGCTCCGCAAGACCCTGCCTGCCGCCGCCCTCGTCGCGCTGCTCGCCGCCGCACCGCTGGCGCAGGTCGCCGCGCAGGACGCGGGCGCCATGCAGAAACCCACCAGCAACCAGACCGTGCCGGACAAGGCCGCCGACGGCTGGATCACCACCAAGGTGAAATCGGAGCTGGCCACCACCAAGGGCATCAAGAGCGGCGACCTGTCGGTCAACACCACCGACGGCGTCGTCACCATCACCGGCACCGCCGCCACCAGTGGCGAGAAGGCGAAGATCGAAGCGATCGCCAAGAAGGTCAAAGGCGTGAAGAGTGTGGACGCCGGCGGCGTCACCGTCAGCGACAACGCCAAGTGACCGTCGCGCCCTCAAGCGCGTAGAAACGAGAAAGGAGCCCGCGAGGGCTCCTTTCTTTCTGCATCGGCGATGAGCGTGCAGCGTCAGCGATACAGCATGCCGCCGCCGAACTGGTTCGAGTCGCGCGACTCTTCCAGCTCCACGCCTTCCAGCCCCTGCGAAAGCGTATGCGCGTCGCCGCCCTGGGCCAGCTTGATGCGCAGGCGCACTTCGTTGGAGCTGTCGGCGTGGCGCAGCGCGTCCTCGTAGGAGATCTCGCCGGCGTGGTAGAGCTCGACCAGGCTCTGGTCGAAGGTCTTCATGCCGAGGTTGGTCGATTCCTTCATCACTTCCTTGAGCTTGTGGATCTCGCCCTGGCGGATGTAGTCCTGCACCAGCGGCGTGCCCAGCAGGATCTCCACCGCCACGCGGCGCGCCTTGCCGTCCGGCGTGGGAATGAGCTGCTGCGCGACCACGCCCTTGAGGTTCAGCGACAGGTCCATGAACAGCTGCGAGCGGCGGTCTTCCGGGAAGAAGTGCAGGATGCGGTCCATCGCCTGGTTGGCGTTGTTGGCGTGCAGGGTGCACAGGCACAGGTGGCCCGTCTCGGAGAAGTTGATGGCGTGTTCCATCGTCTCGCGCGTACGCACCTCGCCGATCATGATCACGTCCGGCGCCTGGCGCAGGGTGTTCTTCAGCGCGTTGTCCCAGCTGTCGGTGTCGATGCCCAGCTCGCGCTGGGTGATGATGCAGCCCTCGTGCTTGTGCACGTATTCGATCGGGTCCTCGATGGTGATGATGTGCCCGGTCGAGTTGGCGTTGCGATAGCCGATCATCGAGGCCAGCGAGGTCGACTTACCGGTACCGGTGCCGCCGACGAAGATGATGATGCCGCGCTTGGTCATCGCCAGCTGCTTGATCACCGCCGGCAGGCTCAGCTCCTCGATGGTGGGGATCTTCGACTCGATCCGGCGCAGCACCATGCCCACGCAGTTGCGCTGGTAGAAGCACGACACGCGGAAGCGGCCCACGCCCTGCGCCGAGATGGCGAACTGGCATTCGTGGGTCTTCTCGAACTCCTCGCGCTGCGAGGGCGTCATCACGTTGAGCACCATGTCGCGCGACTGCTGGGCGGACAGCGGGCTCTGCGTGATCGGCACGACGCGGCCCTGCACCTTCATCGACGGCGCCACGCCGGCGGTGATGAACAGGTCCGAGGCCTTCTTGTGGACCATCAGCTTGAGGAAGGAGGTGAAGTCGAAATCGCTCATGAGCGGTCTCCTGCGGAGACATGGACGGTAATCACTTGAACACTTCCTTGTTCCGGGCGTAAGCCGCCGCCTGCTGGCGCGTGACCAGGCCGCGCTTGACCAGGTCCTGCAGGTTCTGGTCCAGCGTCTGCATGCCGTACTGCTGGCCGGTCTGGATGGACGAATACATCTGCGCGACCTTGTCCTCGCGGATCAGGTTACGGATGGCCGGGATGCCGACCATGATCTCGTGCGCCGCCAGGCGTCCGCCGCCGACCTTCTTCAGCAGCGACTGCGAGATCACCGCGCGCAGCGATTCGGACAGCATCGAGCGCACCATCGGCTTCTCGCCGGCGGGGAACACGTCGATGATGCGGTCGATGGTCTTGGCCGCCGAGCTGGTATGCAGGGTGCCGAACACCAGGTGGCCGGTTTCCGCGGCGGTCAGCGCCAGGCGGATGGTTTCCAGGTCGCGCAGCTCGCCCACCAGGATGAAGTCGGGGTCTTCGCGCAGCGCCGAGCGCAGGGCCTCGTTGAAGCCGTGGGTGTCGCGGTGCACCTCGCGCTGGTTGACCAGGCACTTCTGCGAGGTGTGCACGAATTCGATCGGATCCTCGATGGTGAGGATATGGCCGTATTCGTTCTTGTTGATGTGGTCGACCATCGCCGCCAGCGTGGTGGACTTGCCCGAACCGGTCGGGCCGGTGACCAGGATCAGGCCCTGCGGCTGCTCGATCAGCTCGCGGAAGATGCGCGGGGCGCCCAGGTCTTCCAGGGTCAGCACTTCGGACGGAATGGTACGGAACACGCTGCCGGAGCCACGGTTCTGGTTGAACGCGTTGACGCGGAAGCGGGCCAGGCCGGGGATCTCGAATGAGAAGTCGACCTCGAGGAATTCCTCGTAATCGCGGCGCTGCTTGTCCGACATGATGTCGTAGATCAGCGCGTGCACCTGCTTGTGCTCCAGCGCCGGGATATTGATGCGCCTGACGTCGCCGTCCACGCGGATCATCGGCGGCAGGCCGGCGGACAGGTGCAAGTCCGACGCCTTGTTCTTCACCGAGAAGGCCAGTAGTTCGGCGATATCCATGCATTCCCCTTTCGACGTTCAGCTTTGGGCGGTGCGGCGCGGGGAATGGTCGCGGAAGGCTTGCCATGCCTGTTACTGCCACCCTTCCGGGTCCCCCTCGCAGCGGCCCGATACTACTCGCGGCGCCGCGACAGGGGCCAGTCTTTCGGGTGGCCGATGTTTGAAAGTGATAACCGCGTAGGTTGGGGCCAGGAGTGAAGCCCCACTCCCGTCGGGAGAGGGGTTGGGGTGAGGGTTCGGGCGGAGTGGAGCGCACCACTTCGCCCGTACCCTCATCCGGCTGCCGGCACCTTCTCCCGGAGGGAGAAGGACTCCAATTCGGATACTGAGTCATTCCGAAGCCTGACTGGATTCGACGCTATTCAGACCCTCCGCTAAGGTATCCCCCCACCTCCCCTTTCCCCCAAGGAACCCGCATGACCCGCATCGCTTTCATCGGCGGAGGCAACATGGCGCGCAGCCTGATCGGCGGCCTGCTCAAGACCGGGATCACGGCCTCTTCCGTCAGCGTGGCCGAGCCGCGCGCCGAGGCGCGCCAGGAGCTGGGCCGCGAGTTCGGTGTCGCCTGTTATGCCGAGGCCAGGCTTGCCGCGGCCCAGGCCGAGGTAGTGCTGCTGGCGGTCAAGCCGCAGGTGATGCCGGCGCTGCGCAACGAGCTGCAGGACCTGCTGCGCCAGCAGCGCCCGCTGCTGATCTCGATCGCCGCCGGCGTGCGCATCGACCAGCTCGAGCGCTGGTTCGGCAACCTGCTTCCGATCGTGCGCTGCATGCCCAACACCCCCGCGCTGATCGGCGCCGGCGCCACCGGCCTGTGCGCCAACGGCCGGGTCAGCCCGCCGCAGCGCGCGCTGGCGCAGCGCATCCTGGATGCGGCGGGGCTGACCCGCTGGATCGAGGACGAAGCGCAGATGGATACGGTGACCGCGCTGTCCGGCTCCGGCCCGGCGTATTTCTTCGCCCTGGTCGAGGCGCTGGAAGACGCCGCCGTGGCGCAGGGCCTGCCGCGCGAAACCGCGCGCGCGCTGGCCGCGCAGACCTGCCTGGGCGCCGGCCGCATGCTGGCCGACAGCGGCGAGGCGCCGGCCGAGCTGCGCCGCCGCGTCACCTCGCCCAACGGCACCACCCAGGCCGCGCTGGAAAGTTTTGCCGCCGACGGCCTGCCGCGCATGGTCGCGCGCGCCGTCGCCGCCGCCACCCGCCGCGGCGAAGAACTCGCCGCCGCCCTGGATAACGCCCCGTGAGCTATCTGCTGAATGCCCTGTCCTTCCTGGTCGACCTCGTCTTCGGCGCGGTCGCCACGCTGTTCCTGCTGCGCCTGCTGGCCGAGGCCACCCGCGCGGACTTCAACAATCCGCTGAGCCAGTTCCTCTACCGCTACACCAATCCGGTGCTGAGGCCCGTGCGCCGCGTGCTGCCGAACTGGCGGCGCATCAACCTGGCCTGCGTGCTGCTGCTGTGGGTGCTGATGCTGCTGCAGCGGCTGGTGATGTTCGCGCTGTACGGCCAGGCGCCCGATCCGCTCGGCCTGCTGGTGCTGGGCCTGGCCGACCTGCTGGACTTCGTGCTGCTGACCTATCTGGTGCTGATCTTCATCTGGTCGCTGCTGAGCCTGTTCCCGATGGACCAGCGCCACCCCGCGCTGCGCCTGGTCGGCAGCCTGGTCGCGCCGGTGCTGCGTCCGCTGCGCGGCAAGCTGGTGGCCGGCGGCCTGGATTTCTCGCCGTGGGTGGTGGTGATCGCGCTGGTGCTGGTGCGCATCCTGGTGGCGGCGCCGTTGACGGCGCTGGGTGTGCAGCTCGCGCTGGGACGTTGAGGCCAGCCAACCCAACCCACGCCGCGTCATTCCGGCGAAAGCCGGAATCCAGTGCCTTAAGTCGCTGGACCCCAGCTTTCGCTGGGGTGACGGGCGTTCTTAACTGTCAACGAAACCCCGCCACCTCTTTACCTCGTCATTCCGGCGAAAGCCGGAATCCAGTGCCTTCAAGGCGCTGGACCCCAGCTTTTGCTGGGGTGACGGGCGTTCTTATGGATAGGTCTTCGCAGCCCACGCGGGGATTTAAAGCTCGTCATTCCGGCGAAAGCCGGAATCCAGTGCCTTCAAGGCGCTGGACCCCAGCTTTTGCTGGGGTGACGGGCGTTCTTACGCTGGGGTGACGGGCGTTCTTATGGATAGGTCTTCGCAGCCCACGCGGCGATGTGCCGATGCAGTTCGCTCAGGCCGTCGAACAGCGCCGCCGGCCCCGGCTGCAGAATGATCGGCGACTTGATCTCGAGCACATCGCCCGTGCGCACCGCCGGGATCGCCTCCCAGCCGGGCCGCGCCGCGACATGCTCCGGCCGGAAGCGCTTGCCGCACCACGAGCCGAAGATCAGCTCCGGCGCCGCGCGCACCACCTCGCCGGGATCGGCCAGGATGCGGTGCTTGGCCAGCGACTCGCCGGATTGCTGCGGAAACACATCCTCGCCGCCGGCGATACGCACCAGCTCCGCGACCCAGCGGATGCCGGTGATCAGCGGCTCGTCCCATTCCTCGAAATACACGCGCGGATGCTTAGGCAGCGCTGCGGCGGCCGCGCGTATCCCGGCGATATGCCGCTCGGCCTGCTGCGCATACGCCTCGGCCTTGGCGCCCGCGCCGACCATCGCGCCCAATCGGCGGATGTAGGCAAGGATGCCGTCCACGCTGCGGTGATTGCTGATCCACACTTCCACGCCCGCCTTGATCAGGTCGCGTGCGATATCCGCCTGCATGTCGGAGAAGCCGATCACCAGATCCGGCTCCAGCTTCAGGATCTCGCCGATCTTGGCGCTGGTGAACGCCGACACCTTCGGCTTCTCCTTGCGCGCCCGCGCCGGCCGCACGGTGAAGCCGGAGATACCGACGATGCGGTGCTCCTCGCCCAGCGCGTAGAGGACTTCGGTGGGTTCTTCGGTAAGGCAGACGATGCGGTGCGGGAAAGCGTCGTTGGACATTGCTTCAACTAAGGTCAGTGGCCCAGCACGGTGACGGTCACTTTGCGCTGGTGCGGATCGCGCCGATGCTCCCACAGGTACACGCCCTGCCACGTGCCCAGCAGCAGCTTGCCGCCGTGCACCGGCAAGGTGAGGCTGACGCCGGTGAGGATGGAGCGCACATGCGCGGGCATATCGTCGGGGCCTTCGGCGTCGTGCTCGAAGATGCTGTCGCCATCCGGCACGGCGCGCGCGAACCAGCGTTCCAGGTCGTCGCGCACCGCGGGGTCGGCGTTCTCGCTGATCAGCAGCGAGCAGCTCGTATGCGTGGTGAAGACATGGGCGATGCCGGTGTGCACGCCCGCGGCCATGATCGCCTCGCTCACCTTGTCGGTGATCTCGCTGAAGCCGCGGCCGCGCGTATGCACGGTGAAACCCTGTTGGGCGACGTGTCCGGCGGGCGCGGCTCGGGTCATGGCGGCTTCCTCAGGGATAGAGCATGCGATGGGTCCAGGTCTGGCCGTGGCGGCTCCAGCGGACGCGTTCGTGCAGGCGGAACTCGGCGCCGTACCAGAATTCGATCATGTCCGGCTCCACCACATAGCCGCCCCAGTGTGGCGGGCGCGTGACATCGCGGCCGTCGAACTCCTGCTCGTAGCGCGCCACGCGCTGCTCGAAGGTGTCGCGGTCGGGCAGCGTCTGCGACTGCAGCGAGGCCCAGGCGCCGATCTGGCTCAGCCGCGGGCGGCTGGCGAAGTAGGCGTCCGACTCCTCGTCCATCAGCTTGCGCGCGGCGCCTTCGATGCGCACCTGCACGCCTTCGCGCAGGGCCTTCCAGTGGAAGCACAGCGCCACCTGCGGATGCGCCTCGAGCTGGTTGCCCTTGTCGCTCTGGTAATTGGTGAAGAAGCGGAAACCGCGTTCGTCGGCGCCCTTGAGCAGGACGATCCGCGCGCTGACCCGCCCCCCGGCATCGGCGGTGGACAGCGTCATGGCCGTGGGCTCGGCGTCGCCGCTGGCCCGGGCACCCTCCAGCAGCTGTTGGAAGGTCTCGAGGATTTCGGGTTTCAGCATGGGTCTTGAATCGTGGCCGGCGCGCGTCATCATGCGCGGATGGTTAACGATGCTAGCACGCAGAATTCGACCCTGGCGGGACTCCTGCTGGATCAGTACGCCGGCCGTATCGCCCGCTCGCGGCGGCCCTACCTGCTGGGCATCTCCGGCCTGCAGGGCAGCGGCAAGAGCACCCTGGCGCGGGAAGTGAAGGCCCAGGCCGAGGCGCAGGGCCTGGCCACCGAAGTGCTGGCCCTGGACGATTTCTATTACAGCCGCAGCGAGCGCGAATCGCTGGCCCACCAGGTGCACCCGCTGCTGCGCACCCGCGGCGTGCCGGGCACGCACGAGATCGAACTGCTGATGTCGGTGCTGGCCGCGCTGCCGCATGCGTCGGACAAGCTGCCGGTCACCTACCCGCGCTTCGACAAGGGCCGCGATACGCGCATGCCGCCTTCGCGCTGGCCGAAGATCACCCGGCCGCCGAAGCTCATCGTGCTGGAAGGCTGGGCGCTGGGCATCAAGCCGCAGCTGCTGTCCGCGCTGGACGAGCCCGTCAACGAACTGGAACGCAGCGACGACCCGGACGGCCACTGGCGCCACTGGGTCAACAAGCAGCTGCGCGGCTATCAGCCGCTATGGCGCAAGCTCGACGCGCTGGTAGTGCTGCAGGCGCCGAACTGGGAAGTGGTGCGCCAGTGGCGCAGCCAGCAGGAAGAAGAACTGCTGGCGCGGCATGCGCCGCTGGCCATGGATGCGCCGGCGATGGAACACTTCCTCGCCCACTTCGAACGCCTGAGCCGCCACGCCCTGGCCACGCTGCCGGTGCTGGCCGACACCTGCGTGGAATACGACACGCAGCGGCATGTGACCGGGCTCAGCCACTTCTGAATCCGCGAGTGCGCGGGCCTTAGCGGCCCACGCACTCCGCCACCAGCCTCAGGCCAGCGGCTCGACCTGCACCGCTGTGCCGTAGGCCAGCACTTCGGTGACACCTTCGGCTACGTCGTTAGCGTCGTAACGCATCGCCACCACCGCGTTGGCGCCGTGCTGGCCGGCGTGCTGCAGCATCAGTTCGAAGGCTTCCTCGCGCGCTTTTTCGCACAGCTCGGTGTAGATGGTGATATTGCCGCCGACCAGGGTCTGCAGCGCCGCGCCGAGGTTGCCGATGACGCTGCGCGAACGCACGGTGATGCCGCGCACGATGCCCATCGGGCGGACGACGCGGTAGCCGGGGAGTTCGTTGGCGGTGGTGACCATGTTGGGGGCGACGTGGGCCATGGCGCTTTCCTTGAAGGTGGATGAGGGAGGCATGGTCCCATAGGCGCGAGCGACTTCAATGTGCCGAAGGGAGAGCAACAACCTACGCCGGACTTCGTAGAAGCGTCGCCTCAGGAGTGGCCCCTCACCCCAGCCCTCTCCCCGGAGGGGAGAGGGCGTCCAGACGGTGTCGCGAGATTGATTACGTAGCGCTTGCCGCGTTCTCGCGTTCTGCTTTTACGCGTTCGGCTTCGTCGCGTACCTGCTGCCACTGCAGGCGGAGATGGGCTTGCGTTGCACAGCGTGTGCCCATGTCGATAAAGGCCGCGATGCCATCGAGCATGATTGATAAGCGCCGAGGATCGGGGTTACCGCGCTCCTGGACCAGTTCGGACAAGAACTGGATCGAGGTATGCGCGTACTTCAACCATTCGGTCGCGTCGTTCAACAACGCATCGGTTCCTGCATCGGGATCAGAGAAATAATTCGCGTGACGGCTCATCCACGGTTCGCCATAGACATTCATAAGCAACTCCTTGCTAAAAGTGCCGCACCCTCGCCCCGAAAACGGCATGCCGCCAGACAGCACGGCATGCCGCCGACCAGACGGACTCGAAGGTTCACCAGTAGCCCAAACGTTGGGCACCGGGCGGCTTGATTGAGGAAGTGGGGTGCGGCTTTAAAGCTGCGCAGGGTCACGCGCCGGGTTCAGACGGCTCGGATTAATACCTGCGGAAAGCTCCGCCGCGATTCTTCAACCGCGTCCGCGTTGTCGTCGGACGGCCCGGGAAGGCGGGGGGTGTGTCGCCCTGGGAAGAGACGAGCGTACGAGTGACGTATGATCTGGCTTAGCCATGATCAACTCCTGACTAGTTGGTTGTGGTTAGCGGGTCAGGGGTGTTCTAGCACCCTTGGCCCGCGACTCTCACAGCATTGCTGCCATGGTTACCCGCGAAGCGAGTCGAAAAACACAGCGCGGGTAACACCAAGCAACTTAGCAGAGGCAACTGCCAGTTGTAGTTAGTACAAGTCCGATTTACACATACCGCAACCAATATGAGACACCGTCATTCCGGCGTAGGCCGGACGAGCGCGCAGCGCGAAGAACGTCCGCAGGACGGCCCCGAAGGGGTGAGCGAAGCGAATCATCCAGTAGCGATAACGCCGGATTCTCGCGAAGCAGCCATCCAACGCTTTCGCGAGAATCCAGCACTGTCGCTACTGGATTCCGGCCTGCGCCGGAATGACGAGCAAGGGCGGATTCCGGCCTGCACCGGAATGACGAGCAAGGGCGGATTCCGGCCTGCGCCGGAATGACGAGCAAAAGCGGATTCCGGCATGCGCCGGAATGACGAGTAGGGAGCGGTGAGCCGAGTCCCGCCCCCTGTTGCAAGAACCAGCTTCAGATCCCCGATGGGAGAGAAGCTTCCAGCAGCGCGCGATAGCCTTCCCGCGCATCCGGCCATCCAAACGCAAACCCGCTCGCACGCAGCCGCGCATTGCTCAAGCGCTTGCTGCCGATGCCTGGCGGCGCCGGCCCATCCGCCGGAGGTGGCGCGCCGATCATGCCGGCGAGATGCTCGTACAACACATGCATCGGCAGCGGCGTGTCATCCACACCGACATAGACACGCTCCGCAGCAGGCAACCCCAGCAGATGCACGACCGCCGCCGCCGCATCATCGACATGGATGCGATTGGACCAATGCGGCGGATCGCGCGGCACGCTCGCCGCACCGGCGCGCAGGCGTTCGAGCAACTGCATGCGGCCCGGCCCGTAGATGCCAGCCAGGCGCAGGGCGATGGACGACAGCGGCTGCGCGGCAAGCCACTGCTCCGCCTCCAGCAATACGCGCCCGTTGAACCCCGGCGGCGCGGTTGGCGTTTGCTCATCCACCCACGCATCGCCATGCTCGCCGTACACCGCGCTGGACGATACGAACAGCACGAGGCGCGGCGGCGCGCCGGCCAATGCTTCAAGCAGATGCTGCAATCCTGTGACGAAGACCGCGCGATACGCCGCCTCGTCGCGCGCGCCCGGCGTGGGCGCATACACCACCTGCGTGATGCCGGCGGGCAAGCCGCGCAGGCTTTCCGGCCGTGTCAGGTCGCCGCGCAGCCAGCGCACACCATGCTCCCCGTCATGCGCGGGTGAACGGCGCAGCGCCCACACCTCGTCGCCGCGCGCCAGCAGCCGCTGCGCCACGCGCAGGCCAAGATCGCCGCATCCGGCCAGCAGCACCCGTTCGGTCATGCGTGGCCTGCTGTTAAAGTCGGCATATGAATCCCTCGTGCAACCTGTTCATCGTCGGTCCGACCGGCGCCGGCAAGACGTCGATCGGCCGGCGGCTGGCTGCGCATTATGGGCTGGACTTCATCGATCTCGATCAGGAGATCGAGCGCCATTGCGGCGCCACGGTGAGCACGGTGTTCGAACTGGAAGGCGAGGCCGGCTTCCGCCGCCGCGAAAGCGGCCTGCTCGACGCCTGCAGCGCCCGCGCCGGCGTGCTGCTGGCCACCGGCGCCGGCGCCGTGCTGGACCCTGCCAACCGCCGGTTGCTGACCGAGCGCGGCTATGTGCTGTGGCTGCAGGCCACGCTGGAACAGCAGCTCGAACGCCTGGCGCGCGACCGCAGCCGGCCGCTGCTGGCCGGCGAGGACCGTGGCGCGAAACTCCAATCCATGGCGGGCATCCGCACGCCGCTTTACCAGGAAGTCGCCGACCTGGTGATCCCGGGCGAGCACGAACTCGTCCAGGCCGCCAGCGAACGCAGCATTGTCCTGATCGACCAGCACTGGCAGCGCCAGCAGGCCGCATGAGCATGAATGACACTCCTCCCCGCACCATCGACGTCGCCCTGGGCGAGCGCAGCTATCCGGTATGGATCGGCCCCGGCCTGCTCGACGACCGCGCGCGCTGGCGCGCCATGCTGCGCGGGCGCCATGCGCTGGTGATCAGCAACACCACGGTGGCGCCGCTGTATCTGGAACGCATCGCCGCGGGCCTGGAAGGACTGCAATGGTCGGTCTTCCTGCTCGACGACGGCGAAGCGCACAAGACCTTCGACAACGTCGGCCGCGCGCTGGATGCGCTGGCGCAGCTCGGCGCCACCCGCGATGCCTGCGTGGTCGCGCTGGGCGGCGGCGTGGTCGGCGACCTGGCCGGCTTCAGCGCCGCGTGCTGGATGCGCGGCATCGATTTCATCCAGATGCCGACCACCTTGCTGGCGATGGTCGATTCCTCGGTCGGCGGCAAGACCGGCGTCAACCTGCCGGCCGGCAAGAACCTGGTCGGCGCGTTCCACCAGCCGCGCGCGGTGGTGGCCGATATCGGCACCCTCGCCAGCCTGCCGCAGCGCGAATACCGCGCCGGCCTGGCCGAGGTGGTGAAGGGCGCGGCGATCGGCGACCTGCCGTTCTTCGAGTGGCTGGAACAGCAGGCCGATGCGCTGGCCGCGCGCGACACCGCGCCGCTGATCGAAGCGATCGCGCGCAAGGTGCAATACAAGGCCGGCGTGGTGGCCCGCGACGAAACCGAGCAGGGCGAACGCGCCCTGCTCAACCTCGGCCATACCTTCGGCCACGCGCTGGAAACCGCCGGCAAGTACACCACCCTGCTGCATGGCGAAGGCGTGGCGGTGGGCATGCTGCTGGCGGCGCGCCTGTCCGAACGGCTGGGCATGAGCCAGGCGGCGGATACCGCGCGGCTGCAGCGCCTGCTGGAACGGCTGGGCCTGCCCGTGGCGATTCCCGCCGGCATGGACCCGGACGCGCTGCTGGCCCTGATGCGCCTGGACAAGAAGAACACCGCCGGCACGCTGCGGCTGATCCTGTGGCGCGGCGTCGGCCAGGCGGAAATCGTCGGCGGCGTGGACGAGCGCGAAGTGCTGGCCACGCTGCGCGAGGCGACCGCGGCATGAGCGCGGCCACGGCACACTCGCCGCCAGCCGGCGCGGCCCCCTAGAATGCTGGCCTCGCGGCCCACCGCCCCGCCCCCACCCACCATGCAGCCATCCATGCGCCTCTATCTGCAAACCGCGCCCAGTTCCGGCGAAGCGCCCCGCTATGTGCAGATCGTGCTGGAGCAGGATCTGCTCGGCGGCTGGACGCTCTACCGTGAAACCGGTGTGCAGGGCGGCAAGGCCACCCTCAAGCGCGAGCAGTTCCTGGAGCGCGACGATGCGATAGCCGCGTTCGAGAAGGCGCGCGATGCGCAGCTCAAGCGCGGCTACCGCCTGATGTTCAGCCAGGGCATGGATGGCCCGTACGGACGTTGATATGACCGAAGCTTTGCAGAACGACCGCTTCCTGCGCGCCTTGCGCCGCGAGCCCACCGATACCACGCCGATCTGGGTGATGCGCCAGGCCGGCCGCTACCTGCCGGAATACCGCGCCACCCGCGCCCGCGCCGGCAGCTTCATGGCGCTGGCGCAGTCGCCGGAACTGGCCTGCGAAGTCACCCTGCAGCCGCTGGAACGCTTCGAGCTGGATGCGGCGATCCTGTTCTCCGACATCCTGACCATTCCCGATGCGATGGGCCTGGGGCTCAGCTTCGCGCAGGGCGAGGGTCCGCAGTTCGCGCATCCGGTGCGCAGCAAGGCCGATATCGACAAGCTCGGCGTGCCCGATATGGACGGCGAGCTGCGCTATGTGATGGACGCGGTGCGGGTGATCCGCCGCGAACTGCATGGCCGCGTACCGCTGATCGGCTTCTCCGGCAGCCCGTGGACGCTGGCCTGCTACATGGTCGAAGGCGAAGGCTCGCGCGATTTCGCCACGCTCAAGGCGATGTGCTGGAACGAGCCGAAACTGGCGCATCAGCTGCTCGATACGCTGGCGCGTTCGGTCGCCGCGTATCTGTCCGCGCAGGCCGCGGCCGGCGCGCAGGTGCTGATGGTGTTCGACACCTGGGGCGGCATGCTCGGGCCGGCGGCGTACCGCGAGTTCTCGCTGCGCTATATGGCCCAGGTCGTCGATGCGCTGAAGGCCGATGCGCAGGCGCGCGAGCTGCCGGTGATCCTGTTTTCCAAGGGCGCGCACCGGCATCTGTCCGCGATGGCCGATACCGGCTGCGCGGCGCTCGGCGTGGACTGGACCATCGACCTGGCCGACGCGCGCGCCGCCGTCGGCGGCCGCGTGGCGCTGCAGGGCAATCTCGATCCGGCCGTGCTGCGCTCCAATCCGGAAACCATCCGCCGCGAAGCGCGTGCGGTGATGGACAGCTACGGCAACCACCCCGGCCACGTGTTCAACCTGGGCCATGGCATCACGCCGGAAGTGGACCCGGAGCATGTGAAGGTGCTGGTGGACGAAGTGCATGCGTACGGCCGAGTGCTGCGCTCCAACACTTGAGCCAGCCTGCCCCCTCTCCCCGCCGGGGAGAGGGTTGGGGTGAGGGTTCGGGCAGAGTGGTACGCCCCGCTCCGCCCGTACCCTCATCCGGCTGCCGCCACCTTCCTCGCTCCTCAGAGCCGGGCACATCCCTGTGCCCTCCCCGCGTGCTCCCGGAGGGAGAAGGATTTCTTCGATGGGGAATCCCTGTCTTTGGCAGCTTTCAGCCCCCACCCTTACAATCCAGGGTTCTAACGCCCCATTCCCACCCACGCGCCCGCCCCGGACGCGCCACCACGAGCCCCCGATGGACAAGAGTTTCGAGCCCCGCCAGATCGAGTCGAAGTGGTACGCGCGCTGGGAAGCCGGCGGCGACTTCAAGCCGTCGGGGCACGGCGAGCCCTACTGCATCCTGCTGCCGCCGCCGAACGTGACCGGCACCCTGCACATGGGCCACGCGTTCCAGCAGACCGTGATGGACATGCTGATCCGCTACCAGCGCATGCGCGGGCTGAACACGCTGTGGCAGGTGGGCACCGACCACGCAGGCATCGCCACGCAGAAGATCGTGGAGAACCAGCTCGCCGTCGACGGCAAGACGCGCCACGACCTGGGCCGCGAAGCCTTCGTCGAGCGCGTGTGGCAGTGGAAGGAGGAATCCGGCTCCACCATCACCAACCAGATGCGCCGCCTGGGCGTGGCGGCGGACTGGTCGCGCGAGCGCTTCACCATGGACGAGGGCTTGTCGTCCGCGGTGCGCAAGGTGTTCGTGGACTGGTACCGCGCGGGGCTGATCTATCGCGGCAACCGGCTGGTCAATTGGGATCCGGCGCTGGGTACGGCGGTGTCGGATCTGGAAGTGAATAACGTCGAGCGCGATGGCCACATGTGGTCGATCCGCTATCCCGTGCTGGATGAGAGCGGCGTGGATGGCAGCGACAGCGTGGTGGTCGCCACCACGCGTCCGGAAACCATGCTGGGCGACGTCGCGGTTGCGGTGCATCCGGAAGACGAGCGCTACGCGCACCTGGTCGGCAAGCTGCTGCGCCTGCCGCTGTCGGGCCGCGAGATTCCGGTGATCGCCGACGATTATGTCGACCGCGAATTCGGCACCGGCTTCGTCAAGATCACCCCCGCGCACGACTTCAACGACTACGCCATCGGCCAGCGCCACAACCTGGCGCCGATCAACATCTTCACGCTGGACGCGAAGGTCAACGACAACGCGCCGGAAAAATACCGCGGCCTCGACCGCTTCGAGGCGCGCAAGCGCGTGCTGGCGGATCTGGAAGCCGAAGGCCTGCTGGTCGAAACCAAGCCGCACAAGCTGCAGGTGCCGGTGAGCCAGCGTTCCGACGCGGTGATCGAGCCGATGCTCACCGACCAGTGGTTCGTCGACCTCACCACCGATGCGCAGGCGGACGGCCGCCCGGGCGGCCGCAAGGCGATCACCGAGCCGGCGCTGGAGGCGGTGCGCTCAGGCGAGATCAAGTTCGTGCCGGAGAACTGGACCACCACCTATACGCAGTGGCTGGAGAACATCCAGGACTGGTGCATCAGCCGCCAGCTCTGGTGGGGCCATCGCATTCCGGCGTGGTACGACGAAGCGGGCAACATCTTCGTGGGCGAAGACGAAGCCGACGCGCGCGCGCATGCCGCCGTCGCGCCGGTCGGCGCGCTGCGCCAGGACGAGGACGTGCTCGACACCTGGTTCAGCTCCGCGCTGTGGCCGTTCTCCACCCTGGGCTGGCCGGCGGATGGCCCGGTGAAGAACGAGCGCGGCGAAATCGTGGCCGACTGGCAGGCGGACAAGATCTTCCTGCCCAGCGCGGTGCTGGTCACCGGCTTCGACATCATCTTCTTCTGGGTCGCGCGCATGGTGATGGCGACCAGGTACTTCACCGGCCAGGTGCCGTTCCGCGAGGTGTACATCAACGCCATCGTGCGCGACGCCGAAGGCCAGAAGATGTCCAAGTCCAAGGGCAATACGCTGGACCCGCTGGACCTGATCGACGGTATCGAGCTGGAGCCGCTGGTGGAGAAGTCCACCAAGTCGCTGCTGATTCCGCAGGTGCGCGAGAAGGTGGAGAAGCGCATCCGCAAGGATTATCCGGCCGGCATTCCCGCCATCGGCACCGATGCGCTGCGCTTCACCTTCGCCGCGCTGGCCAGCTACAGCCGCACCATCAATTTCGATATCAAGCGCGCGGAAGGCTACAAGGCGTTCTGCAACAAGCTGTGGAACGCCGCGCGCTTCGTGCTGATGAATGTGGAGAACGGCGAGATCGCCGCCGCCGGGCAGCCGGTGACGGAGGCGGAGCGTTGGATCCTCACGCGGCTGCAGCGCACCCTGGCCGATGTCGAGCAGCACTTCGTCACCTATCGCTTCGACCTGCTGGCGCAGGAGTTGTACGAGTTCGTGTGGAACGAGTACTGCGACTGGTTCCTGGAACTGTCCAAGCCCGCGCTCAACGGCGACGACGCGGCCGCCGCCGCTTCCACCCGCCGCACCCTGCTGGTGGTGCTGGAGACGGTGCTGCGCGCGCTGCATCCGATCGTGCCGTTCATCACCGAGGAAATCTGGCATGCGGTAGCGCCGCTGCTGGGCCTGCGCGAGGAAGCGCTGCTGCGCCGGCCGTGGCCGAAGGCGCAGGAGATCGTCGCCGACGATGCGGCGACGGCCGAGGTCGAATGGTTCAAGAACGTGCTGAGCGGCATCCGCCGCATCCGCTCGGAAATGAATATCGCGCCGGGCAAGAGCATTCCCTTGCTGCTGGCCGATGGCGATGCGGCGGATCGCGCGCGCGCGGCGAAATTCGCCGCGCAGATCGCGTTCCTGGCGCGCGTGGATGCGCCGCAGTGGATCGAGGCCGGCGCGGACGAGCCGGCGGCCGCGGCCGCGGTGATCGGTTCGATGCGCGTGCTGATTCCGCTGGCCGGGCTGATCGACGTGGGCGCGGAGAAGACGCGCCTGGGCAAGGAGATCGGCCGCATCGAAGGCGAGATCAAGAAGTGCGAGGGCAAGCTGGGCAATGCCAACTTCGTGGCGAATGCGCCGGCAGAAGTTGTTGCGCAGGAGCGGCAGCGGATTGCGGATTGGGGGACGCAGTTGAATGCGTTGAGGGAGCAGCTGGTCAAGCTTGGATGACCAGCTACTGAGCTCTTCTCCCCTCCGGGGAGTACGCGGGGAGCGCACATGGATGTGCGCGGATTTCCTCGCTCATCAAAGCCGGGCACATCCCTGTGCCCTCTTCGCGTAGAGGAGCGAGGAAGATGCCGGTCCCACGGGGACTCCCTTCGGTCGCAACAGATGAGGGGTGGGTGCTCGCGACAGCGGTGCTACGGAGCGTGGAAAAGCTTTTGAGCTTGCGCTGAAACTCAGCGCCCCACTCCGCCCGGCCCCTCACTCCAACCCTCTCCCCGGAGGGGAGAGGGGGTACGTCGAGTGGACCCTCAGCTCACCATTTCGCCCGAGAATTCAGGGCGTAACGAAATCCAGCGCCATCACGATCGCATCTTCCCTGCCCTGCTTCGCCGGGTAGTAATTCGGCCGCCTGCCGATCTCCTCGAAGCCCATCGACCGGTACAAGGTCTGCGCCACCGGATTCGACGGCCGCACTTCCAGGAACACCCGTTCCGCGCCGTTCCAGCGCGCCACGTCCAGCAGCCGGCGCAGCAGATGCCGCCCCAGCCCCAGCCCGCGGTGGTTCTGGCCGATGCACAGATTGAGCACGTGCGCCTCGCCGGCGGCGACCGACAGCACGCCGTAGCCGGCCATCTCCTCTTCCACCCACAGCACCCAGGCCGGATGTCCGGCCTTCAGGCAGTCGCCGAAGATGCCTTCGCTCCAGGGGAAATCGTAGGAAGCGCGTTCCAGCGCGGCGACGCCGGGCAGGTCTTCGCGGCGCATGGCGCGGACTTCGGCGTGGGGCCGGGCGACCGCGACCATGAGCTCAGCCCGCGGTCTCGGCCAGGGCGCGGCGCAGGCTGCGCAGCGCGTTCCACAGGCGGCGCTTGCCGGCGCCGGAGGTATGCACGGCGCCGGGCTCGTCGGCCAGCACGATATGCGCCTGCTGCAGCATCGCCGCCGGCAGTTCGCGGCCCAATGCATGCGCCTGCGCTTCGCCGAACACCAGATAGGCCTTGGCCAGCGGCGCGGCGGCCAGCCGCCCTTCGCGCACTTCGATGCGCGCGGCGCGGGCCAGCGCCGGGCCGAACGCGGTCAGCGCACGGCCGAGCAGATCCAGCGTGCGCGGCGCGCAGCCGGCGGGCAGCAGCACCACGCAATGGCCGGCCGCGGCTTCCGCCACGGACGCATCCGCCGGCGCCAGAACCGGCGACGGCGCGTCGCGCCGCACCCACGGCGTCACGCCCAGCGCGCGCAGCATGCGGGAACGATGCGAAGAGCCGGCCTGCACCATCGCGCTCATGCCGCTCCGCGGCGGCGGCGGGTGGCGCGGCCCCACAGCGTCATGGCGGGGCCGGACAGCAGGTACAGGGTGAACACCACGAACAGCACGCGCGGCGGATCCACCACGAACGGAATCAGGATCAGCACGCCGACGATGATCCACAGGAACGGCACGCGGTCGCGCTCGCCCATCGGCAGCGACTTGAAGCTGTAGTAGCGGAAGCGGCTGACCATCAGCAGGCCCACCAGCACCGCCATGACCGGGGTGAAGAAGCAGACCTCGTCGCCGCCCACGCCGAACTTGTCCATGCTCCACACGAAGGACATGCACACCGCGGCGGCGGCCGGGCTGGCCAGGCCCTGGAAATAGCGCTTGTCGATCACCGCCACCTGGGTATTGAAGCGGGCCAGGCGCAGCGCCGCGCAGGCGGCATAGATAAAGGCGGCGGCCCAGCCCAGCTTGCCCCACAGCGGGCCGTAGGCCTTGAGCGTGGACAGCGACCAGGTGTACATCACCAGCGCGGGCGCCAGGCCGAAGCTGACCAGGTCCGACAGCGAGTCGTACTGCACGCCGAACTCGCTCTGCGTGCCGGTCAGGCGCGCCACGCGGCCGTCCATGCCGTCCAGCACGGCGGCCACGAACACCGCGATGGCCGCGTCGCTGTAGTTGCCGCCGATGCTGGTCACGATGGCGTAGAAGCCGGCGAACATGGCTCCCGTGGTGAACAGGTTGGGCAGCAGGTAGATGCCCCGGTGGCGCGGCGGGCGGACGGGCGTGCTCTCGCTCATGGATCAATCCGTGACGGAATGCGCGCAGTGTAAACCATCGCTTGAGTCCTATCCGTGCGGGTGCTAACAAGGGCGTCTGGCCTTTTCCCGGCCTTTCCCGACCCCCTTTACGTTTTCCGGAGATGACCATGCGTCGCCCGCTGATCGCCGCCGCCCTGCTGCTGCTCGCCCCTTTCGCCATGGCCCAGCAGGTCTATAAATGGACCGACGCCAGCGGCTCCGTGCACTACTCCGACACCCCGCCGCCCAAGGGCAGCAGCTCCAAGAAGATCACCCTGAGCGGCGTCACCGAGTCGGCCCCCGCGCCGGCCAAATCCGCCACGCCGGCGCACGACCAGACCAGCGGCTCGGCCGAGGCGCCGGCCCAGCCGGTGGCCGATACGCCGGCGAACCGCAAGACGCTGTGCTCCACGCTCAAGGGCAACCTGGACATCCTGCGCGACAAGAAGCCGGTGGTGGTGCAGGAAGGCAACCAGTCCAAGGTGCTGGACGACACCCAGCGCAAGCAGCAGCAGTCCACCGCCGAAGCGCAGTACAAGCAGTACTGCCCGAACGAATAATCCGCGCAGCTGCCGCAGCGTAAAGCCCCTCTCCCCTCGGGAGAGGGGTTGGGGTGAGGGTTCGGGCGGAGCGCAAGAATGATGTGCACCACTCCGCCCGAACCCTCATCCGCCTGCCGGCACCTTCTCCCGGAGGGAGAAGGACTCGCTCTGGAGATCGAGAAAACCAGGCGCCATCTCGACCCACTGAAGATTCGAGGCTAATCGGGAATCGCTATACTCGGCTTCTTTACCCCGCCGGAAAGCCCCCGCATGCGCCTCAGCCAATACCACCTGGCCACCGTCAAGGAAGTGCCCGCCGACGCCGAGATCGCCAGCCATCAGCTGATGCTGCGCACCGGCATGATCCGCAAGCTCGCCGCCGGCCTGTACACCTGGGCGCCGCTTGGCCTGCGCGTGATGCGCAAGGTGGAGGCCGTGGTGCGCGAGGAAATGGACCGCGCCGGTGCGATCGAGCTGCTGATGCCGACCATCCAGCCGCGCGAGCTGTGGGAAGAGACCGGCCGCTGGCAGAAGTTCGGCGGCCAGCTGCTGAAGATCAAGGACCGCAAGGAGCAGGAATTCTGCTACGCGCCCACCGCGGAGGAAGTGATCACCGACTTCGCGCGCAACGAGCTGAAGAGCTACAAGCAGCTGCCGGTCAACTTCTATCAGATCCAGACCAAGTTCCGCGACGAGATCCGCCCGCGCTTCGGCGTGATGCGCGCGCGCGAATTCGTGATGAAGGACGCCTACTCCTTCCATCTCACCCAGGACTCGCTGGGCCAGACCTATCAGGCGATGTACGACGCCTATGCGCGCATCTTCACCCGCCTGGGCCTGAAGTTCCGCGCGGTGCAGGCCGACACCGGCGCGATCGGCGGCAATGCCAGCCATGAATTCCAGGTGCTGGCCGATACCGGCGAAGACGCGCTGGTGTTCTCCGACGGCTCGGAGTACGCGGCGAATATCGAGAAGGCCGAGGCGCTCGCGCCCACCGCCCCGCGTCCCGCGCCCGCCGCCGAACTGAAGCGCGTGGATACGCCGACGCAGAAGACCATCGAAGACGTCGCGGCTTTCCTCGAGGTCGATCCGACCCGCTGCGTGAAGACCATCCTGGTCCAGGGCAGCAAGGGCCTGGTCGCGCTGTGCGTGCGCGGCGACCACGAGGTCAACGAGGTAAAGGCCGGCAAGCTGGCGGAGATGCCGGGCGAATCGGCGCTCGCCACCGAGGCGGAGATCCTCGCCGTCACCGGCGCCCGCCCCGGCTTTATCGGCCCCGTCGGCCTGCCCGCGGAAATCCCGGTGATCGTGGACCGCAGCGCCGCCGTGCTGGCGGACTTCGTCTGCGGCGGCAACCAGGACGGCACCCACTACACCGGCGCCAACTGGGAGCGCGACGCCCGCGTCACCCGCGTGGAGGACATCCGCAAGGTGGTCGAGGGCGATCCCTCGCCGGACGGCCAGGGCAGCCTGCGCATGGGCCGCGGCATCGAGGTCGGCCATGTGTTCCAGCTCGGCGGCAAGTACGCCGAGGCGCTGAAGGCCACCGTGCTGGACGAGAACGGCAAGGCCCAGGTGATGCTGATGGGCTGCTACGGCATCGGCGTCAGCCGCATCGTGGCCGCCGCCATCGAGCAATGCCACGACGAGGCCGGCATCATCTGGCCGGAAGCCATGGCGCCCTGGCGCGTGGCCGTCTGCATGATCAATCCCAAGGGCCTGCCCGAGGTGACCCAGGCCGCCGAGGCGCTCTACGCGCAGCTGCAACAGCGCGGCATCGAGGTGGTGCTGGACGATCGCGGCCTGCGTCCGGGCGCGATGTTCGCCGATATGGAACTGATCGGCATCCCGCACCGCGTGGTGGTCAGCGAGCGCGGCGTAGCCGCCGGCACGCTGGAATACCGGGCGCGCCACGCCGCCGACAGCCAGGCTATTAATGCCGAGGAACTGCTGGCCCTGCTCGGCTGAGCGGTTTCGGATAAAGCCCATAAAGAACGGCCGCCCCGCGCGGCCGTTTTTTTGCCAACCAGTTCGCAGGATTCAGGCTCGCGGACCAGAGGCACCCTATTCAGGGTCATTGCAGGTTAATCGCGCCTTTCCTATTTAGGAATCGGCTGAATAATGCAACCGAAAGCCGAGAAGAGTGCATTACCGGGTAATAACTCGCGTATTTTGCAATTCCGCAACGGATCATCCAGAATCCCCCGCGCAATACCTTTTCGATCCATTGCACCTAAAAAAACATAATGCCGTTAGTGGCTCATCACCCGGGAGTAGTCATGGCTGTCGATATCAAGAATCTCAACCATAACCAGCTCAACGACCTGATCGTCAAAGCGCAGCTGCGCCAGACCGAGCTGCGCAAGGACAAGGTCGCCAAGCTGCGCGAGAAGATCCACGCGCTGATCAAGGCCGAAGGTTTCGCTTTCGACGACGTGTTCGGCCAGGGCCGTGCGGTCAAGGCGCGCAAGAGCGGCGGCATCGTGCCGCCGAAGTACCGCAATCCGGCCGATGCGGAGCAGACCTGGTCCGGACGCGGCAAGCGTCCGCGCTGGTTCAACGATGCATTGAAGGCGGGCAAGAAGGAAAAGGATCTGGCGATCTGAAGCCCGCCGTTCCGATGAAAGACAAACGCCGGCCTGGTGCCGGCGTTTCTTTTTTCAGCGCGCCGATTCGCGCTGCATCGTTTATGCAACATGGATCATCCGCGATACGCCGCGGCATCCCGGATTAACTCATTCGACCGGCGTTGCGGCTAACGCCGATTAACCGCGCGTCACTCAAAGCGAACGCCGCGGCGCCACCAGCAAATCGCCGAACAGCAATCCGGCCACCAGCGAAATCAGCAGCGTCACCAGCAGCACGCCTGTATCGAAGCCGAGCACCGTATCGCGCTCCAGCAGATACGACACGCTGCGGAAACTCACGCTGCCGGGCACCAGCAGGATAATCCCCGGCTCGCGCACCACCGCACCCGGCCGATGCGCAAAGCGCGCATACACATTCGACAGGGCGCCCAGCAGAAAGCCGCCCAGGAATACGCCGAACGGCGCGGCCGGCAGATGCCCCGCGACCAGGCCGCCCCAGCGCGTGGCCACATAGCCGAGCACCACCGCGCCCATCACCACCAGCCAGTCGCGCCGCGCCGCGCGGAACGCCATGGCGAAGGCGATCGCCGCCACCAGCAGCGCGGGCAGTTCGGTCCAGGCGGGCAGCGGCGGCAACGAGAAGTCGCGCGGATAGATGCCGAACGCCGCGCACAGCTGCGCGCCCGCCACCGTGCCGAAGGTGAGCTTGAGCAAGGTCGCCAGCGCGCCGCCCATGCGCGCCATGCCCGCCACCAGATGCTGGCTGGAAATCTCGCGCACGCTGGTGGTCAGCGCCATGCCGGGCATCAGCATGATCAGGCCGGCCAGGATCACCGACTTGATCGCCAGCGGCACCACCAGCGCGCTGACCAGGATCGCGAAGATGGTGCCGACCAGCGCGCAGATCGCCTCGCTCGCCACCGCCAGCCGCGGGCGCGTGGCCGACAGCACGCTGATGGTGCCGATCATCAGGCCGATCACCGCGGTGGTCAGCAGGTCGGCCCAGGAGCTGTGCAGCAGCAGCGCCACCACGCTGGCGGCGGCCAGGCCGTAGCTGGCGATCACGCCGGCCTGGGCGCGCTGCGTATCCGGCCGGCCCAGTTCGCGCAGCTGGCGGAAGCCTTCGCGCAGTTCGATCTGGCCGGCGATGACCCGGTCGGCGATCAGGTCGGCCTCGCACAGGCGCGCGAGATTCACGTCGCCCGGCGGCAGGCGCATCACCTGGGTGACCTGGGCCACGCCGTCGTCGCCCTGCGCCTGGTCAGCAAAGGAAATGATGATCGCGGTCGGGCTGGACCACACCTCCGCCGCCAGCCCCAGCCGCACGGCCGAGCCGGCTATGGCCATCTCCAGCCGCGGCGCGGACGTACCGTACTGGTGCAGGCGCCGCGCCAGCTCGACCAGGAAGGCGATGCGCGTATTCAGCGCCGCGGTGGCGAACTGGTTCGGCGCCGGCTGTGTCGGCGAGGCGAAGCCGGTCTGGGAAGAAGGCGGGAAGCTCATTCCCGCATTCTCACCCGGAAGCCGCAGGCTTGAATACGTTTGGCCGTCCGAATGCCGGCGGCGCGGCTTACGCGGCCGCGATCACCTGCAGCGTATTGCCTTCCACCGCCACCACTTCCACCGTCGCGCCCACCGGCAGGTCCGGTCCGCTGACCAGCCACAGGCTGTCGCCCACGCGCGCTTTGCCGCGGCCGTTGACGATGGCCTCGGCCAGCACATAGCGGCGGCCGATGCTCTGTTCGCCGCGGCGGTTGAGCCGCGGCTCGCTGCGGTCCACCCGGCGCAGGCGCGGCCGCAGCAGGTACCAATAGGCGGCGCAGGACAGGAAGGCCAGCACCACGAAGGCGATCGCCTGGCCGATCACCGGCAGGGGCAGCATCAGCACCAGCAGGCCGGTCGCGGCGGCGCCGAGCCCGATCCACAGCATGAAGTAACCCGGCAGCAGCACCTCCACCCCGATCAGCAGCAGGGCCAGGATCCACCACAGGTAATGCGTTGCGATATCGGCAAACATGACGACCCCCTTGCAGTAAGAACGAAGCTCGGCCTCAGACCGGCGGCGTGCGGCGCGCGACGTTCTTCTCCTGCTGCTGGCCCAGCGACTCCTTCGCCAGTTCGGCGATGCCGGCCAGCGAACCGATGATGCCGGTGGCTTCGACCGGCAGCAGCAGCATCTTCTGGTTCGGCGAATGCGCCATCTCCTTCAGCGCTTCCACGTACTTGTTGGCGACGAAGTAGTTCAGCGCATTGACGTCGCCGCTGGCGATCGCGTCGGAGACCAGCTTGGTCGCCTGTGCTTCGGCTTCGGCGAGGCGGATGCGCGCTTCGGCCTCGCGGAACGCGGCTTCTTTCTTGCCTTCCGCGGCGAGGATCGCCGACTGTTTTTCGCCTTCCGCCTTGAGGATCGCCGACTGGCGCAGGCCTTCGGCTTCCAGGATCTGCGCGCGCTTCTCGCGCTCGGCCTTCATCTGGCGCGCCATCGAATCGACCAGGTCGCGCGGCGGCGCGATGTCCTTGATCTCGATGCGGTTGACCTTGACGCCCCACGGATGCGTGGCCTCGTCGACCACGCGCAGCAGCTTCGCGTTGATTGCATCGCGCTGGCTCAGCGATTCGTCCAGGTCCATCGAACCGAGCACGGTGCGGATATTGGTCATGATCAGTGCCAGCGCCGCCTGCTCCAGATTGGACACCTCATAGGCCGCCTTGGCCGCGTCCAGCACCTGGTAGAACACCACGCCGTCCACGCGCACCACCGCATTGTCCTTGGTGATGACGTCTTGCGAGGGTACGTCCAGCACCTGCTCCATCATGTTCATCTTGCGGCCGACGCCATAGATGAAAGGAATCAGGAAATGCAGGCCCGGCGTGAGCGTATAGGTGTACTTGCCGAACTGCTCCACCGTCCATTCGTAGCCCTGCGGCACGATGCGCACCAGCTTGGCGATCACAATCATCGCAACTACTACGACCACCAACGCTAAAAGCGATCCCATGGTCCAACCTCCTGTCCGTGACGATGGCGCGGAGTATAGGGGAGGTTCGCGCAGGCGGCGGTTACGTTATGACGTCACGGCGTGTCACGAAAATTTAAGCGGCAACAACAAACTAACGCGCAGTCCGCCCTGCTCGCGATTGGCGAGCGTGATGCGGCCGCCGTGCGCTTCAGCGATCTCGCGCGCCAGCGCCAGGCCCAGGCCGGTGCCGGAACGCTTGGTGGAATAGAACGGCAACAAGGCCTGCGCCAGCACGGTTTCGCTCATGCCGGGGCCGCGGTCGGCCACTTCGATGCGCACGTCGCGGCCGATCACCGCCAGCGACAGCGTTACGCCCTCGTCGGCGCTGCCGGATTCGTGCGCGTTCTTCACCAGGTTGATCAGCACCTGCTCGATCTGCGCCGCATCGAACCAGCCTTCCTGTTCGGGCAGGCTGCCTTCGACGCGGAACTGGCAATGCAAGGCCAGGCTGTCCAGGAACGGCCGCCACGGAATCGGCACCGGCTGCGGCGCCGGCAGCTTGGCGAAGTTGGCGTAGCCGGCGATAAAACCATGCAGATGCCGCGCGCGTTCGCCGATGGTGGCGAACACGCCGGGCAGGCGTTCGGTCTGGCCGCGGCGCGCCAGTTCCGCGCCGGAATGCGCGAGCGAGGAAATCGGCGCCAGCGAATTATTCAACTCATGGCTGATCACGCGTATCACCCGCTTCCACGTCGCCACTTCCTGCCGCGACAGCTCGCGCGTCATGCGGCGGAACAGCTGCAGGCGATGCGGGCGGCCTTGCAGACGGAAGCTGCGCTGCGAGAGATGAAAGGTTTCCTCGCTGCCCTCCATTTCCACGGTCAGCAGCGCATCCTCGCCGCCTTCCACGGCGCGGCGCAGTGCCTCGGGCGCGTCGGATAGCAGCTCGACGAAATCCAGCCCGTGCAGCGTGCGGCCTTCGTTGAACAGATGGCGCGCGGCGATATTGGCGTAGGTAACGCGGCCGCTGCTGTCGGTCAGCACCAGCGCCACCGGCGTGTTCTGCACTACGGTGTCCAGCAGCAGTTCGCGCTGGGCCAGGTTCTGGCGTTGCTCGCGCAGGGTCTGGCCCAGCGCGTTGTGCATGCGGATCAGTTCGCCGAGTTCGTCATTGCGCCGGGCGGCGATGGAGAAACTGAAATCGCCGTCGCGATAACTGGCCACCGCGCCTTCCAGCGCGCGCAGCAGCCGGCTGAGCGGATTCATCACCCGGTCGGCCAGCCAGATCGACAGCGGAATCGCCACGCAGGCGCTGGCCGCCAAACCGCCCCATACGCCCAGATGCGAGGGCGGCTGCACGCTGACGCCGAGATCGTGCTTCATCCATTGCAGCAGCTGCGGCAGCGGCCACTGGGTGATGCCGATATACAGCAACGCGCCCGACACATAGGCCAGGCACAGCAGCAGCGCCAGGCGGGTCTGCAGGGTGTTGAGGCGTTGCAGCACTGCTCAGTGACCCTGGCCGGCGCGCGTCTGCTGGCAGGCGGCGTTGCTGGAGTCGCAGAACGATTGCACCTGGCCGGGCTTGCGCTGCTGGTTCGAGCCTTCGACGCGGAAGCGCGACGGCTCGCTCTTGTCGTCACCCTTGAAGCGGAAGGCGCTGCGGCCGTCGCGCGAGGTGGCCGCGGCATTGCTGCCATAGGCCGTGCTGGACGCCGACGCCGGACGCTGCCAGCTGTCGCTGGCCTGTGCTGCGGACTGGGCATGGGCGGCCGCGCAGGCCGCGGCCATGATCCCCAACATCATCCATCGACGCATGATCGTTCCCCACCGAGTTTGGATCGGGGCATCTTGATATGCCGCCGGTACGGCGGGCAACCATCTTTAGGCATGCCCGCGTGGCGGCGCGGCCCTTACGTCCCCTGCGTCGCCAACCCGTACCGCTCCATCCGCCGATACAGCGCCTGCCGCGACAGCCCCAGCGCCGTCGCCGCGCGGCTGACCACGCCGTCGGCCTTGTCCAGCGCCGCTTCCACCGCCTCGCGGCTGGGCTCGTCCAGATTGCGGTTGGCGATGGGCGCGGTCTGCGGCAGGTTGAGCAGCTCGGGCTGGATGCGGCCGTCGGACGCCAGCAGCGCGGCGCGCTCGATCGCGTTCTTCAGCTCGCGCACATTGCCGGGCCACGCGTACATCATCAGCGCTTCGCGCGCCGCGTCGGTCAGCTCCGCACGGCTGTCGAGGAAATGCTCGGCCAGCGGCATGATGTCGTCGACGCGCTCGGACAGCGGCGGCAGGTTCACCTCGATCACATTGAGGCGGTAGTACAGGTCTTCGCGGAAGGTGCCGGCGCGGATCATCGCCTTCAGGTCCGCATTGGTCGCGCTCAGCACACGCACCTTCACCTGGCGCGTGCGGCCCGACCCCAATCGCTCGAACTGCCCGGTCTCCAGCACGCGCAGCAGCTTGACCTGGCCGGACAGCGGCAGATTGCCGATCTCATCCAGGAACAAGGTGCCGCCGTCGGCCAGCTCGAAGCGGCCTTCGCGCGCCTTGTTGGCGCCGGTGTAGGCGCCGGCCTCGGCGCCGAACAGCTCGGCCTCGATCAGCTCGCCCGGCAGCGCGCCGCAGTTGACCGCCACGAAGGCGCCGCGCTTGACCGCCGAGTTGGCATGCACGATCGCCGCGATGCGTTCCTTGCCGGCGCCGTTGGGGCCGGTGATCAGCACCGGCACTTCCGAACGGGCGACCTGGCAGGCCAGTTCCAGCGTGCGCGCCATCGCCTCGGAGGAGAACACCAGGCCGGTCAGGTCGTAGCGGCGCTCCAGGTCTTCGCGGCGGCGGCGGCGCTCGTTGCGGGCCCGGTTCACCTCGCGGGTGGACTCGGACAGCTCCAGCAGGTTCTCCACCGTGGCCAGCAGCTTGGCGTCGTCCCAGGGCTTGGCCAGATAGTCGGCGGCGCCGGCCTTGACCAGCTCCACCGCGGTCTCCAGGTGGGTCCAGGCAGTCAGCAGGATCACCGGCATATCGGTGTGGCGCTGGCGCAGCGCGCGGAACAGCGCGATGCCTTCCTCGCCCGAGGTGGTGTCCGCCGTGAAGTTCATGTCCTGGATGACCACGTCGATGCGTTCGCGCTCGAGCAGTTCCAGGCCCTGCTCCGGCGTCAGCGCGGTCAGCGGGCGGATTTCGTGCAGGGACAGCGCCAGCGAGAGCGCCTCCCCCACGGCGGGGTTGTCGTCGATGATCAGGACGGTACGCATGTGGCTCTTGGGCATGCCGGAACAGATGCATCCTGCCGGCAAAACGTTGTAATGACCATTGGCCTATCCACCCGTTACGGGGCGACGTCGGGCCGGGCCGGCGCCTGGCCGGACTTCACCGCCGCGATCCAGGCGTCGGTGCGCGCCTCCAGCACGTCCAGCGGCAGCGCGCCGCCGCCGAGGATCCGGTCGTGGAAGGCGCGGATATCGAAGCGCTCGCCGAGTTCCTTCCTGGCCCGCTCGCGCAGCTCCAGGATCTTCAGCTGGCCCATCTTGTAGCCCAGCGCCTGGCCCGGCCAGGTGATGTAGCGGTCGGTCTCGGCCTGGATATCGGGCTCGTCCTGGCTGGAATGGGCGTGGAAGAAATCGACCATCTGCTGGCGCGTCCAGTGCTTGTAGTGCACGCCGGTATCGAGCACCAGGCGGTCGGCGCGCAGCAGTTCGTCGGACAGGCGGCCGTAGTCGGACAGCGGGTCCTTGTAGAAGCCGATGTCCTTGCCCAGCCGCTCGGCGTACAGCGCCCAGCCCTCGACATAGGCGTTGTAGCCGGCCTGCTGGCGGAACGGCGGCAGCTTGGGCAGCGCCTGCGCGATCGAGATCTGCATATGGTGGCCGGGAATCGCCTCGTGGTACGCGGTCGATTCGATGGTCAGGGTGGTGCGGTCGGCGAAGTCACCGGTGTTCACGTAGACCTGGCCGGGACGCGAGCCGTCCGGCGTGCCCTGGTGGTACTCGGCGCCGGGCGCTTCCTTCTCGCGGTACGCCTCGACCGCCATCACCTGCACTTTGGTCTTGGGCAGCAGGCCGAACAGCTTGGGCAGCTCCGGCTGCATCTGCGCGATAAAGCCGCGGTAGCGGTTGAGGATGTCCTCGCGCGACTTCGGATGCAGCTTGGCATCGTGCTTGAGAGCTTCGCGGAAGCTGGCCAGGTCCTTATGGCCCTGCCCCTTGGCGATCACCGTCATCTCGTCCTCGATGCGCTTCACCTCGGCCAGGCCGATCTCGTGAATGCGCTGCGGGGTTTCCCTGGTGGTGGTCATCTGCTCCACGTCGAAGCGGTAAATCGCTTCGCCATTGGCCAGCTGCCATACACCCGGCTCGCTGCGGCCGTGCGGCGCGTAGTCCTTGGCGACGAACTGGCCGAGCTTGCGGTAAGCCGGACGCACTTCGTTGTCGATCGCGGCGACGATGGCGTCGTGCAGGCGCTTCTGGTCGGCGGCGGAGATCGACTTGGGGAAACGCTTCAGCGGTTCGGCGAAAGAATTTTCCTCGCCGGCCGGCTTGGCGATGCTGTCGATCTGCCCCACCACTTTTTCCAGCAGATAGCGCGGCGGCATCATGCCGTCCTTCAGGCCCTGGCGCGCCACCTCGGCGACCTGGTCCAGCACGCGCGGCACGGCGTGCAGGCGGGCGAGGTATTCCTCGTACTGCCTGGCATTGTCGAACGGGATCGAGCTGACGAAGCCCGGCAGCTGCAGGTGCATGCCGTTCATCTGGTCCAGCGGCATCTCATAGAGCTTCAGGTCGTAGCCGTGCAGCGCTTCCTTGAGCTGGCGCACCATCAGCTGCTGATTGAGCTTGTCCTCATCCGGGAAGCCGGTGGTGTCGATGGCCTCGAAGCGCTTGAGGAAATCCGCATTGGCTTTGCGCTCGGCCGCCTGGTGCGCGAGCGAGACGTCGCTCCAGCGGTCGTTGTAGCGCAGGTCGCCCAGGATGGTGGCGAACTCCGGCGAGTTCTGCAGCGAGTGCTGCCACTGCTCGGCCAGCAGCTGGTTGAGCGTATCTACCCGTGCGGCGGCGCCGGCGACGGGAGCCGCGGCGACCGGTCCGGCCAAGGTGACCGAGCCGAGCAGGCTCGCGCAGATCATCCAGGACACCAACTTCATGCGAATCTCCAGGCGGCAAAGCGATCCGCGCACTGTAGCCGCCTTGCGCCCTGTCTGGCAGCCCTCAAGCGGTGCGCGTCGCCACCACCGGCGGCACTGCGGCCGCGCGCATGGCCGGCCCCAGCACCGCGAGCTGGCCCAGGATCCACAGCACGAGCGCGCCCACCGGCAGATAGAACAGCGGCAGGTGCGGCAGCTCGTAGTAGTTCATCAGCGCGATATTCAGCGCGAACGCCAGCACCATGCCGATGGCGATGCCGCCGCTGACGATCAGGAAGTTCTCGGTCTGGAAATAGGCCAGGATATCGGCTCGCGTGGCGCCGATCGCGCGGCGGATGCCGATCTGCTTGCGCCGCTGCTGCACCCAGAAACTGGTCAGGCCGACGATGCCCAGCGCGGTCACCAGCAGCAGCGCGCAGATCACGCCCACCAGCAGGCCGGCCATCAGGCGGTCGTCGCGGAAATAACTGTCGCGCAGGTCGCCCACGGTCTTGGTGGATTCGGTATTGAGCACCGCATCCGGCGCGATCGTAGCCATGCGCTCGCGCACTTCGCGCAGCGCGCTCTGCAGCTTGCCCGGCGCGGCGCGCATCAGATAGGTGCCGGCCAGATGCTCGCCCGGCTGCGCCTGCAGGAACGCCGACCATTCGCGCGTCTGCGCGGCGCCTTCGCCGCCACCCGGCCGCGCCAGGTGATCGAGCACGCCGCTGACGCGGAAATGCCGCTTGTCGCACCAGAACTCCTTGCCCAGCGGATCGGCGCCCGGCCACAGATGCTCGGCCAGCGCGCGGGTGATCAGCACGGACGAATCCTGCGGCACGAAGTCGACCACCGGCGGGAAATCGTCCGGCCGCAGCGGGCTGCCCGCCACCACGCGCAAGCCCATCGCTGCGAACGCACCCGGGCCTGCCACATAGAAATCGATCACGCCCACCGACTTCTGGCTGGCCGGCTCCAGCGTGATGCCGGCGGTGCCAGCGTGATCGCCGAACGGCACGGCATTGATCACGCTCACCGATTCGACCCCAGGAATACGCCCCACCCCCTCCAGCACGCGGGCATTGAGGTCGCTGGCCTTGGCGGGGTCAAAGCCGCCCAGCGAGATCTGCGCCAGCGCGGCTTCGTCCACGCCGCTTACGAGCTGCGTCTGCTGCAGGCGGTTGACGATCAGGAAGCTGGCATTGCACAGCACCGCGCAGGCCAGCGCGATCTCGATGGTGATCAGCAGCATCGCCAGGCGGTGCCGGCGCAGCGCAGCGAGCACGGGTTGGATGGGCATCGACGGCATCGTCAGCGGTCCTTCTTTCAAAGCGTCTTGAGCTGCAGGCCCGGCGCCACGCGGCTGGCCCGCAGCGCCGGCAGGAAGCCGGCCAGCAGGCTGGCCGCCAGCGCCAGCAGGAAGGTGATCAGCAGCATGGTCGCGTCCAGGTGCACCAGGTCGGCGTATTCCACCGGCTGGCTGCGGATCACCCACAGGCCGACCAGGGTCAGCAGCCAGCCGCCGATGCCGCCGAGCAGGCCGATCATGCCGGCCTCCACCAGGAACTGCGCCAGCACCGCCCGGCGGCTGGCGCCGAGCGCGCGGCGCAGGCCGATCTCGCCGCCGCGGCGCAGGAACTTGGCCAGCAGCAGGCCCACCGTGTTGCACAGGCAGATCAGCAGGAAGGCGAACGCCAGCCACATCTGCAGCTGCGTATCGCTAGGCACCACGCGGTTGAAATCCAGCCACTGCATCAGGCTCATCACGCGCGTGTTGTCGGCATGCACGAAACGGCCGAGCGTCTTCTGCTGGGCGGCGTAGCCGGCTACGAAACGCGCGTAGTCGCCGACCTTGGACGGATCGTTCAACTGCACCCACAGCATCACCCAGACGCAGGGCGACACCTGCAGGTCCGGGCCCGGCGTACCCCAGCAGGTGAACACCGGGAACCGGTCCGGCGCGATCTCGCGCGCCGTGCTGAACGGCATGAACACTTGTTCCGGACGTGCGTAGAAGCTCGCCGTCTTGCCTTCGGAGAAACGCCCGCCGGCCACTTCGTAGAACTGCGGCGAGGGCCGCCAGTTGCCGAGCACGCCGACCACGCGCACATCCACGCCGTTGAGCCGCAGCGTGCGCCCGGTGCTGTCGGCGCCGCCGAACAGCTTGGCGTTGAGATCGGAAGAGATCACCACCGAACGTCCGCGCTGCGCGTCGTCTTCCGCGGTCCAGCCGCGCCCGTAGCGCAGCGGCACCGAGAACATCGGAAAGAAATCCGCGGTGGTGGTCAGCACGCTGGCCATCAGCGGCGGCTGATTGAGCTGCGGCGCGGTCAGCTTGAGCGAGATGCCGGTGACCAGGGTCTGGCGGTCGGCGCGCTTGGCGCTCCACAAGTCCATGGCCGAGCGGTAATCCATCATGTCGCGCGGCTGGCTGTTCGGGCCGGTGGTGGGCGTCGGGTCCACCTGCGGAAAGAAGATGGTGCCGCTGCGCCCGGGCAGCGGATCGCCGGAGAGCAGATGCACCACCGTCAGCGTGGTCATGCTGGCGCCGATGCCGACGGCAATCGCCAGCACCATCAGCGCAGTCAGCACCTGGTTGCGGCGCAGGCTGCGTATGGCCAGATCGAGATAGTAGGCAAACATGGGAATTCCTTTGCGCTCAGACCGACCGCGTCGCTACCACCGGCGGCACCGCCGCGGCGCGCAGCGCCGGGCCCAGCACCGCGGCCTGCCCGATCAGCCACAGCGCAATCGCCCCGACCGGGAAATAGATCGCCGGCAGGCGCGGCAATTCGTAATGCACCATCAGGAACAGGTTGATGCCGTAGGCCAGCACCATGCCCAGCACGATGCCGATGGTGGCGAGCAGGAAATTCTCGGTCTGGAAGTAGCGCAGGATGTGCCCGCGCGTGGCGCCCAGCGCACGGCGCACGCCGATCTGCCGCCGCCGCTGCGCCACCCAGAAACTGCCCAGGCCGACGATGCCCAGCGCGGTGACGATCAGCAGCGCCACGCACACGCCGACCAGCAGCCCGGTCATGGCGCGGTCGCCGTCGAAGAAGCCGTGGCGGACATCGTCCCAGGTGCGCTTCTGCCAGAAGATCCGGTGCGGATTGTTTTTCTTCAGCACTTCCTGCGCGGCGGCCAGCACGCGCTCGCGCTGGTCCGGCGTGGTGCGGATCAGGTATTGGTTATCCTGCACCTTCATCGGCACCATCATGCTGTACTGCCCCTCGGCGTCGTTCCAGATCGATGGGCGCACCAGATACTTCACCACGCCGACCACCTGCAGCGGCACTTCCGAACCCAGCCAGATCGTCTTGCCCAGCGGCGACTGGCCGGGGAACAGGCGCTCGGCCATCGGCTGGGTAATCACTACCAGGCGCGGCAGGCCTTCGAGCTTGCCGGCCTTGAACGCCTTCGAGGCTTCCTTGATGTCGACGTAGTCCTCCGGCTGCAGCAGACGCCCGGAGACCAGCTGCACGCCCAGGGTCTGGCCGATGTTCTCGCCGAAATAATTGGTGGCGCTGAGGGTGGGCTTGTTCTGCTTGGGATCGAGCTTGATGCCGCTGTTGTTGGACGAGCGCCCGAACGGAATCTGGTTGACCGAGGCCACCTGGGTCACGCCGGGAATCGCGCGCAGCGCGGCCAGGTCGGTCAGGGTGCGGGCGTGCTCGTCGGGAGTGGCGCCGATCTCGGCGAGCGCGACCTGGATCAGCTCGTGCTCGGCCACGCCGCTGGGCATATGGATGCGGTCGATGCGCTGGCTGACCAGGAATACCGCGTTGCACACGATGGCGCAGGTCAGCGCGATCTCGAGCACCACCAGCAAGGCCGTGGTCTTGTGCCGGCGCAGGGTAGAGAGAATGGGTCGGATGGCCATGGCGTCTCCTTACTGGCTCTTCAGTTGCAGGGCGGGGGCGACCTGGCAGGCGCGCCAGGCGGGCAGCAGGCCCGCCGCGACGCTGGAGCCCACCGCGAGCACGAAGGTGGCGCCGAGCATGGCCAGGTCCAGCCGCGCCAGCGAGGCGTAGTCGGCCGGCTGCTGCCGCACCAGCCACAGGCCGAGGAAGGCCAGCAGCAGGCCGCACACGCCGCCGGCCAGGCCAACCACGCCGGCTTCCGTCAGCAACTGCTTGAAGATCTCGCGCTTGGACGCGCCCAGTGCGCGGCGCACGCCGAGCTCGCCGGCGCGGCGCAGGAATTTCGCCAGCATCAGGCCCACCGTATTGACCAGGCACACCAGCAGGAAACCGACGGCGAGCCAGCTCTGCAGGCGCACGTCGTTGGGCACCACTTTTTCCTGGTCCAGCCACTCGGTCACATTGCGCAGGCGCACGTTGACCGGGCGCTGGAAGCGGCCCAGCGTCTTCTGCTCGCGCGAATAGTTTTCCAGGAAGGCCTTGTACGCCGCGGCGTCCGCCGGACTCTCCAGCTCGATCCAGAACTGCATCCACACGCAGGTGGCGTTCTCCATATGGTCGCCGTCGTTGCCGCCGCCGCGGCCCCAGCAGTCGGTGCTGCCGTTGCGCGGCAAGGTCAGGTCGCGCGAAGTGGACAGCGGCACGAATACTTCTTCGGACTCCGTGTAGTTGCCCACGTTGAGATCATAGAAATGCGGATTCGGCCGCCAGTCATCGAGCACGCCGACTACGCGGAACGGGGTGTCCTTCAACCGCACCACTTCGCCGCGGCTGTCCTTGCCGCCGAACAGTTTCTCGTTGAGCTTGCGGGTGATCACCACCACGCGCGCCTTGCTGTCGTCGTCGGCCTCGCCCCAGCCCTGGCCGTACAGGAAGGGCGCGTCGAACATGCCGAAGAAATCCGCGGTGGTATAGCGCGAGTCGCTGAAGAACGGATCCACATTGGCCTGCGCCGGCTGCACCGGCACCGCACCGCCGGTCATCAGGGCCTGGTGCCTGGCGCGCTTGGCCTTGAGCAGGTTCATGCCGTCGATCCAGGTGACCTGCTCCGGCGGCTCCTCGCCTTCGCGGTAGCCGTCCATGTCCTGCGGGTCGAGCTGCGGATAGAACAGCCGCGCGCTCTTGGCCGGAATCGGATCGCCCGACAGCACGTGCAGCACGGTCAGCGTGGTCATGCAGGCGCCGATGCCCAGCGCGATGGCGACCACCATCAGCCCGGTGAGCACCTTGTTGCGCCGGAGGCTGCGCAGCGCCAGCTCCAGGTAATACGAGAACATGCCCTCTCCCCTCTTGGTCCTTAAGCGAACACGCGCGCGGTCACACCGAGCGCGTGGCCTCCACCGGCGATACCTTCGACGCGCGGATTGCCGGCGCCAGCACCGCCCCTTGTCCCAGCAACAGCAGCAGCAGCACGCCGCTCAGCACGTAATCCATCGACAGCCGGTGCATCTCGAAGCGCGTGACCAGCCACAGGTTCATGGCGATCGCCAGCACCACGCCCAGGCCGACGCCGCCGCAGCTGATCAGCAGGTTTTCCGTCATGAAGTACTGCAGGATGTCCTGGCGGGTGGCACCGAGCGCGCGGCGCACGCCGATCTGGCGGCGGCGCTGGCCGACCCAGAAGCTGGTCAGGCCGACGATGCCGGCGGCGGTGATCGCCAGCAGCACCAGCGAGATCACGCCCATCAGCACGGCCATGCCGCGGTCGCCTTCGTAGGCGCGGGCGCGTACCTCGGCGAAGCTCAGCACGCCATCGTGCTCGTCCAGCACCCGGCGCGGGTTGATCCGGTTCAGCGCTTCGGGCGTGGCGCGCATCGCCGCCTCGAGCTGGCCGGGCTTGGCGCGCACGATGTAGAAACCGCCACCGGCGCTGATCAGCCGCTTGGGCAGGATCACCGCGCGGTAGGCGAACTTCGAAGCCCAGCGCGCCACGCTCTGCGCCTGCAGCAGCTCGACCACGCCGACGATGGTGGTCTGGTTGCCGGCGATATAGATGCTCTTGCCCAGCGCCGATTCGCCGGGGAACAGCTTGTCGGCGAGCGCGCGCGTCACCAGCACCTGCGGCGCGCCGAGGCGTTCGCGCACTTCCATGCTGCCGATCTCGTCGGCGCGGAAGTTGCGGCCGGCGACCAGGCGCAGGCCCAGCGTGTCGACGAAATGATCGTCGCCGAAATAGATGGTCGAACCGGTGACGTCGGCGGTCTGGTCCGGGCGCAGCCGGATGCCGTCGTCCCAACCGCCGCCGCGCAGCGGATACGAATTGCTGGGCGTGGCGTCCTGCACGCCGGGCAGCTGGCGCAGCGCGGCCAGGTCGGCGCGGGTGCTGGCATCGAGCTGCGCGGTGCTGGCCTTGCCGGCCCATTCGTTATTGACCACGTAGATGTCGTTTTCGTCGATGCCGGTCGGCTCGGACAGATGCGACACGCGCTGCTGGATGATGAACAGCGCGTTGCACACGATCGCCAGGGTCAGCGCGATCTGCATCGCGATCAGCACGGTACCCGCCTTGTGGCGGCGCAGCGCGGTGAGGATAGGCTTGATTTCCATCGGCTCTCCTCCGTGCCGTCAGTTGGACTTGAGCTGCCAGGCCGGCTGCACCTGCGCCGCCCGCCAGGTCGGATAGAACGCCGCCACCACCGTGGCGAACACGGCCACCAGCAGCGACAGCGCCACCAGCGACAGATCCAGATGCGCGAGGCGTGCGATCTGCGGCTGGAACACCAGGCCCACGCCGAACATGCCGATGCCGGTCAGCAGCACGCCGAGCACGCCGCCGGCCACGCCGACCATGCTGGCCTCGGCCAGGAACTGCCGGTAGATATCCGCACGCGAGGCGCCGAGCGCGCGGCGCACGCCGATCTCGGAAGAGCGGCGCATGAATTTGGCCAGCAGCAGGCCGATGGTGTTGACCAGGCAGATGGCGAAGAAGCCCATCGCGATCACCAGCGAGATGCGGCTTTCCGGCGGCACCGCGTGGCAGTAATCCAGCCAGTCGTTGACGTCGCGCAGGCGCACGTTGGGCGCCCAGTCGAAGCGGCCGGCGCTGCGCATGTCCTGGGCGTACGAGGTCAGGTACTGGCGGTACGCAGCCACGTCGGCGGCACTGTCCAGTTCCACCCAGGGGCTGATCCACACGCATTCGCCGCGCAGCCAACCCTCGCGGCCGATGCCGCGCTTGCCGTCGCTGCCGCAGTTGTTGTTGCCGTAGGTGTCGATACCGTGCTCCACCGCGTAGTGGAACGGGATGTACACCTCCGAAGGATCGGCATAGGCATTGCCGCTGAACATGTCGAAGAAGCGCGGCTTCGGATCCCAGTCGTCGGTGACACCGACGATGCGGTAGGGCTGGTCGTCCAGCACGATCTCGCGGCCCACGCTGTTGGCGCCGCCGAACAGCTTCTGATTGAGCTTGCGGCCGATCACCACCACCGCCGAGCGCGCCTCGTCGTCGGCCGGATTCCAGGCGCCGCCGTACTGGAACGGCACATCGAACATCGGAAAGAAGTCCGCCAGGGTGGCGTAGCCGACCGCCTTGAACGGCAGGCGGTTGGCCTGCTGCGGCATCACCGACAGGCCGACCTGGTACAGCACGGTCTGGCGCTTGGCGCGGTGCGCCTTCATCAGCGCCACCGCATCGGTATAGGTGAGCGCGTTCGGCGGCTCACCCTCGAGGTTGTACTGCGGCCCGCGGTTGTCGATCAGCGGCACGAACAGCTGCGAGGATTTCTGCGGGATCGGATCGCCCGACACCGCGCGGAACACCGCGTAGGTGATCATCGAGGCCGCCACGCCGAAGCCGATCGCCATCACCATCAGTGCGGTCAGCACCGGGTTCTTGCGCAGGCTGCGGGCGCCGAGCCGCAGGTTATGGACAAACATTCCGCTCATGATTCTCTCTGGTTGGAAGGGGATCGCCGCGCGCTCAGACCGAGCGCGTGGCTTCCACCGGAGGTACTTTCGCCGCGCGCATCGCCGGCGCCAGCACGGCCGCCTGGCCGAGCAGCAGCAGGGCCACCACGCCGACCAGCACGTAGGCGATGGACAGGCGCGCCATCTCGAACTGCGAGACCATCCAAAGATTCATGCCGATCGCCAGGCCCACGCCGATCACCACGCCGGCCACGCCGATCATCAGGTTCTCGGTGAGGAAGTAGCTCAAGATGTCGCGCTTGGTCGCGCCCAGCGCGCGGCGCACGCCGATCTGCTTGCGGCGCTGGCCGACCCAGAAGCTGGTCAGGCCGACGATGCCGGCAGCGGTAATGGCCAGCAGGATCACGCAGATCACACCCATCAGGATCGCCATGCCGCGGTCGTTCTTGTAGGCGTCGCCGCGCACCTGCTCGTAAGTGCGCACCGCGCGGTCGCCGGAGATCACGCGCATGCGGCTGGTCTTCAGCAAGGTCGCCGGCGCGCTCTTGATCACGTCGGCCAACTGGCCGGGCTTGGCGCGGATCAGATAGATCGTGTAGTTGCTGGTCAGCTGCACCGGCAGCAGCATGGCATTGTCGTTGAAGTCATCCGCCCAGGTGCCGCTCCACGGCACCTGCAGGCGCGCCACGATGCCGATGATGGTGCTCGACGGGACATCCTTGCCGCCCAGATACAGCTGCTTGCCCAGCGCGTCGCCCTTCGGATACAGCTTGTCGGCCAGCGCCTTGCTGACGATCACCTGCGGGGTGGACTTGATGTCCTTCGGATCGGCGGTGATCACTTCGTCGGGCGTGAAGTTGCGGCCGGCGATCAGCTGCGCGCCATAGACCGGCAGCGCATGGTCGTCGACGAAGTACAGCGTGGTCTGCGCGGCCGGCTTGCCTTCGTTCTTCGGCACCAGGTTGACGCCGGTCGACCAGCCGCCGCCGCGCAGCGGGAACGAGTTGGTGGCGAAGGCGTCCTGCACGCCGGGGGTCTGGCGCAGCGCCTGCACGTCGGCCTTGATCAGCGGGCCGGTGTCCTTGCCGTCCACCGAAACCCAGCGGTTCTGGATCGCCAGCACGTTGTTCTCGTCCATGCCGGTGGGCCGCGACAGGCGCTCCACGCGCTGCTGGATGATGAACAGCGCGTTGCACACGATCGCCAGGGTCAGCGCGATCTGCATCGCGATCAGGATGGTGCCGGCCTTGTGGCGCTTGAGGGCGGCGAGGATGGGCTTGATCTGCAGCATGGTCGTCGCCTTGGGTTAATTGGACTTGAGCTGCCAGGCCGGCTGCACCTGAGCGGCGCGCCAGGTCGGATAGAACGCTGCGATCACCGTGGCCAGGATCGCCACCAGCAGGGTCAGCAGCACCAGCGGGACATCGAGCTTGGCCAGGCGCGCGACCTGCGGATCGAAGATCAGCGAGATGCCGTACACGCCGACGCCGGTGAGCAGCAGGCCGAGCAGGCCGCCGGCCAGGCCGACCGCGCCCGCCTCCATCAGGAACTGCGCGTAGATCTCCTTGCGCGAGGCGCCCAGCGCGCGGCGCACGCCGATCTCGGAGGAGCGGCGCATGAACTTCGCCAGCAGCAGGCCGATGGTGTTGACCAGGCAGATCACCAGGAAGCCCAGCGCGACCAGCAGCGAGATCTTCGCTTCCGGCGGCACCACTTTCTGGAAGTCCAGCCACTCGACCACGTTGCGCAGGCGCGCATTCGGCGCCCACTTGAAACGGCCGGCGCGCTGCTGCTCGGCGGAGTAGCCGTTGAGATAGCTGCGGTAGGCGTCGGCTTCCGCCTTGCTCGGCAGCTCGGCCCAGAAGCCCAGCCACACGCATTCGGAATGCAGCCAGTTGTCCCAGCCGGTGCCGGGGTCCTTGTTGCAGTTGTTGTTGCCGTTGGTCGACACCTTCAGCTCGATCATGCGGGTGAACGGCACGAACAGCTGGGTCGGATCGTCGAAGCCGCCGGTGTTGACCGCGTCGAAGAACAGCGGCTGCGGATCCCAGTGGTCCATCACGCCGACGATGCGGTAGCTGCGGCCGTCGAGGTTGATCTCGCGGCCCACGCTGTTCTCGCCGCGGAACAGCTTTTCGTTGAGCTGCTGGCCGATCACCGCGACCTGGGCGTGCGCATCGTCGTCGGCCTGGGTCCAGCCGCGGCCGTACTTGAACGGGATGTCGAACATCGGGAACGCGTCGGCATACACGCCGTAGGTGTTCTCGCGGAACGGCAGCTGGCTGGCGTCCGCCGGCACGATCGACAGGCCGGCCGGATACAGCGCGGTCTGGCGCTTGGCCTTGTGGTCGCGCATCAGCCCGATGGCGTCGGTGTAGCTCATCGCGCGCGGCGGTTCGCCCTGGTTCTGCTGCGCGTCTTCCGGACCCCAGTTGTCGATCTGCGGCACGAACAGCTGCGAGGACTTCTGCGGGATGGGGTTATTGGAAGTGGCGCGGAACACCGAATAGGTGGTCATCGAGGCCGCCACGCCGAAGCCGATCGCCATCACCATCAGGGCGGTGAGCAACGGATTCTTGCGGAGACTGCGCAGGCCGAGCTGGAAGTAATAGGCGAACATGAAGGCGTCCGATGAGTAAATCAGTTCCCAATTCCGAATCCTTCTCCCCGTCCACAAATTTTGTGTACGGGGAGAAGGTGGCGGCAGCCGGATGAGGGTTCGGCCGGAGTGAAGCACTCCACTTCGCCCGTACCCTCACCCCAACCCCTCTCCCGAGGGGAGAGGGGCTTCAAAGCTTTAAGCAGGTGCGCCGGCGCGCGCCTGCTGCTGGTGGAAGCGCGGGTCTTCCGCCAGGTCGACCACCTGGCCGTCGATGACGTGCACGTTGCGCTGGGCGCGCGTGGCCAGTTCCGGATCGTGGGTGACCATCACGATGGTGGCGCCTTCGCGATGGATCTCTTCCAGCAGCTCCATCACGCCGCGGGCCATCTGGGTGTCCAGGTTGCCGGTCGGTTCGTCGGCGAGCAGCAGGCGCGGCGAACCGGCCAGGGCGCGCGCGATCGCCACGCGCTGCTGCTGGCCGCCGGACAGTTCGGCCGGATAGTGCTTGGCGCGCGAGGCCAGGCCCACGCGCTCCAGCGCATCCATGATGCGCTGCTTGCGCTCCGGCGCCTTCATGCCGCGATAGCGCAGCGGCACTTCGACGTTGTCGAACACGTTGAGGTCGGGGATCAGGTTGAAGGCCTGGAAAATGAAGCCGATCTTCTCGTTGCGGATCTTGGAGCGGGCGTTGTCGTTGAGGTTGCTCACCTCCACGCCGTCCAGGTGGTACTCGCCGCCGGTGAAGGTTTCCAGGAGGCCCGCGATGGTGAGGAAGGTGGTCTTGCCGGAGCCGGACGGACCGGTCACGGCGACGAACTCGCCTTCCTTCACGTCGATATTGAAATCGCGCAGCGCGTAGGTCTCCACCACTTCGGTGCGGTAGACCTTGGACAGGTGGGTCATCTTCAGCATGGTTATGTCGTCCTTCGGTAAGGGTGCAGTGGTGGTGGATCAGCGGCTGATGGCGACGCGCGCCGCATTCTTGAAGCTGTCGGTACCGGAGATCACGATGCGGTCGCCTTCCTTCAGACCGTCCAGGATCTCCACCTTGTCGATGCTGCTGGCGCCGACGCGGATCGGGTGCTTCTCGGCGATGCCGTCGCGCACGATGTAGGCGTAGGCGCCGCCGGATTCGTCGACGAAGGAGCCGCGCTGCACGGCCAGCACGTTGTCGCGGCGGTCCAGCAGGATGCGCACGGACAGGCGCTGGTTCTGGCGCAGCTGCTTGGGCGTGTCGCCGTCGAAGCGCAGGCGGGCGGCCACTTCGCCGTTCACCACTTCGGGCGAAATGGCGCTGACCAGGCCCTTCCAGGTATTGCCGTTGCCGCTGATCTCGCCGCCCATGCCGATGCCCAGGTCGCGGGCGAAGCTTTCCGGCACCTTCATTTCCACTTCCAGCCTGCTCAGGTCGATCACGCTGAGCAGCTGCGCGTCCTTGGCGACCGTGGCGCGCTCGGCGATAAACAGCTGGCCGATCTGGCCGTCCACCGGCGACTTCACGTTGAGTTCGTCGACCTGGCGCTGCAGGTCCTTCACCAGCAGCACCTGGCGGTCGTGGGCGAGCTTCTTGGACTTGATGTCGAAGTCCAGGCTGGCACCGTCGTTGGCCAGATCGGCCTTGGCGTGCTCCAGCGTGATGCGCGCCTTCTCCACGTCGTCCTTGGCCTTGTCCACGTTCATGCTGGGCACGGCGCCCTGGGTGAAGGCTTTCTGGTAGCGCTGCAGGTCGCGCTGCGCGCTGGTCTGGTCGATCTGCGCGTTGTCGTAGGACTTCTGCAGTTCGCCGCGCTTCTTCTTGGCGTCGATCTGCGAGCGCAGGAAGTCGACTTCCATGGCGTCGGCGGCGCTCTGTTCCTGCGCCAGCTTGTTGGTCAGCTCGGGGCTGACGATGGTGGCGAGCACCTGGCCGTTCTTCACCACGTCGCCGGCATGCACCTTCAGCGTGACCGCGCCGCCGGAGGTGGCGTACAGGGTCGGGCTGACCGCCGCGACCACCTTGCCTTCGGCGGCGATGTCGCGCACGAACAGGCCGCGCTCGACCGTGCCGAAGGCAAGGCGCGAGCCGCTGACCGAAGCGTCGGCGGAGAACAGGCGGCTGGCCTGCGGCAGCACGAGGGCCAGCACGGCCACCACAGCCACGCCGGCTCCGATGAAGATGAAGCGGCGCTTGCGGCTGGACTTGACCTCGACCAGGCGGTCTTGAGCGGAAGTATCGCGAATCATGATCGGTCCCTGGCCACGGACATGTGTGGCCCCTGGACCGGTATCAGCAAGCGCTGTGCCAACCGCGTCGGCGATCGATTCGGATTATTTTTCAGCGAGTTGGCGCGAGCGCCCGGCCGGGCGGCGTTGTCCGCGGACAATCCGACGGACAGGCGGACAAGTGTCCGGACGCCGCGGACGGACTCAGTCCGGGCGGACCAGCTCCAGCGCCTCGGCGCGCACGACTTCGCGCACGATGTCGTGGCCGAGCACCGACAGTTGTGCGGCGTCCCTGCCGCCGAGCACGTCCATCCTGCCCAGGCGCCGCTGCGCGAAATGCAGCAGGCGTGCACCCTCGGCGCGGAACGGCCGCTGCACGCGGCGGAACGCGGGTGTGTGTACTGGCGTGGCCGCGGACAGGAGCACGTCCCAGGCCAGGTAATCGGTATCCGGCAGCAGATGCAGCCGCGCGCGCAGGCGGCCGGCGGCGTCCACGCATTCCAGCCATTCGCGCGGACCGTCCGCGCCGATCACGCAGGAGGCGAGCAGCCATTGGGTGTGCAGCAGCGGGGCGAGGTCTTCGCTTTCGGCCAGCCAGCCGCGCGCGGGATGGTCCGGCGAGGCATCGCCGCGCATGGGCAGGTAAAGCACCGTGCCGAGCAGCGGCAGGCGCGCGGCGAGCGCATCCGGCGCGATGCGCAGCCAGCGCGGCTGGCAGGACGAGGCAGGGGCCTGCGGACAGACCGCGGCGAGGGTATGGGCCAGCCAGCCGAACATGGCGCGCTCCTGGAAAGAGGAGACCCGGCTGGCGCGATGCGGGGAGGTGCAACGCGGCGCTGGCGATAGGCCTTGAGGAGAGAAACGGGTGCCGGCGCGGCGCCGGCCCTGCGGTCTTACTTGGTGAGGATCAGCTTGTCGTTGCGGGTGAGGCGCAGGTGGTACTCGCTGCCCTGGTGGGTGATCACCAGTTCGCGCTCCCCGGACAGCAGGGCCTGGCTGGAGATGCGGCGCGCGGCCGATTCCGGCGTAACAGCCTGGGGCTTCAGGCGCAGCAGGCCGAGCGGCCGGGAGAGCAGATCGGCGGGGTTGGACAGTACGGCAGTGGTGGACATAAGCAGACTCCGCGTTGGTCAGAGGCGGAGTTGATGATAATCGTTCTCATTTACCTGTCAACGGCCCAAGTGTGAACGCGGCCGGGGCAGAACGCCGCGCCCTGCCCCGCCCGGTCAGGCCACCGCCTGCTCGATCCGCGCCAGCACATCCGGCGTCAGCCGCGGCAGCAGGCGCAGCACGTCGAGGTTGTGTTCGAGCTGTTCCAGCCGGCTGGCGCCCAGCATCACCGTGGACACATGCGGGTTGACCAGGCACCACGCGATCGCCAGCTGCGCCTGGCTGACGCCCAGCTCGATGGCGATCTGCGCCAGCCGCCGCACCTTGGCGATGCGCTCGCCGCCCTGCTCCAGCACCGCCTGGCGCAGCCATTCGTAGCCGGGCTGGGCCAGGCGCGCATCGTTCGGCACGCCATCGTTGTATTTGCCGGTCAGCAGGCCCGAGGCCAGCGGCGACCAGATCGTGGTGCCCATGCCGAAATCGCGGTACAGCGGCGCGTATTCCTGTTCCACCCGCGCGCGGTGCAGCAGGTTGTATTCGGGCTGCTCCATGCTGGGCGCGGTCAGATGGTTCTCGCGCGCCACGCGATGCGCTTCGGCAATCAGCGCCGCCGGCCATTCGCTGGTGCCCCAGTACAGCACCTTGCCCTGGCGCACGAGCATGTCCATCGCGGCGACGGTTTCCTCCACCGGCGTGTCCGGATCGGGGCGATGGCAGAAGTACAGATCCAGATGATCCACGCGCAGCCGCTGCAGCGCCTGATGGCAGGCTTCCAGCACGTGCTTGCGCGACAGGCCGCGCTGGGTCGGCAGCGGATTCGGCCGCGCGCCGAAGAACACCTTGCTCGATACGCAGTAGCTGTCGCGCGGAAAACGCAGATCCGCCAGCACATCGCCCATCAGCGTCTCCGCCACGCCGTGGTTGTACACCTCGGCGTTGTCGAAGAAATTCACGCCATGGTCGTGCGCCATGGCCAGCATGTCGCGCGCCAGCGCGCGCCCCACCTGCTGGCCGAAGGTGACCCAGGCGCCGAAGGACAATGCCGAGAGCTGCAGGCCACTCTTGCCGAGACGACGGTATTGCATGGGGAGACTCCTTCAAGGGATACCAACCGCGCGAGCATGCCACCGGCCCGTGACGCGTCCAAGCCCGCCCCGCCCGCATGGATGCCCGACCGAGGCCCGCCATGCGATGATCCGCCACCCGCAATGCAAGGAGCACGGCATGTGGCGTCATGAAGCGAGCATCGAGATCGAAGCCGCGCCCGCACGGATCTGGCAGCTGTTCGCCGACGTGCCCGGCTGGAAACGCTGGAATGCCGGGATCGAATCGATCGAGCTGCACGGCACGTTCACGCAGGGCACCAGCTTCAGCATGAAACCGCCTGGCGTGGATGCCTTCACCAGCACGCTGATCGAGGTGCAGGAGAACCATCTGTTCACCGACGAGACGACGGTCGACGAAGTGACCGTGGTGGTGTCGCACCGCATCGAGCCGCTGGCGGCGTCGCGCTCGCGCGTCAGCTATGTCTCGATGGTCACGGGCCCTGAGGCCGCTGACGTCGGCGCCGCCGTGACTGCCGATTTCGATGACGTGCTGGCCGCGCTGAAACAGCTCGCCGAAGCCTGAGCTTCTCACCTTCCCGCACCGAGGCTTCCCATGAGCACTTCAAACAGCGCACTGGCGATGTGGCAGAAGCTTTCCGCCCGTCCCGGCGGCGCCTGGCTGTTCTCGCGCCTGATCTGCCTGAAGGCGCCCTACTTCGGCAGCATCAAGCCGCGCTTCGAGGAACTGCGTCCCGGCCATTGCCGCATCCGCATCGCCAAGCGGCGCGCGGTGCTCAACCATATCGGCACGGTGCATGCGATCGCGATGTGCAATCTGGCGGAGCTGGCCGGCGGCACCATGACCGAGGTGACCATCCCGCCCACGCACCGCTGGATTCCCAAGGGCATGACCGTGGAATACCTGAAGAAGGCCACCACCGGCGTGGTCGGCGTCGCCGAACCGCTGGCGCCTGAAGTCGGCGATGAAGCGGCCGATTATCCGGTGCGCGTGACGGTGACCGATGCGAACGGCGAGGCGGTGTTCCGCGCGACGATCACCATGTGGGTGAGCCCGAAGCGCTGAGCCTCAGCGCAACCACGCAAGCCCGACGCCCAGCACCACGGCGGCGAACACGCCGGCCACCACGTCGTCGATCATCACCCCCAGCCCGCCCTTCAAGCGCCGGTCCAGCCAGCTGATCGGCCAGGGCTTGCTCACGTCGAACAGGCGGAACAGCGCGAAGCCCGCCAGCACCGCCCACCACGGCGCCAGCAGCGCCGGCACCAGGGCGATCCACTGCCCGACGAATTCGTCCCACACCAGGCTGCGGTGGTCGTCCACGCCAAGCGCGCGCCCGGCGACGTTGCACGCCCACACACCCAGCGCAAAAGCCAGCACGATCACCAGCCCGTACAACGGCAACGGCAACTGCCGCAGCAGCAGCCACGGCAATAAGGCCGCCAGCGAACCGAAGGTGCCCTGCGCCTTGGGCGCGAGGCCGGAACCGAAGCCGCAGGCGATCCAGCCGGCCAGCGAAGAAGTCAGGCGGCGGCGCTGCTCAGAGGTGAGGATTTTCTTGTCGCTCATGCGGCGAAATGATCCCAGCCTTGCCGCGCCGGCTCCAGCCAGGCGCCGTCTTCGCCGCGCACGCGCACGCCCGCGCCTTCCACGATGCGGCCGATGCGCGCGGCGCCGCAGCCGAGGCGGGCGAGATCGACCTGTACTTCCGCGGCGCGCGCGGCGGGGACGGTAAAGCACAGTTCGTAGTCGTCGCCTCCGCTCAAGGCGAAGCCGTGTGCGGAGTTGTCGTCGAACAGGCCCAGCAAGGCGGAAGACAACGGCAGCAGCGCGCTTTCGATCTCCGCGCCGACGCCGCTGGCTGCGCAGATATGGCCGAGGTCCGCGACCAGCCCGTCCGACACATCGAGGCAGGCGCTGGCGCGCTCGCGCAAAGCCAGACCGGCCGCCACGCGCGGCGTCGGCCGCTGCAGGCGCTCCAGCAGATACCCGGCCTGCGCCGCTTCCGTACCGCCGTGCTGCAGCAGATGCAGGCCGGCCGCCGCATCGCCCAGCGTGCCGGTCACCATCACCACATCGCCCGGCTTCGCGCCCGCGCGGCGCAAAGCCTTGCCCGGCGGCACGAAGCCATGCACCGCCACGCTGATCGTCAGCGGGCCGCCGGTGGTGTCGCCGCCCACCAGCGCCAACCGATGCGGCTGCGCCAGCTGCGCAAAGCCCTGCGCGAATTCGTCCACGAAGCGCTGCCGCGCCTCCGCCGCGCCGCTGCGCGGCAGGGTCAGGGCCAGCAGCGCCCATGCCGGCGTGGCGCCCATCGCGGCCAGGTCCGACAGATTCACCGCCAGCGCCTTCCAGCCCAGATCCGCCGGCGCCGTATCGCGCGGGAAATGCACGCCTTCGACCATGGTGTCGATCGCCACCGCCAGCTCCTGCCCCTCGGGCACGGCGAGCAGCGCGGCGTCGTCGCCGATCCCCAGGCGCACATCGTCGCGCCCCTGCGCGGTGCGCTCGCGGATGCGGTCGATCAGGCGGAATTCCATGGCGATCCTGCGGCGGACGGAAACAGCGGCAAGCAGACCATCCGTGCCCCACGCATGCAAGCGCCGACCCTGCCGGTAGTCATGCGGGCGGCTGCCGGATGCGTCGCTAGAATCCTGGGGACTACAGCCACGGAGGTCCGCCCATGCACGTCCGCCGATCCACGCTGTTCCTCGCCGCCTGCGCCGTGCTGGCCATCGCCCCTCTGCACGCCGCCACGCCGGAAGAGAAAGCGGTGCTCGCACCATTCCAGACCTTGCTCGACGGCATCGCCAAACGCGACCACGAGATGATGCGCTCCGCCCTGCTGCCCGGCGGCATGATCACGCTCACCCGCACGGACAAGAGCACGCAGCTGCACTACGACGCCTTTATCGAGCACTTCCCCACCACCGGCACGCAGAAGCTGGAAGAACGCATCCACGATCCGCTGGTGAAGATCGACGACAACATCGCCATCATCTGGGCGCCGTACGAGTTCCTGGTCGACGGCAAGGTCGACCATTGCGGCACGGATATCGCGCATCTGGTGAAGCATGACGGGAAGTGGCTGATTGCCGGCATCGCCGACAATGGTCGCAAGGAATGCGGTCAGGCCAAGTAAGGTTCCGGCGCGGGTCGGGGCAGCCCGATCCGCGCGATCTCAACGCGCAAAAACAATCGTCGGCGCGCCGTGATAAACACTGCGCCGCCACTCGCGGAATCCCGCACGCTCCGCCACGCGGATCGAAGCCAGATTCTCCGGCGCGATGATGCACACTGCGCGCATCTGCGGCAGCTTTTCAGCAGCCCACGCCGTGGCCGCCGCCACCGCCTCGCTCGCATAGCCCTTGCCATGCACGGCCGGCGACAGAATCCAGCCGAACTCCAGCATCCCGGCCAGCGAAGGATCCAGCTCGCGCCGGAAATCGGCGAAGCCGATATCGCCGACATAGCGCCCGCCGTCCTTCTCCTCCACGGCCCAGAAACCGTAGCCGAGCATGCTCCACAGGCCGCGCCAGGACAGCATGCGGCGCCAGACTTCTTCGCTGGAGAACGCGCGCCCGCCGAGGAAGCGCGTGACTTCCGCATCGCCCCACACCGCCGCGCAGGCGGCGTGGTCTTCCGGACGATGCCCGCGCAGCCGCAGCCGCGCGGTTTCCAGCACCGGCACGTCGCAGGCCGGCACGGCAGTCATCAGCCGCGCTTCTCCACCGCGCGCAGCTGCAGGGCGAGCTTGTCCAGCACGCCGTTGACGTAGCTGTGGCCGTGGTCGGCGCCGAAGCGCTTGGTGACCTCGATGGCCTCGTTGATGATCACGCGGTACGGCACGTCCGGGCGGTACTTCAGCTCGTAGGCGGCCATGCGCAGGGTGGCGCGCTCGATCGGGTCGATCTGCTCGATCTCGCGGTCGACGTAGGGCTTGAGGCTTTCGTCGATGGCGGCGAGGTTCTTCTCCACGCCGTGCAGCAGGTCCTCGAAGTAATCGAGGTCGGCCACTTCCATGTCCTGCTCGTGCTGGAACTGCTGGATCACCGCATTCATGCCGCTGCCGCTGAGCTGCCACGCGTACAGCGCCTGCAGCGCGCGGCGGCGGGCGCGCGAGCGCGCGGCCAGGTCGATGCCGTCCGGACGCGGGCTCATCACAGCTTCCCGTACAGGTTGACCATTTCCAGCGCGGCGATGGCGGCGTCGGCGCCCTTGTTGCCGGCCTTGGTGCCGGAACGCTCGATGGCCTGCTCGATGCTGTCGGTGGTCAGCACGCCGAACGACACCGGCACGCCCGAGCCATAAGCCGCGCCGGCCAGGCCCTTGGCGCATTCGCCGGCGACGAAGTCGAAGTGCGGGGTGGAACCGCGGATCACCGCGCCCAGCGCGATCACGGCGGCGTACTTGCCGGAATGGGCCAGCTTGTGGCCGGCCAGCGCGATCTCCCAGGCGCCAGGCACGCGGATCAGGTCGATCGCCTCGTCCTGCACGCCATGGCGCACCAGCGCGTCGCGCGCGCCGGCCACCAGGGCCTCGACCACAAAGCCGTTGAAGCGGCCGGCGACGATGGCAAAGCGGCCCTTGGGTGTGGAGAAATCGCCTTCGATGATGTTCATGGGTATGCGTTTCCTGGGGCGTACGGCCCATCTGGGCCGGTCATTTTACGGGATTTGGGGCAACGTGCCGGGGTCCGGCCGGGATTCGGCCCCGGCCAGGTGGGGATAGCCGCCGAAAGACAGCGCGGCTTCGCCGCCGGCCACGCGCAGGCGGGCCGCGGCGCCGAACGGCAGGGTGAACTTGTCCGCCTCGTGGCCGAACGGCAGCCCGCGCACCACCGGCACCCGCGCCACCCGGCCGATCTGCTCGAAGGCGGCGGGCACGTCGTAGCCGTTGTCGTAGGCCGCCGGGCGGCAATGGGTGAAATGGCCCAGCACCAGGGCCCGCTGGCGGTCCAGCACGCCGGACAGGTGCAGCTGGTACAGCAGGCGCTCGATCCGGTACGGCGGCTCGCCCACGTCCTCGACGAACAGGATGCCGCCGTCGATGCGCGGGAAATACGGCGTGCCGAGCAGGCTGCACAGCACGGCGAGGTTGCCGCCCCACAGCGGACCTTCCACGTCCAGCTCGCCTTGGGTCGGCGTGGACCAGATCGCGGTGGACTGCGGCGCGGCGACCGTGCGCCAGAAATGCTCCCACATCAGCGGATTCAGCTCCGGCGCGCCGAAGTCGGCACCGAGCATGGGGCCGCCGAAGCTGACCAGACCGCACTGCGCATACAGCGCCAGCTGGATCGCGGTGAAGTCGCTGTGCCCGACCAGCACGGTGGCGGTGCCGGCCAGGCGCTCGCGCAGCGCGCCGTAGTCGAGCTGTTCCAGCAGGCGCGTGGCGCCATAGCCGCCGCGGATCGCCAGCGCGATATCCGGCAGCTGCTGCGCGCTGGCCAGCGCATTGAGATCGGCCGCGCGCTGCTCGTCCGAGCCGGCATAGCGCAGCTCGGCGCGCTCGAGCACGTCCAATCCTTCCAGCCTGCAGCCGACGGCCTGCAGGCGCGCGACGCCGCGCTGCATCGCGGAGCGGTCGTGGGGATAGCCGGAAGGAGCGATCAGGCGGATGGAAGTCATGGCGCTGGCGATGGCGAAGGAAGCCGGCAGTATGCCGCGCGCGCCCTGGCCGCCGGAGGGCGGCGCACGGGCGCGGACGGGGTCACACGTGCTCGACCACCTCCAGCCCGAAGCCGCCCAGGCCGACCAGCTTGCGCGGCGTGCCCAGCACGCGCAGCTGCTGCACGCCCAGGTCCGCCAGCATCTGCGCACCCAGGCCGAGCTGGCGCCATTCCTGCTGCTGCGCTTCTTCCGGCGCCTGTGCCGAAGGCTGGCGGGTGAGGCGGCGCAGCAGCGCGTCCGCCGTGTCCTCGCCGGACAGCACCAGCAGCACGCCGCGCTGCTCGTCGGCGATGCGGCGCAGCGCGGAAGTGACGGTGAGGCCCAGATCGTCGCGCTGCAGATGCAGCACGTCCGACAGCGTGTTGCGCACGTGCACGCGGGTCAGCACCGGCGCGCCGTCGTCGACCTGGCCGCGGATCAGCGCGAAATGCAGGCCGTGATGGATCGCATCGCGATAGGCCACCAGGCGGAACGGACCGAATTCCGTATCGACCTGTTCCTCGTGCACGCGCTGCACGGTCTTTTCGGTTTCCAGGCGATAGCGGATCAGGTCGGCGATGCTGCCGATCTTCAGGCCGTGCTTCTGCGCGAACACTTCCAGCTCCGGCCGGCGCGCCATCGAGCCGTCCTCGTGCAGGATCTCGATCAGCACCGCCGAGGGCTCCAGCCCCGCCAGCGCGGCGAGATCGCAGCCGGCTTCGGTATGGCCGGCGCGCGTGAGCACGCCGCCCGGCTGCGCGGTGAGCGGGAAGATATGGCCCGGCTGCGACAGATCCTGCGGCCTGGCGTCCGACTTCACCGCCACCTGGATGGTGCGCGCGCGGTCGTGCGCCGAAATGCCGGTGGTGACGCCCTCGGCCGCCTCGATCGAGACGGTGAAGTTGGTGTGGTACGGCGAGGTGTTGTCGCTGACCATCGGGCGCAGGCCGAGCTGGCGCGTGCGCTGCTCGGTCAGCGTCAGGCAGACCAGGCCGCGCGCCTCGCGCACCATGAAGTTGATGTCCTCCGGCCGCACCATCTGCGCGGCCATGATCAGGTCGCCTTCGTTCTCGCGGTCCTCGTCGTCGAGGATCACGACCATGCGGCCGGCGCGGATGTCTTCCAGGATTTCGGGGATGGTGTTGAAGCTCATGGGTAATCCAGATAGCTCAAGAGTGTGATTTTTGCCGTCATGCCGGCGCAGGCCGGCATCCAGCAACGACAGCGCACGAAGTCACCGCCAGCCAAAAGCGATGCGTGCTCTCGCCCGACCGTGCCTTACCGTCACTGGATGCCGGCCTGCGCCGGCATGACGGTGTTGCTGGGTCACGCGAAGCCGTGCTTCTTCAGAAAATCCTCGTCCAGCCGCGGCGAACCGCCGCCGCCGCCGATCAGCCGCTCCACATAGCGCGCTATCACGTCCACCTCCAGGTTCACCCCGTCGCCGGGGCGGCGCGCGTGGAATACCGTGTGTTCCACCGTATGGGGGATAAGGTTCACGCCGAAGCGCAGGCCGTCGACTTCGTTGACGGTGAGGCTGGTGCCTTCGATGCAGATCGAACCCTTGGCGGCGATATAGCGCGCCAGGCTGGCCGGCACTTCGAAGGTCCAGCGCTGCGAGCGGCCGTCCGGGGTGATCGAGACCACCTTGCCGACGCCGTCGACGTGGCCGGAGACCAGATGCCCGCCCAGGCGGTCGGCCAGGCGCAGCGCCTTCTCCAGATTCACCGGGTCGCCGGACTTGAGCTTGCCCAGCGTGGTCAGCGCCAGGGTTTCGTTGGAGACGTCGGCGCTGAAGCCGCGCGTTTCCAGCGTCACCGCGGTGAGGCAGACGCCGGAGACGGCGATGCTGTCGCCGAGCTGCACGTCGGCCAGGTCGAGATCGGCGGTGTCCACGTACAGGCGCACGTCGCCGCCGCGCGGTTCGAGCCGCGCGATGCGGCCCACGCTCTGGATGATCCCGGTGAACATCAGCGCACCTCCTGGACGGAGGCGGCGGTCGAGCTGTCGATGGTTTTCATGAAACGTTTCCCGCATCAAAGGTCAGCGAAAAACGCCCCAAGGCGTATGGCAGGCGCACACCGCGAGGGCGTGCGCCGTACCGTCTTCTCTCATCCGGACTTTCCGGCAACTGGCGAAAGTTGCCGACCGTCGGCTCCGGCATCGGACCGGATCTGCTGACCTTCCGCTCAGGGAGCGGAAGCGCTCGCGGGCTCGTGTCGGATGCCCTTGCGGGCCTCGTCCACCTACCGCCGGTGGGGAATCGCACCCCGCCCTGAAGACGTCGTAATGGTTGTCGCCGGGTCGCCCCGGCCGCCGAAGTCTAGCACCGGCCGGCGTTTCCCGGGGCGGACGCTGCGTGCGCTTTAAGACGGCAACCTGGCGGCGACCTGCAGTTCGGACGACAGGAAATCGATCAGCGCCCGCAGCGCAGGCGCCCGATCCGCCCCCGGCAGCCACACCAGCTGGATCGGCGAGGTGCTCAGTTCCCACTCCGGCAGCACCACCACCAGCTTGCCGCGCGCCACCAGCGGATCGGCCATGTAGTCGCCCTGGATGCCGATGCCCACGCCGGCCAGCAGCGCCTCGCGCGTAGCCATCGAATCGTTGCAGCTCAGCACCGGATCGATGCGCACCGAACGCCGCCGCCGCCCCTGGCTGAACTGCCACAGCGTGCCGGTGCGCAGGCCGCTGAAGGCGACACAGCGATGCGCTTTCAGCTCGGCCGGATCGCGCAAGGCCGGCGCCGTCGCCAGATACGCCGGCGCCGCGCACAGATGGCGGCGCATGCTGCCCACCCGCCGCGCCACCAGCTGCGAATCGGCCAGTCGGCCCACGCGCACGGCCAGGTCGATACGGCCGGCGACGAGGTCGGCATAGGTGTCGTCGTAGACCGCTTCGATCCGGATCTGCGGATGCTTGAGCGCAAAACGCGCCAGCACCGGCGCCACGCACAGCCGTCCATACGAACCCGGCAGATGCACGCACAGCCGCCCCGCCGGTTCGCCGTCCTGCGGACGCAGCTCCGCCGCCATCGCCAGCATCACCGCGTCCAGGCGTTCGCAATGCGCCAGCAGCTGTTCGCCGCGCGGGGTCAGCGTGACCCGCCGCGTGGTGCGCAGGAACAGCTTGCCGCCGACGGCCTGTTCCAGCGCCGCGATGCGCCGGCTCAGCACCGACGGCGTGCAGCCGGCCTCGTGCGCCGCGCGCGAGAAATTCAGCAGCCGCGCCGCGATGGCGAAGCCGCGCAGCTCGCGCAGGCGGTTCGGGGTGAGCTCGAAAGATTGATTCATGGCATGAATAAAAGATATGCAATGTTGATGGATTATCACCCGATCGCCTGCAGCCCACCATGGCGCCATCCACCACTCAGGAGCCCGCCATGCGCACCTACCAGCTCGACCAGTTCGGCCTCGACCACCTGTCCCTCATCGACCAGCCCGATCCGCGTCCCGGCCCCGGCCAGGTGCTGGTGAAGATGGAAGCGGCCTCGCTCAACTTCCGCGACCACCTGATGCTCAACGGCCAGCTCTACCGCGACGTGCCGCTGCCGCTGACGCCGGTATCCGACGGCGCCGGCACGGTGCTGGAGGTCGGCGAGGGCGTCACCCGCTTCAAGCCCGGCGACCGCGTCAGCACTTTCTACAAGGCGCGCTGGCTGGCCGGCGGCATGCGCCCGGAATGGGAAGGCGGAGATCTGGGCGGCCCCGGGCCGGGCGCGATGCGCGAACTGGCCTGCTACGACGCCTACGCCCTGGCCCGCGCGCCATCGCATATGAGCGCCCTGCAGGCCGCGACCCTGCCGATCGCCGCGCTTACCGCATGGACGGCGCTGGAGCAGGCCCGCCTCACCACCGGCCAGAGCGTGCTGCTGCTCGGTACCGGCGGCGTCTCGCTGTTCGCGCTGCAGCTGGCGAAGGCGCGCGGGGCGAAGGTGATCCTGCTGTCTTCCAGCGACGAGAAGCTGGAGCGCGCCAAGGCGCTGGGCGCCGATATCGGCATCAACTACGCGAAGCTGCCGGCATGGGGCGCCGCGGTGCGCGAAGCGAATGGCGGGCGTGGTGTGGATGCGGTGGTGGAAACAGTGGGTGCATCGACGTTCGCGCAGTCGGTCGACGCCGTCGCGATGCACGGCTTTATCGGCATCGTCGGCTTCATGGGTGGCGGCGAAGCGACGCTGCCGCTGGTACCGGCGATTCTCAAGCGCGTGCATCTGCAAGGCATCTCGGTCGCCTCGCTGGAAGAGCACGAGCGGATGGTGCAGGCGCTGGAAGCGATCCGGCTGGAGCCGGTGATCGATGCGGTGTATGGGTTTGGGGAATTGCGCGAGGCGTTCACGGAGCTTGCGGGAGGAAAGCACTTCGGCAAGATCGCCGTCGACTTCACCAAGTAAAAATCTCCTCAACTGAGAGATGCCGTCATTCCGGCGCTGGCCGGAATCCAGTAGCGATAACGCCGGGTCGTGCGACAAGCTTCAAAAGCAACCCATAAGCGTTAGTGCCCGCATGGACGATATCGCCACTGGATTCCGGCCTGCGCCGGAATGACGAATGAGGGGCACTACTTGCCGATAACTTGCCCCGTCTTGCGCCGATACGCCCGCAACACCTGGTCCAGCACCCAGCTCGTACGCGCCCCGCTTTCCGCCGTCGACGGACACACGCCCTGCTCGCCCAGCAACTCGCGCACGATCGTCTCGATCAGGGGCTGCTGGATATGCGCGGGATTGGCCACGCGATACTCGCTCACCCCATCACTGGTCTCCACCACGATCGGCCCATCGCCAAAAGTGGCGAAGCGCATGCTGCCCTTGTCGCCGATCACTTCGATGCAGTCGTGATGCTTGTACGCATCGAAATTCCACAACCCCGTGCCCAGCACGCCGCTGTCGAACGCGAACGACATCGCCACCGTATCCTCCGGCGGATATGCGCCGAGCTGATTGCCCGCGCGGCCCTCCGCCGACACGATCGGCCCGAACAGCCAATCGAGGATATCCAGCGTATGGCAGCCGATATCCATGAACACGCCGCCGCCGGAAATCGCCGGCACCACATGCCAGGGCAGCCTGGCGCTGTCGTGGTAGCGCGGATGATGCGGCTCGTACAGCACGGCATTGACCGCGCGCGGCGCACCGATCGCCTGCGCCTCGAACAGCAGCTCGCGCACCTTGTGGAAGCGCGGCAGCATGCGGCGGTAATAGGCGACGAAGACCGGCACCTTCGCCTCGGCGCCCGCGCGCAGGATCGCCTCGCACTCGGCATAGTCCAGCGCCATCGGCTTTTCCACATACACCGGCTTGCCCGCGGCGATGCTCATCAGCGCGTACTGCTTGTGCGTAGACGGCGGCGTGGCGATATACACCGCATCCACTTCCGCATCGGCGATCAGCGCCGCCGCATCGTCGTACCAGCGCGGCACGCCGTGGCGCTGCGCATAGTCCTGCGCCTTGGCGCCGTCGCGCCGCATCACCGCCACCAGCGCGGAATGCGGCGCCTGCTGGAAACCGGGCCCGCTCTTCACTTCGGTCACGTTGCCGCAACCGATGATGCCCCAACGGATCGTCTTCGCTTCGCCGCTCATCGGATCTCGAATTCCTTGCTGATGAATTGCTGGTGCCAGGCGTGGTACTGGTCCACTTCCGGATGGCGCGCGCGTTCGGCGATGTGCTCTTCCAGCGCGGCGCGCACCGCGGGCGCGAGGCTGGCCAGATAGTCGGCCGTGTACTCGCGATGATCGAGCACGCCGAAATGGCAGGTCGGCGCGTGCAGCCGGGAATGGAAGCCCAGATGGATGGTGATGCGCCGCTGCGCCAGCACGCCGCCGTAGCCGCGATGCACGGCGTAGTTGTTGTAGAACACCGCCTGGCCGGGCCGCAGCACGAGCTGGATGCCATCCGCCAGTTCCGGTTGCGCATCGACCGGCGCGATGCGCGGATCGCCGCCGAAGATGCGCTGCTCCGCCGCGTCATACGGACGGCGATGGCTGCCCGGCACGATCCACAGGCAGGGATCGTCGGTCAGCGGGATATTCACCTGCACGTAGTTGTAGCGATAGTCGGCGCTGAACCAGCGCGGATCGATCTGCTCGTCCGGCACCTGCATCAGGTCGCGGTGCCAGCCCTGGCGATAGTCCACGCCGGCATCGGCATAGAACAGCGAGGCGCCGTCGATCACGACGCCCTCGCCCAGCAAGTCCGCCGCGATGGCGCGCAGCGCCGGCTGGCAGATCACGTCCTGGATCGCGCGCACCTCCTTGCCCGGCTGCAGGAACTGCAGATTCATCATGCGGCCGCGCTCGCCGCGTGCGGCGCGCGCCTGTTCGACGCCGTCGACGTAGCGCGCGAGGTCATCCGCGCTCAAGGCGTCGCGGATCAGATAACCCTGGCTGTGGAACTGTTCGCGCTCCGCCGCGGTAAGCATGCAGCGCACTCCTCGAAAGACTGGCGCGGCGCCGTGGCGCCGTCATGGCCGGCGATTCTGGGCGCCGGCTCCGGGGCGGTCAATCGCGTGCCGGGCGCAGGCGCAGGCGAATGTCCTGGCCCAGCATGCGCTGGTCGAACACGCGCAGGTTCCAGCGCGCGCCCATATCTTCCAGCGCGGGCAGATGCAGCAGCGGCCGTGCGCTGTCGCCGAGCAGCAGCGGCGCGATATAGAGCAGCAGTTCGTCGGCCAGGCCGGCGGCGAGCAAGGCGCCGCACAGGGTCGGGCCGGCTTCGACGTGGACTTCGTTGCAGCCCCGCGCGGCGAGCAGGGTCAGCGCGGCGGCGAGGTCGAGACCGCCGTCCGCTTCCGGCACCACGGCGCGCTCGATGTGCTGCAGATGCGCCGGCACCGCGGCGCCTTCCGCATGCAGCAGCAGGCCAGGCGCGCTGTCATCCAGCACGTGGCTGCCGGCCGGTGTGCGCAATGCGCGGTCCAATACCACGCGCAGCGGCGGCGCGAACGGTTCGTCGATGCGCGCGGTCAGCCGCGGATCGTCCGCCAGCACGGTGCCGCTGCCGGCGAGGATCGCCGAGCTGCGCGCGCGCCAGCGCTGCACATCGGCGCGCGCCGCTTCGCCGGTGATCCATTTCGATGCCCCATTGGCCAGCGCGGTGCGGCCGTCCAGGCTCATCGCCAGCTTGACGCGCACCCACGGCCGGTTGCGCTCGATGCGGCTGAAGAAGCCGATGTTCAATTCGCGTGCCGCGTCGCGCAACAGGCCCGTCTCGACCTCGATACCCGCCGCGCGCAGCTTGCCGATACCGCGCCCGGCCACCTGCGGAAACGGATCCTCGGCCGCCACCACCACGCGCCCCACGCCGGCCGCCACCAGCGCATCCGCGCAGGGCGGCGTGCGGCCGTGGTGGGCGCAAGGTTCCAAGGTGACGTAGGCAGTGGCGCCGCGCGCGCGCTCACCGGCGGCGCGCAAGGCAAACACTTCGGCATGCGGTTCGCCGGCACGCGGATGAAAACCTTCGCCCACCACCTCATCGCCATGCGCGATCACACACCCGACACGCGGATTCGGCTGGGTGGTGAACAGGCCGCGCTCGGCCAGGCGCAGCGCCTGCGCCATCAGCAGATGATCGGTGGGAGCAAAGGCAAAGCTGGACATGGCGTCCCCTGAATCCATCGGGCTGGAGCGTGGGACGAAGAGTCTATGCGAAGCGGCGGCCGCGCCGCCGCGCCGCCGTTATTTCTTGCCGCGGCGGGCGCCGGCCTCGCCCAACAGCGAGAGCTGCAGGCTTTCCAGCCCCGGCAGGTCGCGTTCGAGCTTCTCGATTTCCTCGCGGAACGCCTGCACGTCCTCGAACTTGCGGTAGACCGAGGCGAAGCGCACATAGGCGACCTGGTCCAGCTTCTTCAGCTCGCGCATCACCAGCTCGCCCACCTGGCGCGACGGCACTTCGCGCTCGCCGCTCTTGCGCAGGTCGTTGACGATGGTGCGCACCGCCACGTCCACCGCATCGCTGGCCACCGGCCGCTTCTGCAGGGCGCGCTCGAAGCTCACGCGCAGCTTGCGTTCGTCGAAGGTCTCGCGGCGCTCGCCGCTTTTGACGATGGCCGGCAGCTTGAGCTCGGCTGTTTCGAAGGTGTTGAAGCGTTCGCCGCACTGGGGGCATTCGCGTCGCCGGCGCACCGTGGTGCCGTCGTCGGCCAGACGCGAATCGATCACACGGGTGTCTTCATGCTGACAAAAGGGGCAATGCATGGGGCGCCATTAGACGTTCAGTTGAGCCGCCATACAACCCGGCGTCCTTCCGGCATGGCCGGAAAGACGCCGAATGGCGGGCTTTTCGCGCAACGACCGGCCCCTTTCCGGATCGTCGCGCCTCATCCGCGGCGGCTATCGATCAGCCGTAAACCGGGAACTTGCGGCACTGCGCGGTGACCTGCTCGCGCACCTTGGCCAGCACGGCCTCGTCGCTCGGCGCGTCCAGCACATCGCAGATCCAGCCGGCCAGCGCCGCCACGTCCGCTTCCTGGTAGCCGCGCGTGGTCACCGCCGGCGTGCCGATGCGCAGGCCCGAAGTGACAAACGGCTTGCGCGGGTCGTTCGGCACGGCGTTCTTGTTGACCGTGATATGCGCCTTGCCCAGCGCTTCTTCCGCGTCCTTGCCGGTGACCTCGCGGCCGATCAGGTCGACCAGCATCAGATGGTTCTCGGTGCCGCCGGAGACGATCTTGTAGCCGCGCTCGATAAAGGTCTTCGCCATCGCCTTGGCGTTCTTCACCACCTGCTGCTGGTAGGTCTTGAACGACGGGTCCAGCGCTTCCTTGAACGCCACCGCCTTGGCGGCGATCACGTGCATCAGCGGGCCGCCCTGGATGCCGGGGAACACGATCGACTGCAGCTTCTTCTCGATCTCCTCGCCCGCGTCCTTCGCCACGATGATGCCGCCGCGCGGGCCGCGCAGGGTCTTGTGGGTGGTCGAGGTGACCACGTGCGCATGCGGCAGCGGGCTGGGATACACGCCCGCGGCGATCAGGCCGGCGACGTGGGCCATGTCCACGAACAGGTAGGCGCCGATCTTGTCGGCGATGGCGCGGAAGCGCGCCCAGTCCATCACCTGCGAGTAGGCGCTGAAGCCGGCCACGATCATCTTCGGCTTGTGCTCCAGGGCCAGGCGCTCGACTTCGTCGTAGTCGACCAGGCCTTGCTCGTTCACGCCGTACTGCACGGCGTTGAGGATCTTGCCGGACAGGTTGACCTTGGCGCCGTGGGTGAGGTGGCCGCCGTGGGCCAGGCTCATGCCGAGGATGGTGTCGCCCGGATTGAGCAGGGCGAAGTACACCGCCTGGTTGGCCTGCGAGCCCGAATGCGGCTGCACGTTGGCATAGGTCGCCCCGAACAGCTCCTTCAGGCGCTCGATGGCGAGGCGCTCGGCCACGTCCACGTATTCGCAGCCGCCGTAATAGCGCTTGCCCGGATAGCCTTCCGCGTACTTGTTGGTCAGCACGCTGCCCTGGGCCTCGAGCACGCGCGGGCTGGCGTAGTTCTCGGAGGCGATCAGCTCGACGTGGTCTTCCTGGCGGCGCGCTTCGTCGGCCATGGCCTGGGCCAGCTCATCGTCGAAGCCGGCGATCGTCTCGTTCTTGGCAAACATCCTGACCTCTGCGGGTGGCGGCGGGGAGTGGAAGCCCGAAAGTGTAGCGCCCGGGGGGTTGGGGGGCCACCTTAGGACGGCTCGGAAACCGCATACCGGCGCGTATCCGCGGCCATCCCCTCCGCTTGCCGGGAGCCGCGGCGCGGGCGCAGCATGGCCGTCTTCCCCGTCCCTGGAGTCCGCCCATGCAGCAGCGTTCGCTCGGCCAGCAGCAGCTTCGCGTTTCCGCCCTCGGCCTCGGCTGCATGGGCATGTCGGACATGTACGGCGAAACCGACCGCGCCGAAAGCATTGCCACCGTGCACGCCGCCCTGGACGCCGGCCTGACCCTGCTGGACACCGGCGACTTCTACGGCATGGGCCACAACGAGATGCTGCTGGGCGAGGCGCTGGCCGGCCGCCCGCGCGACGCTTACCTGCTCAGCGTGAAGTTCGGCGCCCAGCGCGGCCCCGGCGGCGACTGGCTGGGCTACGACGCCCGCCCCGCCGCGGTAAAGACCGCCCTGGCCTATTCGCTCAAGCGCCTGCGCACCGACTACGTGGATATCTACCGCCCGGCGCGGCTGGACCCCGCCGTGCCGATCGAAGACACCGTCGGCGCCATCGCCGACCTGGTCAAGGCCGGCTTCGTGCGCCATCTGGGCTTGTCCGAAGTGAGCGCGCCGACCATCCGCCGCGCCCATGCGGTGCTGCCGGTGGCCGATCTGCAGATCGAATACTCCCTGGTCAGCCGCGGCATCGAGGAAAGCATCCTGCCCGCCTGCCGCGAGCTGGGCACCGGCATCACCGCTTATGGCGTGCTGTCGCGCGGCCTGATCAGCGGCCACTGGAACACCGAACGCAGCACCGCGACGCGCGATTTCCGCACGCACAGCCCGCGCTTCCAGGGCGACAACCTGCGCCACAACCTGGGCCTGGTCGAGCAGCTGCGCGCGCTGGCCGAGGCGCGCGGCATCAGCGTCGCCCAGCTCGCCATCGCCTGGGTGCTGGCGCGCGGCGAGGACATCGTGCCGCTGGTCGGCGCGCGCACGCGCCATCGGCTGCAGGAAGCGCTGGGCGCGGTGGACGTCCATTTGACGGCGCAGGAACTGGCCGCGATCGAACAGGCCGTGCCCAAGGGCGCCGCCGCGGGCGACCGCTACAGCGCGCAGGGCATGAGTTCGCTGGACAGCGAACGCTGAGCCTCAGCGCCGCCGCTTCAGGCGATGCACGGCCGAGACCATCACGTAGCTGATGATCATCAGCAGCAGCCAGGAACCGAGCTTGCTCAGCGGGACGACGCTCCAGCCGTCCCGCTGCGCCGGATAGCGCCAGGCCGCGGCGAAGGTGCCGACGTTCTCGGCCAGCCAGATAAACGCGGCCACCAGCACGAAGCCGAGCAGCAGAGGCATGCGCCGGTATTCGCTGCGGATGCGGAAATACACCTGGCTGCGCCCGAACAGCACCGCCACCGCGGCGAACAGCAGCCAGCGCGCATCCGGCACGAAGTGGTGGGTAAAGAAGTTCACATAGATCGCCAGCGCCAGCCACGCCGTCGCCGCGAACGAGGGATGCCGCACGAAGCGGAACTCGAACAGCCGCCAGGCCCGCGCGATATAGCTGCCGACCGCGGCGTACATGAAGCCGGTGAACAGCGGCACGCCGCCGATGCGCAGGATGGAAGGTTCCGGGTATTCCCACGAACCCATCGCGGTCTTGAATACTTCCATCGCGGTGCCGGTGAGATGGAACAGCAGGATCACCGCCGCCTCTTCGCGCGTCTCCAGGCGCAGCGCCAGCAGCAGGCATTGCAGCGCGAACGCGGCCAGCACCAGGAAGTCGTAGCGCGCCAGCCAGGCTCCATGCGGATAGAACGCCCAGGTCAGCAGCAGCAAGGCCAGCATGCCGGCGCCGAACAGGCAGGCCCAGGCCTGCTTGAGGCCGAAGCAGACGAACTCGTGCAGCACCAGGGCCCAGCGGCCGCGCGGCGCGGCCCAGCCCTGCGCCCAGGCGTCCAACCGCCACAGGCCGCGCGGCGGCAGCGTCGAAACGAGGGAATCCATGCGGGTGCGCTCCTGGCCAGGCGATAGCGCGCCAGCCTGCGGCAGCGCGATGGCCGGCGCGGCGCCAAGCATGGCGAAGCCCTGGCGCGGCCCTGGCCGTCACCGGGACGACGCGCCGACCCGCTATAATCTCGGGTTTAACCCTCGCCCTAACGCCTCCGTCCACCCTGCGGGTCCGGCGGCGCACGCCTCCGGAGGCTCCATGCAGTACATCTACACCATGAACGGGGTCAGCAAGATCGTTCCCCCGAAGCGCCAGATCATCAAGGACATCTCCCTCTCGTTCTTCCCCGGCGCCAAGATCGGCCTGCTGGGCGTCAACGGCGCGGGCAAGTCCACGGTGCTGCGCATCATGGCCGGCGTCGACACCGATTTTCAGGGCGAAGCCCGCCCGCAGCCGGGCATCAAGGTCGGCTACCTGGCGCAGGAGCCGCAGCTGGACGCCGAGAAGACCGTGCGCGAGGCCGTGGAAGAAGGCGTGTCGGTGATCCTGGACGCGCAGAAGCGCCTGGAAGAGGTCTACGCCGCCTACGCCGAGGAAGGCGCCGACTTCGACAAGCTGGCCGCCGAGCAGCAGGAGCTGGAGAACATCCTGGCGGTGAACGACGCCCACGCGCTGGAGCGCCAGCTCGAAGTGGCCGCCGACGCGCTGCGCCTGCCGCCGTGGGACGCCA